>JAABUO010000053.1_pt1 | contig 332435 bp, 216 predicted proteins | sample 5559291 | NCBI WGS metagenome assembly JAABUO01 (sample SAMN10711878, study PRJNA513372) | rock metagenome | isolation source: Antarctica rocks | place: Antarctica: Victoria Land, Finger Mt sud | reverse complement strand
ACGTTGGAGGGGGGTATGTTGGAGAAAGGGGAGAGGGGGGAAGGGGGGGGAGGGCGAAAGGGAGAAGTGCATTTACTTGGTTTTGATGCTGGTGCTGGAGGTGGTGAGGATATCTGTGAGAGGACTTTGTTCGAAGACGCCCCAGAAGGGAGCAGAGGCTGCCAGGGTGGCATAGCTCGTGAAGAGTAGGGCGAGGGCTGGAATGTGCATCCTGGGAAGCTGTAGAGGGAGAGTAGGAAATCAATTGACGCTGAGTCTTCAGGGGAAAATGTCAATAGAAATTGGTATAGAGATTGAGAGTTTGGCGTATCCCGGCAAAATGCAAGGCCGTGAAACGTCATTACTCAATTCGGTTTAGTATGAGCTTTGCGCCGAGAACGCAAATACAACGACCGCTCGGGACTCAAAATTGCCGTTGGTCTTGTAGGATATGGGTAATGCGTTCGATCATCGGGTATAGGTCCTTGACGGACGAACAGAGGACAGGAGTAGGTGCTATCAACATGGCTACAAAGAGAAGTTGCCATTTATCCACAAGAGCCGCCTTGACATGGACTCAACTTTCTCTCTTCTTCCAACAATCTCCTTGCATCGTGAACTTGGCTATTGGCAGCAATCTTTTGACGCAGTCGCTCGTGAATAACCAACCTGCTTAGTCCCGGCAAGATCAATCCAGCAAAGTTGGAGCCTTCAATGAGAGCAGTAAATCCGCCAAATTGCCCACGCAGACCGATGACATTGAGCAGATCCTGCTTACTGATATTAAACCTCTCCGCCTGCTGCAGATTCGTCTTGCTCGATTGGGTTGGCCTCTGCTGCGTACTTTGCAATTGAGGCAGTAATCGATACGTTCAATCGTACCGTAAGCGCACCCATAGCAGGAGTGATGTCGTGCTTGTTTTCCGCCCGGTATGTTTTTTGCTCGAATATAGCGGTTGGAGCTTATATCAGCAAGCTTGCCTTGGGTGCATCAATCATAGAGGCAGTAATGGCCGTGAGATGTGTTTGCTCGAGAAGAGAATGCGATCGACGGAAAGTTCTGGTCTGTACTCGGTCTGAACTAGGCGAATTTCCGCCTGACCTTAGTGGAGCAGGTACCGAATCTGAAAGGATGATCAAGCCCCGAGTCCAGAACCACTCGGGGACTCATTCGGAATGAATTGGTAAGTCAGGCGCTGACACTTACCACAACAGTATCTACGGTAGTAGCATAAGCCTACTCGTGCCATTATATCAGATGTTGGCATTCATTCTTTTTGAGAAAGTTGGTAAGAGCTTCCTCGGTCGTTAAGTGGGTCATGGTATGGAATTGCTGGGCACAGGCGTAGACCGAATATAATGAATACTTCTGGGAACCCTTGGACAAGGGCATAATCCTGGCCAGATCCAAGAAACGAGAATCCACGTTGAAGAAGTTTAGAGCGTCGTTCGCGGTTATCCATAGAGCCTCTTGGGTTCTACGATTGAAAACCCGTGGATCTTGGGTGTCTTGTGGGCTTGTTTTCATACAGCCAGATGGTGTCGATTCGTCGATCAGTTTACTCGTGGATGATCTTTTTGGACAGCCATTTTCCTGCAAATTTGGAACAAAATCTGGGCATTGTAATTCGGTTTGTGAGAATCTGCGCTTGCGACTAGGAGTCAGGGTCGTGGGCGACAGCCCTCGTGCTCTTGCAATTTGCACTTGGCGATGCTCATTGAGGGCTGCTTTGAGATCGTTATAGCGGAAATGTATTCCATTCCATACAAGCCAGTGAATGTAACCAGGAGGTACCTCATCTAAGGGCAGGCCTTTGTGTTTGCCAAAATGTAATCTATATGGCTGAGACTGGGGCTTTAGATCTGAATCCTCAGGCAAGCCGTTAACCTCTTTCACCGGGAGCCCCCAGCCTTTCTCATCTAGGGAGTCAAGATTTATTCCCTCGGCCATCATTAGGGGTTACCAGAACGGGGGTGAAATGAGGCTTCGCTCAGCCCATCCGGTCTGGCGCGGACTCATTGCAACTTTCTGACCGAAATATGAACGCAAATCGTTACTTAGATAATAGTATTAGACCTTGCCTTTTTCAATGACTGCAGTGGAGAACTTCCATTGGCATCGATGAATCCAATGAAGTTAGCTTAATTAGTCATCGGATACTCAGAATGAATTCCTTGGCATGTCGCTCTGGCGCTTGTGGCTCGCTTATGGTTGGATGCCAAGCTTTTTGCAGACCGGCATGCGTCGGGAGGCCGGAGCAAGGAAGTCAACCAGTAGCAAAATAAACACCCCAGATGACGCCAGTGCAGAGTTACACGCTTCAAAGAACTACCACGCCTGTCTATCAGAAAGGCGGTTCTGTGTACCAATAGTTGGGTGGAAGGCGAAGGCATCGAACCTAGTCGCATCCGGCAGGCTACGAAGTACCTGGAGTGTCCGCGTGACGCGGACTCAGAGTTTCCTGGATTCGCCTGGTCAGGCATTGTCTTCCCGTTTGTTCTCGGCATGGCTTCTCTTGGGGAAGATCTACTCGGGACTGTGAACAAGTTACAAGATTTGGTCTTCAATACCATTGGAAATGACTCTCTGGATCTCCCGCAAATTGTACGTCTCTCGCATCTTGTTTGCGTTCGGAAACGAATGCTATTCGCCTCGCGAGCCTCAGCTGATATCGTATAGGTCGTGGTGGGCTCACAGTCTTCCGGGAAGTCATCAGTCCTTGAGAACATCGTCGGTCGGGACTTTCTACCTCGAGGAAGTGGCATAGTGACAAGGCGACCTCTGATCTTACAGCTCATCAATATACCCAGCGAACGAGAAGACAAGCCGGATAATGACGAAGTACATGTACCGCATACAGCGGCAAGCGTGGCAGGGCAAGGCGAGTGGGCAGAGTTCAACCACCTTGGTGGCCAAAAGTTCCGGGACTTTGGGGAGGTCAAGCGGGAAATCGAAAATGAGACAGCCAGGATAGCAGGTAGCAACAAGGGCATCAACAGGCAACCGATAAATCTCAAGATCTACTCGCCGCATGTCCTAAGCTTGACGCTGGTCGATCTGCCCGGATTGACGAAAGTACCGATAGGGGATCAGCCCACGGATATCGAGAAGCAGACGCGGAATCTCATTTCGGAGTACATCGCGAAGCCAAACAGTATAATATTGGCAGTTTCCCCTGCGAATGTGGACATCGTCAATTCTGAAGCTTTGAAGCTAGCTCGGCATGTAGACCCTAGGGGCCTTCGCACGATAGGAGTCCTCACTAAAATTGATCTTATGGACCATGGGACCAATGCGCTAGATATACTTTCTGGGCGCGTATACCCGTTAAAGCTTGGTTTTATTGGTGTGGTAAATCGATCGCAGCAAGATATCCAAGGGAACAAGTCACTAGCAGAGGCGCTGAAGTCGGAGGCCGAGTTCTTCAGACATCATCCTGCGTACCGAAATATGGCGAATCGATGCGGGACACAGTACCTTGCAAGGAGTCTGAACACGACACTCATGACGCACATTCGGGAGCGATTGCCGGACATCAAAGCGCGATTGAACACATTGATGGGTCAGACTCAGCAAGAGCTTGCCAGCTACGGCAGTGAGCAATTCAGCGGGAAAGAGCATCGAGGTTCTCTCATTCTACAGTTGATGACACGCTTCGCCTCCTCATTCATCTCATCCATAGATGGCACATCAACAGAGATCTCGACCAAGGAGCTCTGCGGTGGTGCACGCATCTACTACATCTTCAATGATGTTTTTGGCAATTCTCTCGAAACCGTTGACCCAGCCCAGAATCTTTCCGTACTTGACATCCGAACCGCAATCCGCAACTCTACAGGTCCACGACCCAGCCTTTTCGTTCCCGAGCTCGCATTTGAACTCCTCGTCAAGCCCCAAATTAAGATGCTCGAGGTACCTAGCCAGCGCTGTGTCGAGCTCGTCTACGAGGAGCTCATCAAGATCTGTCACACATGTGGCTCAAACGAGCTTTCCCGCTTCCCACGCCTGCAGGGCAAACTCATTGAAGTCGTCTCAGACCTGCTGCGAGAGCGATTAGGCCCTACTTCAAATTACGTCGAATCCCTCAACTCCATTGAACGCGCATACATCAACACCAATCATCCCAACTTCCTGGGCGCCGCAGCCGCCATGTCATCCGTCATCCAAAACAAGCAAGAAAAAGAGAAGAAAGCCGTGCTGGCCGAAGAGAAGAAGAAACGAGAACGACGACGAATGAAAGAACTCGGCGTCAACGGCACCCAGACGCCTGAGGACGACGAGGAGCCCGAAGACATCAAGACTAGCCAAATCCTTCCCATCCGTGGTCAGCACCACTCAAAGCGAAGCATGTCCCCAGCCGTTGGCCGACATGGCGAAAACGGGCATGCTATTGCCTTAACGATGAACGGCGTAAGATCGGCCTCGCCACCACGATTCGCCGGTACTGCACCAGGCAGCTCGCGCGACTCGTTCCTTAACTACTTCTTCGGCAAAGAAGGCGGGCTACCTTCCTCCGGTGCCGCCAACGCCGCCGGCGGCATCCCCTCCGCCTCCTCCATGGGCAACCGCCACGTAAGCTCGCACATTGAACCCAGCTTCAGCCAGAGCATACGGCGCGGCGACAACCGGATTGCGGAGCGAGTATCGCCTTTACCGCCCCTATCGCACGCTTCAGACGACTACGGCAACAGAGACTACGACCATGAATTCCAATATGTATGCTCCCCCTTCCCCCTACCACTTGCGGCCCAAGACCGCACTGACCACCCCAACGCAGGCCCCCCCGCCCGACTTCCCCCACAACGACGCCCCCGAACTCACCGAGCGCGAAGCCCTCGAAACAGAACTCATCCGCCGCCTCATCTCCAGCTACTTCAACATCGTGCGTGAAACCATTGCAGACACAGTCCCCAAAGCGATCATGCACCTCCTAGTGAACTACAGCAAGGACGCGGTGCAGAACCGATTGGTAAGTGAGCTGTACAAGGAGGATCTTTTTGGGGATCTGCTCTATGAAGACGATGGGATCAAGAAGGAAAGGGAGAAATGCGAGCGGTTGTTGGGGACTTATCGGGAGGCGAGTCGCATTGTGGGGGAGGTTTTGTGATTGAGGATGGGTTGGTAGAAGAGGTCAGTGGTGGAGGCTGTATGATACAGGTTCGTAGGATCGACCATGGATGGATATTGTGGTTGGTGCAGCGAGCTTCCTGGGTGGTGATGGTCGTCTCCGCTTGTTTCAAAGACTGTCTGTTGAGAGCCCCAAGGGTCTGGCAGTTGCATGTGTATATCCTAGCTCTACTCGTTTTTTAAGTGGCACATCCCGACGGCGGATGAATCCAGAAGCATAGATGTCATTTGCGATAGGTGTGTACCTGTGCGTCATTGGCTTCTTGTTCTGAGGTTATTGCATCTACCAAGGGCTCACACTGGAGATCGCAATGCTCAGCACAGCGCACATTGTAAAATTAGATGTGAATTGACGGTTCGCTGCTTTGACGACTTCGCGACTTGCGATCCAACGACTTGAAGGCTTGACAACTTGACGCTTCCATAGGCTGTCATATGATAGATCATTTCCCAAGTCATCCATGGGTTTGCAAGAATGATCAGGCTAGGATTAACTCAATCGCACCGGAGTCAACGACTTCCCATAAGACTTTTCTACCATGTATACAACTCCCTATCCCCCCATCTCCCAAACCGCCCCCCTCAACCCTTCTTCTGTCCATTCGCTTCCCCCGCCTCCGTCGCCTTCCCTCCCTGACCAACCGCCTTCCGCCCTCTCCTCCTCTGCCCATCCCACGCCCACATCCCCGCACTCCCAAACACAATCGCCGCCCCCAGCACCACCCCGGGCGGCAGCCGATTCCCAAACAACGATATACTAATAAACAAACTCACCAGCTTCCTCAGATTCAGCACTATCGTTACGCCCAACGCTGATGTATGTGCCGCCAGCGAGTTCACGCCGCGGATGCAGAGGTACTGCGTTAGCGCGTTGAGGGCGAGGGTGGCGATGTGTGTTGGGATGGTGATGGTGCCGATCTTGGAGGTTTGGGAAGTGAGGAATGAGGGGAGTGGGATGTTTGAGGGGGGTGAGAGCTGGAGGGGGGGCGAGGAGAGGAGTTGTTGGAATTGGCGCTTTAGGGAGGGGAGGAAGGGGAAAAAGAGCGGGAGGGAGAGGAAGTGCGAGTAGAAGAGGTTTTCGTGCCAGTGGGAGCCGTAGGCTGCGTAGGTGATTTGCACGTAGAGACCCATTATCGCGGAGAGGAGTTGGGCGAGGGCGAGGATGAGGAGGCCGCCGAGGGGGGTGGATGAGGAGGTGGAGGTCTTGCCCTGCGGTTGGGTGGTCAGTTGGGCCGTTCTATAGTCGTGGGAGGGGCGTTGTGTGATGTACCTTTGATTGAGCATCCGCCATTGCGGCAAGTACAACGCCAACGGTAAGCATTATGACGCTAGAAACCTGTACTCGCGTGTACCGAGCTCCCCAGATGTACCCAACGAGCATAGTCATGACGCTTCCGCCACTGCGGAGGATGATGTGCACTGGCACGGAGATATTGTATCCGAAAGCGTAGTTATTCAGGATGTTGACAGCGAAGAATAGCGCAATGTACGGCAACCATCTTATTAATGGTATAGCACGCGGTTTCAGAAAGAATGGCGGGTGGGAGGTGGAGAATTGGCTCGGCCAGGAGAACAGAGCAGCGATGAGGAACTGGCTAAAGGTGATAAGCGTGCCTAGAGACTCTCAGCAACGAGGTAGGATTGTGGGGTCGGACGAAGGTATACCGCTATCAGGTTCTTCCCTAGTACCTACAATTAGTGCAAGTGAGGAAGCATTGCAAGCTTCAGAGACTCACTTCACTATTGTTTCCAAGGCGAAGACCTGAAATACGTCGGATCAGCAACCTCATACCAAGTGAGAACATATGCCGGAGCGCCCACATTCGAGCAGCATCCCCCAAATATTGAGGCAGCAATCATTCCCCAGCTCAGCAACGCCGGTAAATTTGAGTGTAGCATAGCTCCTGCAATCCCCACTGCCCTTGTAGGCGTGAGATGACCATCCGCGTGGAGCTTGGGCTTCTGTTTCTCAAGCAGCGGACCAGCGTCTATCTCCCGCGTTCGGGGGGGTTCTTGGGGCCTTGACGACAACGACGATTCTGGAATATTGCGTCGACGGGGACGGTCAACGGCTTGCGTGTTCGACATCTCGAATCTATGACTGTCAGCCATGGTTGAGAAGACAACGGAGTGAACAGTACCAAGATTTGGAAGTTGCGAAGCTGCAGCTGCAGCATCCACGTCTTTATGTCAGAGCATGGATGTCGGTAGATAGTCAGCGAGGAAAGAAAAGCTGAAGGCACGACAATTAATGAGACATCGCACGCGCCCACAGCCTTTGCGATGATGTAAAATACTTTGTACTCGTATCTCTACCAGGAAAGCCAACGGCAGGCTTGCAGCGTTCCTGAAGATCGCCCGCTAGAACTACGCAAGGCGCCAATAAGCTCCTCTCAGGGGTCAACAATTACGATGTACGGGTAAATAGAATGTAGAGCTTCGTACGAGCAAACCCCAGGATGTCATGGATGTATGGACTACTTCATTGAAACCAAAATGGGTGCTTGATCTACGATATGCCTCTCTCTACCTAGCTGCCGCCCTGAACACCGCCATATGGAAGCGCCTCATGCTTGCCGCCAGGAGCTTTGATCGCGAGCGACATATGAGCTGCCCGCTGCCAAGTCGTTCGCCGTTCGTATCTCAGATACTCTCCCACCCTTCGTCTCAGCATATATCTCTGTTCTCATTCCTGGGGTGGTTCGTGCCTATTGCGCGAACTTCAGCTGAACGCTCTATTAAGAGGACGTCGGCCGCCGCCCATAACATATGAGACATCTCCAGACTTTGTTCCGCAGTATCCCTGTGAAACCCCGACTGTATGGAACCTATGCTTACAATGCCGAGAACACGAAAAGCTAGAAAAGACTGTATTAGCCTTGCTTCACGGTCCGAGATGGCTAGAGTGCAAGTGACTTACATTGTTCGTCGCCGCAATCGCTATGCTGTCTTCGAATGGATGCCAGCTCATATGCAGAATCTTTTTGTTGAAGTCTATTTGGTCCGCGTCGGTCTCCTTCCTCATTCTGCCTCCCTGTCCAGTAGCTCCTGCAGCTGGACTCCCTGCTCTTGAACCGCCCTTCTTGTTTGCCGGTCCATGTGTGGGGCTTGTGGCGGAGTTGATAGGCGTAGGGACACCAACCTTCTTCGCCTTGAAGGCTGATTTGTCGGCTTGAAGGACAACTTCCATTTCCTTTTCGGGATCGGACGGGTAGATCATGAAGTTGTTGTTATAGCTTCCAGTCATCACGTTCTTAGCATCTCCTGAGAAGACGACCTCGAATTTGTCAAAAATGCTGTCATTCTCGTAAGTATCGCACAGCCGAGGTCGTAGGTGCTCATGGATGGGAATGGTCTTGACAGGTGTGCGCTCCATATTGACGTCCCATATCTTGACTGTGAGGTAATCGCGGGAAAGTATGTATCTGCCATCGTTGGAAAACCGGACATCAGATATGGAAGATATGATTTCAGAGAAGAAGGATCTAGAGGATGGGTCTTCCTCCTGTTCGAATTCTGCACGGGAAATCAGCTAAACCACTACTCTCCTTCAATCTGACGACCTACGTTTCGCGTGCTGATCGCAAAGGGCACTTTCTCGCATATCTGCAAGCTTAATCGTACCCTTTGAACTTGCGTACATGAACCAATTGCAGCTTTGTGGATGGAATTCGGCAGCCGTGATAACCTCTGTCAGCTCCTCCATGTTGGCCGGTTTGATATCAACAATGTTGAAACTCTGATCCTGTATGTTGAGATTCCAGAGATTTATTCGCAGATCATCACTACTGATGAAGGTTTCCCCATCACTGTTGACCGATATGCTGTTGATGTGGTAGGCATGGGCATTTGCGTAGGTTCGGCGAGGTACGGCAGCAACAACGGTATCATGATGTGTCATGCGGGGTAGTTTTAGAGAAGCAGCGTTCGTAAAGGAGAGGTTTGGATTAGGTCGAGGGGGTCCACCGCCGCCACCAAGGGCTCCACCGGGGGTGAGATCATGGGAGAGATTGTTCTCGGCCACCACTTTTAACGACTTCTCGAACACCTTCCATAGCTTGATAGTTTTGTCGTTCGTGGAAAGGAGATAATGAGATGCGTTCTGCCTCCGGCACCACTTGATCTTATTGATCTTTTCTTCTATCTCCAGAGATTTCAGGTAGTCGAATTCGGGTTCGTGAGATTGAAACTCGGTATGGAATTTGTACTCGCATGTCTTTTTCTACTGACTGTTAGATCCAGCCTGAGACTATTTCTACTCGAAGCCGTGGTCCGGGATGGTGGGTTACGGCACTCACAGTCTCGTTCCTCTCGAAAAGGACCACTCGACCTCCTTTATCGCCCGTAGCTAGATAATTGCCAGTATGATCGAACTCGACCGTCGAGATAATGTCCGCTATCCGACAACACTGTCAGCAAGGTAGGGCCTCCCCAAATCAACGTGCGCTGACCTTCGGTTATATCTTCGACATCCCCCTTATCACCGAAGCATCTAATACCAGGTTTTAGCCAATGTCCATACTCGGCAAGCCATGCCTCCTCGACGTCAAGGTCATCCATCTCTTGTGGTTGTAAGAGTGGAACACGATAGCCAGCTGGAAGCGTGGTGTGTTGTGTGGTGTGTGATGTGATGAATGGTGGGTGTTTCGGACAGGTCTGTTATTCAAACCACTTACTGTGTGAATTTCCATGTCGGAGTAGGAGACTCCTCCGCTGTCACCATATTCTGCTGTATCTCTCAACAGCCTTTTTGACTAGGCAGCGCGTGCCTTTCTGCACCGTAGTTTTTCTGCTTCCTGTTTGTCGACTCGACAGGATTAGGACACTCTGGTCGCTGCATCAACCGAAACAGCTAAATGCTAGCAGATTCCGATCCGTGACAAGCCAGATTTGGTTGTTGTCGAGGAAGTAGCTATTGCCGATAGAATCGCCGCCTCGTGGAAGCTGAAGGTGACAGCTCCCAAGCGCTCAGAATTGCAAAATAGTTGCAGAGCAACGCTGTAGAACGAGTCTACTTTAACTGCGAAGCCGGAGTAGGCGAGTAGGAGATGGGTGTCAATTGAGCGGATGTTGTAGACTGCAGTCAAGGATCCCGGTACTTTAGTGCATGATGAAGGTCATTCGTGACATAAGGTGGTCCTGGACCCTGAAATCCGTCAAGGTGCAGAAAGCGATCCAGTAATTTAGCATTCCATCACGACAACTTCACATGCACACATTCACACTCTCGCTCCTTCACTTGTGCATTATTGCAAGCCAGGCCTTGGATGCTGTGTTTCTGAGTCTCCTCGTACAATCTAACCCTAGCCACTTGCGCTGCAGAATTCATTCATAGTGACATCTCAGCGGCAGGCTTCTCGATTGTATCGATCACGGCAATCTTATTAGCTAGAGTATATAGCTCTTCGATCCTGCTCCTTTGGCCCCTCTTCTAGGAGATCCAGAGACCACATCAGCACGGTCTTGCTGATCTGGCTCATCACCCGCTCTCTTCACATGCTACTTGAAAACCCTATATATTTCCGCTACAATCTTCCACGCGTCTGACCACCAGGTATTGTGCAAATTTCGTGGCTCTAAGCTATCTCTCCAGAAGAGTGCACCTGATCTCATCACTCTGTGGGCTTCTGTAGCCACTTGTCGTCCAGTCTCATCTTACGACGTTTGCTCTACGCTGTCTCTCAAAACAGTAGGCGTTCAGCTCGGTTCTTAAGGGTGCGGCGCGCACCTGGCGCACATAAGCTGCTGGCAGATTTCTCAATTATTATTTGTTAGAAGTATCAGTGAGGGCTTTCTGTGGAGGAGATACAGGAAGGGCAATATAGACACTTGCTGCATTGCGAACTATCCTGTACGTGCATCATTGGCGGACGCGGAGGGCTGGTTTGAGAGGGGGGATCATGGATGATCAGGGCGAACATTACGGCGATGAGCACGGAAAACGTGCTCGTCTGCCAGCAGAACCAAAGGACGATGCCTCGGAATCGATCACCGAACGGGTCAGCAAGTCTGCCTCGGCGTTAGCTCGAGATGCTCTCTTCCGTCCCAGTGCAAGTGGTGCGACACGTGCACTGGCGTCTTTTGCCGCAAGCACACAGAAGGGACAGTCTTCGTCGAGCTCTGTAGGGTCCGCCGTGTCGTTTTCCACTTTAGAGTCATCAAGCTCGCGCCCTTCAACCGCAGATAGCAGTTCGAAGCCAATTTTCTATGAGGCAACAGAGGAACGCTTTCGCTCAGACCCCCGTCCGCATGAAGACCACACCCGGGATCCTGCTTCATTAAACTTTGATGCATTTCTTTCCGGCCAGGATTCATCGAGTTTCGATGCTCCCCCTATCGCAGCACAAAAAGAGAAGCAGCGCTCACCAACGCCATACAGGCCGACAAGACATGATCAAGGTTCCCACGGGTCTTTCGAGGAGTGGCAGCAGGGCTTCAGGGATCACGGTAGGGTCCCTTGGAATGAAGAGTCACACCACACGTCCGGAGGACGAAGTATAGGCCCTGGAAACCGCGCTACAATTTCCTCGCTTCCAGACGGCCCTTTCCCAAGAGCCGTGGCGCTTGAGGCGAGAAATCTTGGGCCCGCTCAGGATGCATTGGGGAATATAAGCCATCACGACGGCGCCGCCGTCGTGGCGCTACTTTCCGAGCCTGGTTTCACGGCGGATGATGAGCCTGCTGATTACCCCGGATTTGCTGGAAACCAAAGCAAGCTGGAACACTTGGATCTACAGAGTACCAGATGTAAGAAATCTGCGGAACCGCGACTTGGGTTGGCCGATCATCAATTCGGTCTTATACCGAACTTTGCGCTGTCCAATAATGATCCAAGCGCCATAGCTGATGCGATGCCCCGTGCTGAAGGACAGACCTGCATTGCGGACCTAAAACCTTGGCTGGACATTCTAGACAGTTATCAAGATGAGGTTTGGGGAGATTTCCTGCCACTTGTGCAACAAGCTCGAAAGGAACTGGAAACGGCTGATGCTGAAGATGGCATCCTTGATGACAAGCCTGCAGTCAGGAGGTTGCAGATGCTCTTGGGGCATCTCGATCCCCGAACGAACTCGAGATTTGAGTGAATTATCGCCAGTCCACACCAAATCCATGAGTTATGATATGTTTCAAGCTTTGCCGCGAGGGACGATATTGAAATCAAATCAACTGAGTGCCCTTTCATTACTTTAGGAAATGCTGCTAGACCTTGTTCAATTTGCCATGTGACGATCAAAATCGGCAACACTGCACGACCATCTCGACATCATAAGCAATCTCCACGGGTGAGTATATCACTCGTCAAGCCGCGATCCGCCGTTCCTTCATTACCTTCAATGCCCTTTCGTACGTCCACATAGTCACCGCACTAGCCGGCGCACTTTTCACCAGGCCCACAGCAAGACCTCTATACAACCCCCTCCAACCCTCTCTTCGAATGATGGTCTTACCGGTACCCCAAACGCCTAGCCCAGAATAGTCGGCCACCGCTCTGTATCCCTTGCCTGGCACAAACCTGGTTCTTGTCGGTCCCTGTACTTGCAGTCTCTTGCGTATCACATCCAAAGGAAAAACTCCCGTCTTGGCCATTACCGAAGCCACTACGCCAGATGTGGCATCACCACTACCGAAAGGAAGATTGAGCGGTGCCACGACTGGACGTAGCGACTCATAAGCGGCGAAGAAGAACCCCATGTACGGCACCACCTGTCCTACTCCTGCACCAATGCCCTGAAAGAAGCCCCGTGCGCCTTCGCTGCGAGCAATGTCTCGAATGCTGCCCACGAAAGACGAGTAGACCTTGTCGGAGCCCTGAGCTGCAAAACGTGTGCGAAGAAGATCGAGTGGGTATGTCGCCGCGGTAGCGGTTGCCCCGGCCGTAGCCCCGGCTACAAAGGCAGCGACAGACGGAGGGAGAGATGGGAGGAGAGAGGTGCAGGTGGTGTAGGTTGTGAATTGAATGGCGCCGTATGTCACATAGAGAAGCTCGGCGGAGACATTCCCTTTCCAAAACGCCTACAACAATTCAACTGGATCCGTGTTCTGGGCCCCATGCGATTCTTACTGTGATGCCTTCATGCTGAAGAATATTTTTGAACGTGGAAATCGTGGACGGTGGAAAACGCTTAGGCTTGTGAGGTGTAGAGAGCGGATCAGAGAGCGAATGGCTTTGCAATTGGAGACGGATCTTCAGAACGTCGAGAGGGGCGATACAAAAACTGTATACATCAGTTATGTTGCTTCCCTTTCCAAAAAGATGTGTACCTACCGCGATACTAGGCCGGCGGTGCTGCCCGCAAGCACTACTTGTGCCCTCGAACCCTGTGCTTGATAGTCAGCCAGGTTTGCATTGATTGGAAAATACTCAGGCGCACCTCATCCTTGAGGTACTCTCCTCCACCCGACATCCAACCAGCACGCCCAAAGCTCGGCTGATATGCACTGTCGGAGATCCATATCTTCTGCAGGACAAAAAGCCGAGTGACGCGGTATCACACCTCGAACCCCAAAGCAACCCTAGTTCAGCAAAGATCCCTTGAACCGTTCCGACTCCTCTTTTGTTTTGACTGGTTCCGGAGGCCTAGAAGTCGAGGAAATTACATATATCGCCGCCTCCTAGTAGCTTTTTCTAGCGATGACAGGGCAATTTGCGCAGCGATGCTACGTCGACCACAGTCGGTTCCACGAGTGGGCTCGATTGGACCGTCGACTTTGAATGTCTCCGTCTTCTCACCCCAAATCTGGAGATGTCCGAAGATTCAATTTTCGCCCAGGCTTCGAGCACAGTCTCGCATTCATCGGCCATTCGTGCTTGATTCCGGCGAACATGGTCACCGCAAGCCCGAGATGCTCCCAACGAGGGAAGAGAGTCTCCGGGAGTCTTCGCTAAGGTGGCTCGAGGTCGAGTACAACGGTAAAAGTCATGGATTTGATAGTCTGACGCTCAGAGACTCTTGCCGTTGCACTCGGTGCATTGACCCATCGACGACACAGAAATTGTTTGACACAATTGACATCCCGACCAAGATCAGGGCTAAGGATCTTCATGTTAACGCCGACGGTTCATTCTTGGTCTCGTGGAATGATGATATTGCTGGCTTCGAGAACCACCGTAGCTACTTTCCGTCTGATTTTCTCTCAGGGCGGGATACACTAAAGGCTGTCAACGCAAGCATTCGCGAAAATAATCCCCAGATCTTATGGCATGCCGCAAGCCTGCAAGCCCGGAGATCCGACATGACAGTCAAATACGACGATTACATAGCTGATAGAAGGACCCTCCGTCATGTTATCCGGCAGCTGTATAAATATGGTATAGTCTTCATCTCAGATGTGCCGCCAATATCTGGATCGGTAGCTTCGATTGGCAATCGCTTTGGGCCGTTGATGAGAACTATCTACGGTGCCACTTGGGACGTTCGGTCGCTGCCTTCAGCCAAGAACGTCGCAGATACATCTGCCAATTTAGGTTTCCATATGGTAAGTCGCAGTTTCTTGTTTTGGCATCTCAAAATCCGTATCTCTTTGCGTGGCGTGGTCTAGAGTGCAGGAGACGTTTGACTGGCCGATACCAGGCTGCCTGCAGCTGCACCTCGCGACTCAGTTGCGCAATAAGTTTCCTCTCTTGACTGTACCCCAGATCTCCCTGATGTTGTCAGAGTTTGCGAGGAGTGGTAAAATCCCATTGTTTCTCTAGTACCGCCTAATAAATAGCATGTACCCTTTGTGCTCTGTACTGAATTAGTACATGTATCTCGTCAACTTGCTCCCACCGCTTCTGCTATGGAGTCTCATGAATTCGTAGGACCTGCTCTATTATAAGGAGCCGCCCAGGCTCCAAATCCTCCATTTTCTCAAACAAAGTCGCCAGGGCGGTGAAAGTCTCTTCAGTGATGCTTTCACTGCGGTCTCCACCCTTTTAATGAACAGCATGGATTCTCCGAAGCCGGTTTCTGATGCGCCGATGAGTGCGCGAAGCCGATCTGTGCTTGCATTGACCCAATTCATGCTTCCATTCCATTACAAGAACAACGGTCAATGGCTGGAATATTCGCATCCAACCATCGTTATCAACAAGGCGTTAGGTTGGCGCGACTGGTCCAAGTTCTCCGAACACCTGATGGACCCTTCAAAGTTCCAAAGCGTATTGCAAGCTGTTCGCTGGAGTCCACCATTTCAGGCACCATTGCCAATGCCGCCAGCCTTGAGGGAAGACCGCGTACCAGCATTGGACTATTGGATGATGGGAGCAAGGCTTTTGAAGCAAGAGTTCGAACGCAAGGAAGCCGTGTTTGAGACTATCATGCAAGAAGGTACTTGTGTGATCTTCGACAATTGGAGGGTCCTTCATGCGCGACGGGCCTTTAGCGGCGGTGAGAGGTGGCTGAGGGGAACTTATATCGACGATGATACGTTCCGGCAGCAAGTGCGTTCCCAGCTAATGGATTGAGTATATCACTCTCCGTCTGTATATAACTATTTACCACCAATCACTTCGGAATGTCTAGATGTGCCGCGCATCCGCAGGACTTTGTGTCAGCGGCTCATCACACAAGAAAGTACCTATCGCTTGATAGGGCTTAGGATATGACTTCGCAAGGTTACGAGTACTGGATTCACCAGCCAAGGACCACGGTCAAAGAGCAGAGCGTTGATGGACATTAATCATGCAGTCAGAGAATCCAGAGATAACAACAAAAAAAGACCATTAAGGCATCCCAACTCCTTCTCTCGTCTCCAAGAAGGAACGAAATGCAAGTCAGGGGATCACTCTTTACGCAGGTTTAGCTAAGCAGTCCGTGGGTGAATGTATCAAAAGTTCAGGAGAATCCTACACCAGAGCATCGTTGGGAAAGAGAATAACTGGGTCGTATATGCTCCTTGCTACACTCCCAGTATTGCCGATGGGCTTAGACAATACATTGCCCCTTGACTTTTCGATGCTATGTGACAGACAGCAGCCAGAGATTTATCGCAGAATTGGAACTTGCATGCTACCAAGCATTTAAGTAGGCCTTTTGGTCCAGGTTATCAAGACCCGTTCCTTAACATGCTGATTCAGAAGCAAGGACATTTTTATCACAACAGGATGATATTGACGTGCTTGCAGTATCAGCTGACGTGAATCCATGGGAATCCAAAGCTTTCCCTTCCATTCGTCTACATACGCTCAGCCGTGCATTCAGGTTAGTGAACGAGGTAAATGAGTATGCAAGTGGCCCTGGGGAGCTTGAAGAATTCGAACAATAAGCTCGATACTCTTCTCGAGTCGGGAAGACTCAATGACGCTTTGCCCCTGGGTCTGAATTGGTTGGAATACCCAACGTGTTGCCGTGTACGGAGTAAGTTGATCTATGCCGTGCCTCCAGTGCTGTCACCAAATTTTGATATGGTTTATATTGCCTCCGGTAAAGGTGAGCGCTTCAGGGCAACTGGCCTCAGCTCGACTACCAAAATTCGACCCTGGGGATGAGTATATGTAGAAGCTGTAGACGTTACCAGAATGTGTTCGACAAATGCAACCCCCAACTTGTTATTTCACGTCTATGAATTACATGGCAAGGAAAAGCTCTTGAGCTCATGGGCATGTAATCGTGGACAAGGTACCCTTGGTCTTGATGGTTTTCCGCTCCGCGCCGCCAAGCGGGCGGAAAGGGATTGCGTCATCTTATAGAGCACCCTTCGATGCTTTTTTTTTGCCCTTATCATTGGAATACCTACCACAGAATTCCCCACTCTATATTATTTGCATTCGTCATTAGTCTCCAGCTAGACCTCAGACGAAACCTTCATAAGTGACTGGAGAAAACCCGCACTACTCGTGGGCATCAACCTGCCTTGCAACCCCTCGAAGCGCCATCACTTCTTGACAACCCCCTCCACGTTATAATCATGTCTACCCTCAACGATGTTAAAACGCAATCTGACTACGACTCCCTAATCTCCTCAATACCTCCAACTGCTCTTATCGTTCTATCTTTTCACACACCCTGGGCCGCCCCCTGCGCTCAGCAGACTCTGATTCTACGCACCCTCGCCTCGTCATACCCGCCTCAGCTGCCCCCAACTATCTCCTTCCTCAGCATCGACGCCGAAGCCCTTCCGGACATCTCCGAGTCCTTTGAAGTCACTGCTGTGCCTTATCTAGTGCTTCAACGAGACGGCAAAGTTCTTGAAACAGTTAGCGGGAGCGATGCTACGAAAGTCAGAGAGGCCGTAGAGAAGCATGCCGGCAAGGGCGGGAACACAGGCAAGCTAGGCCTGCCACCAGCTCTAGAAACAACACCGAGAAAGGAAGAGGCAGGAGCACAAGAAGGCGTTAATGGCCACACCACCAATGGCGGAAGCGAGCACAAACAGGCGTCGGATCTCTCAAAGTACGCCCCTGGTGCATCGGATCCTGCGACGGCGCCAGAGATGTCGTCTACACAAGGCCAAACCGAGGAAATAGATCAGCGGCTTGCAGAGCTGGTGAAGGCTGCGCCGGTGATGCTGTTCATGAAGGGGACGCCGAGTACGCCACAATGCGGTTTCTCGAGGACGCTGGTTAGCATCTTGAGGGAGAAGGGCGTGCGATATGGCTTCTTCAATATCTTAGCGGACGAGGACGTAAGGCAAGGGTTGAAGCGGTGGGCGGACTGGCCTACATATCCGCAGCTCTGGTGTGGCGGGGATTTGGTCGGAGGATTAGACATCGTGAGTGTGCCTCCTTTCGCAAAGCTTCCAACGTGCTGACTTTGAGCGTAGGTTAAGGAAGAACTCGAGTCAGACCCTGACTTCTTTGGCCAGTATGCAGTTGCCGCAAAGGGCAAAGGAGGAATGGCGGCACCGGAAGCTCAGGCCCAAATTGCGAGCGCGTGATCGTGTGGACGACTTCATTCTCGAGGCCAGTGCGTTCGCTTGAGCCAAGCGGCACTCGAGCTAATCAAGCATTTTAAGATGAGATTGCCGGGCAACTAACCTATATGTATTCATGATTCTATACGATAGATGAGCGATAGCGTGCATTTAGTTGGTTATGCGTACGGTCACAGGATCCTTACTGATAGGGTATCTTCATCATCGACTCCCATGAGACCATCCTGACCGAATATGGAGACGACAGATTGCAACCCTTCCGTGAGCATTGCCGCTGGTCAGCTAGGGGATTCACTTGGAGTGTCAGAGCCTCTGGTGTGTATAGGCTTTCTGTTCGGTCTAAAAATCTAAAGCAGGAAGCACCAGCTCTGAAAGTCTGTCTTAGCATCACGTACATTTCTCTAATGGTTTCAATGCCGAGAGCGCCTCGCTAGATGACGGGAGAACAACGTCGCCCAGCTGGAGCCACTACGCGGTTCTCTGCCTCTTCCCTGCCTCTCCCTCTTCTTCACTAGCCGATACCACATCGCCGTCAATCCTCACACCTCCATCCTCCTCCTCTTCCTGCTTACCATTTTCCCTCCCCCTCTTCAGCCCTTTCATCTTCCTCGTCTGCAACTCCCCAAGATCCTGCCTCCCCAAATGTATCCTCCCAACCTTATCCCCCACCACATCCGTCTCAACATTCTTCCTCGCCCTTGCCTCCACCCCCCTCCCCTTCCTCATCGCCTCCTTCCACATCCCCTCCTCCGCCACCCTCACCCTCCCAATCCTAAAATCGCACCGCGGCCCAATCTCCTCCACCTCCACCCTCGGCACCCTCTGCCCACTCCTCCTCGTCACCAGCCTATAAACCCGCATATGCAGCACCTTCCACCCCTCCCCCTCCTCCTCCCCCGCCAAAAAACTAATCAGCAACTGCATCCCCTCCACATCCACCTCCCTCGTCTCCACCCCCCTAAAAAAATCCACAAACACGCTCTTCGCAAGCGTATACTCATTCGGGACCGGACTCTCAAACCCGCCCCCACTGAAACTCAGCAAGGGCTTGACGCCCACCGCCGTCTTCGCGCCCTTGAACTGCGCCAGCGTGCGCATCGTCTCCGGCACCACCAGCAGCTCCAGCATGTCGAGCACCTTCCCGCCGAAGCACCGCACCCATGTCAGTGCGTGCGGGCGCTTCTTGCTGTGCGAGGCGAAGAGGAGGAGGCTGGCGTCGTTTTTGAGGGCGAAGAATTCGAAGGAGGAGGCGTCTTCGAAGGGGTGGATGGCGTTTTTCTTGGTGAAGCGGATGGCGTGCGGGCGTTTGAGGGAGTGCAGGTCGGTGAGGAGGGAGGTGAGGAGGGAGGAGGTGCTGGTGTAGCGCAGGAGGAGCACGGTCTTGGTGTTTTCGGTTACGAGGGGTTCGCGGGCGGCGAGGGCGCGGGCGGAGCGTGCGGTTTTGGGTTTGCTTGGGGGAGAGGGGGATTAGTGTGAGGGTGTGGGGATTGGAGAGGGGGAAGGGTACGCTTGGCGGAGCATTATCGCATTGGGTAATGCTATGGCCGTTGACGAAGGTGTGGGTGGATTGAAGTAGTTGTTGGGGACGTTAAAATGCCGCAAAGGTTTCGAAACTTAAGTTTTGTTGTCTCACCTGCCCTGGGCTGCAGGCGTTATCGATAAGGGCTCAGACCCGACATAGTCACGTGGCAGAAAAAGGTAAAGCATGAAACGTAGAAGGCTCAAGAGAGTATATACATCTGCTCACGTCTAGTCAAATATTGCTGGAAGGGGAATTTGATGGCTTCCTGTAGGCTACGCAGTTGATCACGCAGCCAATCGGTGCATGATGTTTCAACAACGGGCAGCGCGTATATCGCTGAGCGATTTTAGACGGCTCGAAGTCGATAAAACATATTCTATGTAAATCTCTCTAACCCCAGTATTTCGCTCCATATCAGCGTCCCGAAGGATCCTCCAACACTCTCCGATCTCACAGAATACAATTAAGGTCGTTCGTCAGGATAGAGCCAGCGCTGTGACATCTTCCTGTAAAGACCCATTCCCTGGCTGCGGTATTGAACTTCTGTTCTGAACAAGCCGCTGCACTAGAGTCAGCATGAATCCCAACGACTCGCGAGGTGGCACGCATGGTCCATACCACTAGGTTCCTCAACAGCATCACTATCGTCACCTTTCCAATAGCTGGAACGTATATGGAGGCTTTCTCCTTTACTTGGGGATCAAAGTTCTGTGACGGAGGTTCCGTAAGCACTGAACATGGTTTCATGACCTGATACCCCTATAGGTGTGCGCATAGAGGCCGCGACGTACCTTTTCAGTCGAGAAATTGATGCATACTGCACCTTCTCTAAGCAGCTCGGTTGGGAACTTGAATGACTCTCCAGGGACGCCAGTGATAACGACATCGCTCGTTGTAACGCAGTCTTTAAGGCCCCATCCTTCCTTCTCTACAACTTGGTGTCTCTTCTGCTTTATGCCTTCGCCCCGTGTGAACTGCTGGACTCCAGTCACATCTACTGAGTAGACACAGGCACCATCATTGGCCAGGAGAGCAGCCAAAGGCCTGCCAACGACCTCGCTCCGATTTACAACGGTAATAGTGTGGCCAAATAGCCGGTTACCGTATGGCAAGATAGTGTTGTATACCCTAAGGTATTCCAGTATCTTTATGATGGCAAGTGGCGTACACGGCAGGATGCTCTTTTGCAACTTCTGTGCATCAAGAAAACGGATATTCTGAAAGAGGTTGAAGATATAGCGGTGGCTCAGGCCTTCAACGTCCTTTCTGATGTCCGTTACCTGCTGGAGATACTGGTCTTGGCGGTTATTGAAGATAGGATAATAGACGATAATCCCATCGACAGAGTCGTCAGTGTTGGCAGCTAAGATGTGGCCCTCCAGCTCCTCGCGGTCGACTTCTCGCAGCTCAAATCGAAAACCACTAATCCATGGTCAGGAAACGAGACGGTTCCGATCTGTAGGGCGGGACGTGCCCTCACTTTTCTTTACAGGTCCGGTCCGTCCAGTCTGCATATAGCCGTGCTGCAGGATCCGAGTTTGCTAGGAAGCCGACAAGTAATGGTGCCTTTGGAAGCTTTGAAAGGTCTTCGGCTACTTCTGTGAGAAGGCTCTTCGCAACATTTCCGGCTAAGACAACTTTGCAGGAGGCTGGCTCTAAATTGGATGCAGCCATAGTGAAGGAACAGCAAGGTAATAAGGATACCTCATCAATTAATCAAAGAAAGCCTTCGCAAACCTTCGAAGCAATTGCGGTTCTCATGCATACAGGGGTCTTGAGCACATCATAGAAGGAGATCGGCATCAGCACCGGCCAGATTGGCTTTTTGAGTACCTGGTCCTGCACATTAGCTGCTGTGTTGAACTGTGTTACACCTGAGCATACCACTAAAATCTTTATTGGTAGAACAGCTGTTGACAGGACACGACGGGTAGGGCTACCTAAGCGAGCCACGCGATGACGTCCACTGTGCCTTGGCAGTTTCGGAGTTTCTTTGGAAGATCGCATATTCATTTTCAAACAATGCTTATGCTACACAGACCATGTCTGATGTCCGGGACTATCTGCTCACCGTCGATAGAGACAAGGCAGCTGCTGAAGATATCGCCTCGGGAACAGCGCGAAGTAAGCTTTCTAACCCTTCTACGATTGAAAGCCTCAGCTTATCACGCGCAGGACTCGAATCGAAACAAGTGTCGCTGATTGATATCGTTCAATCCCTTGGCGAATACATCAACGACGAAGACGCCACTGTCCGAGCAAAAGCAGTGCAATATCTCTCTTCAGTCATTGGGGCAATACCATCCAATTTCTTGACCATACAACAAGTGCAAGTACTTTGCCAATTCCTGTGCGATCGGATCGAGGATGGAGGTGCTGTGGGCGGCCTTCGAAAGCTCTCGAGCTTGCGGAGATTCAATAGAGAGATGGCAAAGATGACTACCAGAGCGTGAGTAGGTGGCTTGGTCAAATCGACGAATCTAGAATGCGCGGTCTGAGATTCGAGGCTGGTGGTGAGCCACATTTGCGATACCTGAACGCACTCGCTGCACCGTCGATACCGAAATATATTATCAAGGGCTGACTAGCGCTTCTGCAGGATGCTTGAGCACTTCCAAGATTTGCAGGTTCGCCCACAGTCACAAAGACTTCAGATACTCGATCTACTCAACGACTTGATGCTTCAACATCGACAAGCCTTGAAGGAGCTAGGGGCGGAGTTCATCGTCGGTATCACAGATCTAGTCAGCGGAGAGAAGGATCCTAGAAACCTCATGATAATATTCTCCGTTCTAAAAGCGATCATGATCGAGTGGGATATCTCCAATCATGCCGAGGTCGGTCAACTCACGGTCTTCGAGGACATTATGTTGATCCCTTACAGCCTATGTTCGATGCTATTTTCTGCTACTTCCCGATCACCTTCCGACCACCACCGAATGATCCCTATAGGATCACTGCTCAAGACCTAAAAGCACGTCTCCGGGACTGCGTTGCAGCATCGAGTCTCTTCGCACCATTCGCGTTTCCTCAGCTCATTGACAAGCTCGATTCAACATCGCCGAATGTCAAGGTGTGTAAGTAGAGTTTCGCTGGATGTGACTCGCTAAGAGGATGTAGAAAGACGTTCTCCAGACTATGACCGCTTGCGCTTCGTCCTATAGTGTCTCTGTCATGTCTACTTACTCGATCACACTTTGGGACTCTATCAAATACGAGATCCTAAATGTTCAGGAGGAAGACCTGGCAGAGGAGGCCCTGGTATCTCTACAGGCTATAGCCATTCGACTTAGTCATAATCTAACCACAACTGATCCGAAAACTCACCTAGCTCGATACTTCCGACCTGTGACGAAAGAAGTTAACGAGCAACTCCAGGAACCGCAGCATAAGCAAGCCAAACCGGCAGGACAGATCCTCAGCCATCTGGCGACCGCTTCGCCAATCGCATACTTCCTCATCGTCAAAGCGGTCATGCCTCCTTTGATGACACTCTATCAGGCAGCCGAAAGCATTGCAAAGCAGAGGGCTTTACTAGAGGTTCTCGTGCAGCTGTTCAACGCCGCCATTCTCGTACAAGGACCGCCCACTGACCCGGCCTTTGAAATGATAGGCGGCAATCCACTCGACGCATTTCGCGATCGTCTATTCGAGATTTCTAGTCAAGCATTGATGAGTACTGCAAAGGACGAGGTCTCCTTTCGCATTGTTGCGTTGAAAGCATTGCTTCGGCTCAGCTCGATTCGGAAGTACCTTTCTGATGGCGAAATTGGCATGTTCGTACAGTATCTCGATGAGATAGTACTCGAGGAGGAGCATGTTCGCGAAGATCTGCAACACGAAGCCGTTCAAGCGCTAGTCGAGATATCCAAGATGAGGGCTCATCTCGTCATGGATATCACTTTTCCAGCTTTCATGTCTCGATTACCTGACTCCAGCCAGCCAGATAAGGCAGACTACCTGGTCACTCTAGAAGGACTGGCGCAATTGAGTGTTGAAAAGTCAATATCTGACACCTTGGTCAGAAGGTTACTCAACAAGCTAGACGTCGTTCTGCAAGTCGGCGGCTCTGCAGCTTATCCTCAGGCGATGCTGTCTACCCTTATTTACGTCCTAGGTCGCAGAGATCTGCCACAACATCCCAATCTTAGCACTTATCACGAAAAGCTCGTCGTAGGTCTTACCGCCCGAGCAGTCCTGGGCTCAATTGGTCAAGCGCCAGCGACTGCCTTGAATGAAGCCGCAACGCTTGAGATACTAGGCCGTTTAGCGAATATTATTGTCCGAGCATTAGATGATCACCAACAAAGCTCCGTTGCCCACCATATCTATTCCTTGTTCAACGATGAAAATACGTTTACCCCAATTCCATATTCCAGAGATAGGCCATTGCCGCAAAGAAGGACAATGATTTTGTCCACATTTCTCATGGCAGCCATCAGACGAGAGGTAATTCCTTCTAGCGCCATATGTAGATGTCGCTCACTAGATTAGGCACCCATTCCGTACCTTGATGACGATCGATCTGCCAGTACCCTTCGAGAGCTCGTCCGTCTCGCTCTTGCTGAAGATGATCATGCGACTCGTCATGCTGTTCTGCGCCAAATTAGCTTGGTAATCAACAAACACCTCTCGACCTCCGCCATTAAACACGCCACCGATATCCTCTGGGGATCCTCAACCGGTCTCCTTACCGCTTCACCATTGACCGAAAATACGACCCGCACTATATTCTGGTTCTCCAAAGCCCTCGTTCTCCGCCTGGCACATACGAACGATGTCCTGACTCACCTCCTCTCCCTCCTTCCTAATCCTGATCACGGCCTTGCTTGTGCACGTGGCTTTTCCTTGTTGCTCGCGCCGGATGAGATCCTGTCCAAGGAAAACGGCGCGACAATACGTCTCCTAGCTCAGCAGCGAGTCTTCAACATCTGCGTGCCACGCTTAGCCTCCGATTTCCGCGTTGCAGAACCTCGCTTCAAAGCAAATTATCTTATCGCTCTGTCCGGTATCCTAGCCTACGTGCCAACGTCAGTACTACTACCCGAGATCGACACTTTGCTGCCGCTACTGCTCCAATCGCTCGATCTTCCCGACGCTGACATCAAAGCGGCCACGATTGACACTTTGACCACCATCATCGTTGAGAATGCCTCCGCTGCGGAGCCGCACACGAACAGCCTCGTCACTCGGCTCCTGGCTGCTGCAGGGGATCGGAAGAGCAGTCTGTCCAAGACACGGCAAGCTGCGCTGAGATGTCTGAGGATGTTTCCGGGCAAGATCAAAGAGAGCACACTGTTGCCGTTCCGGAGCAAGGTGACTTGGGGCTTGGGGAAGAATGCACTGGATGACCCGAAAAGAGAGGTTAGAAGGGAAGCAATCGACTGCCGGGCGAAGTGGTTAGCTATGGATGAGCCGGAGAGTGATTGAAAGAACTCATGGTAGGCGTTCCAGCAAGGTGGATGGATATAAGGAGGGTAAATTCTTCATGAGAGCGTGCTTTGAGGCCCTTATAGTCGTCTTCACCCGCAGATTTAAAACCAAGATTTCTGCAAAGTCGAACCCTCAGGTATTGAGGTACCTTCTGTAGCATTGCTTACTCCACATCTATGTCTGTTTCTACTCCTATCACCAGAATACTCTGATATTAAGGAAAGAAAGAGCGAGGTTCTGTACACTACACCAAAGGTGTGCACTCGTGGAAGCGTGAAAGCATCATGTTATCAAGAAACGAGCCCGCAACCGAGATGTTCCTATTTTTAGCCAGATCACCAAATCCGGCAGATCCTCTTGGCGTAGATATCTTGGCAAGAACCTGTACCGAGTACAGGCAAATTCTGGTCGAATTTTTAGAGGTTCTTGCGGTGTAGGTATGGGCTATGTGAGAAGATTCCTTTCTGTTCCGTGGGCCTTCATATCTACTCGGTATCCAATTCTCAACGACTTCTGATGTATCGAAAGTATGGGTATTGGCCTTGAATTCTGAAACTCGAGGCTCAGCGGTTGAGTGATCCGATAAGAGAAATGACAGGGGTGACGTACATAAGTAAAGTACGGGGCTCGACATCAAAAGTCCTGGCATGTAGGGGGTAGATCAGAGGTATGTTCGCAGGCCTCTTGGCGAGAGGGGGGTATATATCAATTATACTGGCCAATTTCTATGGCAATCGCTAATAAAGACCTCTTTCTTACAGAATTGAGTAGAAAAATTGACCCGAATATAGATATTCTTTGCATCTCTCCTATTCTTCGATCACTGCGCAGCATGTATCTCGATTGAGGCCTGATTGCGCAACGTACTGGGTATCTTCGATATATGTTTAACCCTAACCCTAATACCAAGCAGGGGGTACATTGCTAGCGCGATGGTTTTCGCGCTAGCCAGGACTTTTGATGTCGAGCCCCGTACGGAGGTTGACGCCAAAAGTCCTGGCAGGTAGCGGGTAGATAGGGGTGATTTGGTAGGCCTCTTGGCAAGAAAGGGGGGTATACATTGAGTATCATTGATCCATCTTCTACAGCAATTGCCCAACACTCCTCCCGTTCCACTTTCTCGTCCCCACAAACTGCTTTCTTTCTTGCTGCATATGCGCCTCTTCACTCCCATCTATTGCCTGATTGCGCAACACATTTGGTGGATTCAATCATTGTCCAACCCTAACCCTGATGCCAAGACGGGGGTACTAAGCTAGCGTATGCGTCTGCCAGGACTTTTGGCGTCAACCTCCGTAGCCTGGACGTGTTTGAGATTAAAGCCACCATTGGCCCTGTCCCGATAGCTATCCGTTCAAAGATTTCAACGTCCGAGCTTCATTCGAGTTCCGAACTTCCGACGTGCTTGAGCGGGTCTCAACGATGCTCAACACCTGTCCCTTTCTTTCATTTGTTCAGCTTCACGTTCGTTTGCATCTGTATCTGTGATTTGCCTTTGTTCTCATAATCTTTCCCTGCATATGCTCAGATTGGAGCCGGCTCCACCTCAAGTTCGTTTTACTAAAAGAATCGTAGCATCTTGGTCCCCTCTGGTTCATAGGAAGAGCGCAGAAAACTCGGAGCCCATGTTCACAAGCTCTACGTATGAGCCTTGCAGTCTTCTCCTCAAGATCCCTAGATCAGCACAGTCCGACATAACTTACGAGCTCACCACAACGCCTTGAGAGGAATTCGCTGTGCCTACGACGTGACGAGGTACGCTCTTCGGTAACTACTCTTCCGGGTCCTTATCCGTTCATAAACGGTATCCGCGCCTGGAACCGTCAACATGTCTACGCCCATTCACGAAACCCCTCAGCCCATGTTACCTTCAATCCAACAAATGCCGAACTTTTCAGATGATGAAGGAACATTTTCGAACGAGTTCGACCGACCCAATGGAAGCGATAACAATGAGAAGCAAGAATACCTTGGTGGGAACACGGACCAGTCCCAATCGTGGGAACAGGAGCATCGGTTGAATGACGATCTGGCCATGTTGCAGGCGGAACAGGTCGTTTCACACAGATCAAGCCATGACCCTAACAATCTGAGTAATCCAATGACCATGGGTCGGAGTAGATCTAGGCCTGAACCCATCGATCAATTCGACGTCAACACCAATCCCATACATCACAAGGCATCGAATTACACTCCCCCCGAGCATCCGACCACCAAAGCGGCACAGTTCCTCAAGCATATCCATGAATCGAGCTTCTTGGTCCGGTACTTTTGTTACATAGTACCGGTGGTGCTGATTATCCTCATACCCTTGCTGCTTGGAGCGCTTTTATTCAAGCAAGCTAGCGTCGGTGGTGTGAGCCTGTTGTGGTTCTGTGTTTGGCTAGAGGTTGTCTGGCTCACACTCTGGGGTGGACGAATATTCGCAAGGCTGCTACCATATCCGGTCGGTATCATCGCCAGCATGCTCACCAACAACAGCAAGAAGTGGAGAGATATGAGCAAGCAGCTGGAGCTTCCAGCCACGCTCTTCTTCTGGGCGCTGTCGTCAGAGGTCAGCTTCCTGCCGATTATGATCCATAACCATGTCAACCATGAAAAAGCAACCAAATCTTGGGAGGTGACGGTGAACAAAGTTATCATCTCTATCCTCGTAGGAACCGCACTGAACTTGGGCGAGAAGATCATTATCCAACTCATTGCCATCAGCTTTCATCTACGGACCTACGCTGACCGCATTGAGCTGAACAAATTCCAGATTGGTAGCCTGACAAAACTGTACCAATATTCGAAGGAGAAGATCGCAATGGAAGACTCAGACTTTGAAGACCATACTCCTTCAGGGCCAGGGTCTGGAGCAAGAACACCAGCCCGGCTTTTAAACAAAACCCAGAAGAATGCTAGAGGCCTATTTAGGAAAGCCGGGGATGTGGCAGGGAAAGTTGCCGGCGACTTTACTGGCAAGGCAGTAACGCAGAGTACTCATCCCCGCCAAGTGGTCCTTACCCTGCTGGGTGATACACCTGGCTCTCAGGTCCTTGCTCGTCGATTGTACCGAACCTTTGCACGCGAGGACGCAGATGCGATCATCAATGAAGACTTGAGTCACGCCTTCGACAACGATGAAGAAGCGGATAGTGCATTTACCATGTTCGACAAGGTAAGTAAATCTCTAACCACCCTATACTCATTTCTCAGGGTCCCAAGAGCCTTGACACATGTCTCAGCAGCATCAGCTCTGACGAGATTGTCACCTGAAATAACGTCTTGACGCCTTGGAGCAACGCTGATTCCATTAATCATCTAGGACATGAACGGCGACATATCGATGCAAGAGCTAGAAGCTGTATGTGTGGAGATTGGCCGGGAGCGCAAAGCCATTACTGCGTCACTCAAGGATTTGGACTCTGTCGTCTCGAAGTTGGATGCAGTTTTACTGTTCTTTGTACTTGTGGCAACTATGCTGGTCCTCATATCACTCATCTCTACAGGAGCTGCCGGTGTCTTAACCAGTGCTGGATCAGCAGTGCTCGCACTGTCGTGGCTATTCTCCGCAACAGCCCAGGAATTCCTCCAATCAGTCCTTTTTGTGCTTGTCAAGCACCCTTTTGACTGCGGCGACCGAGTTTACGTCTATGGCAACGCTGGTGGTCAACTTAAAGGGGACGAATATTTCGTCAAGGAAATTTCTTTATTGTACACCGAGTTCAAGAAATTGGAAGGCCACATCGTGCAAGCACCGAATTCTTATCTAAATACGCTCGTAGGTTATCCTTTCAGAGTATCCTCTACCACCTTTCGAGGGCTTCAAGAGCCATGTCTGCCTTGAGACATGGCTAGCGAGCGCTCGTTCGAAAAACATGCTTATATCTCTATCCACCAACTCCAAGAGCAATGCTGACTCCGAAATCATATAGTTTATACTCAATATGAGACGATCCGGTGGCTTGGCCGAAGCTATCCCAGTGACTGTCAAGTTCGGGACCTCCCTCGAACAAATCGACGAACTCCGCCGCCGCCTTCTCGAATTCGTCAAAGCGGAAAAGCGTGAATACCAGTCGAATATCCTAACGGAAGTCCGTGACGTAATACAGGTCCAATCCGTCAATCTGAACGTTATCTTCTTCTACAAGAGCAACTGGCAAAACGAGCTTCTGCGTCTCCAGCGCCGCAATAAATTCATCTGCGCAATGATGGTATCTATGCAAGAAATCGGCATCGAAGGACCCCAGCAACGAATTGCAGGCCAACAGGAAGAAAACCCCTTCTACTACGCCGCCGCCGCCAGCAAACCCCCCTTCGAGCAAGCCGACCTCGGCAGCGACCAAGGACCAGGCCCACAATCCGGCTCTCTAGCTCGCAGAACCCCAAGTCTCCGCCAGCAAGGCTCCCACAGCATCCTTCGCGAAGGCAGTATCGCCTCCCGTAAACGGGGCGAATCCATCTCGCAAATTTCCCGCCGCTACGACTTCAACCGCGAGGCCAGCGACGTCATGGGTGAAGTCTACAGCCAGAGTCCTGCACGCCCGCCCCCCGAAATCCGCCGGACCTCTGCCTCCCGCACGCGCATCGCAGAAGAGAAAGCAGAGTTCGACGACGAGCAGCGCATCGCCAAGGTTGAACGCAATGAAACCTCCCGCCCATCCCGCTTCCGGAGTCTGCATCGTACTTCCACAGACACTCAACAATTGAGACTCCGCACGGGCGGCAACTCGGTGCATCGGAATCGCTTCTTTCCGCGCCGTGGCCAGAGGGATAGCCTGGATGGTGCAGACCAAGATCTGATGGAACAGGGTATGGCCGACATCCCGGAGTCGAGGAACTCGGTGGTTCGGATGGATCCGAGGAGTGGTGCACTGGGGAGCCAGGCGGTGAGAATGGATACGAATACTAGCTATGCGGGGAGTCAGCATGGTCTGCAGAGTGGGAAGCCAGTCACGGGGGCAGGGGCTTTGGAAGAGGGGGGATTTGGGGCGCCGGAGAGAGCGAGGACCGAAACGTATGAGATGAGGAGGATGGATGGCTAGGTGCTGAGACGGATTGCGTGTGGGGAGGGAGGGCGAGGATTTGCATGCATTGTGAGCGATTTCAGCGGCATCATAGACGGGGTTGAGAGATAGGATGGATAGATAAACGGGTATCTCTCTGATATCCTGACAGAGGGAGTATGTAGGTAGTCTCATCGGCTATCCATTGGCGAACAGAGCATGCAACAGAGCATGCAACAAATCTCACCAGATCTAAGTCTTTCCACAACGCTTCCCTCGCCGCAACCAAAACCCACACTTTCCTCCACTATCTCCCAATGATGTTTTATTCACTAAACTCCTATCCTGCCCTTGCTTCGCTATTCCCGTACTTCAGTATCCACTCCATCGTCCCCCATATTCCTCCCCCATCCATTCAACTCACCACGCCATCTCCCCCCACCATCAGACATCAAATATCGCCGCTTGTCCAGAGCAATATTCGTCCGTCCCCAATCCCCAAAATCCCATAGTAGACCTACAACTAGACCCCTATCACCAAATGACCAACCCGCAATGAGACGAGCTAGTCGCAGTAACACCAAACCCGGAAATACCAACGTCAGTCACACGTACCTCTTCAGCACCGGACTCACCATCGCTATGCAGTTTCTTGTTTTTGGCGGACTGGCGGGATATACGCGAGTCGTCGGTTCGATGTAGGATTCATCTTCTGTTGATGAGATTCTTCGAGTATAGAAGTAAATTGGGATGGAAACGATTCAACGGTTAGACGACTTTACGCTGGGAAATTTAAATACTGTGGGCCCATGGATAGACAATTGTTGCGTCGTTTTGATGTTTGTGAAGAATGGTGGTTAGGTTCGTCTTGGCTGGGCTGTAGATCGTAGGTAAAGCGGCTTGAGGGGTTGTTGAAGGGGGTGAGTAAGTCACAAAGACAATGGATGAAGCAGCAAGGGATTTGCAAAAACGTGGGTTGAATTAGTCAATAGATGTTTTTGCTCTGTCAGTAAACCGAATTCCATCCAAGCAGCAAGGGATTTGCAAAAACGTGTGTTGAATTAGTCAATCTTCTATAACGGTAGATGTTCTTGCTCTGGAAGGATGGATTCTAGGCGGGGGATTGTGCATATTTCTTTTGTGAATGATATCCGCAAGTCACTGAAATCTTCGCTATGTTCGATTCTGACCAAGCGATTGTTGCAACTGCAGCAGCGGAGTATGCAATATTGTGCGACCTGTTTGGCTCTGTAAAAAGGGGCCATCACTTACTCGTTGATCTGTCCATCGCCATCTCGTCAGCACGGTCTTTCGAGAATGCCATGGATTGAGGTGCTTGTTTGGCTGCCCTACGGCGCAACCTATTGAGAATGCGGTAGTATACTACAAAATCGTTTCCGCTGTTCCTGCCGTACTGTTATAAAAGAGCCAAAACTCTATCCTCCACCCCCTCCAGTATATACTCATGCTCCACCACCTCCAGATTCTCGGCCTCGCTCAGAAACATCTTGTCCGGGTCCTGGCCGGGCTGGAACATGCCGGTGCCTGCGGCGCCAGGGTTCATCTGGGCCATCTGCGAGGCCATTTGGTTCGCTAAACGACTCTTGTTTAACACCACCACCCAACCGAAAAGCGGCGCTATTAGAACGGAAGGGTTGTGGGCGGTAGGGAAAGGGGGGAACAAGGGCGAGGGTGCAAGTGGGAAGGGGGAGTACAGGATAGGGGGGTTTTTGACGGAAGCGAAGGAGGGACATACCATTCTCGTTCCCGAGTATGAAGATGAAGACGGATTGTAAGCCGAATAGATTGAGGAAATACCATGACAGTGACGACACCCATTGGACGTCGAGGTCGCGCGTGGCGACGCCGGATTGCAGCATCGACTTGAAGCGGAGAGTCAATGGAAAGGGCAGTTTCACTGTTATCATGTGGCGAATGTTAGCACGCATTCCCGCCTCCTTCCTGACATCCTTTGAGAGGCTCGAAACGACAATTGGTATTCTACCCCTCAGAAAGCCAACAAGCCCAGAGAGAAATAAGAAAAGGGATGACGTACGAACAACAAACCCTGCGAAAAACGCATTGATCCACCCCATTATCAGCGTCTGTGGGATCATCATCGCCATATTCCCCTTCATCATCCCCATCATCCCCTCCATAGCCGCCGGATCTGTCATCGGGTTCGCTTGCGCCTTGCCCCTATTCTCCGGATCCTTCAGAAATTTTCCATCTTTATACGCTGAGACCAGATAGTTCTTCCGGGCAAGGAAGGAGGAGGGGGAAATGGCAGAGGCGTTGCTACGCAGATTGATGCCGCGCAGGAGGGAGCGCTGTTCGCGGAGGGCGGGAAGAGGGAGGGGTTTGGGGCGAGGGGTGAGGAAGACGGTGAGGTAGTGCCGGAGAACACCGGTAAGAATCTGTTCGGAGGAAATGGCGATTAGGGAGGTGGGAAGGGAGGATCAGGGGGAGGATGAGGGTACCATGACTATGGTTATGGGGAAGAGGATCCAGTAGCTATGCACGAGTAAGGTCAGTGGGGCTTCGATCGATTATAGTGTAGAGGGTTCGTACAATAGAGCTGGATCACGGTGGATCGTTTGGACCACGCGCTCCGCCATAGCTGGCGTATTATCAGGTTACTATACTAAAAGTAGCTCCGCGATCGCTGGATCATCTCGTCTCGTCGGCTTGACTTCTCTCTTCAATAATGACCGGCTCCCAAAACATCGTTAATACCCTGCGATACCTGATTAGCGCAAGCGCAAGGCGGGATGGGAAGCGCGTTCCGTTTTCCCCAAAAGGCCAGCTCTGCTCCAACATCAGAACCCCAAACATTTCCTTCCCACCCCTTCATCCACTATGACAACCCCAAAGATAGCAGTCTACTCTCTTTCCGGTATCTTCCACTCTCACTCTTACTACTTGCCCCCAAAGACGCCCAATTCCCACTAACATCCTCACCTTTTAGACCTCAAAAACACCACCGACGACGCCCTCCCCAACTACCTGACCTCCCTCCGCTTTACCCAATCGCACTGGTTAACCGACGTCCGCCTTGCCCTCGGTTATGCCGCTGTATCCATCGCCGCGGTAACTTTCTACGCAGACTACAAGCTCGGATGGGACGCTACCAAGACGGCTACGCTGGGGGCTGTGATAGCGTATTTCATTATCAACGGCGCATTGACGGCGTGGATCTGGGGAGTGGAGAAGGGTAAGGTTTTCGTAGGAGAGAAGGGACAGAGTCTGGTATGCCGGAAAAGTGGGAGGGATTGGATGGTGTGGTTGATTCGATTACACAGATCTCGATCGCGTCGCACACCCAGAAATACGATCCAACGTATCGCCTTACGGTCAATGTTTCTTCGTCTCGCACCGCCATCCCTAGAACGCTGGAAATCTCATCACCATTTACGCGCTGGTTTGACACCGATGGCTATTTTGTCGCGAAGCCATTCCAGCAATGGCTTGCTAGCGAGATAGAGATCGTAGGTGAAGCGGATCCGAAGAATGCGGAGGCCGCCAAGAAAGTCAGAGAAGGCTATGTGGAGCTGACGGATGGTGATGTCAGGGTTGCGGATACGAGACTGATAGCGGAGGGAGACGCAACGGGAAAGGAGACGCCAGGGAAGAAGGCAAGAGAGAGGTCGAAGAAGTCGAAACAGTAGGGGAAGGAAGGAGATTTGATTGCGCATGCTGGCGCTTCTATAGATGGCGCCTTGTTGTCGGCGTACGGCTAACAAGCTTTCTTCGTCTACAAGGGGCCAGCGTGATTCCGAGGGCAGGCATGTTGAGTAGGCAAACATCTCGTTGCCTCGAATGTTCCCCCTTCTCTACCTCTCAAGATATTGGGGTTTCACATAGCGTACCCTTCCTCCAAAGTCATTTCTGTTGTTGCGATCAGAGTGGTCACCGCTTTCACCAAGAGCTTGTGGATGTGCTCTACGCTCATGTTGGGTGTCACCGTCCTCATAGAGTTGATATGGCGAAAGGTTGCGACGCTGTGGAGAGCTATGTTGCCGAGAGCGACTGCGTTCCCTTGGCGGACTAGCCTGACGTGTTGGGCTTCTTCCTCGGACGTGCCGATATCCAAGTTTTGGCTCCGAGGCTTGAGATGCATCGTTCACTGTTATGAACTTCTCGGGGTTCTCTTGTTCTAGCCGCAGCAGCAAGGGAGAGACTCGAATCGGGATCCCGTTCCCACGTCGATAGGAAGAGTCTCGTTCTGAAAGGTATTATTAGTGAGCGAGCGGCTCGAAGTTTTCTCATGACAGATACGTACGCGGAACGTAAGTAGCGCTACTATCATCGCTTGACGTTCGGTGTCTCCTTAGAGACCCCGTTCCTAACTCGCCTTCCCACCGTTCACGTGACTTTGCTCTTTCGAGGGCACGGCGGTCGGCGCTAATCGACCTACCGCGAGCGCCTGACATGAGGGATGTGGTTGACGAACGGCGTCCGTCCTTGTTCCTTTTGTACCGAGCCGCCGCATCTCGAATTTCACTAGAGCCTCGGATATGACGAACAGTCCGAGAACGTGGCCGTTCTTGCTCCCCTGAATCCAGGTCTCTGGAGTCACGACGTTGGCGCAACGGTGCTTGAGGGGCCGCAAGTCTAGTTCTCTCAAAGTAGACGCTCTGATCGATCTCATCCATAGACCCCAGCGACACTCGAAGCGGTTCTGACGCCATCCGTAAGGATACTGGATCGCTGTCCCCATAGGAGGCCACCCCGTCGTAGCCGCGGCCGCGATATCTCCGGATGGGCGATCTAAAGCGGACAGACTTACCTGAGCTGCCACTTACGGAGCGGTAGTGACTCCGATGAGATCGCTCACTCATACTTCTCGACAGAGGGCGCGGTTTCCTTTCTGGTCGGTCGATAATGCGTCGTACAACACGGATCTCTTCCGCTGAAGACCTGCTTTTGGAGCTCCGTCTAAGTCTTCTTGGCTCGGAACTTTTGTAAGACACGACGACACTGGCGGAGCTTGACTCTGTGTGTGGACGACTCGACGATCCGCTGAGGTAGACAACTCGTTGCTGTCTTTTTGGTTCCCAATCGGAGTGGCTGCTTCGTTCATCCATGGAGTAAGAACGGCGGGGTCCCTTGTATGTCTCCTTCTCTCGACAATACCGCTCATAAGAATAGTCGCCGGATTCTGGGGCTTTCTCACCACGGTACCTGCGTTCCCTGCGGTGCCTCTCAAACCTCTCGTCTGAAGAAGAAACCGCCTGACGACGGCGGCGTCTCTGCTGTTTGCGGTACTTCCCGTTGCTGTCGTCACTCCCACTATCAGTACTGCCCTTGGCACACTTCCTGCAAAGTGACACTTTCGGCTGTTCCCCATCGGCCAATGGATGTCGTTTGCAATAGCTCGGAGATCTGAATTTACCACAGGCACCACAAGTATGCTTCCCGGTCGCTATCTTATATTCCGGCAGCTGCAAGTAATGCGGTGATGGCTGAGGACTAGGGTCGTTCACGTAGACAGGCTGGTCTGTGAAGACCGTGGTATGATGGGAATCTGAGCGCCGGCGCGACGGTGATCGGACGACACACCGATATGTACGCTCTTCAGAATAGGAGGGTCGAGGAACGAATAACCTTGGCAGACGAAAACAGGAGCTTCGTCGCTTGCGAACGAATGCTGGTCGGTCGTGGCCTGGGAGCACCCCAACGAAGACCTTGCCAGGGTTCTCTCTCGTGACTTCGACAATGTCGGGCTGGCTGGTTCAGAATTGTCAGATACTGGGACTGCAGTCGCTGATGCTTGGCGCAATCGTGACAGAACAGTACGTACTTGATATAGACAGGCCCATCTAATTGGTCATTGAAGTGAACCGTTGGTGATGTCAGGGCAGCCATGGGTTTAAGGATTAAGGTGTTCGCGATTTTTGTTGCGAGTCTGTCCAGAACCTCATGGGCTAGAAGTTCTTTGATGTAGGTTATACAAAGCTAACAATCGCTCATAGAAATATGATAAACAGCGCGACTTGTAACGAGTGGACGGGAATCGCATCCCAAGTTGATGCTGATAGGTGTAGCAAATCCAATTTGGATGCAATCCGGATGTGAATGTGTTGAGAAATCAAGGTCAGAGCAAGGAAGGAGCGACTGGTTCATTCACCGTGTGAATCCGCAATTCTGCGTGGTCCTCCACAACAGGAAGCACCAGTTGTCGTGAGCTGTTGAACCAGGGATCATTCAACAGTGCCATTGTGCCGTTGTTCCGTACCCACAGCTGATTGAGAAGGCTACAGCAGGTTTATCTGGACTAGGCATATCCAGCGAAACGCTAGGGTGCAAGGAATAGATCTTTCGGTCGGTCATCATGAAGCTATTTAATCTGCCGTCAACAAAAACAACGAAAGAGGAATTCTGGATGATTGTTGGATTCTAGACTTCTATAACCTAGTGCTCAAATGCTTTTGATAGGAGTTGCGCCAGAACATCGGCGGTTTGTTACCCACTTTTGGCCCTATCCATCAGATATTCTTAAGTTGCGGCGGGCTGGACGAGAATGTTCCCTAGGCAAGTCAGTCGACGAATGGAGACAACGATGGAGAGCTGCAAACCGCCATCCGGATAGAGGACTTGGGCATTGAGGAATACGCCCCCGGGCCCAGCCAAGAACAAGATACAAGCTGCCATATCCGAATCGTGACCTACACGACCTACAGCTTTGTCAGCGAGGCTGACAAATACTTGTCAGGCAGAGTGAAAAGTCGCACCTGCAGGGTTCGACATCTGCATATCAAGGGATGACTTCTGGTCGTCGCCAGACGAGCCAGCAGTCATCTCAGACGGGAATATCCCTGGACTAATACAATTGACTCTCACTTTTGCCTCTGCGAATGTTGTCGCCATCATCCTTGTCATATGGATGAAACCAGCCTTGGACGTCGCATATGCAAACTGACCGCTGCTCGTTCCTTTCATAACACCAGAAATGGATGCTATGTTGCAGACTGAGGACGAGAATCCAGGCGTAAGGTCGCGACCCTTTGCCAATAATGGCAAGAAAGCCGCAGTGACGAAATATTGTGCTGTGAGATTAGTCTGGAAGGTCTCTTGCCACTGCTCTGGCTCGCTCTGCACTACAGTGTAACTCGAAGTCAGCTTTCCTTCTTTGAGCTTGGAGGTGGAAGCATTGAGCACGTCTTGGAGTGAACACTGCTTTCACATGTGCTACGGAGGCCTCGAAAAGGGGTAGGAAAGGCTCAGAAGTCTAATTACTCAGGTGATCGGATATGCTCTGGGCGTTGCTGAAATCGGGCTTGCCCGCCTTCGAGAAACGCGTATTATCATCCTTGGCAATCCCGGCTGCAATCACCTTGAGCATTGACTTATTGCAGGATTTCAGAGATCATACCGTTGTTGACCAAGAGATGAATCCCTTTCGATTCTTTGCTACCAACTTCGCTCGCAAGTCTGATCACATCGTCTTTGCTACTGATATCGCCACTTAAGAGCGATCAGCAGCGAAAGTTCCTGCGGAGCCAAGCCACTCACGGAAGCCTAAGAAAATTAGCTGACTCTGCAAGCAGGTCTGTCACATCACGCTCACGCAACAATTGTTCCGGGGCCGGTGTTATATAGCTCCACCACCTTGTTCAGAGCTTCCTCACGCCGTCCGGTAATATAGACCTTGGCACCATTCGCTACCAGTGCTTGCGTGCTAAGATACAGAGTTTAGCTTGTCTCTTCACAATCGCCGGCGGCAAGACGCTCACATCATGAGCCCAATACCAGTGCCTCCTCCAGTCACAACTGCCGAAAATCCGGAGACATCGAAGAGTTTAGAAGCTTTGAGCTCCTCGTTGTCCTTCTTGCCTGTTGCCATTGTTCTGATTGGGAAGCTTGATCTGGCGATAGATGATACCGGACGTAGTAAGGTGGGTGATGCAATAGATGTTCGTGTGAGGAGCTTGAACGTCCTACACACAGACTCGAATTGGCCTGGGCATTTGGACATGTTCTGCCGTTAGCTCCGCTGTAACTGGTACGAGTAAAGTAGTACATGAGGTGACGTCGGACTCATGACGTCGGCCGCTAGTAGAAGTGTTCTGCCTCCGCGCTCTGACCCCGTAAAGTATTGTCCCCAACACCTTGGCCTTCAAGCGGTACGAGAGGGCCATGATGAACGCTTTGACGTTATGACGATGTCGTAACAATGGATTTGAGAGACCCAGGTCTCGACTTGGGGGAAACTGCGATACCATCAAACCTAGGGTTTAGACTAGGGCTTGCAACGTTCATATTGTCCTCGGACGAAACTTTTCCTCTACATTCTCTTTCATTGCACCGTATCTGGAGTATATTGCCGTTGTGCGAAACAGCATGCTTGATTCCATGGACAAATTTATCACGTCGCCTTACTGGCTGTCAAAGGATGATCCCTGTCTGTCTGTAGAAGCAAATACGGCTGGACCTATCTCACTGGAGCCTCATCCGGCCCAGATTTCCCTAGGATTGTGCTCGTATTCTTCGAACTTTTATTTCGCATTTCCTCTCTACTCAGGCAAGTTTACGACTTCTCTGCTGATGACAACAATCTGCCATGCACAAAACTTTCCTGTCAATGTTCGGTTCGTCATTGCACAACTATGTCACGATCCGGCACCAGAGTACGGGATGCTCAAGGTATGTCGGCCGTCGAAGGTTGGCCAGCGAAGTTGGCTGCCAGGTGAAGTTGGGTTTCCGTAATGGCGGCCTATGCAGGATCGAGGTGCCATGACGGTCTCTCATCTCTTCTCGAGCCAGTGGACAAGGGCTAGAAATATCACAGCAATATGTAGAAAGTATGCAGAAATAGCATTATTGTTGACGTAAAAGGTCTTGTTTGCATGTCCTAGCTACAGAAACCGAAGCTGCATCAGACGAGTACTCTTCAGCTGCGCTCTCCTCGAACGATGCTCATCTAACCTAAAAGACAAATCACAACACTGCTAATTCTGCGTCGACGAAAGCAAGCTTGCCTTTGCTCCAGCCCTTGAGAGGGCGGGAAGAATTTCGCCTGACAGTGCTAAAACACGGCTATGAAACCGCCTCTTGATTGGCAAAGTGCCTTAGGATTGTCAGTCTCTGAATGATGGTGCAGTCAGTCCTCTTCGTACCTCTATCCGTCAACATGGATGATTGCATTTGTTGCAATTCTTTCCTGGCAACACCCACGACTCTATGCCCTGCTTTGCACACGTGGGGCAACGAACTCCCGGCATCTAGCGAAGGGACATCAGCCAAATCCCCTGACGAGCGCCTGGCAATCGAAGTCCTGGTCTCGCGAATGTACGAATCCATCGGATCCCACTTACTCCTGCTCCAGGTGCACTTACTGGAAGATGAGCATGAGGATCATATTGTGCGTTTCGCAATTGGAACACCGGAGTGCCAATACCAGGGAGTGGCAACGGCATGAGACTAAGGTCCATGTCGTCCTCGCGGCTGGGGTTGAAAGACATTGTAAAATAAAAGGTGAGCTGGGAGTGGAATGAATAGGCGTGTCTAGAGGATCGGCTAAGGTAAGCGTTCCGTGGGTTTGAGTCTGTTCGCTCTTCTCTTCGATCAAGATATCTGGATGGTGCTTTCATCTCTGGGCGTTGAGGCTGCTTTTATAGATCTCTCATTTCGAGTATCAATTGGCATTCGATTGAGTTCTGCTTTCTTCACCGGACTCTCTTTCCTTCACAAGACAAGGATTCCCGTGTTTCGCATCAACGTCTCGCTTCTCTGCAGAACGACGCCTCATTGTGCGGTGAGACCTGTCGATGGACCACGTCACGAGGACCCCCGGCAGCACCGTTACTGTAGGACAGAGCAAGTCCGAGCGCGTATACGAAGTCTTATTTGTAAAGTCGGTGTGCTAGAGATTACGATTGCGAGCGATGTCTCGCTCGAGTGTTCGCATGGAGACGCCGATTTGGTCGCTCCATGCTACATTGCTGGGGAACCCAAAGTTATGGACACTGGGGCTATTCAGGACGCCAGTGAACAAGTTACCAGACCTGTGGGATCTTATCCAGCCCGAGCTGCGTCGCCTAGCCCTATTCCCTTTGGGCGCGGTCTACAACATCCAAGCTGATCTCTACTGGAGCCGCGGAGTATGGCTCCCGTTCTGAACAAACAAGTCGAAGAAAACTGCCTCCTACTGAGAGTTTTTTCAATCGTGTGGCGCCGGATGCCATCCTGCAACAATGGATGATATCTTCGATCATGAGGCTGTGCCGAAATTCTGCTTGATGCATCTTCAAACAAGCTTTCCCGTGGAAGATCATCATAGGCTTGCAGCATCGTCTCAATTTGAGGGGTACTGAACACGCTACTGGCGCTGCGTGCAGAATCGCAGAGACAGAATGCCGAGTACTATCTGGTCGAGCTCGTCCAATGAAAGGCCTCTGCCCTGACATGCCGAAGCGCATCGAGGAGCGGAGCTTCCTATGTCACTGCGCTCGCGACCTAGCGATGTCGCAAACGAGAAAGACACGCCATTCTTGTTTTATGACATGTCAATCGGCGACGCAAAACCCGCAAAGACCGGACTGGCCGCCAAGGGCTACTTGCATAACGCGGCATCATTGCGCTTTCCTGCAGCATCGGGCATCATCTAAAAAATTGACATCTCAACAGCTGATAAATCTCTCTTTCCCGCTCCGATCCGTTCGGGCTAGACCTCGTACACTATGAGGAACAAATGGGGCCTGCCAAATCCGTATGATACTGCATTGCACAGCACACAACACTTCAGATACTTCAACGGTTGCCATTATTGACCTAGGTCACTTTAAGGTATGTGGCGCGCTAAGCGCCGACGCAGCAAACCTGGTGACCGATCGGAAGGGTATCTCAGTCTCAAATTATCGTGTAGCACAAATCCCATCCTGTTGTTAGCACTAGCGCAACCATGCATTTGTCCTTTCCTTAGTCGTCGATTGACACCACTGTTGCTCACTGTCACTTGTCTCAGCGCCCTGGCTTGCTTGGACTTCGCTGCATTGCTCCTCGTTAGCGCCTCGCAGGCGCATTGCTCAAGACTGGGGTGGAAGTTTTTTGAACGATCCAGTCCAGCGTTCTTACCTTTGACTCGCCGAGAATTTAGGCCTCATTGGATGTATTTATCGAGGTGCCCCAGTACTCGCACTAGCAAATCGTATATTCCGTTTCGCCGTTTCGCCGTTTCGTTGTTTAGCCATTTCTCCATTTCGCCATTCCGCATATCAATTTTTGGGTCTTGCAATCTTCACCAATGAACACACGACCATTGCCGCTTGTATATACGTTCTTTTGTTATAGTCCGTGATGAGGATATCGCCACACCGTTCCACAGGAACATGATAAGTCTTGGTTTGTGATGAGTCCTGATTTTTCAGGCGTGGCCAGGCCGTCCCTCCATGCAGCCTGACCCCACGCTGACCCCACGCATGTCCCTTATGCGAGTCGAGACGATGAAGGGCATCAACAGCGGCTTGCGGTTCGACGCACGATCGGCACGTACGACCACCCTGTTCACATCTTCCCTTCTACTGTGTGTGCGGTTCCAGGAGCCAAGTAAGCACCCGGAGCGAATCTTGTGCCGCGACGGTGGCCAGACCCACATATCTCGGGAAAAAGCATGATCGCAGCATTGACTGCAGCAGTTTATCAAGCTAGCGAGCACTTTTTGCCAGCAGTCTATTGATCTTGTACAATTCGTGAACACGGCCGAGCATGCCCGCCAAGTGGTATCTTAAACAGATGTCCTCTGACTCGTAACACCTTTCTAGCCCATAGCCCAATGCAGCCTGTACTCTTTCCCGTATCGCATTTGGAACCATAACCGCGCATACACACCTTCTGATATCGAGTGACCATCGACTCCTGCCCACAGCCCGAGTCCTCTCGCTACAGTCACAAAGTAATGTACGATGGTTGGTTTTCTCAAGCCAACGACTTCTCGATCCTGACCAGCAAGACGCCCGGACTGGGTGCGCCGACTGCGTCTAGTAGCCGTACGAAGCGGTAGCCTGCCAGGAGCCGATCGAGTCGAATGCAGGCCCAGGCCGCCAAATCATCCTTGCCGAGCTCGTCGTCTTGGATTTTGAACCTGTGTTCCGAAAAGAATGGTTAGTCACGTGCTAGAGATAGGTCATATACTCTACATCAGTGTACCACACGGATTCTGCGGATTCTGCGATAAGGCTTGCAATGCACAAGGGCCTCGCATGCCTATGCAGCTCGGCAACGCCTGTCTGCTGTGTAACTTAACCAGTGGGTGGCTCGACTTGCAGGGTGCATCAAAGCCCTGCAGTCATGGGATTGTAGGCGCATGGAGACCGAAAGCGTAAAGTTTCAAACGGCGCACTCACCTCAGGAAACTAAGCTCCTCCACCACCCCCGGAATCTGTCGAAACTCCATCCTCTCACCGCCAAAGTCCGGCTCGACACCTCTGCTAGTCATTGTCACCCTTTTGTACTCGCCCTCTTTGCTCTTCCCTCCCTTCTCAATGGGCGCTCCAGAGCGCTCTTCGGCCTTCTCGACATGAAGCTCGCATTTCACATACGGACGGAAGCCGCTGGCCCGCGTGTCACCGATCGGCAGTGGGATGTCTTGCCCAGCGATGATGTCCACGGTCAATGAGAGTGTACGGTGCGTGATAGCGTCGGCTTGCGACTCCTGGCTCAATTCCTTTGTCCTCGCTGTCGTCCCACGATAGCCTTTCGGCTTCGGGATCCAGCCCCCACTGCCGGCAAACATGCCTTGGTTGAGCATCGTGCCCTCGTCGTACTTCTGCCAGTTCAGCGCCACCATCTGGACGCCTTTGCGCCAGAAGACGCTGGGGTCGAGGTTCGACGAGGAGACGCGCATGCCCGAGGGGAAGGCGCGCATCAGGAAGTTGCGGTTGTGGGAGAAGAGGGTGGGGCCGTGCGATTCGTGGACCTCCATGAGTTTCTTTTCCGAGAGGGAGAAGACGTGCGTGGGCTCGAGGGCTTCGGGAGTGGTGAGTGATTTGAAGTGGTAGCTGCGCGTGTAGACACCTAGTGCAGACAGAGATTCGATGATGGATGTTTTTTTCTTCTTCTTCTCTTCGCCGACGACGGCATTCTGGTTTTCTGAGTCGGAGGATCCGCTGGATGTTGATCGCTCTCTTTGTAGCCCTGGCGTGCTTGACTTGCGGGCGTTCTTCTTCGCAGCTTCAGGCTTGGCATACTTCACCTTCACGAGTATCTTCCCGCGCAATTCTTCCGGAGATGGCAGGCTTCGACACGACTCGCTGGGTGTCGGTACGAGCATCCCTTTCCAGCTTCTCTCGATGATCTCGACCATGATCTCCTGCTGCTCGGGCGAGCAATGCACCTCCAAACTCACTATAACCGGCAGATCTGAACTCACGAACGCAGAATCCCGAATCGCGGCACAGACTTCTCGGAAGGAAACTTCTTTAGTCAGCGTATACCCGTGCAAAACTCGAGGCTCGGCGCGAGTGGCGGTGGAGACCGACTGCCAAGGCGTGGGTAAGGCGAGTGTGTCGCTGTCGGGAGTCTTGTTGCTTGTAAAAGATGGAGCTTTAGAGCGGATGGAGAGACCGTGTGAGTGAGGAGAGAGGGAGCGAGGGATGTGTGGTCTGAAGCGGTGGTGGGCTTCTGAAGGGGCGGAGGTATTGGCGTCGGTGGGGGTGGAGGGATGGGATTTGGGCTCGCCGTCCCAGACGTCGATTTCGATGCAACGACAGCCGCGGAGGAGGACCTAGGTGTTTCGATTAGCATTGTGGTCATAGCGTTGGTCATATTAAATGCGAGGTAGCAGACTCTGCCGTTTCTCCTGCATCGCCTGAATTGTGCGCATGCTCAGATCAAATGCAATAACTCTGAAGATGCACGTAGTGGAATAGGAGAGTGGACACCTACATCCCTATAAGCACCCCCACTACTCTCCCCATACAGCTGGTTCCCCGTCAAATACGTATTGTGGCTACTGTTCACAAAATAACTTGACAGCGGATACCCCATGTCCCTTCCCTCTGGCCCCAGCGGCGCCTCTGCATTCCCATCCTTCCCCCGCATGAACTCTACGAAGTCGTCTGCTGCCCCGTCCACACCTCCATTGACTGCTGGTGTGTGAGATGGGTGGGAAGTTAGCGGGATTCCGGTGTCGGATTCCGAAAGCGGAGCTAGATCTTCGATATAGGATACGAAGAGGTCACGGGTGGGTAGGGGAAGCGGATGGCGAAAGAGAGAATGCAGATAGGTGCGGATGGGGGGGTGGAGGGACACTAGAAGGGGCTGAGAGGGGCCCATGTTTCCGTTGTGAGGGAGAGATGGACGGCGAGAGAGCGGCGGTGAAGGGATATGGAGAAGAGCCGGTAGAGGACAGATTTAGGGAATAGAGGAAGAAGAAGGAACAAGGAGGATGGTGAGGCTACAGGGGCACAGTCAGCACTTGCTCTGCGATTGGAATTGGTCTGCGATTGGGGAACAGCGGAGTGTTGGTCTATCATACCACGGGCTGCCGTCCCTCTGTCGAAGAAGCTCGGCGGAGTGCAAACTGATATTGTGCTAATGGCTTCGCGACTCATCGATTGCTAGTCATCATGAAGAGGGTAGAATGCAGCTGGACAGATTAGGTTCAGTATGAGCTTTGTTTAGAGGACGGTGAGAGTACAGCAGACCACCAGGAGAGGCGGTGAAGTCTGCCACTGGGCAATGAATAGACCTCTAAGTCGTTGAGAAGTGTCTTACTGCAATTGAAAGGCAGATTGACGGCCATATTCACAATCCAGGGCATCGTGCAGGTGGGAGAAAGAAGCTGTACATTAATAGTCGATATAGTGGGGTGCAGCCCCGCTATGGGCCTTTCGAACTCCCTGAGCACTATAGCGACTAGAGGTTCAAATACTTCAAGGACGAACAATTCACTTATCGAGGGCCATCCCGTTAAAATAGTGTGATATTTGCGTTGTTTCGAAATGTGGACCTGGCTGCTCTCCAACACCGAGACAAGATCTCGTCTACCGCTATCCATTCTCCTCGCTATACATATGACTCTCATTGCCAATGGATGTCCTATATGACGTGCCCCTTATATACCTTCATAACAACTAAACGTTCGTTACAACCAGTCTCGAACCCCGTATGCACTTGTTCTCAATGTCCGAAGGCCATATGACCCGAAAGATAGATCAAACCCCTTTAATTCCCAGACGTTTGCTTCATATGCAGTACTCCCGCTAGATCGAGAAAGTGAAACAGATAACAGTGAGAATGTGGGAATCGACACCTACCTTGCATCAGTTCGACAAACAACGTTCAAAAAGCCCAGCTTCCCTTCCTCGCTCTTGCACCCCAGTCTTTGTTCGGGCCATCATCTGTGGTGAGCATGTGTGGATGTTGCCTCGCCCATTCCCTAACATAGAGCCGCAGTGCGATCCACCTCTCGCAGTGGCCCTCTTGCATACCTCTCATATCGGAGCCAGTACCTTCGGGCACGTATCCCTTCGCATTGGCATTGCAATCATCCCGCCGCAGGGTTTCGACGGGAACTTTGGTAATCTTGCTGAGCTCATAATCGAACTTCTGGGCCAGTGATGGATAGCCGAGCGACAGGTAATTATAGATTTGTGTTACGAATGCATCATCGAACTCTTCATCTATAGTCTTCTCTCGTTGTAGGACGTCGTCAATGCGTCCCGCTTTGTTCTCAAACGAGCCTGGAGGGGATGGTGGAAGTTGTTGCTTGGACTCCAACGCTGGGGTGAAGGGATCATCTCGTTCCTCACCCGGGGTAAGTAGACCAGATTGGATCATCGGAGGTGGTGCGAGGGCTTCCTGCGCAGATAGTGCACAGACACCCATCCACAATCCACTCTTAGATCCTTGCCGGCTTGCACCACCGCTCATCGTCCAGAGACCCGAGTGCTCTGTGGTTGGCGATCTGGGTTTCGAGTACTTGGATGATAGAGGATAAGACCCAACATCGAGCCGTGTCTGGCGCGGAGACTGGCATTTGGGGAATTGCAGGTCTCCGCCAGCCATGGGGGGACTTGCAGCCTTACGCATTGCTCGCCATTCTTGCTTGTCAGCACCTTTCTCTCCTCCTTGCGCGGCATTAGCATACATCGCCGTCTCCCCAGCATCCGCGAACGGTCCCTTGCCCAGTTTTCGCCTATCCCATTCTATCCTCACTGTGTCTTTATGATCCTTCTTTGGCGACCGGAGTTTGTCTCTATGGTCCCGCAATTGTGCCGCGTCCCATCCTTCATCCGAATCGCGCTTGTGAAGCATTACTGTTCGATTGGCAAGCCCCTCTGGTTGCCTTTCACCTTCTTCAGTATCTGAATCTCGGTCTACGGCGAAATGATCGACGGGTTCGTGGTCATGCTCGTTTGGATACGCTGCCAAAACCTGTTCCCTTAATTGCTTCTGCGCTACCTTTGCTGCCAATGCTAGGAGGTATCCAGACGAACGGTCATCGACACTTTCCCTGATCCGAGTAGCATGCCTGTAATGCTCACTATTATCGGCCTTGGCAGACGGGGATGTTGACAGTGGAGGGGACTTGAGCTCCTCTTCGCTCTCGGACGAGGCGATGCGTGCTAGCTCAGGGACTCGGAAGGAGTGCCGGCGAGGTGCTCGTTTGGCTAGATTGGCGAAGGAGAAGCGGGACTCGTGGAGTTGAGGTACTTGCTCCGTGCTTGCGACAGGTGAATTGACTGGTGGGATAGGAGAAGGTCTTAATTGTTTGGGTATATGTAGTAGCTCGTGAGGCTGGTAGTCATCAGTCTTTTCCGATGGCAGGATGGCAGGGAGGGTATCAGTTCGCTTTCGAGATCGTCTAGCTGTTTCCATCAGTTGAGGGGCAAACTTCCTAGTCTTGGAGCTTGTCTTGCTCGACTCAACGGGTTGCGGGAGAACCCTGTGAGGGGATGTTACCCGGGAGTTGTGGGGTTGACCGGATGGCACAGACGTCTTGGAACTCTTAGTCGAAATCTCAACCGGCTGAGGGAGTAATCTGCGGACAGTCGATCCTGTCTCGCCAGTGTCTGCAGGTCCATCCCCGCCTTTCCGGTTGCTCTTGGCCGTTTGCTCGAGGGGCTCAGGAACAATCCTTCGTCGGGCCTTCTGGCTGGTCTCGACAGGCTGCGGTAGAGAACGTGGTGGAGGCGAAGCGGGATCGTTGGAAGCCATGACGGTCCAGCTTCACCTCCGAATGTGTGCGAGGATGGATCAGCACATAATATCGAGCTGGGATTACACTTTCTTACGCTCTCGTCGGCGAATGTGGCAGATGGGATACCGGGATGTTGATTGGACCATCGTCCGATGAATCGGGACGCCTGTGGGAGGGGGCTAGTGATGCTATATTACGGTAAAATGCGCGCTCTTACCGTAATACGGTAAAATGGGAGGTTTTGCCTCGTAACACGTAAAACGCGCTAAGGTCGATGCGGAAGCCCTAGCCCTAATACGCTAGCTACTTTAGATTAGCGTAAACGCGTTGATCGTGTCAATCTCGCAAACATACTTATATGCTTTTTGTAATTTGCATCTCTTATTATCTTCTTTACGACATTTATTATCTACATTTCGATATTTATTATCTTCTCTGCGACATCTACATTAGCAATACTATGTCTTCTTTAAATTTAGTATTGTAAAGATTGTTTTCTAAGAATTCTAGTCTATTATATCAAGCAATCGACTAAATAAAATGCAATTATTGCACAAATTATTAGATCTTCGTCAATATTATTAAAATAAGATAGCATTTGCACAAATGCAAAGACTTTCTAAACAATCTCGCAAATAAGTTGAATAACATTGTCGTCAATATTAAAAAAAAGAAACTTCGACGAAGATAAAGTTTTACGTCTTTGTTGCTTCAATTAGAAGATAGTTCGCAAATTAATACTTCTAATTTAAAGCAATTTATACTTAGTATATCGCAATTTAGCTCTACAAATTAAAAGAAAATTGATAAGCTTGCTACAATAACTATATATTGCACAAATAGCAAGCTTAGTTTATTAAATTATTATTAATAACAACGATTTCTACAAAAGCTCAATTTTATCTATTATATATTTTATCGAAATCAAGTTGCTAAAAGTCTATTAAATAAGATATATAAAAATACAAAGAACAAGATTATGTCTTTGCTTTAAAACAACGATTGCATTAACTTCGTTACTAACAATTTTAGACTAATCGTTAGATTGGGTTTCGATATCAACATTCTGGTCCAACCTAGATACTTGGTATCAACCTCTTGACTCGACTTGAAATCGACTTGGGTCAACGATTTCTTAACTTGACTCGATCGACTCGCCAAGCAATCGAAAATGACGTCAAAATGCCAAGAGTTTCTATTTTTAAAAAAATTCGCATTATTTGAATTACTAAAAATAGTTTAAAAATAATAACGCACAAATAACGTACAAATGCATTATCTAAATGTATTACTATATAATATTATAAACAAATTAATTATATTAATCAATTTAATTAAGTTGATTAATGCACTTTTTTAAAAATAATTTAAATTTTTCGAGTCTTGACGAGTCGAGCCAGGTTATACGCTAAGTACTTCATATTTATTCTTTGACTTAACTCGAATACTTGGGTCAAGATTTCTAACCCAAATCGAGTCTTGGCGAGCTAAGAATCTAGCTCGAACTCGATGACCCAACTCGACGCGACCAGTCTAAACAATTTTAACAACATTAATTAACAAAAAATTATAAATTTATTTTGTAATATCGAAGACATCTTTTACTATTTATGCAACAAGAATATATTAGACGTTAAGCATAATACTTAGCTTTTAACAAAGTAAATCGATAATAAGATGTTCGATTACTACAATAAATAATTTCTTAAAATTATCTCTTATATTATCGATACAAAAAATAAGATGTAAGTTGTTTATATTATACTAAACTTTATAAATAAGTTCAAATATATCTTTTAAATATCTTGTAATAGTTACAATTTTCAATTATTAATGCGTAACATTGTAGAGTTTTCGTAATTCGCAAAGATCTTTAAAACAATCTTTTTAATAATTAATTACTTTTATAGAAGTAACAAGTAGATAACAATGCTTTAACAACATTAAATGCGCAAATATAAACGATATTATTTAATTATATTGTTTGTTATAATTTGCTAAGAAACTTAGATAAATATTTTTGTTAAAGTTTGTTATTTTAATTTAATTTAATACTAATATGCAATGCGTTTATAAATCGATTCAATTGTTTCTCTTTTTCGCAAAAAAAATGTCTTAAAGATTTACGTTATTAACAATACTAAGAGTTTGAAGATTAGCAAATCTATTAAAGCTTAGTTGTTTAATTATCGTTTCTAAAATAATCTTAAGAATGTTAAGAAAAATGTTGTAACTTATATATAAGCAACAAAAGATATTAGAGTCTAATCGAATATATCTAGATTATGTAATAATTAAATAAAAGAAGATTAAAATATATCTACGAGAACTTTTTGTTTGTTTTAATTATTTTTATGCGAACAAGATACAAGCAATATTTACATTTTGTTCGATTATAAAAAACGTTATTTATCTTTAAAACAATCAATTTAATAAGCAAATTATTAATATTTATTTGAAAACTTATTATTTTGATTTAGCTAATTAACACGTCGTCGCAATGCTTAATAAAAAAATCGAATTACTTCGATTTTTAAGAAAATATATATATATAGAAGAGATCTTTCGTAAGACTCGCAAGCAATACTATTAATTTAAATTACGCACAAGATCGTTCTTAATTAGCAATTATATATAAAGCGAAATTTACAACTTTTTATTGTTTTGATAGATATTCTACGTCGTCAATTCTAATTTGACGATCTTAGTTAAACGACTATATTAAATTTTGACAAACTTTGTTTCTTTTAAACAAATCTTTTTAATAATAAATTTTATATATAGCAAGACTCGCAATCGATTGTTAATTAATCGTATTAACATGCTTCAATTTTTATTTATAAATAATCTCGTTCTAAAGCGACAAAAGAATAGACATTAACGAAGCTAATTAATTATAACAAATAACGAGAAAATAAATATTAAATATTGTTTACAATTTATTGATATCGTTATCTTAGACAAACACGAACGCGAGAAGAACAACAACAATAATAAGAACACTATTGTAGATTAAATACTAGTTCGCAAATCTCTTGATGCAAGCTTCTAAATAACAACAATAAAAAAATCTACAATAATGTTTTCGATGTCTTAAATAAACGTTTTAAGATTTGAATTCTAAGTATTTATAAGCTATTTATATTATATGTTTCAAATTTACTCTTGATTTTGTTCGAGAGAAGTCTTTGAAAATATACATAAATTTTTGATAAAATATAGACGAATTTCGAAGTACTTTCTCTTAAATCTTTATTAAAGTTGTATAAAAATATTATTTTTTGACATTTAGAAGCTTCGATAGTTATTTATCTACGTATATATCTATATATTAGAGATATATTAGAGAAATCAAGTTGTTTTTATCGATTTCTAATAATATTTGCTTTTAAAACAAAGAGATATCTTATAATTCTCGTAAATTTGACTTATTTCGTTATGAAGTTTGTTCGATAAATAATTACTTTATATATTATTTTGAGATTTCGATAAGAAACAATCAAATCTTCATGAAAAACATCTTAAAAAAGTTGAGATTTCTTTATTATTTTCTTCTCTACTAATAGAAGCTTTAGGCATCGCCAAAAAGATAGTAAATCTCTATAATCATTGCATATTTGAGGTCGTCGAACATCAAATATATGTCTATTAATAGGGCCCCCTCTACTAGCGCATTTTACGCTTTTATCGTAAAATGGAAAGCATTTTACTGGTAAAACGTCGTTTTACCGGTAAAACGACGCTAGCGGTAAAATCCTTTAGCATCACTAGAGGGGGCTTGATAGATTATCGGTCCGCAAGCCCGCTTCGTGACTGCGATTAAACAGATGAACTTTGATTCCCTCAGTCATATATGATGAGGGCGAAATCATCAAACATTTCGGGCTACACATTCGAGCGGATATGGGAACGAGAACGGATACGTAGCCGAAGATTGACCACCGCAGCCATTTGTCGTGTGCCCCCGACTTGTGAAGGGAAGACGAGTTGACGACTTCACGTGTTGCTCGTCTCTCCAGGTCATCAGAAGGCCATGGTTGAGGGTACAGCTTGTTCGATCTCGTTCCCGTCTTTTCTATTTCATGCTTGGGTAGGTAGCTGACTCGATAATAATATCAATGTAGGAACTACCTGTCCTTGCTATTGCTGCACCCCCTACCTTATTGCCCCATCTCGCTCGATGCTACAGTCATCAAGCTGACAAGCTGCAGTAGCCGTCCTTACCGCATACGACCAGCTACCAGACTGTTTCTGCATTTTCCCCTCCGGTATTGTCGCCCCCACCAGCGTTCCACGAAGACGTCGCTGCCCCGTTCTGGTTCCCGGAGCTGTCATTCTGGTTTCCATCGCCCCCTTCAGTCCAAGCGCTCTGCTTTTGGTTGTCATTTCCGCCATTCCCTGATCCCCCGCTGGCATTTCCGCCCCCATTGTTGTTCCAGGAGCTGTCATTCTGGTGTCCGTTGGCTCCTCCATTCCATGCGCTCTGATTCTGGTTGCTGTTGCCTCCGCCATTCCATGATCCCCCGGTGGCATTTCCGCCCCCGTTGTTGTTCCATGAAGCTTCGTTTCCGCCTCCCTTGTTCCACGATCCTGCCTGCTGGTTCTCACCACCGTTGATTCCCCACGTGTTTCCATTACCATTTTGATTATTGTTCCCGTCTCCACCGCTGCCACTGTGGTTCCAGGAATTACCGTTTGGACCATCATTGCCGTGTCCATTGTTGCTACCTCCAGAATTTCCTTTCGGAGGGCTACCTACTGCGCCACCTCCCCCATTGCTAAGCCACCCTGCCACATGGGCATTGGAAGCCGTGGCAGCATTGTTCCAAGCATCTGCCTGGTTCGCTGGACGGCCCCAGTGAAGCTCCGGGTCTGTGGATGCCTTCTCGCTCGGGACCTTGTTAGTGTTGAGCTGCGAGAGCTTGTTGGCCAACTCCCCCCCGAGGCCGAGGCCTCCACTAGCCATGGGTTTCTGCTTGTTGCTGTCGTTGGAACCAGAAGAGCTCTTCTGTGAGCTCGCACTGGCTTTGGCTTTCAGGTAATGTTCGATCAGCTCATCCTTCGACAGAGAGCTCAACCGCTCCTTCTCCTCTTCTTGGGTCTCAGCCAATGACACACCGAACATCTTTTCAATGACGGCTCTCCTGGTGCCATGTGAGCATGATTGACATCCGAATAGGCATTGACGACACTTACGATCGATATTGAAACGTGAAAGCAGCGTAGGGGTTGTCATGACTGTCCATGTATTTCGGCTTCGAAACTTTGTGAAGATACACAGCAGGTTTGCCAATTTGCACCTGGTGCGACATGTTGTTCCGTTCAGCAATGTCCGAAGGTACACTGTACAGGGGCCCTTCTTCTGGCTCTGGCTCGGCTGCTGGTTCTTCCTCGATATCTGGGACCTCATCTGAACGACCATGATTCCAGGTCGACCAATAGGGTTTTGCCCGAGAGGATGTCGGCATGGCCCCTGGAACATATGGCAGCGTGTTCACCGGTGGCTGTCCGATGGTCGGGGCTTGCTGAAGCCCGAAGGTGAACGCTGGAGCCTCATTTGAACGCTTTAGCTTGATTGATCCTTCTCGCTTGGCCGATTCGGACGCTGGGATCGGCTTGGAGCCGAACAGACCCACAGGCTCATCCTGCACAGCGTCATTGCCTCCCCAGAGCATCTTCTCTGGCTTGTCGCCATCTCCGCTTCCTTTTCCGCTCCCACTCCCCTTTCCATTTCCGCTGTCTCCAGCATTACCATTTGTCCAGGTATTCTGCTGCTGGTTCTCGGGATTGGGGCTGGCCCAATCTGGATACGCTTTCAGCACCTCTTCATTAGTCCATTGAGCTCCCTGAGCCTGCCCAGCGGACGCGTTGCCATTGGTATCCTGCCAGCCTTCGTTTTCGCCCGTGGTGTTCCATGTGTTGCCGTTCCCGTTATTCTGTCCATTCGATGACTGATTATTTGGCTCATTCCAGGCCGTACCACCACCGTTATTGTTGTTGTCCCAAGTTGTGCCGTTGTTGTTGTTCCAATCCGAACTCTCCTGTGGCTTGTCATTGGACTCACCCCAAGCTCCAGGTACTGTTGGGGCTGCTGCGCCCCAACCCTCCGTCTGGCCGCCACTGGCTTGCCAATCGTTACCACCACTGTTCTTGTTCTGCGACCCATTGCTCTTGTTGGATCCGCTTTTATTTGACCCGCTGTTGTTCGAGCCGTTCGGAGAATTACCATGGCCCTGTAGAGGCTGGGAGAAGCCATACGATTGCTGCAAATTGGCTGGCAGAGGCTTTTCGGCCCAACCTTCTGCCACAGACGGTGGCCCAAATCTTGAGGCTGCTGGGCTCTGGTTGACGTTGATGACTATGGCTGGAGACGGCTGGGCTGACTCGCTAGTTCCCCAATTATTGTTCGTGTTCACAGCCCTGGCATTGTGGTTGCTTGAAGAAGATCGTCCACTCCGCCTACTTCCGTGGTTGCTATGACGGCTAGAGCCTGGTTGAGCTGCTTCCTGTGTGGCCTGGCTTGGTTTGTTCCAATCCTCACTGAAATGATTGCTCGAGGAGCTAGCGCGTGTGTCCCAGCGAGGAGATGGTGCTGGAGCTGAGCCCCATCCATTACCTGAAGTAGGAAGTGCATTCGCGTTGGGACTGTTGTTTGCACCGCCCCATGCGTATGAGTTGTCTCCTTGGTTCCACGAGCTCTGCTCTCCGTTGTTCCAGTGGCCTGGCTGGTCCGATGTCGCGTCTCCGCCGAACGGTAGGCTCTTGGGCATATTGCGACGATCGTCACCTGCACCATCAAAGAGCCCGCCGAACTCGGATTCAGAGCCGTCTTCACTAGGTGAATCTTCGCTTGAACTATCCGAGGACTCTTCAGGCGTGAATTTTCTCACCCCTTGCTGGCGAGGTGTTGATTTGAAAGATGGCTTTTCCTCAACTGAAGCGGGATAGCAGCGGAGGACCACAATCTCGATGGTCCCTACGTGCTCTGCGTCGTGTGGAGCAGGACTCTCCAGAGCTGCGCCTAGGTCAGAGACTATGCACATGTAAGCACATTCTTACTGCCGATGCGTAGGATTCTAAACCTATGTTCAATTCACGAAACTTCCACTGCTGCCCACAAAAGGTACCGTCTGGTTGCAATTCCTCCTTTTGGCGGACGCGGAAGTCAATCTCGGTCTGCTTTGGCCTCGTGTTTTCGTCTGGGATCCTGAGGTTGCGACGATTACGATTGCATTGATACTCGCCGTCCATGTAGACAAACATTGCGAGCCCAGCTAAAAGGGTGATAATTAGCCAAGTCCTTGGATGTGAGCCTGGAATGCCTTACGTGCAATATAGCCATGAGACGTAAGGTGAACCGAGAACGGGGTCTGGATAGGCGGAACGGCAATGAATGTGTGAACGTAACCATCACCATATGTTGGCTGGAACTCTTGTAGAGGTACATTAGAGCCGGTCCATTCGACCGTACAGGTCAGCTGCTTGAGGGTCGGCATGTCGACTTTGAGCTCAACGACGTTTATTACAAGCTCAGAAGTGCAAGGTTTGTGGTTGCTAGAGGTCGTAGGCACAACTCCTCTGTGATTGGTGAGGAGCTCGCTTGATGGAAGACTACTTAATTCACCGGAGCGGGACCCTTTTTCGGCTGATGCGAGCTATAGGTAGTAGCAGTAAAGTGCCTTGAATAAGTCCCTGTGAAGGAATTCCAATGGCATTAGTGCCGGAAACTACAAACAATTGGACACCCAAGTCGTTGTAGCGGAAGAGAGACTTTCTTTTGCAGCTGATGTGAGAGTGATGAGGTCGAGGTAAAGTAGACACGGTGACGCTACCAACGCTGTCTCGTTGAATTGGCATTCTATGATGACACCTCAATTAAACTCTACAGGTGAGGAGACATGGACCGGAATTTTGTGGTCCTACAACAAACAACTACAGAAATTACGAAAGGCTCGAAAATCCATCGAATTCGCCCCATTCCCATCACATTGTGCCACGGATGGTGGGGAATGGGCAAACTGATCTCATTTCGAAACGAGGACGGTTTTTACCAAGACTACCACAGGCTATCAATGCTGTCTCAACCTAGTTTTAAGGATTACAGTACTTCGAAAGAGCACGCTACATGAAGTACTGAGGAAAATGCGTGGCATGGAGGTTTTGGGGTTTTACGCTCTGCTTCGCTTGGATTGATAATCGTTTGTCGATACACCAGCACACTTATCGAGTTGGGAGCTAGTATGCAGCTTTGGCTACTTTGTGCTCCTTTCCGTAAAATAGACCAGTGCTGTTCAGCGCTGGGAGCATCATAAGACGTTCAAAGGTATAGAAATGGAGCGACGTACAATGTGCTATGAAACTTGTGAATCACAGATCTACCATGCAAGAAACACCGAGGATCAATCCCTACGGAACTCGCAGCTTAGATGTGTAAAAGAAGGCCACCTGCCCCTTTTCAAAGCGCTCTCTCTTCCTTACCATTCGCCGCAGCAAAGACTTGCGACGACGCTGGAGCGGCTCTTGACAGGAGGCTATCTACGTTTTGTCATAGTCTGACAGCAGTGAAGTAGATTCATCGCTTGCGTACAGGTAATCCTCCTCTCCGAACCAAGCTGAGGCAGCTGACTTGCCCCGATGTTCTATTTGGGTCGACACCGGCCTGTACCCTTGATACCTACGAGTGTGGTCGTGGACATTGTCCGTGCAGCTCAAAGAGGATCTCCTACGGGACAGTTCTGCTGCTTCTATTTCCCTCTCGCGAAGCGATTTAAATTCAACGTTTCGACGCCGATATTTGAAAGAAGATGAACAGGACCGGCGCTAGTAGACATGCTTGCAGAATGTCGATTAACTCGTGGAGACAAGAAAGATTATTCCTCGCTTGAGAGGCCTGGGTGGGAACGTTTTGTGATGATCCAGTGGTACTGATGGAGCTATTTTGGAACTGATGTTTGGAGATCTGCTATGATCGGGAGCTGACGGATTTGCCAGCGGATAAGCCCGAGTTTTATACAATAAGGTCTGGGATCATTCTCCATGACAAGACCATTGTCCTACAGTCTGAGACCATACTTGGATCGACATGAGACAGTAAGAACAATGAGCAAGAGAACGAAGACGAAATGTGGCGAAAATAGGGTAGACGGCCAGGAATACTGGCCTCGGGTCATCGAATACACAGCCTTGGCTTTACGGCTGGCAAACACTGCAGCGGAATAAAGTTCGATCTCCATGGCCGCCATCAAAACCAGGGTAGGCCTGCTAGGAGAGTCTACCATGGTAAGAAGGAGGTTTCAGTTGCCTTTAAACCGAAAGGAAAGGCGACATTTGATTTGTTGCTGAAATGTACGAAAATCTACCTACCGTTTCTTAGCAACACAAATGATCCCCTTCTTTCCTATTTATTCCTGCCATAAGCTGTAGACTTCATTGAGTACGCCGAATGGAAGGTAATGGGAGGTTGTATCGGGTCGGCGCTTCGGCGAGACTTTTTCCAGACAACGGCGAGCTTTGTTCCCACACAGGTCATATCTGGAAGACGACTCCAGAAATAGCAAGTGGAGAAGCTGCTCTTGACTGGCAGAGCATTATAAGGATCGATTATACTGGTGAACACCTTGACAGATAATTAGAGAAATGATGTGCCGCTGGATCCAAAGGACCGATAGCGTGAACCCATGATCGTGTCAATCAAACAGTGACCTAAGAGACTTGGTAAATTGAGCTGTCGGGGCGGAGGAAGCCTCCTGATCGTTCAGGTTCAACATATCGAGATGATGTGCGATACATCTATGAGATGTTCACATGAGACGATGACGATGCCTTCGAGGTCGGCGTGGTTGGTGCCCTGATGAAGCTGCGTAAGGTCTCCGTTGCACCTATTCGTGGCGAAGCGCTGCATACATGAAGGGAAACAAACTCATCGAGATCATAGCTTTCACGAGTGCAGGTCCAGCAATCTTTCCGGTCGCTATAACATCACTGCAAACGGCGGTGCACTCATGTTCCGAATGGAGCATTGCGTGCAAAGGCTGATCCTGGATTTCCGTGCTATCATGAAAAGCTCGAAGTAGTAGATATAGCGATATGCTCAGCGAAAGACCGACGTGCTTGCTATATATTAGCCTGGGTAGAAGCACAAGCGAAATGCAGATGATGTCAAGCCCGTCCCAATAGTATCGCGGCCCTCGGAGAAGCCGATCAAAGTCGAAGTCCAGTGCCCCGAAGCGAGAGAATTTCCTAATATTCCATGTGCTGGCAGGGCGCTCGTTTCGTGAGCCTGCCAGGCCAACGAGCAACCATTGCTTGGCAACATTGAAGAGCGTAACAAGGAGGTCCCCGTGACGATGGAGTGGTCAACCGCTGACGGCCCATTAACAAAAGCTTCAGAACGTCAAGACAAGCATATGATGGAAGCACCCATTGTTCTTCAGCATGTCGAAGATTCTCTGAGATTCTGAGCTTCGGTTTCGGATTACATTCTGCTTCATAGAGGACTCGACGGTCGAGCATTACTGAAGGGTGCCAGCGCGTGGGACACAGGGACGATCTTCCCAGACCCGTGAGTGGCTCTCCAAGAACAGTAACAACAAGATGGGGCTCTACTCCCTATCTGCAACAATCTCAAGAGATGAATGAATACTCGTGTCGCCACATGAATAGTTAGTTACCCGATGCGGTTAGTCGGTTATTGCCCGCTTAGAACATCAAACTTCTAGATACCTCTCCGACATATTTTGATTACCACCACCGTTATTACCACCACCACCGCCTAAAAAACACACATATATAGCCCGGAATAACTAGTATTAACGCCACCTACGTCTATATGTATATATTCCTCGATTTGAAGTCTCAATTGACTAAAATAGTCGCCTCAAACAACTTTCGCATTGCGCAACAAGCATCTCAAGTTAAGAACATCTTTTCGCTTTTTTGTCGCATTAACGACACATTCGAAGAAATAAAACTAGCTCTTATAAATTTAGAGTTATTTTTAGAATAAATTTGCAAAAGAAAGAGCAAGAATCTCTTAAATATACGCTTGTAGACGAAAGAAAGTATATATAAATAAATTACGAGCTTAGAAAGTTTTTTTTGAGACAACAAAGATAACAATTGCTTTCGCGACAATGTTGTAATAAACTAAAATACGTTTTAACATATTAACATTAAGCGCATTTTACAAATTATAACTTAGTTCTTTACTAGAAATCTAGAAGATCTAATCTTTAAAATTGTTTAATTCTTCTTGTCTAATGTATTTGCGAAGCTTATTAAATTACTTTTAAATTATCTTTGCAACTATATATTGTATATATAACAAATACTAAATCTTCTTTGTAGTTTTATAGATCTTTTCTTTTATTAATTTGAATACTTTACAAATCTTTGTTACAAGTTGCATGCTAATAAATACTATTTATTGCGCATTGCTCTTTACAAGATAATCAAGAAAAGAAAATCTATTAATAAGATTAAAATAATTAAGATAACTTAATTCTTAAATATCTTAAATTCAAAATTAAGATAATTAAGATAATTAAGATTTTAAATATCTTGAACATCTTAAACTCTAAATAATAAAAAGATATATAGTTTTCGAACGCAACTCTCTTATAGACTATGTTTAACTTATCTTAAGTTTTTACTTATTGTTACTCTAGTTTATTGAATTCTTGATAAAGATTTATTTAGACTAATTGCGTCGATTCGAGAAATCGAGTTCGATTCAAGAAATCAAGTTCGATTCGAGAAATCGATTCGAATTGAATTGAAAGTCTTGGCGATTCGATTTCTAAAGTTGAAATTAACAATTCGATTTAATTTTAAAAGTTGAATCGAAAATCGAATCGAAAAATTGAATCGAATTGCCAAGACTATTATTTTTAGTAAATTTAATTATTTTTAGTAACAATTAATTAAAAATTTAATAAAAATAGTTAATCTATTTAAATTGATTAATAAATATATTAGAAATTTCTTTTTATAAATGCATTACTACTAAGCATTATCTAGTAATTAATAAAAAATCTAAATTTAAACTTAATTTATACTATTTTTAGTATTCTTGACATTCTTGGCGATTCGATTCGATTCAATTTCTAATATTAAAATCGAAAATCGATTCGATTCAATTTGATTCGATTTTAAAATAATTGAAATCGAATCAATTTTCGATTCGATTTCTAAAGTTGAATCGTCGATTCGATTTGATTCCAAAGTTGAGATCGAATATCGAATCGACAATTAGTCTAGATTTATTAAATATAAGATTGTCTATAGTTGCAACTCTTGTTATCAAATAATTGCTTATATTGTCTAAAGACGTTTACAAATCTCTTCGATAACATAACTCTCTCTAATATCTTTTTACAAAAGTACTAGCATAATACTTTTAATACTTTAAGAATATTTATATTAGATTAACGCGCTTCTATCTTAAGCACTAGCTTATTGATATTATGTCGATCAATATTTAGTAGAGACAACAAGATAAGAATTAACAAGTCTAACGTCTACTATAAAGATTGTATTAATCTAAAGAATTAACTTATGCAAATAAATATTTATCTTATCTTCTATCTTGTTTCAACAAATTAAAAGAAAATTTTTGTATTAATATTTTTTAGAGAGAGAGTTTAACATTAACTTAAATTAAATTTACGCAAATATTTAAAGAATTATAACAAAAACTCTTGTGCAATATTTACAAACTTCAACAACTTTAAGAGAGAGCTTCGAAGAATCTTTGAAATATTTAACAAGAAACAAATTTAGATTGATCGCGAGAAACCGAAAATATTACGTGAGAGCGTTAAGATTCGATTCCTCGAATTTTTTTTAAAATCGAATTGCTTAAAATAGTAACTTTTCGATTAAGCTAAACTTATTATAGTAATAAGCTAGCTTCTTTAAACGATTTGATTCTATTTAATTTCTTAACAATTCGATTCGATTCCAAATTTGAGATCGAATATCGAATCGACGATTAGTCTAAACAAATTGCAAAAAGAGTAATTTAATATCTAATTTAACAAATCTTTATAACAAACTACGCAACAATATTTCAAAAGTATATTAATTTTATTAAGTAAAACAATATTGCACTTATAATAATATTTCGACAAGATTTTAAGAACAATTTTAAGAACAAAATTATATATAATAACAAATTTATTAGCGATATATTTGATCTTATCGAAGTAGTTATTAATTTTAACAACAAATTATATAAAAGAGTTATAAAAAAGCAATACAATTAATTTTATAAAAGAGCAAAAATCTTTTTTAAGTTAACAACTAAATATTATTAGAGAGAATCTTGTTTTAATTAGAAATACAATAACTCAAACTATTGTAAGTTTGTATCTATAAAATTAAATTTTACTTAACAATAAAAAAAAAACTCTAGAAAAAAGCAAGATAACAAATCTTAAAAAACGTGCTATTTATATAACAAATTAAATTACTTTACAAGAGATTATCGATTATAAAACTTAATAAATTTTCGACAAATCAACATTATATTAAGAGAAATATTTAATAGCTAAAACAGTATTAGGAAGCAAATTAATATAGAGACAAATATGTTTAAGACTAAATCGAACAACAATTACTATCTAATAAAGAACTTAAATTAATTATAGAAAGTTCTAAATAAAATATTATTAAGCAAGACACTTATATTTACGCAAAAAGTTAATTAAGTATTTTAGAAAACTATTAAATCTTATAGTTTAACTATCAACTTAGATAAAAAGTATAACTAGAGAAACTTTTACAAATATATAAAAGATATTACAAATTATCTTAAGACTTTAGTTAACTTATCGAAGATTGTAAATAAATATAAGAAGAAACTTGTTACAAGATTTGTATCTAATGTTCTTGTTAAATAACAAAAGAGCGTTTGACGTTTGTTAATAGTATTTGCTCTTAAACAATTAAGTATAACTTGATTGTTAACTTAGTTCTTAGAGAATTATCTTTACAACTATTATAGATGTTTACCTTGTTTACTTGCGTGCCTTTTTATCTTAACTAGTTGTCTTACCTAGTTGCTTTGTCTACTTAACTATTATTCTTTATCTAGCAAATAATAGTATTAATATACGATTTGAGTTAATTGTTTGTTTAATTTAGACAAACAACATTAATTGTTAATTCTTCTATCTAGTCTTGTATTTATTACTAGATATTAAGTTATTATATTAGAGTTAATATTTGTTTGCGTTTCGTAGTTATTAAGTACTAGATTATTGTATTAGAGTTAATATTTGTTTGTCTTTAACAATTATTAGATATTGAATTATTGTATTAGAGTTAGCTTTTGTCTATCTTTTGCAATTATTAGGCACTAGATTATTGTATTAGAGCTAGCAAGCTTGTCTTTTACAAGTGTTTATCTAATTGTGTTAAGATATCTTTCTTAGTTAAACTAGCTAATCTTGTTCTTTTTGCTCTTACTTATTAAATTTTGCAGTTTTACACTATTGAATATCAATATATCTCTTGTATTAGTAAGTTAACTAGATTAAGAGTTAAGAAACTCTTCAAACTTTTGTTTTGTTTGTCTTTACTTAAATTAACAAGCAGAACTTGTTATTCTACTTAATTTGCTTAATCTAGTAAAGATAAGCAAGTTTAATTTAGATTGATCGTCGATTCGATATTCGATCCCAAATTTGGAATCGAATCGAATTGTCAAGAAATCGAATAAATTCAAATCGTTTAAAGAAGCTAGCTTATTACTATAATAAGTTTAGCTTAGTCGAAAAGTTACTATTTTAAGCAATTCGATTTCCAAAAAAAATCGAGAAATCGAATTTTGGCGCTCTCACGTGATATTTTCGGTTTCTCGCAATTAGTCTAGTTTAATTAATTAAATAAGTAATTAACAAAACGTTACTTAAATAAGCAATTAATAAGTTTAAAAGAACGCAATAGATAACTTTACTTAATACAATTAATAATAAAGTTTTAACAAAGAAACTATTATTTATTATAGCTTACAACAAGTCTTTGACAAGAACATTATTATCTATCGTTTTTAATTATTAGATTTCGAAGATATTATAATTTGTTGCAATTAATATTGTTACTTTAAAGATAATATTATCTTCTATATTAGACAATAATATCTTGAAAACATTATTAAAGTTGTTAGCAAAACAACTATTTAAATATTAAAACAAGCAATTTAAGCAAAATAATTTAAATATCTATCTTGATAATATTTTAGATTTAGAATCTTTTAATTTAACAATTGTCTTAAAGTATCTCGACAAAGTTCTTGTTGTTTAACAAAATAGTCTTGCGTCTTTAAGCATCTTAAATCTTGTCTCTCTACTTGTATTTTTTATCTTATTTGCGTTCTTCATTAAACAATTAATAGCTAGCTCTTTCGACAAACTAAGAAACAACAAAACTAACAAATTAGACAACAATAAATTGCGCAAAAACATATTAGCAAATATCAACAATCTATATGGTCGAGAGCGAGCTTTCTCTTTTAAGAAAAATAGTATAAATTGTTGTTATTAACTTGAAATTAATTGAACAAGTTTCGAGATAGACAATAGATTTAGAATAATAGACTTATATTTTAACAATTCTTTGCAAAGTAATTAACAACAATTTGATTAATCTAGCTTTATTGCGCAATTGTACAATTTATAATCTTTTAACTTATTTAATGTTGAGTAATATGCTTAGTACAATTAATAACAAGATATTAAATTTAATATCTTATAGTCGAATGCTTAATTTATTTATTCTTTGCTAACTTAATCGAGTATAGCTACGTTTAATAATACAAGCTCGCAATAATAACAAGAACTTGTTTAACAATCTTTTAATGCTTAAGTTCATCTAGCAACTTTTAAATAGACTTTGTTTTCGCAATTTAATCTTGCAATCTTTAAGTAGACTTTAATTTTGCAATTTAATTTTGCAACTTTTAAACAAGCTTTATTTTTTGCAATCTTTAATCTAAACTAGTTGCAAACTATATTGTATAAAAAAGATTAATATTCTCTTGTAAAGCAAATATAATATTTGTCTTAAAATAAATTGACAAATTTTTGTTATATCTCTAAATACTTTAATAAGTTTTTACAAGAAAATACAAGTATATCTTCTAATTAATTTAAGACGCTTAATTTAGATTTCTTTTATTTAAACGCTTTAAACAACTATAGATTAGACAATATTATTTTCGCTTATAAAAAAACAATATATAGAGAAGTTTTTATCTTTGTCGAATATATAAATAATTACGCATATATTGTTAACAAAGTTGTTGTTCGAGATAATTTCTCTCTTTGTTTTTGTAACTTTGCTATAATATAATATTTTAAAAAGATAAACAACTTTAAATATTAAGTGTTTCGAAGCTTGTCTCTTTTAAATTTTATCAATAAATTGTAGAATTGCTTTAAGATAAGAATTAGCAAGACGTTTAACAAATTAATATTAAAGATCTTTATTATTAAAGATGTTAAAGACGAACAAGAAGTTACAAGATATTTATAAAGTATTATTCTTTATATGCAATTAATAAGCATCGAAGAAATCTAGAGACAATTAACTTAAATATAGAATTAGCTCAAGATAAAATTGCGTTCTATTATTAGTATATTTATTGTTTATATATTATTTTAGAATTTTATTAAGAAATTTAACACAAAATGCGAGATATAAAAGACAATGCTTACTTATTATTTTAATTAGCAAAATTCGAATTAATTAAATAGACAATTAGAAGAACAAATTGTTTGTTAGCTTGCATTATATATATCTTACTTAATCTATTTTTCTTGTATACTCTTTTATAAGCAATTCGACTATATATATTCTTTTTAACAACAATTTGTAGACTATAAATATTCTAGATAGTCTATGCAAGACTTGCAAGATTTTAACATCTATTTTTGTTAACTAATATAACAAACGTTAATATAGTTTTAGATATCGAAATCTCTTGCACGACTTACAATTATAACAATAACAAATTCTTTTGCAAATAATTAAAGCAAGAACTCTTACTATTAGAATTAGAAGACAAGAGATAAACAAAACAACGCACAACAAAATCGAAATAACTATTAAGATAAATATTGCAAAGATTATTGCAATAGTTATTAGAGCAACTACAAACAAATAGCAATCTATTAAGCTTTTGTTGTAACAATATATTATATCGACAATTTAAGATAACTCTTTAGAAACTCTATTAGCTAGATTGATCGTCGATTTAATATTTGATCTTAACTTTGAAATTAAATCGAATCAACAATTTAACTTTAGAAATCGAATCGAAAATCGATTTGATTTCAACTATTTTAAAATTAAATCAAATCGAATCGAGTTAATTTTCGATTTCAATATTAGAAATCGAATCGAATTGTCAAGAATGTCAAGAATGTCAAGAATACTAAAAATAGTATAAATTAAGTTTAAATTTAGATTTTTTATTAATTACTAGATAATGCTTAGTAGTAATGCATTTATAAAAAGAAATTTCTAATATATTTATTAATTAATTTAAATAGATTAACTATTTTTATTTAATTATTAATTAATTATTACTAAAAATAATTAAATTTATTAGATTTACTAAAAATAATAGTCTTGACAATTTGATTCGATTTTTCGATTTGATTTTCGATTCAACTTTTGGAATTGAATCGAATTGTCAATTTCAATTTTAGAAATTAAATCGTCAAGAGTTTCGATTCGATACGATTCGATTTCTTGAATCGAACTCGATTTCTCGAATCAACGCGATTAGTCTACTATTAGCGACTCGAGACTTTCGAGAGTATTGTGTCGATGTCTTAGTTCTAAAGTTATATTAGTAGATTTAGTTAATCTCGAGTTAATCTCGAGCATTATCAAAAATTTAAGAAGTACGTTAAATGTTACTCGAATAATACTTGTGTTATCAAGACTTATTAAACGCAATCTACAAGTACTATCTATTATACGCAATCAATTACGCGCAATTAATTACGCGCAATTAATTGCGCAATTATAGAAGATGCTTTTGTCTACATATTATTCTCGCATAGAAATCTTACAAATTGTTCGATTCTATTATATAAATTACTATAATATAGACGAGTAGTAAGCGAAGATTTAATTAAAGTATTGCAAAAATTCGTGCGCATTTTAAATATAAGAATTATACTTTTTGTTAAGTCTTTTTTAATTTCTTAAATGCAAGCTTCTTGTTATCTCTCGAATATTCTCAAGATTAATTTTGAGTTACTTGAGTTATCTTAGCATCTTAAAATTAAGAGGTTGGTTTTTTAAATTGTTAATATACGCAAAATCTGCAAAATATATAGAGTTTATTTATTACTTTATGCTCTTCAAAGATCTTACAAATTACTATAGCAATTCTTGTACAAATACAATAATATATTATATTGCTAATAGCTAATTGAAAGAGATATACTATATCGAGAAAAAAGCATTGATAATTATTTATATAATTAACTTGTTATAGAAAGCAACTTATTAGACAAATGCAATATATATTAAGTTAGCGTTAATATCTTTTTCTTAATTATTTAAGTACAAAAGTTGTGTCTTAATTTTTTTATCAAGAAACAAGTTTTTTTAATATATTAAAGACAAATATAACAAAATATATTGTCGAAAATTTACTAAGATATTCTATGTTAACTCTATTCTTGTTAAGATAAATTTTATAAGCTTAGAGACAATTAAGTTAGACGCTCTATTATTGCGTTAAGATAGACTAACTTTTAGACGTTAATATTATACAATATATTAAATAATATTTTTATAAAAAGATATCTTGTATGTTGTTTGAGTTAATAGCAAGTGCATTATATTATTAATCGACAATAACTTTTTTAGTAACTTAAGACTAAAGTATCTTATAAGATAGTCTAGTATTGTTGTATTTGTACGCGATATTAGAAACAACAAGTATTTAATTAACAATTATCTTTAACTCTTAATATATCTTTAAGATAGAATAGACAACAAGATAATTGTTACTTACTTTTATTAAGATATATAAGTTTAATAAATAAGTTAACTTTCTTCTTGTAATTCTTGATTGCGTTTGAAGACAAGCATAAGCTTTTCTTTATTACTTATTAAGACAAGAAACAACTTGATATTGTTATTATAAAATTCAAAAATTTGCTTGTTTACGTTTAACAAATAATAAATAGAGAGCTCTATTAATTTAGAAACTTTTGTTGTATTTATATTAACAATATTGTTGTTTTCTTTTAATTGTTCGATATATATTTAACTTATTTTACTTAGTTGTTCGACAAATTAGTCTTGCTAAACGTTACGCTTAGTTTCAAAAAAATCTATCTTAACTATTTTAGTATTATCTTGCTAGAGCAAAAAGTAAACGTCTTTAACTTGTTTATTATTAAGAAGCGTATTGTTGCTATTAAGACGATTAAATTTTTTAAAAATTTAAAGACGCTTAAGATCTATCTTAATCTTATCAATTATTAAAGAAACAAGATTGTCTAATGTATCTAGCAAGCTAATATCTTATAGTAAGAAAAGACTTGTCTTTTAAAAAGATTCTCTATTATTAACAAACAAAAGCAAAAGACGTATTCAAGAAATATATATATTAAATACTTGTTTATTCTTCTTTAATCTTTCTATTAATTATAGTAATTCTTAATAGTTTCGAACTTCTTAATTTATTTCGACAACAATTGTTAATTATATATAGACTTAGATATCTTTAAGAAGCGCAAGTTTAATATTAAGATATATTATATTAAAGACAATTCGATTAGTAACAATTTTAGACAAGACAATATTTAATATATTTTATTTTTGTTTAAAATTCTAAGTTTTGTCGAAATAAATTATTAATTAACTAAAATAAAAGTAATTTGTCTTGTATAGACAATACGAAAGATTAAATATCTAGTAGAAGCAATTAAAAGATTTATTAAAATTTATATCAATTAATTAATTATAACAAGTATTGTTAAACAAACTATATTGTTCTTTTTATTAACTAACAAGCTTAATCTTTGTCTTGTATATATTTTGCAATATCTTTTATAATTTTTATTAAACGTACGTTATTATGCAAAAAGACTATGTATAATTTCGAATATATTGTCTAGACTTCTTGCATTTAAAGATAAATATAACAAAAACAAATTATTAATTTTAGATAAGATAAATAACTTTGCAATAAATATAAAGATTGTAACTAAATTAATGCGACAAACTTTTAAAGAGAAATTAAATTTAATCGATTAAAATACAATCGACAAGACAATCTAATTTTACTTATATTTTGTTCAAATAAGTAAAATCTTTAAGAAAAGACTTCTCGAGATATATGTTAAATCTATTAAGTAGATAAAAATTCTAACAATAATTCGAAAGTTATCTATGTTTCTTAATATTTAGTTTTTTAAAAAAGACAATTTATTCTACTTTATAGACTATACAAATTGCAAGAGATTGTACTTGCTTAGACTAGTCACGTCGAGTTGAGTCATCGAGTTCGAGTCGAGTTTCTAGCTCGCCAAGACTTGATTTAAGTCAAAAATCTTAACCCAAGTATTTAAATCGAATCAAAGAGTAAATATGAAGTACTTAGCGTATAACTTGGCTCGACTCGCCAAGACTCGAAAAATTTAGATTATTTTCAAAAAAGTGCATCAATTAACTTAATCAAGTTAATTAATTTAATTAATTTGTTTATAATATTATATAGTAATGCATTTAAATAATGCATTTGTATGTTATTTGTGCGTTATTATTTTTAAACTATTTTTAGTAATTCAAATAATGCGAATTTTTTTAAAAATAGAAAATCTTGACATTTTGACGTCATTTTCGATTGTTTAGTGAGTCGATCGAGTTAAGTTAAAAAATCGTTAACTCGAGATCAATTTCGAGCTAAATTAAGAGATTAATATCAAGTATTTAAGTCGAGCTAGAATGTTAATATCGAAATTCAATTCAACGATTAATTTACTAATATAATAGTTAAAACAATATATAACAAATATTATAAATCTATTGAGCTTTCGATAAATAATATAATTTATCTTTGTTTTTACAAAAATTATTTTTTGTTATTTGTTAAATTATTTAAGTTGTCGATTTAATGTATTGAATTTTTTAAGATTCTTAAACAAAAAAACAATGTAATATACAAATTGAATTTTTTGATAAATTAAAAGATTTATCTAATTATATTTATTGTTTATCTTAAGTTAGCGCTAAGTAATAAAGATTTATACAATTGTTTCAAGCTAAATTATTTGAAGATTATAATTAAGTTAAATATTAAATAGCATTTTTATAAGACTAAAGTTTTCATTAAGTATTGCATTTATTAATATAAATAAGATTGTCTTATTTTAAAGTATTTTGTTCGATAAAAGAGTTACAATGCTAAGTAAAATCAATAATATAGCAAGAATTTGCTAGACAATTTTGCGAATCTTATTAACAATTACAAAACAAAGCACAAAATATTTATTTCTTTTACTATAAGATGCTTTAAACAATTATTATAATACTTAAAATAATTGTCTTGATATCTCTAGTAAATATTATCGTTTTTGTATTATCGTTAAAGAAGCGCAATTAATTGTCTAAAACAACAAAAAACGCGTTCATATTTAAGAAAAGAAACAAGTTGTCTAAGATTAAAACTATTATAAATAGCAAGAAAGACAACAACGTTAAAATATTATCTTAATATTATTGTTGTCGATATTCAAGAATTAATAACAATAAACTACTTGCTTAAATATAATATTAAACAATTATAATCTACTATTTACTTATAGTAGATGCTTTACAAGTTTTAGTTACAAGACGCAATTTACTAGAATACTAGCACAATTAATATTAATATTAACAATATTATTAAAGCTTATTATTTTTGATTTTGTTAATACGTATTCTTGTCTACTATTGTTAGCTATTATCTTTATATTATTAACAATAATATCTTTATTATTGCTATTGTATTGCAAGATTGTTTGTTTATTGTTATTATTTAACAAACAATTAATAAAACTTTCGACAAGAAGAACAAAAACTTTTATCTTAATTAAAATATTGCAAAAACTTGTAAATACAAAGTCGCAAACTAGATAATTAAAGACAATCTTGCAAAAACGCTAAGTTAACAAGATAATAATAACTAGATTATATTAGACAACAACAAATTGAATTAAATAGATATTAAGCTTAAAAGCGATTTTCTTTAAAAATATATTATAACAAATATTAAACAACTTATTTGCGAGATATTTATGCTTAATAGCTATTTTATTATATTTGTGCTTTGCAAAGACAATAATGTATTTTTTGCTTATTTAGTTTTTAATTTTAAGATTTTAAACGCAAAGATAATTAAGAACAATATTGCTCTATTCTAGTCTAAAAAAGAGATAAAAATCAACAATTATCTTATTTATTTATAGTGTAATTAGTGTGATCGTTAAATCGAGTCAAATACTTTTTTCTTAACTCGATTCACTCTCTTAAGTCTCGTAGGGTTGAATTAGGGTTAAGACGCGAACTCGATCTTAGAGTCGAGTTTCGTCGAATTAATGTCAAGAATTTAAGCTAACTTTGTCGCGTTAGCATTTACTTATCTTATCTTATCTTATTTACGCGCTAATTTGATTAAGCTAGCGCAAAATTTACGCTAATTGCATATAATTAGCGTGTTACGTAACGTTACGTAATCGAGTAAGTCGAATTAAATAAATTAATCGTTAGGTTAAATTTTAATATTAACATTTTAACTTAATCTAAATACTTGATATCAATCTTTTAACTTAACTTAAAATTGATCTTAAGTTAACAATTTTTTAACTCGATCTAATCGACTCGTCAAGCAATCGAAAATAACGTTAAAATGCCAAGATTTTCTATTTTTAAAAAAATTCGCATTATTTGAATTACTAAAAATAGTTTAAAAATAATAACGCACAAATAACGTACAAATGCATTATCTAAATCCATTACTATATAATATTATAAACAAATTAATTAAATTAATCAATTTGATTAAGTTAATTAATGCACTTTTTTAAAAATAATCTAAATTTTTCGAGTCTTGGCGAGTCGAATCAAGTTATACGTTAAGTACTTCATATTTACTCTTTGATTCGATTTAAATACTTGAGCTAAGATTTCTAACTTAAATTAAGTTTTGACGAGCTAGAAACTTGGCTCGAACTTGATGATTTAACTCGACGCGACTAGTCTATTTGCGAATATCTAGCTTTAACAATAAAAATAGACAAATCAACTTTAAAAATCTTAATTGACAAAGATGTTTTCTTTAATTTTATTTTATTCTTTGTTTTGCGAAATTTAAAGTTGCTAAAACGTTACGCAAAAAAGCTCGAAACAATTAAGACAAACTTAATTATGCGTTAAATATTAATTTCGAAAGATAAATCAATTTGCAAGAAAATAGTTTCTAGACTTATAAATATCTTAGTTACTAGTTGTTAAATAGCTCGATTTGCGACAATTGCTAAACAAATATTAAGCAAAATAATAAATAACTCGAACAAGATAACAATGTGCTTTTAAGTTATACAAAATAGTTGCAATGTTATTCTTAATATCAACTTTATTATTGTAATCAATATTTATACTCTTCTTAAAAATATTCTCGAATTTGCTAGCAAATTAATTTAGATTGTTAAGATTATTAAATTGTTCGAAAATAACTTAAAACAACTTTGCAAGAATTAAGTTAAACAAGATATATTTAAACGCAAGAAAAGATATTTATTGCTAGCGCAACAAGAAGTTCTACGACAAACTAGATATTAAGAAGAATTAAGTCAAGACTATTTAGTAATATAATGTGCAAACAAATCAAGATAATAGATTTACTACAATTGATTAAACTATTAAGATCTAGACAAAATAATAATTAAGTCTAGAAGTTAAATAACGTTTGAATTTACAACATAACAAGAGCATTAATATCTTTTCTTTTAAAAAGAGCATATATTACGAGATTTATATTTAATACTTTTATCAAATAGCAAGAGAGTATTTAATGTTTATCGATAACATTTGCTCTTAAACAATTAAGTATAACTTGATTGTTAACTTAGTTCTTAGAGAATTATCTTTACAACTATTATAGATGTTTGTTTTATTTACTTGCGTGTCTTTTTATCTTAACTAGTTGTCTTGTCTAGTTGCTTTAACTATCTAATTGTTATTCTTTATCTAGCAAAACTAGAAATCAATATTATTACAAAAAAGAATATATTTGACAAAATAATAAAACAACTAAATCTTATTAAAACAAATACACAAATATTAATACTTAAGTATAAAAATACTATTATTAAAGAAGTAAACAACTTATACGCAAGTTTTAGTTAAACTATATATTATAACAATATATACTAAACTTATCTAGAAGACAAACAAGAAGTTAACTAATTCTTGAAAAAGTTAAAGTTAACAATTTAATAACAAAAGAAAATTTAACGCAAACAAGTATTTAAAGCAAAAGTTACAATACAAAAGTAAGAAAAAGTTTAATTTTTTTTAATAAAAAGCATATTAAAGAAATGCAATATATTAGCTCAACAATAACAACTAAGCTTAACAATATATACACAATATTTTATTATACTAATTAAGATTAACAATTGTTGACTTATAGTAATAATCGATTTTAGTGCAATAAATAATTTTATAACTAGAGCTCTTGTAAAGAGAGAAAAATATTTTACTTAAAAGAAGTCTAACGTTTATAATCTAGTAATTGTAAATAAAAGTTTATTATTTGCAAAGAATAAAAGAGTAAACAAAAAAACAAAATTACTATTAATAGCTATTTAACAATATTATAAGAAACTAATTTTTAATATAATAAAAATAATTATTTATAATATTGTTTTAGAAATGTCTTGATTAAAGCAATACAATCTAGAAGTTAACTAAAATATACAAGTACTTAAATTTGCGCAATATAATTACACAATTTATATTTAATTTACGTATCGATAATATTCGATAATAGATAAAAGGTTAAGTCGAAACTTAATTGTAAGTAATAAGCTTGCATTTTTGCAAAAGAACAATCTAATAAAGTTTAACTTAACAAAAATTAACAAAAATTAGTTAAATTATAAAGTTAAAGTAAGTAAAGAAAATTGCAAATCTTCTAAGAATTCTAGACTATCTAGTATAATAAGAAAATTGCTAAAGTATATATTACAAATATATAACAATTAAGAGTATCTATTTTTAAAAAAATAATAACTAAGATTTTATCTAAATATTAATTGTAAAATTACAAAATTAAATTTAAATTAAGCAAGCAATTTATATTTAAATCTATATATATTTTATTTGAAAAAAAGCTAGAAATACTTCGCGAATATTTAGCAAAAAACAAAAAGAAAGAATTTATTAAAAAATCTTAATTACAAGCAAGATATTCGATTCTCTTTGTATCTAAGAAGAACAAAATTCTTTGTCTATATATTAATTATCAAAAGCTAAACAATATTATAATAAAAAATTAATATTTATTACTTAATATTAGCAAACTTTAAAATCGATTATTCGAAGCAAAGTACTTTATTAATAGATTGATCGCGAAAACCCGAATTTATCACGTGACTCGATTCTATGACGTTAGATTCGAGTTCTTGGCAATTAAGCGAAAGAATTCGTTCTAAGCGAGTCAATCAAGTAGCTTGATTTATCAATCTTGACAATTCGATTTCACGCTAAAAATTCGGATCGAGTTTTGGTTCCAACATTTGGAACCGAAATTCAATCCGACGATCAATCTATTTATTAAACTAAATTTACAAAAAACGTACAATTAAATTAGAATAAAGACAAAAGAAAAATAAAAGACAACTTTCTATATACAATATAAATTATACAAATATACAAGAATATTGTTTAAACTTACAAATATCTAAATCAATTTGTTATAATATACTTGAACAATATTATAATTTATTTAAGTATTTTGAAAAAATATATAATTTATATTTTTAAAATACTAGAATATCTAAATAGAAAAATTCTATATCTTAAATTAAAGAAATACAAGTTCTATTAAAAAAAATTAATTTTCTTAAATTTGTTGTTAAACAATATAAAGTATATATAAATTTTAAAAAACTACAAGCAATTAAAAAATAAAAATTATCTATTAACGTTAAAAAAGTTTAATTTTTTTTAGATTTTATAAATTACAATAAGAAATTTATTAAATGCTATTTTGCTAACGCAATATTATTAACAAATTTTACAAAGAAAAAGACATTATAAATATAAAAATTAATAGAAAAGAAATTATTTTAAAATCTTATGTTAAAATATTTAAAGAAATTAATATTAAAAATAAAAAACTTACAATTGTTAAGCAAAATTGAAATTAATGTATTAAATCTAATTATCGATATATATTTTAATTAAGAATATAAAAATGTATAATACTTAATAATATATCTTTCGAGAAAACTTTTGTTAATCGAACAAAATCATAAAATTTATAACAAGAAGCTATTTGCTATTGTAATTTCTCTAAAATTATAAAAAAAAATTATTGAAGAATTATTAAAACTTACAATTTTTACAAATTATAAAAATCTTTTGTACTTTATTACTATTGAACAATTTAACAAAAAACAAATACAATAATTAGAGTAACTCGAACAATATAAGTTTAAAATTAGTATAGAATAATTTTAAAAGATTAATATAACATAAATATTAATCTAATAGAAGCTTATTTATTATACAAGAAAAGACAAGAGAGAAGATCTTACTAGCAATAACGTTTACAATTTATTCCAATTGTTAAAGTTAAATAAACGTAATCGACGCGACGTTAACAAGTAATTAAGACGCATTTAATGCGTCTTAACGCGATTTATTACAAATTGCGACAAAGATTATTGTAAAGATAATAAAAATCAAGAAGCTCTATAAATCTAAAAAAAAAACGCGTTCAAAATAATGTTAATAACGACGTTAATTAAGTAATGTATTTTTGTCGAAAAACTTACGCGCAAATTTAACGAATTCTTCGCAAAGAATAGACGAATTGACATAAATTTTGTGTTAAAGAGATTAAAGAAGACAATAAATCGACAAAAAAAGTAAAAAAAGTCGAGAAAGATATACAAGATGCAAGCACATAAGCAAGCATAGTATAGAGTTTGTTATTAGTTGCATAGACAACAATTAAGACAAACGTTAAACAAACACTCTCGAAACAACAATTAATTAAAAAGATAAAGTTGATAACGTAAATCAAGAAAAAGAAAGAGACGAAAAGAATATATAAGATAAACGCAACAAAGATAATTGCATTTACGCGCAACTTAGATATTATTAATATACTAAGTGCGCAAAAAAAAATATAGAAAATAAGACGTTTTAAAAAAATAATAGTCTTTAAAGTTAATAGTAAATACAATAAGAAGATTTTGAAATCGAACAATTTCTAAGTTAAAAACGTATTTATTGCGACAATTTTGCGTCGTAAATACGTAAAAATAATAATATACAATATTAAAGTAAAAAGTATGTTCAAAAATATAAAGAAAAAGAAGACAAAAACAATAAAAAGATTATGCAAAATTATATATTAAGAATTAAAAATTAATAAAATAACTTAATTTACAAGAGAGAGCAACAAGAAGAAATACGTTTTTATTGTAATATAAGTAGATTACGCAAAAACAACAAACAAGTTAATTTAATTTAACATAATTTATAAGTCGAATATTAAGATAACAAAATATTACAATACAAATTGCAAAATAAAGCAATACATAAAGTATTAAGAGTATAATTACTTAATATATAAATGCAAGAACAAGCAACAATACGTTTATTGTACGCGAGATTATTGTTTCGATTTATGTTCGCATTAATTAAATTTATCAAAATAAAAGTGCAACGTTTGCAAAAGTGTTTACAAAGCATTCGATTTTAAGTGCTCTAAAAGATAGAGCAAAAAACTAAGAATAAAAGAGACAACAAAAACAAAGTTGTTGTATTACGTTGTTAGAACAACAAAAGCAAACGAAACGACAATTGTTCTAGTAACTCTTAAGAGCGCAACGACGTTCATAAACTAGTCGCGTCGAGTTAGATCATTAAGTTCGAACTAGATTTTCGACTCGTCAAGACTCGATTTAAGTTAGAAATCTTGATCCAAGTATTTGGATTAAGTCAAAGAATAGATATGAAGTACTTAGCGTATAACCTAACTCGACTCGCCAAAACTCGAAAAATTTAAATTATTTTTAAAAAAGTGCATTAATTAACTTAATCAAGTTGATTAATTTAATTAATTTGTTTATAATATTATATAGTAATGCATTTAAATAATGCATTTGTACGTTATTTGTGCGTTATTATTTTTAAACTATTTTTAGTAATTCAAATAATGCGAATTTTTTTAAAATAAAAAATCTTGGCATTTTAACGTTATTTTCGATTGCTTGGCGAGTCGATCAAATCGAATTAAGAAATTGTTGACCCAAAATCGATTTCAAGTCGAGTCAAGAGATTAATATCAAGTATCTAGGTCGAGCTAGAATGTTAATATCGAAATTCAACTCGACGATTAGTCTAGACGTTCAATTAGACGTCGAAGAAAAAGACAAAACGCAAGACGACAACAATTAATCGCTCGACGTAGACAAGTTGCATGCAAAACACTCTTGTAACAACACAAAAAAACGTAATTTAATAATTAATTAAAGAAAAAACGCTTTAACAAATTGTAAAGTAGTTAATTTACTTTAATAAAACAAAACAATAACGAAATAACAATAACATTGTTATAGAATATATCTTTTACGCAAAAGATATAGAATTTAATAAATATTAATATTAAGAATTACACAAAGCAACTTTAATAAAGATACAAAACAAATTTAAAATATTATAGTATAACATTTATAAATCGAGAAATAAGATAATAATTGCATTGCTTTAAAAAAATAAGATACAAAATTACAACATATTAATAATACAAGAATTGTAACAACATTACGCTAAGATAAAGATATACAATTTAAAGAGCGCAAACTTTACGCTTGTAAATAACAACAAAAGAATATACTTCTATATTAACAAACGCATTAATAACAATAACTAACATAGTATATAATATTTCAAAGATATAGAAACAATAACGTTATAATTATATTTCGACAATAATAATACAAAATATAATTTTGTTAACGTTTATAATGTTTACAACTTGCTCTTAAATAATTATAACAAAATAATTAATAAAAGCAATTTCTTAGCAATAAAATTAGCTTTGCGCATGCAAGACAAAAGTGTTATTGTAAGAAATTTCAATTTGCATTTTTTTTTGAGCGAGTCTTTTCTATTTTAGACAATATTTGCTTTTGAAGAATTTGTTAAATATAATGCGCGTAATCGACGCAATGTTAACTCTCTCTCAAAAAATTATAATAAAAGATTATTAAAACGCTTAAATTACAATCGACTTATTGTTTGTTACAAAAAAAAAAGCAAATCGATTAATATATTGCGATATAAATAAGAAAATAGAAAATTTATTCGATTATCTTTCGATAAGAACGATGTTAAATCTTTAAATACAAAAAAAGTCTTAATGTCGTCTTAGACAAAATTGAAAAGTTATAAACGTAAAAAAGTTCAACAACATATTAAGAAATTTATTATTCGAATCAATATTAAACAATTTGATAAAAAGAGACAATATTAATAAGTACACGACAAAGTTGCTTAATACTTTGAAAAAAACTATTAAAAACTTTATTTTGTAAGCAAGATTACACAAGAGAGTTAAACTCGAATAAATAGCAAAATGCACAAAGATAATTAAAGAAATCAAAAAACTACGTCGACAATATTGCATTTTTAGCGAATAAGCAACGTACATTTAAATATGCGACAAGAAGAACAAGATTTTAAAAAGACACAAACGAAACAAGTTTCGCAAACAAATAAAAACTTCGAAAAATATTATTAAGAATCTCTTCAAAATAACAAAGTAAATTAGAAACGCGATAATAGAAACGTTAATCAAGTTTACTATATTATTATTATGAATTAATATAAACATCGCGACAATAACAAAGAACAAAATCGAAACAATGTTTCGATCTTATTTTTCTTTTTCGTCTACGATTTTAATAAACAATTTGAACAAATTTTTTTATTCGATTTTTATAGAAGACAACACAACAATATTGAAGCGCAAAGTAATAAGAGCAATACACAAGACAACTCTTAACAAAATATTAAAAATTAACAATATAATTAATTATGAGTTGCGACAATTAATTTGCATTATTTTATCTTAAGTAAAAATTTTATTCGATAGATATATTAAGAAAGAGATGCAATTGTCTTATTTTAAAAAGACGATTACAATAATGCTACGCAAATCAAGAAAAAAGAACTACTTTAAGTTGTTATTCTTTAAGTTTATCGCGTTATTAAATATATTAGACAAGATATTAGAGTCAATAATATCGAAACGTCTTCGCTATATTATAAAGACCACAATACTTTATTAAATACACAAATAAAAACTAAAAGACAACATTTAATCAATATAACGTTGCAATTAATTACGAAAAAGATTTATACAATATAAAGCGATTAAAAGAAAAAAGTAACATTTTTACTTAATCTCAATATATTAGACGCATTCGACAATATATCGCATATTCGATTACTTCATAATATAAAGAAAAGACAAATTTCTACTTGTTTGCTCAAATAAGTAAAGAATTTTCTAAAGAAACGTTGTATTATCTTAATTATAGACGACTACACAATAAAGAAGCGCAATGCAAACGTAAATATATCGCAAAATTTTTCTCTCTTTTTAATCTTATATTTGTTTTACAATGCGAATCTATTAAAGATATGCAATAACATTAAATTCCGAATTAGCGCTATAAGTTTTGTAAACAACGTTAACATACTAATGTATAAGAAATCGATCGAACGTAATTGCAAAATATTAAGTTAAATATACGATAAATGCAAGCAATAAATACGAAGTTACGAGTATAAGTTCGCGAGAAAAAAAGCATAAACTAATTTATTTTTCGCGAACTTTAAAGAGATTTAATATAAGCGTCAATATAACGCTAACAAAGCACAAGATAATTGTCAAATCAAATATTAGAATATTAAGAATTTAACTAAACTTAAAGCTAAGATAAAAAGCTTATTTGCGTTAAATAAAGATTAAGCTAATAATTAAATACAAGAACGCGTCAATAATAGAAAGTTCAATATTTAATACTTTGTTAAGAACAAATAGACGCAGATATATTGTTATTAAAAAGTCGATAATAGTTTACAATGTTATTGCATAATATACGTCTAAAAATATTAAAAACTTAAGAAAAAAAATTATTTCGAAGTTGCAATCGATATAGAGTTGCGTGTTTCGACGCATTACAAATATTTACAAAACAACGTTTACGAAAGTTTTATAAGTCGAAATTAATGTGTTTTTTATTGATATATATCTCGAAAAGCTAATATAAAGATTAATAGCTATTATAAATGTACAAAAATCGAACAAAACAATAAATATAACGATATTGTGCATACGCAACAACTTAATATTAAAAAGAGAACAAAAATCAAAACTTAAAATAACATTTTTACAACTTAAAAAAAAATACGAACAAAATTCGAATTAATAATAATATTGCAATAGCAATTCTATACAATTGCATTATAAGTAAAATTTTCTAAGATAATTATTGCGTATAGCAAGAAAATAATTAAGAAAAAATATAACGCGAACAAGTTTAATTAATATTAAAGAGCGTACTTTGACGAGAGCAATTACAATAAAGATGTTATTGTTGTCTTAATAGAAGCAAACTAAAGAATCAAAAAGTAATTAGAAGACGTCAAGATAACGCTTACGCATTACGACGAACTCGAGAAACTTACAAGAGCAATCGAAAAATTAACAAAGCAATGCAAGACGTTTATCAACTCGCGAGAACAAATTTACAAAATATATTTCGATAATTAAACTTTATTAAAGATTATAAAAAAGATAAGATCGACGTCGAATTAAATATGTTTTAAAAGAACGCAAAAAACATATAATACAATGCGACGTCGCAATGTTATATTAGAACTTTATTAAATTCTAGAGCATAAAGACATAAAAGACAACGAAATTGTAAACAAAGTCGCTAACAAGACGCACAAACAACGTTTGCTTTTCGCAAATTAAATGTTAGACAAACTTGTTATTAAAAAGACGCTTATTTAGAACAAAACTCGAAAGAAGTAACAATTAAGATAATTAAGAAACAAGAACAACGCAAAGTATTGCAAGCTCGCATTTAGAGTTACACATAAACATATACAACTACACATTAATCGCTTTAAATTACATAGTACACTTCTAATATAACTAAGAATAAAGAAAATCGACTTTAACTAGTTTTTGTGCAAACAATAAGTGCTTGAAATTACGACAAGAACTTGCGATTGCAATTAGAAACGCATAACAATCAAACATATTCTATTAATTTGTCTTAGATAACAACAAAAAAAACAAATATAACAAGAGATTAATATTACGAATCTATAATAATTGTTAGACAAGATTAGACTTGTTGTTGCAACAATACGCATAATTTTAATCATTAAGTTGTTGCGTTAGTTTTAAGCAATAACATTGTTAACAATGTTCGAGCTTCTCTTAAATTTATAAAGTTCTCGTTTAAAGAATTTTCTTGTATTACGAATATCACGATATAGAAGACAAAGACGTAGCGTTGTTATAACGACTTGTTATAAGCAAAATAGCAATTGCGAATTCTAGTCAATTATAATTAAACAAGTAGGCGCTAGTGTTGCTCGTCTATTCGTAATTGATTAGATTCAAAAATTGTAAAAGTATATAGTTCTCGCATAGATTCTTAGGGGTGTTAAATCAAGTATAAATTAAAAAAATAAAAATATATATATATATATAGTATATATTAAGCAAAAATAATAATAAAATAAATATACTTAATAAAAGAAATAATTATATAAAAACAAAGAAATTGTTCAATTATAATAAACTTAAAATTAACAAAAACAAATTACTATTAGCAAACAAATATAAGGTAAATATTACTTTACAAATATTTAGAGACAATAAAGAAGAGTTTTTAATAAAAAAAGAAAAACTTCAAATATCTATTAATAAAATCGACAAATATATAAAGAAATATTATAACAAATTATTGCAAAGATACTTAAGAGTAATTAAAATTCTTTAACTTTTATGCTAGTATTGTTAGTTTTCTTAAATAAGACGAGTTATTAAAATATATATTAAACAATATCTTAATTATTAGCAAAACAAATATAATATATATGCGAGCTATAACAAAGTTTAATATTAGAAATTATCTAAATTGTTATAAGATAAAATTACAATAAACTTTATTATTAAGTTGTCTAAGTCGACAAATCTAGCAACTAAAGACAAATATAAATTAATACTAATAATAATTAACAAACTTATTAGGGATTTATATATTATTGTATGCAAAGAGAAGTTTATAATAGAACAATTAAAATATATTGTATTAAATCGACTTATACAATATTATAATATACTCAAAGAATTAATTAGTAACAAAAACAGCTCTTTATATCTAATTATTAAAAGATACTTCTATCGATATTAGAAACAAAACTTAGAATATTTATTGTTTATTATTCGATTACAAATAAGTAAACAAAGCAAACAAACTAGAGTCTAAAGTAATATCTAAGATATTATATTAACAATACTTACAATAATTAAATATTACTTTTATCTATAATATAATTAGTATTTAATGCAAAGATTTTAGATATTATTAAAGTAATCTTATTTTTTGTTAACTACAATAGAGAATTTAATCTCTTTAAGAAAGAGCAAAAGCATTTGTTATCTTAGTTAGTTATTAAGAGAATAGCAATATTAAAAAAGATATACAACAATATCTTAAAAATGCAAGAAAAGTCGATCAAGTATTTAAACAAAAAACAAAAAACAACATCTTAACTAAAGAAAAAAAATAAAATATATCTTCTTACAAAAAATCTTAAAACAAAAAAGTTAAGCAAGAAATCAAATTATATTAAAGTTAAATTGTTTCTTATTAAGAAGATAAAAAAATCAATCAATTACAAACTCGACTTACTTAAGAATATTAAAGTATTTCTAGTATTTTATATTTTATTGTTAAAATTAGCAAATTTAATTATATCTTTACAAAATATATTTTATTTCTATTTATAAGAAGAGAAACAATATAAGATTAAGAAAATTCTATAATAAAAAAATAAAAAATATCTTGTTAAGTAAAAAGAATATTTTATTTTTAAGAATATATAAGAATTACTTAAGAATTTAAAGAAGTATTTTAATAAGCTACAACAATTTTGTTGCAACAAAATTACTTATAAGAGTTAACAAAGTATTAGAAAACAAGAAAACAAACAATAAAAAATCAATAATAATATTAAATAGAATTTCGAATATCTCTTTAATATACTTAATCTCTTTCTTGTTCTTCTTAATCTTTAAGATATTTTTCGACTTTGTATTACTTATATCTTTTAAACAACAAAATTAATATTTTCTTTGTTTTATCTTTTGTGCAATTCTTAGACGCTATTTTATTATTTTATTATTTAACTTTTTAACTTTCTAGATAACTTTATTTATTTCTTAATAATTAGAAGTCAAATTATATTTTTAATTTCTTCGATAACATTTCTTATACTTGAGATATTTCTTATTTATTTAACAAGATATGTTAAATAAGATATAGACTTAACAAGAACACATCGAGAAGATAACATATTTATAGCAACAATTAACAATAGAATTGCGATATTGTTTAGTAATTAACTTGATTAATATAATAAGAAAAAAAAATAGTTTTAAGACGAAAATTCTTAAAGAGAAAAGATAGTATTATAAGTTGCACACTAATAGATACTATTTATTGCATATTGCTCTTTACGAGATAATTAGAAAGAGAAAATCTATTAACAAAATTAAGATAATTAAGATAATTTAACTCTTGAATATCTTAAATTTAAGATTAAGATAATTAAAATAATTAAGATCTTAAATATTTTAAATATCTTAAATCTTAAATAATAAAAAGATATATAACTTTCGAACGCGACTTTCTTATAAATTATATTTAACTTATCTTAAGTCTTTACTTATTGTTACTTTGATCTATTAAACTCTTGTAAAAATTTATTAAATATAAGATTATTTATAGTTGCAACTCTTGTTATTAAGTAATTGCTTGTATTGTCTAAAGATATTTACAAATCTCTTCGATAATATAATTCTCTCTAATATCTCAATATAAAAGTACTAGCGTAACAATCTTATCTTATATAGATTCTAAATAAACTTATAGAGAATTCTAGATATTCTTAATTAAATATAGATTAGACAAATTAGATACTTAATTTATCTTAACTATATTACGTCTTTTATATTTTATCTTTAGTAAATAAGAGATTTTTGCGTAAGCTTTTGTATTGTTCTCGATTAAATAGACTTTGCAATTTAAATTTCGAACTTATATTTAAGTCTCTTTAACAAAGTTATATAGATTGTTCTTTAATATTAGAACTTTGTTTAAGTATAATTGTGCATTGATTTCGAAGTTTATATCGATTTTCTTATCGACATTTTAGGTAATCGATTCTTCAATTTCAAGATGCTAAGATAGTTCGAGTAACTCGAGGTCAATCTCGAGAACGTTCGAGAAGCAACGAGAAGCTTGCATTTAGAGAGTCAAAAAAGACTTAACAAAAAGTATAATTTTGATGTTCGAGATGCGCACAAACTTTCGCGACGCTTTAATTACGTCTTTACTTGTTACTCGCTTACACTATAGTAATTTAAGTGATAGAATCAAACAATTCGTAAGATTTCTACGCAAGAACAACGTGCATCTTGGGAGAACTCTTTCTACGTAATTGATTGCGTGTAATTGATTGCGCATAATTGATTGCGCATAATTGATTGCGCATAATTGATTGCGCATAATTGATTGCGCATAATTGATTGCGCATAATTGATTGCGCATAATTGATTGCGCATAATTGATTGCGCATAATAGATAGTGTTCGCAGATTGCGTTCGACAAGTCTTGACAACACAAGTAATGTTCAAGTAACGCTTAACATACTTCTTAAATTTTTGGTAATGCTCGAAGCTTGCTCGGGATCAACTAGATCTACTAACGTAACTTCAAGACTAAGATATCGACACAACGGCTCTAGAAGTCCCGAGTCGCTAATAGGACTCCTAGAGGATTATTTCAAATTGTCGATATTCTTAATTTGCAATAGTATATATTTGCTCTAGTTTGCGAAGATGCTTTCTAACTTTGTTGCTCTTATTATTAGCGACTTTCTAGACTATATTATAATTAAAGATTTGCTTGTTAATCTTCTTAAATTTATTAGTAAGATTGCACTAAATAGAAGAGAATTATAGAGTTCTCTTACTTGCATATATATAAATTTGCGTGTTTTTAATATTAATACTTGTTTGCATTGCTTCTTTGTCTTCTTCTTAATCTTTTAATTCTTTATTGCTCTTTTTGCATAAAATTTCTTTCTTTTCTTGTTTGTTCTTGCCTTTTATAGATATATAGATTCTATTATTAACTTCTTCTCGATTGTATAAGATTTAAATTGTATAATTGTAAATTAAATACAAGTCTTAGAAATAGAATATCTTTTAATATTTATCTTCTTTAATTGAGTAACGTTTTTATTGCCTAATTTAGCTTCTACTTCGTAGTATTTTTTATTGTTGCATATATAGATAGCTTCTTTTGCAAGCTTCTTTAAGATATGTTCGTAGAACTTCTTTCTTTTTTGTATATAACTCTTATTTATACGAGACTTCTTGGCGACTCTTTCGCGTACAATTTCCTCAATTAATTGCTTGTTTATATCGACGTAGATATATTGATGTTGAATCTTTTCTATACGCGAGAGAGTTGTTTTTTGCCTAGAATATTAATATTCTCTTTATCGAGAACTGCCTTAAAAGGTTGCGTATATAGATACTTCAACATTGCATTTCGTATATTCGCAGACAATTGAGTATTATCCAGTACTCTTCAAAGTGTCTCGCGACCTTCAATAGCTTCAACGCAAGCTAATATCTCATAAAAGTCGCTGTTTTCGGCTCTCTTTTCTGCCTCGCGTATAATCTTCGTCGTCGTTATCGATTGTACTCCAGTTTTGCGCTCAATGGCATCAAATGTGCAGCCAACTAGAAGTCTACATGTCACAATTGCATGACGTAAAGAAAGAGCGACTTCAGGACCTCGTGTAGGCATTTAATGTGATAATGGGAGGATATTTCTGGGCCATGAAGCCTGCAATCAAAGGAGTAAACAACTATCGGCCAGGCGAGCCGCAAGCGACTAACCGCATCGGGTAACTAACTATTCATGTGGCGACACGAGTAGATCTCATAAGCTGTTTTGGCTGAGGTGTGCAACCTTGCTACATTTCAGCGTTTCCAGCTTGCCCGGCGTTACTCTGTCTCTATCCTGGAAGGAAAGGCCAGGCCAACTAGCATTCACGTTCGAGGTCGAGTGACAGGACTAGCTCTCAAGCGCGATCGACTTCTTCGCGAATTGGGAGCGTCAACAGCCTTCAGAAATCAGGATTCCACTTTTCCGTGTAAGGCGTGAGTCACAAATGCCCCAATGGCTTCTGCATGGCGCACGCAAGCGTCCACTTCATGCATGCATGTCGATCCACCAACGGCCCAAGTCCGCTTTGCAAGCGAGAGGACTCTGGGATACGAATGATTGACATCGGTTTTGGCTACTGTTCTGGAAGGAACCAGCAATCAATGACCCTTTTGGCGCCGTGCCATGATAAACCAAAAATTGGCAGCCTCATCGCTCAATAAGGAAATGATCTTAAGAAGCCGTGGATGGTGACAGGAGGATCATGGATAGAATTGGTGCGTCTCCACTCTGCAGGGAGCGAAGGATCATGCCAAGGCCTCGCCAGGATGGTGCTGACGACGCCTTGGACACCAATATCAGTGGTCAACTAAAACATGGACAGACAAAGTCGCAAGATATTCGAGTTGCCAGGACTATTTACCTTTGTGAGCACAAGGGAGCCGCACTCGAGCGTCAAGCCAGAGTACAGCCTACGAAGCCATAAAATTACATTATGTAGGGAAATGACAGTCAGAGTAAGGACCACTAATTGAGTACTGCCAGTGGCGAAGAAGCGTTTCCCTCCAGACCTGCAGAAGTCATACAGAGTCCATGTCAATCTGTCCTCTTTACTCCGTACCACATCATCTTTGGCAACGGCGAGCAAGGCTTCAAGCACATTTCGACACCAAAGAGCACACTGTCCTGGAATCGGGTTTTCATGGGTGTTGTGGTAGCGATAATAGTGAACATCCTATAGAACTTCATCGAGGACATAATCCTACTACTCAAAAGGCAATGGCAACTTCGTCTACATTAGACACATTGGAAGACGTGGAAGCAGGGCAGATTTGCTTGGCGGTTGTCGGGTGTCAGGAGTTCAACCGTGGTAAGCGAGCATTTTGAGCCTTGAAGGAGGGGCTAGCCTGGTTTGTCATCTGAGTACAATAGCGGGACTGCTGCCTAAATCACGAGAACCAAAAGGCACCGTGGCCTCGTCCACTTTGCCCTCCCTCCTCCATCATTCTTCTGTGCGAGAGACCGCCGGTGTCTCTACGGTGAGGCCCATCAATTGTATTGCATCTGTTCCATGATGTCCTCGTGATTGCTTTTGCCTCTTCCGACCTGTCTTTCCAAACCTTACCCTGCTCGCACAGCCTGATCCATCCTCTCCATCAGCACCGCCTCAGCACCAACAACCTCAGCAATCCCTTTTGTTCTATCTTCAACGCCTCTTCTCGCCACAAACCGAGTCTAGATCAGAGAAAACATTGTATTCACTGCGAGCCAGTTTGTGCTATCATCAATCAAATCGAACTTCGCCAGCTCAGCCTAACGATCAACCCCAGAGCAGTTGAGGATCGAGCTGGTTCGGAAGTCGATTGACCACACGATACCTTGCCGCAAAGCAGCGAGTGGTCAATTCAGAAAACGGGTGAGTCATACCCCTGCAAAAGGGTTAGATTCCTTGCTGACACCCACCGCAGCCAAGTCACACTTGGAGCCACCTGACTACTTAAGGATGACATCCCCACAATCAAACCCTCGACGTCGACACTTGAACGGAGTTCCGACAGCTACTCTCCGCCAATCCTTCCACACACGCTTCTCCTCCGAGTCAACTCCATCTGTAGACTCGACGCGCCCACTGAGAAAGAGCTCGACCTTCCACTCCCCTACAACACCGCCAGCTCAGGATGAAGACCCCATTTTAAACATACCTTTGTTACTCAGGAGGTCTCCAACATGTCCTAAGGCTTTAGAAAATGCTGTTGCTGCCGGCGAGCGACGCATCGCCAACCTCCTCGGCGCTGTGGATCGGAGTCTTTCAGGCTTAGACGGGTTCTCAACAGATAGCCAGGAGACACTGACTCCGGCGGAGGACCTTCCCGTCCCTCGCTTCCTACTTGACGCCCATCTCGTCGATCCTAATAGCATGGACGTTGACAACAAGCAAGCCGACGATTTTACTCCTGAGCGCCAGCATCGTCCTGCCCGAAAGCACCATCGCTCTGACAGTGGCATCGGATCAAGCGTTACAGATCCTGAGGAGAATATGATAAAAGATGAAGCAGGTAGGAGACCAGGTCCAGTCATTACTCCCAGGCCATCGACGGCTGACTTTGAAGAAGCTTTGAACGAGGACTCTCACGCCCTCATAGCGGGCGAGGTCCGCTCCGGCATTAACGGCAACAACGCCGCAACTAGAGATCCTATCACTGGAGCCCAACACGCGTTGAGTGAGTATGCCTGCAGACAGATCCAGAAATATATCATCTCGCCGATTGTTCGTGAGAGCTCCTTGAAGGATTTCCACCCTCTTGTTCAAGGCATTCCATACCGTGTGGGCCGCAAGGAAATAACTTGCTTGCGAGATCTTGAGAAAGTACTTTTGTGGTTAGCACCGGTGAGTTATTCTTCTCATGTTTGGGGAAGGCGTTTGGCTCATTGTTCGGTTTTCGGCGTAAAGAAATGGTCCATATCTAAGGCTTCGTTCATCAACTTCTGCGAGACATCGATCCAGTGTATCCACACGACCGTCGACTACCTCAACGAATCAGATCAACGGCGACCTACCGACAGACCTTATACTAACGGATATTTCCTCGATCTGACGGAACAGGTGCGACAATACGCCGCAATGATTACTGCATCACGAGAACGGATGGCGGCAGGGCGAGGAACAGCTGAGGATGAGGCTATCGCGTATGTTATTCATTAATTCCGTCGACGAGTCTTGCTAAAAAGATCACAGCGATGAGCGACTGGGTCTGCATGGCGGCCTTACCCGTAATGGCCGACCAGTTGAGCTGGTCAGGATCAAGAACGGGAAGTCGATCTCACTACGCACAGGATCCTTTGTCAAGGCGGAGGGCAGCCCAGCTGCATCTTCGAAGGATTTCAAGAGATCTGCTAGTGAGGAACTCGATGACGATGTCATGCGCTCCATGGGTCGTCGCCGGAAAGGCGCACCGCCTCCCACCGACACCCACCAATGCAGAGACTGCGAGAAGCTTTTCAAAAGGCCTTGTGATCTAACGTACGGCTAGCCCCAAACCTGAACATAGTATCATCGCTAATTTTAGGCTACAGCAAACATGAGAAGACCCACAGCAGGCCATGGAAGTGTAGCCAGAGCAGCTGCAAATACCATGACTATGGCTGGCCAACCGAGAAAGAGCGAGATCGCCACACCAATGACAAGCACTCTTCATCACCCTCGATGTTCAAATGCCAGTTCCGCCCTTGCCCGTATGAGAGCAAGCGGGAGAGTAACTGCAAGCAGCACATGGAGAAAGCCCATGGGTGGGCTTACGTTCGCTCCAAGAACAACGGAAAGATGAGCAAGAAGCCACACAATAGCAAAACCCCCCCAAGCCCGCAGATCAAGACCCCAGGCTCCACCATATTCGACGCATCCAGCCCAGACTTCAGTGGCGCGTCACCCTACCCCAGCCGAGATAGTATCAGCCATTCGATCAATGGCTCCATCGCCGCGTCCGAAGAGTCTGATCCATTCTCCACTATAGAGACACCTTTCATGGCTCTAGAGGATAAATTCGGTCCTTTCAATGCCATGAACTGGGATGAGTCTATCAGTCACGGACTGACCACTGCGGACCCGTCCCCTTACACGCAAAGCTCTCATGACTTGTCGTGGGATGCAGGATCGATGAGCCATGGCATGACGGAGCCTTCATTCGAGACTTCTGTGCCGCCGTTCGAGGACAACTCGCTCTTTACCGAGAACTTTGATTGGAGCAACATCAACCCCGATTTCACATCATACAACAACCAGCTCATCACGCCAGCCACTTCCATCGACAGACGTTCCTTGGATGCTTTCAGTCGCAATCCTTCCATCTCCCTCGAACACCCTCCATGCAGCGAGCTGCAGTCCTTGTCTCCGGGCGCGCAAGACAACGTTATGCTCTACTCCCCTTATTCTCAGAACGATAGCTCCATTGACGAGGGCTTCGAAGACTTTGCCTCCGAAGTGGGCAAACCCTCTAACGACTTCGCCCTGTTCGACCAGACCAACCACAGTTTGGGCAATACAACCAACGGACACATGTTCCAAGACCTTTCAACAGTTGTCCCATCGGCATGGTCCGGACGAGGAACTGATCTCGCTCAACAGCTTGGTGTGAATGATTTGATGCAAGTTGATGAAGAATAGCCGTTCCTATCCTCCACGCCTTTGAGTCATACATTTCTGCTTTTCAGGCGCAATGTAGCGTGCGATGGTCCTAAGAGTCATGCTGATCTGGCATACGCTAATCCCTGACGTATGTAATAGGCGGGTGGATTCCATGAATAACGAAATTTGATGGCAGTAGTGTATCTAAGAATATAAATCCAACAAATGTTGTGTTTCGAGGGCCGAGCCAAAACTGCATGCTCCCTACCCTTTGTATGCGTTGCATTCGAACCCAGTCCCTGTTTCACCCTTCCGATACATACTGGACTGATCTCGAGGCATATTGCCCAGGCTCTAGGGGTAATGTGTCGTTAATTGCTCCACGATCAAGTGCGACTCGGCCCAGTGGGTCGAGTTCAATGCCGAGGCTTCGTCTCCTCTGCCTTCTCACGTGCCAGTGACTGAGCTCACGTCACACCTACAAGCCAAGCCGTAGCGATGGACGTTCTCAAGGCAGGGTTTCCCTGAATCTACATTCTCTCACTTCTGATGGTTTATTAGAATTCCGTCAACAGCCTTATCCTCGAACCTAGATTCACCGAATACCTAGCCATCCTCAAAGCCGCACGCAATGGCGCCGTCTATGGTGCCAAAATTCGTGCTCCTCATGCTTTCGTGTAAGCATACAGCTCAGCGTCCCAAAAGCAGGGTGGAAGTCCGAATACCGCAGGGTTGATAGCTTATATACTCTATTCCCATAGCATGGTCTTTCTCTTCCGGTCCGGGACGTAAGTACCCACCTCTCCCAGTTCGCTGCGTATCAAGCTCACCCACTTGTGTCCGCAGATTTCGTGAGAAGCTAAAGCTCATCTTCAAATCCACCCGCCAACACGCCCGCAACCTCGCCACCTTCGCCGTCATCTACAAAACCACCCTTCTCGTCCTGCGCCACGCCTCCCCCTCCCAAAAAGAAGCCTCCCCCCACACCTTCCTCGCTGGCCTGCTAGGCGGCTACTACGTCTTCGGCCGCGGCCGGTCGGGCCAAAGCTCCGTCAACCAGCAGATCGTCATCTACGTGTTTGCGCGCGTGGTGCTCGGCCTTGCGAAGCTGAGCGTGCAGCGCAAGAGGGCGGGGGGGCTGGGGCTGTCGCCAGACATGAAGGAGATGTTGGTGGGAAATGCGTGGCCGGTCCTTGCGGCGACGAGTTGGGGGCTGGTGATGTGGCTGTTTCGGTGGTATCCGGAGGTGCTACAGCCGAGTTTGAAGGCTAGTATGAAGTATATGTGAGTTTCATGGAGCTCCTATGTGTTGTTATGGGCCTCCAAAATGGGGTTCCAAGGGGCGTTTAAAGAGATGTACTGATGAATGTTGTGCTAGATACGTGAATGCGGATCACTGGGATGGGTTTAGAAACTTTATGATACACAACACATGATTTCTACAGCTGGATTCACTTTGGCATCGGGCGGCGTTCCGAAATAGTGAGTAGATACATCTGAATGCAGCCAAGTGAGCCTGTATTGGTCTCTGGGTGCGGTCTACGATTTTGTATGATGCATAATGATACAGCATGCTTGCATTTAAGGTGCTGTGCCATACTGGTACAGATTCCAAATTCTGGTTGAGGTGGAAAAGTCTCATTCATGCAGATCTGTTTTCAACCGATTTCCCCAGAGGCCCAGGTACGCTCTTGACAGGTTTCTAATTTGTCAATGCGTCTCCAGACAGGGTATTTACGACCAAATCTTTGCATGTAAACTATTTGTCGCAGACGGAGCAGCCACGATAACTTCCCATGAGTTGAGTATTCTGGTGATGAGCTACCTTACCGTCACTGGCAAGTCGCCCTGTTAGGAATCCAGCCTGAGCTGGCAACCAAGGAGATTTCGAAAGGCCCGTGGCTGTGCAACACCACTTTAACCTAAGACCACCCTCCCCCAGAATATCCACATCACATCCCCACTTTTCGATTGATTCGAGAGTTGGCAGATGTCGCGATGGAGGTTCCACACATATTGGACCAGAGCTACCGTGAGTCACAACGCCGTCGATTCTAGAAGCAAGCAATGGATAGCACAATGGTGGACGTAAGCGTTGTCAGCGACGGCGACGATCATGTGAGGTTAGCTCTGCCTGCGAGCCTCGCCTTTCTCCTTCAATTCTCAACGATGATTGAAATAGTCCAGGGGTTAGACCCTGAGTACTCTAAAAACAACCATATTTCAGTCAATCTCCACACAGATGACAGAGACGACCAGAGGTACACAGGAGCAAACAGGGTTTGTTTTGCTTCGATAGAGTTCGGGATTTTGAAATTTTGTGATCTCGTCGCGCTCTCGAACATCTCATCCTTGTCTGGCTAAAGCTGAGGAAGACGACGGGGATGTACTCTTAATCATACTCAAAGTGAATCAATTTCCTTTCCGAATTCTTGAATCAGTGAGGGAAATGTTGGACATAGATCTGCATCAGGCGGAAAAGGGGGGGGAGGGGTGTGGTTTCTTAGTATTTGGAGCTATGAACGCAGCAACGGCCTTCATGAATGATACTAAGCTTGAACAAGCTGTTCACATGCTTGTCGATTATCCCTTCTGGACAGGCAGACACTCACCCCAATCAAGCCCTGATCATTGCTTTCATACTCTCAAGCTGTAAATTGCATGGAAGGCAGGCTCCTCTTATGCAGGGATGTACTTTATGCCACCCCTTATCGGGCGCTGGCTTGGCGCTTCTCCCTCCACTCCCTTCGGCAGATCTCCATCTCCTCTCGAGAATACGCGGATTTCACCGGATATCCGCCTATGGGACAGATCTTTTCACCGGTCCTCAAAGAATGCACCTCCGATCTCCGATGGCGCTCCTTTTTCGGTTTGAAAAGGTTGATTTTCTCATCGGCTTTTATCAAGAAGCGTTTTAGCCTTGGCCTCATCATGTCGTGCTGCAATTTCTCGATTATCCTAATCTCCTTATTCCATTCCCTTTCCTCGCGAACAGCATGGACTGCCGAAGAGTATCCGGGCGAATACCGTGTTGTGTGCTTCTTATGGTCCTCATCGTACTTGAAATTGACTACCTCGAGCCCGCGAACCTCACAGAGCATGTTGTAGCTGTGACTGTGACATGGTCGACATCTGGTTAACCCGAGCCTACAAGGCAAGATTATGTAGAGGAACTTGAGCCTCGGGCAACGCTGGAGCAAGCCGAAAGCTGCGCTAGCTTCCAGACCCATCCAAACGAACGTGATATGGGTGACATATTGACGACGAGCGTAACCGATGTTCTTGAGGAATTTCCACAAGTAGCACACGTTGAGAAATTGCAGATTGTTATGGCGGTAGAAGATATGATAAGCCTCGCGGTACGTCTGCTTAGATACGAGCAACAACGACAGAGGTCGCTTGTCTGGACCTTTGACACGGCTCCAGAAATACTTGTCGTCGTGTGGAGACTTTTTCGATCGACCTTTTGACGGTTCCTCAGCGAAACTGACCCGGCGAGGACCCGGCATGCAGTCATCGTCGTCGAGGGCGTACTTTGGATTGTACTCCAAGATTAAGACGAATTTGTAGATATGATCTTGGATCTCTGGCGGGAACGGAAGGTGGACATGTGCTGGCTGAGCAGTGATCGGGGTTGCTGGAGGGCGTGCCATGGTGAGTGCTGGCTGCGACGGCGGTGGCTGCTGACCACTCCAATATGTGGAGTGGCTATCTGAAGAGCTTTGCAGCGACATCCTCTGCCTATGCGTAGGATAGTGAGAAAAAGATACTATTTCCTCAACCTTATAGTCTTCAATACTATAAGATTGACAAGACATCACCCTCAGGTGTGACGGGGTACATGGTCAACACCGTTCAGCACTCGTGTGCGTTCACATGTGAGCTTCCTAGTTTCAACAATACAGAGTTTCTATGCCTATTGCCTATTGCCACCTACCTAAGCCCAAACTTCGGTGAAAGCGGCAAAGGCATCGATAACATCAATCAACGATTCTGGTAAGATACCAGGGTATAATCGGATCGATTATAACGGGATTGCGAGTATCCTTTCATCGACTCCATGTCATGGGACAAGCAAGGCGATGGCGAAAGTAGTGATTTATATCTGATCGTTTCGCTCCTGACATTAGATTCGCATGAGTTGCAAGCATTGTTAAGTAGAAATGCTGTCCCTCCAAGTCTCAATTCCGCTGATGTGTCGACCTGACCGTTCCAACCCTAGAGCCAACATCATTTATCCTCATGATAGCGCGACATTTACATCAAGATCCCTGTCGCATTCTTGTGCATCGAGGTTGAATTTTGGCTCTACTAGGATCTCATAGCTACACTTAACTGCCTTGAACAGTCGCTCTAGCTTTCGTCTCCACATAATGGAGTCGTCACGCTCGCCGCTAGCTCCATTATCACTCAACGGTCCCTCGCTCCCAGCATTGATGCTGGCCGAAGCCTTGGGTGTATCCACTACACCTTGAGCTCTCTGTTCGTTGGGCTGACAGTTCCTAGGGCAAAGTCACACAAAATTCAATCGGCCACAAGCGCTCTTACTCCGCCATCAACCTCGACAGCGACGATGAGGCAATTACAGATAGCTGCGACACCATCCGTCGCAAGATCAACGCCTTCATCAACAGCGGCGAAATGGAAGTAACCGAGTTCCAGCGCACAATTGGCGTGAACAGCAACTCCTACGGCCGCTTCATGAAGCTCAAGGGTCCCATGAGCGGAAATGGAAATCAAGTGTATGAAGCAGCTTTTCGCTTCTTCGAAGACCGCAGGAAGGCAGGCATCAAGCCTCAGAAGAAGAAAGTGAAGAAAGACGAAGAAGTTAAAAAGTTCGATGTTTCTGGTGTCGAGCTCCCGGGAGAAAAGGATGGGGATGTCGGTGTCTGGGAGACGTGCGATGAAATGCGCAAGAAGATCAATGCTTTCCTGCGTGAGCCGGACGTTACGCAAGCGGCCTTCTTGCGCGAACTAGCGAAGATGCACCCGGATGGCAAGGCTATACAGAGCAAGCAGCTCAAGGACTTCTTGTCCAAGAAGGGCCCGACGGCTGGGAACACGTCCAAGGTGTTCTACTGCTCGTATGTTTTCTTCGACAAGATGCGCATCAAGCACGGAAAGCCGAAGACGGCGATGCGTGAAGGGACCGAGGCTGCATGGTGTATGGAGGGAGGTATCGACACGAAGCGGAAACTTGACGGGCTATACATCTGCTATAAGGACTCTTATCCGGTCGAAGACAAGTATGGAAAAGCGACCATCATGAGAAGATGAGGACGTGTACGCATAGATTCCGAGCCTCGTTGGATCTCCCATGATCACCTTTGGCTCTGAGTCAGTATCCCATCGGCGAATGATCGAAGCCTCATCTCACTGAATTTGGGTGTCTGTCGGCAACTTCCAAGACGGTTGTACATATGGTGATATACCCTATTTGATCCATTATACTGTATATAAGCCCGTTAGCGGCCCGACAATTCTTGATCAGGTCAGAAAGTTTTCTCTGGGTGTAGGTTCCATCGACGTTCTGAAACACGGTCCTTCGACGATGTGGAGTGTGTGAGCGCGTAGGCTGACTCTATGCGTCTCACCCTCTGATTGGTCGATGGCATCACGAGCCAACTTCACCATCACTATTCGCTATTACGGGGATTGGATGATCATTCATCATCTTACGAGACCCTTCAAAGCTATCTAGGCAGACTGAGATTCAGTGCCAGTCGTCGTACAAAGCCCTTGTCACGATGCCGCAGCCATCCAAACGCAGTGGCCACTACGCTCTCTTTGTTCACGTCAATACCAGTAGGTGACAGTCCCTTTGTATCTCTATACAATGCCATTCATCCGCCGTCTTTGTACATAAAGCCTCACAAGAGGCTACCTTCTCCTTCCTGCTTAGCATCACAACGCTCTTCGCATCCCACTTTCGCACTCACGTGCTTCCTTCACGACTAACGTTCAATACCAACGGCGTGCAACGGCACAGTATCCCACCGAGAACCCCAAAGATGCGCTTCTTCCAAGACTTTCGCTCAAAGCTGGCGCTGGCGCTAGTTGTTTTGCCTCTCGGTCTATCACACCCAGTCCGTATTCGCGACGTGTCTATCAGCGCAGCGCAGGTGCTGGCTGTAGCTCCAACCTCCGGTAGCTGCGACGGTGCACCCGCAGCCGGACAATGCCGCACGGCCGAGCAGGCAGCCCCGATGATTCTCAACTCCTTCCGCGCGTACGGCATCACCTCTCCCAACGAAATGGCTGCTATACTCAGCACGATCGCCTTCGAGTCAGGTGATTTCAAGTACGATCGGCCAACGAATGGCGAAGCCGGGAAGGGAACACGGAACATGCAATCGGCCGCTTTCAACATGAAATTCGCCATGTCGATCCCCGGGCTTGGTGAGAAGCTGTCACCGGTTATGACCGGACCTCAAGGCCTCAGTGACCCCAATGGCATTCTCAAACAGTTAACGGCTAACGACGCCTACTCATTTGGAAGCGCTAGTTGGTTTGAGAGTACACAGTGTGGTCCGACAATTAGGACTGGCCTGGCTGGTGGCAGCTTAGCAGGCTGGCAGGCCTACGTTACTGGCTGTTTGCATGCCACACCGAGCACCGATAGGCAAGCTTACTGGCAACGGGCTGTCAATGCTTTGGGGGCCGTGTAGACGTCGAAGCAGGCAAGAGAGGGAACCCAAGAGTTGACTTGCAGGCTCTTGACAATAGCCGTTTATAGAACAATAATGAGGACCTTGCTTGCATCAAACTATTAGCGTTTCAAAAGTCCCACGTCCCAATCTTGAATTTTCCTAGCCGATTTCGGCAGCAATTTACTGCTTGCTTGTAGATTCAACCTCAACTCCTGTAGAATAGGAATCGGCAATTGTAATTCTTCAACTTTCATGCTTTGCTGTTCTAGAGTCGAGTATGGGTCATCGATTGGATGATACAAGATCTTCATTGCTCGTTGAGGTCTCTTTTGTAGTGTACTGTTCGAGTAGTTGAGATCTGGCGATAACACCCAAAGCTATGATGTTGTTGATCAGCCTCTCTTCAACAACAACATTATGAACCTCACCATTAGGGCGTCTGCCGAGTCTTCAACATTGCTACTGTGAGCCACGAACTTGTAGACAGCTTGACTATTGATCAATTCGATGATTTTGGCGCAGATAAGCCCTTGGACGTTGGGTTCGTCCCATTCTGCTCCCTCACCAGTTCGAAGACACACACTCGACTTGTAAAGTCGTACATGCTGAAAGCTCCGTTCGTAGAAGCCTAATACTGCATGGCATAAAACACATTCGACACGGGAATGGGGAATGTCATTTCCCTAAAACAGAATACAAATCAATATGTACCCTTATATAAACGTCGAACGCCATGCCTGAAGCGCCCCACGGACTGAACGCCATGTTGGTCATCAGTGCGTTATCTGAGTAAAGCTAGTAACCCATCGCCCTAGCTGGTGCAGAGGGTTATCTAGCTTCGATAGATGACGCCCATTAGGGTTTTATTCTGGGGCAATTGTATCGGCGGATATGCCATTGATCCGACAAGGTGTGGAGACATGCCTCCTTCTTTTTGCCCTGGACTCACAGAAATATGACTCTGTTCTTATTAGTGAGTATAAGTAACATGCAAACCTACCTCAATTCCCGTGCAATCGCTGCTCGCCAGTCTGAAATGCAATATATCCACGAACGCCGCTCCGGGCTTAGGTTCATGTATATTGGATGCCGCGTAACCTTTGGCGGAATTATCGGACGAGACCTTAACGGCTCCCTTGACATCTGGCTTATGGCAGTGCCAAAAATCCATCATCTCAGCCCAATTCTCGCTTGGAAGATCCTTCCATGTGGACACCGTGTCTTTGACTATGCTTTTCTTACATGACTGACATGCCAACTCGGCTTCATGACTCAAAACTGATGCCGGCCAAATTGCGCTCTCCTCTTCTAATTCATTGAAGCCTGTTCTCGCTTGGATTTCACCAGCGACTGGCAAGCGGAAGGAGAGCTCTTTCAGCCCGGTTGTTGGTAATGAACAGTCGGTTTCGGTCACTTGGCAGGGTAACTCGAGTGTCGCTCGAACTCCGTCGTGCAGCACAGAAAGATATCTTCTATCGGTGGAGAGGTCAAACTTGGTGCTACCGTTGGCGACGGTTGGTAGAGATGCGAAGACTGTCACCTGCTGAATATTGAGCAGCAGCTCTGCGTAGAGCTCGGCCGATGTCATGGAACGCGCATGAGTGGCATGAAATTATAGAGCAGCTTCAGGCCGAGGTCACAAGACGGTCGATCTTGACACTTCTCCTAGCTAAGTACATAAAGTAGGAGTGCTATCACTAGAGAAGAAGTACTCTTTTAATCCTTGAATAATAAGGTCCAGGGTGTCGATCTCCCGTAGTGAATTATCTCCGAAGATAAGTCCGGGACAATGTGGGGAAGCTCTACCTAATGCTCTGTAAATTCTATCACATCGTATTTGACTACCTCCCCATTCCGGTCCTTGTATTTGAACTACGTAATAGGCACTGGGCCGTTAGCACCCCAGGCATCTCGAGCTCGACATGTTCTCGTCCTTCACATCATTCTCTAATCCCCTGAGTTTTCTCTCCCGCCAGGCAGGCCCAGCTATCGATTTGGCATCTGTGGAAGTGCATGACGTGGAAACACAGCATGACAAGCGCTCAAGAACATTAAAACACTTGATCAAGTTGAACCATGCCAATCACTCCATACTATACCACAATCTACAATTCCACAATCACTTACCCCATATCCTGGGGTCAGCATACCTTCTCGAGGCCGGCTCGGAACATCTGAACGACACATATGAGCAAGAGGCCGACGGACTCGAGCCATGGAAGGACTCGCCAGGCGATATATCCCGGCATGACTGGCGGGAATATCTAAGTCAACCAGAGTACCAGCGAGCATTCGTCGACTTTTTCGAGGATGAGCTTGTGCTCAATGGCTACGACTGGCGAAAGGTACTTGACGAATACCTTTTCAAGGGCAAGGAGCCGTTAGTCAACTGCCTCATAGGTGGCCTGGGACATCCACTCATACACCTTGGCTATGCTTTTGAATTGTCGAGTCGTGACTTAGCAATGGAAGCCCTCGGTTTGACCACAACATGCTACAGCTTCCTACATAAATACCTGGACGACGCTTCTTACACAAAGACCTCAACAAACAGCACCTCGTCTCCCCTAGACATTTTCCAACGCGTTCGGGAGGACCGACGCTTTGATGGCATCTACGACCGCCCTGGTACTGTTGATCTTCATCATCTTTTCGAGAAGCACGAGGACGCTATCTTAGAACACTGGAATGCATGGCATATCTCGAATCCTCGCAAGCAATTCGAAGACAGCCAGTACGCTGCTGTTGCTCTGCTTGTGGCAACCCACAAGCCCGGCAGCCAGTATGACTTTTTTCTTGTCCACTTGTTGACCACAAGTCATGCAGTCCGGATTATCTTACCACTGATACCCGCCAAATTCCATATATCTCTTGTACGACAATGGTGGTTATTGACCCTCTCGTACTACATCGGACAGCTGAGACCGGTAATTCCCCTTGACCAAATCAAGGAATATGACCTTCAGAATAGAGACTGGGTCTGGATTGACAAGCAAGCTGTCGAAGGTAGACATTCAAAAGACCCGCATTACGTCAAGGCCCTCAGGGCCATTAAAGAGATTGCGAAAACGTGGGGAGATAGTGAGGAATTCTATCTCAAAGCAGCTGTTAAGTTTGGGGCGGAGTTTGGTGGATGGGGCGGTTTCGAGTGATGAGAAGACTTTCGCGGATAGCGTTCGGAGCCTACCCCTTTCATGGCTCCGCCATTCGAACCAAGGCGAGAATCAAGGACACAGTGAAAGATGTATGTTTGAGTGATGATAGGTCAAGAATTGGAAAGGAGTCTTTGGGCGCATTCACAGCATGTTGGCGACCGTTTGGAAAGCCTTTGCCGTGTGGAAACCCTTCAAAAATGTACAACAGGACTATGATATACAGCTATTGCGCTTTCGATGACACAATCCCTGTAAAGCATGTCAGTGACCGGGCAAGCTGTATGGTCCAGTAAGATGCTCACTCTCTACGTCGGCAACGCTCTGCTGAAGGATCTGCTGCAGGTTCTTCGGGTTCTCCAGCTCTTTTGTAACTTTGCCAATAATGCTCTCAGCCAATTCCCTCTGCTGCCTCTGTTTGACCTGGCCCTCGTATCGAACCCATGAGTCGAGGACTTGCTTCGCTTCGGCAGCCAAAGAGGTTCTCTGTTCAAGTTCGAAGGCCTGCGATTCAAGCTTCGCGGTTTCCTAGAAGCTTTCGTCTCAGTGGCCATCAGGACTAATTGCTGATGGGCAGATGCCCTACCTTCGAAACCTCGAACAGATTCTTCGTCACATCAATCACACTGCCCAATTGTTTGACGTTGTCAATTCTGTCCTTGACGGCTTTCGTATGATCCTGCCTTGCCGAGTTCAGGATGCCCTTCATCTTATCGATCTGACCCTCAGCCCATTCCTTGTACATTGGTCCACCATATTTTCCAACAGCCCAGAATATGCTCAGCAAGGATAGAGCGACGATCGACTCCTCGTTGACGACGTAGATCTCATTGCTGATGGCAAAGATGGACAGCGCGGCGCCCGAGGATAGAATGGCGGTTTTAGAGACGAGCGAACTCCCGGGTAGAGAATCAATGATTGATTGAGCTCTCTTCTTGGGCTCTTCAGCTGGCACGTTGGAGGCATAGCGATTGGATGTAACGGAGGAGGATATAGCTGGAAGGGTACGTATTGGGACACTGGGTCGGAGTTTTGCAGCGCCTGCGGGGATTAGCCGAATTCTCACGATGCGCAATGCTAAGCATAGACGCATCCTTACCGACTGCGCTTCTTGCCAGACGAGACGCCATCGTGGATATTCAATCTTGGTATCGTTGATTCGGAGCTCTGAGGAGTGAGATGAGGTACGATGTCGCTCCTGTCAGAGGCGAGGGCTGACTAGTTCCGGCCTTGGCATTGGCCAGCGGCTATACCTCTTTGGGCGCATTATCAAAAGTCCTGGCTTTCAAGCATCTGCCCACAATGATCACTACGAAATCTCAATTACAACAATGCCAGCAACTGTACCTACGACCATAGCAGGAAAGAAGCGGAGAAGGGGAGATGTCGAGGAAGTCAATGATACTGAAGCGGCCATCCTGCTGTTAGAGCAACAGATCCTTGAATCGCGGAAAAACTACAACAAAATCGTCACCTTGCTAGATTATGCTAAGACCCCGGAATCGCAGCAAGACAACACATCTAGTACTCTGGCCTTTGTTGCGCTCTGTCGAGTATTTTCAAAATTGATTGCACTCGGAAATCTGTCTAAGACCCGCCAGACGCCAGAGAATGAGGCTGCGATTATGCAATGGTTGAACGAGCGATACACCGACTTCAAAAATATACTACTGAAGGTCTTGTCCGGAAACGATGTTAGCAGACAGAGCACAACCCTTACTCTACTCATGAGGCTGGTGAAAGCCGACGCCGAGCATTTAGACTTATTTGAGGAATCGATCTGGCGGAACAGCACCTTTTCCAGCGTATTCGAAGAGCTCGTGCGTTCCGAAACGGCGGCAGATGCGCGAGATGAGTTTACGTATAAGTATGTCAAGGAATTCAATGATGTCCGATTTCATACTTTCGCTTGCCTAAGGTAAGTTCCCAACCATGACAGTTGCTAAAGGTATATGCCTTATTGTGATTAGGAGAATTGCGATACAGGAGACATCTGAATTGATTATCAACAACATTATCTCGATGCTAGCCGCTATAGAAAGTATGCCGGAGACCAAGGAGCAGCCTAGCAACTTTTTTCTCCGACCTCCATCAAAGCCAAAACGTAACCTTGACTCGCTGTCGGCACACAAAAGACAAGCACAAGAGGCTTGGCTGGCCGTACTTCGACATGATTTGAGCAAACAGCAACGCAAGACCATCCTTGGTTTGATGTCTCACCGTATTGCGCCTTGGTTTTTCAAAGTGGAATTGTTGATGGACTTTCTGACCGATTCATTCAACCAAGGTGGTGCGACTTCATTGATGGCGCTCTCTGGACTATTCTACCTCATACATGAGAAGAATCTCGACTACCCGCAATTTTATCATAAACTCTATTCATTACTTGATGACGATATGCTCCATTCAAAGCATCGATCACGGTTTTTGCGACTTCTTGACACCTTCTTGTCATCCACGCACCTTCCGGCAGCTCTCGTGGCCAGCTTTCTCAAAAGGCTGTCTCGTCTGTCACTGAATGCACCCCCTGCAGCCATTGTCGTTGTTGTCCCTGTTATCTACAATCTCCTTAAAAGCCATCCCGCCTGTACTTTCATGATTCATCGAACAGCAGAGGGACAAGACGGCGAGGATCCATTCTGCATGGAAGAGCAAGACCCTACCGAGACAGACGCCATCGAGAGTAGTTTGTGGGAGATCCATACGCTGCAAGATCACTACCATCCCAATGTGGCAACTATTGCCAAGATCATATCCGAACAGTTTACGAAGCAAGCATACAATCTTGAGGACTTCTTGGATCACTCATATGATAGCGTAAGTCTGACGAAGGTCTGATGCCATCTGGAAGACCACGTACTAAACGTGTTCGTAGATGCTCAATGCCGAACTAGTCAAAGATATCAAGAGGCCCCCAGAAATCGAATACTACATCCCGAAGAAGATCTTCACAAACTACGGAGTGGGTGCTGAACAAGAAGACAGTTTTCTGACTGGGCTCTGTCAATTCACATAACGTATAGTCCCCCTGGCAGCTACGTGTCTATGAACCGCTCACAAAGGCCCAGAAGCCCTATTCCATCGCTTCTATGAGCTCACCGAGTTGCATAACAGTTCAAGATATTCGATGCCGCTAGAGATTTGGTCCACTAGAGCAATACCAAGTACTTTGGCAGCTATGGTGAGATCCGAGTGTATCAGCGGATCATCAACACTCCCTGTAATGAAATACTGCAAACCCGTCGTGCTGCCATCTTGCCCCAAAGAGAAATGGAGCTAGGGTTGTATGAGGGCTGTCTGCATACGGCGACGGGGGGGCTGAGCAGCTTGGTGAACAAAGAGTCTAACCGCCCAGAAGGCAGCCAATGCATCGTCCACAGCTGAGCCGGTGTCGATGTCAGAATCCTCCCTCCAACGGTGTTCCAGGCAGTACAGCTGTAATCTCAAAGTGCGATGACTTGAGCCTTAGGATCGTCAAGTGCCGGGTATTCTATTTCCGATTGTTCATGTCCAGACCAGTCCTATAGAATCATCTTGCATACGCGTCTCTTCCTACGACTTCCCCTACTAAGCGATGCCGCTGAAGGATCTACTGAAGAAGAGAGACAGGATTAAAGAAGATGGCAAGGACAAGCAGGCTGCGGCGCCGGAGCCGTCGCCCACCGAATTCACTTTCATGCGCAGCGACACCAACACCCAGGAGCTAATCCAACCTCCATCCTTCCCCGAAGAAGACAAGCCGCCTCCTCCTAGCCATGACCATCACGGCTCGAAGCTCGTATCCCGCTTTCGCAGCTCGTCCAATGCGTCTACCACCTCTAAAGCCTCCAGTAAAGGCGAAAAGCGCCTGTCCCACAGATTGCATCTTCGGTCCGCGTCACGGGCTTCTAGTTTCAGCTCGATTGTTCCAGAAGACCTACCGTCTATCGAAGATGGCGCGATCGGGAGCGAAGAAAAGGAAGCGAAATGGGAGGAGAGGGCGACTATCCTGGCAAAGGAGAATCCGATTACGCATCACCCGGCAGCTGTCACCACGGGAAAATCTGGCTTGGGAAGTCGTGGCGATGGCTTGAGCAGACCACAGATCACCCGCAACATCAGCGATGCGAAGGGCGATGTAAGAGTTGGCTCAGAGATTCCCGGGATCTGAGCTGATGAAGTGGTTAGGAAACGATTCAGGAAGCTATCAGGCTTCACGAAGTTGGAGGTACGCAAACAACCGGGGAATGGCAGTCAATGCGAAACACGTCTCTAGGGAAACATGACTGACCGCGTTTGCGCATCAGATCTCGAGCGGTCAACAGCGATGTTTGGGCGCTTGGCCGAAAACAACGCCATGGCGCAGATTCTGTACGGACTGGCACTCAGGTTTGTCGCCCAACTCCGATCATCCTAAACAACATTGCTTATACCAATACCCAACCAAAGGCACGGCTGGGGCACACCGCCCAATCCCAGTCTGGCAATCACCTACCTCTCCCAAGCCGCCTCCAACTCCGCGGCCATCGAGTCCCAGGCCCTCCACTCCGGTATGAAGAAAGGCGGCGCTGCAAAGGGCGAGCTCGTGCTCGCAATGTACGAGCTCGCGAATTCCTTCCGGCATGGGTGGGGCGTGGACAAAGATCCAGTGGCAGCGAGGAGCTACTACGAGACGGCGGCGAATCTGGGCGACACGGATGCGATGAATGAGGTCGCGAGGTGTTACGAAGAAGGTTTCGGGGGTAAGAAGGATAGGGTATGTCCCGTTCAATCACAATCGCAATGTACATGCCCTATGAGAGATACCTGCGGACGGAGTTGCTCCGTATTCGGACTCAACGATTCGTACACTTGATGATAGGTCACTCTGGCCGATCACGCCTAGAGCACCCCGTCAATGTGTAGATTCCGCTACCACGGCGATCAACGACCCGCTGAAAAGAAACTCCACCTATCCCATCTCCAAACCCGCTCATCACCTTTCACGTTGGGCAGCAACACCTACTCCACTCCGAAACTGAGGCTGACTATCGCTCTTCGCCAATAGTACACCGCAGCGAAATACTACCGCTTAGCCGAAGAGCACGGCCACAAAACGTTGGGCAATTCATGGTACGTTTGCCCGGGTTCTGTTCCCGTTCACTCGAATGCCCAAGATGGCTTCGAAGGCTTTCTAAGCTTATTTCTGAATATTCCTTTATCACGTTATGGCCTTGAGAAGTCCAGCCTTGCCGGCAACGGCGCGTTTCATCCCGTCTGGTTGAGAGTGGGACGATTGGATGGGCGCTATCCGTCCTTGGAGCGGTGTGCGAAGGTCCTTGACGGCGCGAGCGAGGCGAGATCCCGATCATGATAGTAAAGTAGGAAGCTAACAGAGTGATGGTGATTGCAGGATCTGGAAAGACAAGTACACGCCTAAGGGATAGTGTTTGACGATGAAGGCATCATGCAGGTACGATGTTGTTGGTATCCTGGGGTGGTTGCTTTAGCTAGCTTTTTGGACAGCATATGCCGTCTCTGGCGGTCAAGCACGTTCTCGGTGCTGTCATTTTGTAACGATCATCTTGACACTCGTTGATATCTACTCGTAGGTACGCAATTGTGGGAAGTTTATTTCGAAAAGAATTGTTGCTATTCTGGTGACTGTCGATCGGTCGGCTCTTCTTGCAAGCCTGCCACACGGCCCCTGCCAACATTTCCCCAGAAGAGCCATACCGCCAAACCGCCAAACCGTTCATCCAGATCCAAGATTGCCGATCCGATCGACTGAATTAGACCTTTCCGTAGAATCGCTGTAAACGTTGGCCCTGGCCTTCAGAGCCAGTAGAGCCGAAAAGAGCAAAGCGCTCCGCTGCGTCAAACTTCGTCAGAGTTGAATCGTTCATTTGCTCGTAAAACTCATCTCCGCCACGCCATCAACTACCGTGCCACATAGCGGCCTCCTGGATAGGTAGGCAAATGAAGTATAGAAAATCGTAGAAACGGGTCCTCCGGAATCGGTAGGCCAAGAAGTTGGAAAGTGGTAGAAATGAATCCTCCAGTCATTACAAGCCGCCCCGCTAAGTCGCAAAAATTGTGGGCTTTACAACCTGATCCTCTGAACCTCCGATTGAACCTATACGGTATCGCTAAACGTCAAAATTGTGGAATCGTCATTGCTATACTCTCCCTTGCGGGATGTCTGTGAAGTATGTATCTGCGTGCTGAACGCGTCTGTAGTCTCTGGTCGTAATGATTGCGAAAGGAAAATCGTAGACTTCATAAAGTCAATATCTGGGCTGCGTGGCTGTCGTGATCGTCGTGACTAGCTGAGAAGCTCCCCATTGTCCAGTCTCGCGGTGCCGGAGTTGCACTCTGCGACCATGCGAGCGAAGTCCCGTACCACGTTTGCAGGCACCTCATCCCACATCAAGGAGCGGGTGTAAACTTCGGCGGCAGAGCCTTGCTTGTCTTTGCGCATGGCTGCGAGCGCTGCTCCAAGGTTTCGCCTATGCGAGGGCGCAGTGGAGGATGTGGGTTCGTCGAAAAGCTCGTCGGAGGTGAGATGGTTGTACTGGTTTGCAGACAGAGCGAAGACTTGATCTCGCTGTTGCTGCTTACTTGGAGCAGTAAGCTGGTGGTGCAGTGTCGCAAGCGGAGTCTTGGAAAGACCAGCAAACTCGGAGGCGCTAAGTGTTGTCTTTGGTGGGCTCCGAGATGACGGTTTCTTGACAGTGTCGACGTTCTGGCTCTGTGGTTGTGTGATATGAGCCGGTTGAAGTCCGGCATCTCTGTAGATGTTGTCCAGAACGGCCGCGGAAGCAACTCGGACGTCTTCGGGCATCCGCGGGATTGAGGCTATTGAGGTTACCGTATTGCTAGAGGCGACCCAAGCACCGCAAAGCAGCAACATGAGAAGGAGGCCAGAAGTGGCCGTCTTGTCATCGTCCTTGGTCGAGCTCTTTTCTTTCTTAGGCAGAACCACGAGAGAGGTTTCCTGCTTGGGTTCCGTGTCCACGCCGTATTCGTTGACCATCGAGAAGTTGTCCCAGGGGCTGCTCTCCATGGTAAGGTGGTCAAAGTCAGAAAAGTCGGCGGAGAATCCGGTGGAACTCGGGACTGCTGACATCGATGTGCTTTCAAGCTTCTGAGCTTGTTCGGTCAGAAGTGCGTTCTTCTTGCGGAGCTCGGCCGTCTCGAGCGTATGGCAGCGGATCATCTCCTCCTTCTCCATCATCAGTTCATCAATATATTGCTTATATTGCTGCTGAGTGGTCTGCCAGCTGTTTCTTTGCTGCTCCCACTCCTGTTCGCGTAGTCTCATCTCGGTCAAAGCTTCCTCCAGCTCGCTCAGGACCGTGCTAGTGTGCTTCTTCTCTTCTTCTAGCCTCTCGGTGTGCTGCTTCTTGCGTTGTCTCGAGTCTAGGCTAGCAAAAGGGTTAGTTACGGTGAATTGGAAGAATGAGGTGGGAGCTCACGCTGCTTGCCGATTTCGCAAAAGGCGCTTCTGTTGCTTCAACTCCTTTATTTCCTGCTCATCGGTCGTCTGCGTGATGAGCTGATCTATGGTGCGCAGCGTTCGCTCGGCAGGGATTTCGAAGCGGGCGTTCTTTTTTCGTATCCCATCTCGCCGTAACAATGGAGGGTTGACGTTGAACATGGGACTTGTCAGAGTAGGATGCTTGGGCACGGACTGAAGGTCGAGATGGTCATTTGACGAGTTGGACATCCAATCTTGCGCCGACTGGGGCGAAGCGGACAGAGCGCTGTTGGATTGGGACAGAGCACCAGGCTCAACGGGCAGTCCTCCATACATTTGCGACTCCAAATGTCGAACGGGCTCGTGAGCAAAGGCTATCGCATGGTTTTTGGTATCATAAGCAGGATAGATGCTGTCGTAGACGGGAGTGGGCGTCAAAGATTCGGGGGTGTTGTGCGATTGCCAAGCGGGGTGTCCAAATGACTGGGCATGAGAGACATCGGGATGAGAGTAGGTCTGAGGGTCGTGGTCGAGGAAGAAATGCGCTGGATCAGGAGCGGCCTGATAGGAAGGAAAAGCGACGATGCGGCCGGTCCTTGGAGAGTACATGGGGCCGGGGTGGGGAAACGAGGGGGGGCGGTGGTGGTGCGTGGCAGCGGGAGGCATGAGGGAGGGATCGTGGCCGTCGAGGATATTGTCGTCGAGGACGGTGTCGGTGTCGGAGTCTTGATCGAAATGAGCTTGGTGGGAGGAAGAGGCTAAGGTGACATGTGACGGGGCTGGGTTGGGGTTATTGTAGTAGGCCAGGCGAGCCATGGAGCAGTCGATGATTTGTTGACGTCTCGAATTTCCAGAACAGGCGGTGAGTGGGTGCGTGATGGGCGATGGGGGCGATGGGCGATGGGCGATGGGCTACAGCGGGGATCTTTCCCACACGCCGTTTCGCCCTAGCTTGCCGGGAGAGAGGCTGCTAACCTGCTTGTCCTTGATCTGCGCGACCGCGACGCCCTTAAGGTACACTCTATTCTTATGAGCTCACTAGGCCCAGATGCTCCCAGGCCAAGTGACAAGAATAGTGCCTCCAAGCTTGCAAATGGTATTATTGATGATTCCGATGCGAGATTCGAGAATATCCAACGTCGGCACTTGTTCGGATCACGACCTTCAATGATCCACGACAACGTACAGTGATGGCGACGGAGCGAGGCCGGGTCTTATGACGGGAACGGGGGACACTGTCGAGCCCCAGAAATAGTTGGGATCCCAATGCCGCCGAATGCTAGGCAGCTTCTCCTCCGATGTTATCACGTTATTGGCTTTGCGATGCACGCTTTGGGCCACGGCGCGAAGAAACCTTTTTCCCTGGGCTGCGATGGGACTGTGCAAGGCGATCCGTCCCGGCGTGCAAGTGGACGTCTGCACCCTGCACCCTGCACCCCAGTCGCCTGCACTTCCCACTACGGTCTGGGATCGATCCCAGGCTCAGCAATGATACGAAGGAGTGCTGAATGCCTAGCTAGGGCACTCTTGTCGGGGTGTCAGGTTCAGGTAAGCAGATGATGTGACTCGCGTGGGGCCGGTACGAGTCCGCCGTTGGTGCGTTCCCTGGCTCGAGTGTATCAGCGAAACAGCGTTCTGGAGACGTCGGAGATAGAGGGGCGTGAGAGGGCAGGAGGGAGTAGGTGCGAGGCTGGCTATTGGCAGCCTTCCCGTGGCAGGATTGGCCTCTTGACTCCAACTGATTTAGGGTTGGGCACACCTGCAGAATGCTGTAGCGCGACGAGGAGCATGCGGCAAACCAACGGCCTAAGTACTAATACCTGCCATTCAACCTTCTTCCACGCCCCCGCTGCCTGGCAATTCGATGCCGTGTTTGCATCAACCAGCAGCACGGCATCAGTGTGTGGTGTTCAGTTGAGGGAAACATGGTATGAGTGTTCGAATGGGGATGGCGGCTGAAGACAGAACCGATCAATCGAGCAAGCTTCCTGCATCGATTGGTCGAGGATCCATCTTCCCCAAACCGCCGCTTTTCTCCATTACACATCGGCAAACAGGGCATCCTCAGCATTGGCTTCTGCCATGGCCATGATTGCTCACTTGCTCTTGGACGTTCACATAGACCAGCCAATGTCGATGTTATTCTTGCGAAATGTGAAAAGGCGAGACACCATCGCTACCCGACCGTCATCTGTGTCCGAACGGTAGGTGAATCTCCGCACCCAAGATCCGAGCCCAGAGACCATGTTCCTGCTTGTTCGCCCCTGCTATGAGGTTGAGTCGAGGCTCAGGACCGGATCATACTCCAGCCTCTAGGTTGACAGGTCTAGCCGACCACGACGGTGGTCAATTTAGGGACACCAAGCCAGCGATAGAGTCGGCGATCGTTGGTATCAGCGGCATGGCACGGAGTAGATCTCGAGTAAATGTAGAAGTATACTTGAATATTTTATGCGAACCCGTACAGTACCGTAGCCTGAACATCAAAGTGGCCAACAGGCTACAACAAGGTGCCCGTCTCTTCCTGGCTTTTACTGTACAGCATCTGTCATAAAGTAACTTGCCCTGCTAACCCAGAAACGAATTAAACCTGCGACTCATCAACAGTGACCATGGATAATCACAGAAATATTGGAATACGAATGGTTCAGTGATCACAAGACATTACAGAAGACATCGTAGCCGGTGTAGGTCCAGGGGCACTTTGTGAAGCATGGGTCCTTGGTATCCGCATTCCCTACCTTGTGGAACGTAGAGAAACCTTCCTAAGCTGCTGCTCGATCTTTCGACTATCTCGTTCGGAATGAATCGCCCTGCTTTCCCTCATAGGTTTCTCAACCCATGGGTCTTAAGCGGAGCAAAGTGTATAGTTGTGCCCCAGTGAGATGGCTATCGCCTTCCACAATCACCCAACTCCAAGCATTATAACCCACAGCCATAAGCATCACGGTCTTCTACCACAACGCCTTCATTGTTATGGGCGTGAAAGAAAACCTTTATCTTGCGTCCTGATGTCAAAGGCCTAAGCTAGAATATGTGCCCCGATGAAGTCGCAAGTAATCAAGGGTATCAATGGCTGTTCGTCAGACGCGCGCCGCTGAGAGCATCAAGAATTTCTACACTCAAGAGAAGTGGTATAAACATATGTGTAGCGCACTCACCGTTAACACGTTTGGCCGCTCTCCTCTCCAAAGCAGCAAAGTTCCTACACTGCATCTCCAATGCTCCATCACATACCTGTCCTGACGCTTTGAACGCCATCAATCTTTGGTATTCTAGAGCAGCCGATCATGTTGTATCTTACCATTGTTGATCCAGTGAGAGACGTCACAATTGAGACCGGTAATTGACTGAAAGTCCATGTGATTACTACCTATGCTATTTACTTCTGCCTCTTCAATAATCCGATGAAGGAGCGAACAAGGACGCAAAGGAGAGCCACCAAGAAGGTGGTAGAAAGCTACACCCTGTAGATGGATGTGCTTTGACAGCTTGATGATCTGCCATGCCAAATGAGCGAAGGACGACCAATTACTGACAAAGGCTTCGTAGTTAGGCCACTACCCAGCGAGAAACGCCTTGGTAGCGGCTGGGATAATCCCACAGAGCGAGCATGAGGCCCATGGATCGGAAAATTCGAGAGCTGAGCTGACTAGAGTCAGCAATCCTGAGGGAAGATCTAGCCTTTGACAATCCAAATGGCGCTACGTCTAGAGTTGAATATAGTCTTGTTGTTGGGACAGAGATTGTGCCTCGTGGTCATCGGAAACATCCATCATGTATTCTTCGAGGCCATCCGAGTCAACGTCTTCGCTGTCTATGGCGTCGAAATCCTCTTCCTCACTTGTCAGGTCGTGCTCGCTTTCCGTCGAGGTTACAGCTGGATTGTTAGTACCTGCAGCATTAGCAGCGCGCTTTCGAATCTGACCGGCTCTGTCAACATGCGGCAGCCGGCACTTCTTATCACGGCAGTTGCCTGTATTAGCATAGTTGGGACACTCATGAACATGCCGCTCATTACAAAGTTTCCCTTTTCCACAATATCCAAGGGTAGCGAAGTCTTTACAGACTGGGGCTGACGGGTTCACCCGAACGTGTGAATAGCGGCATGTAGGGTTTGAACATTTCCCGCGCAGAAAATGGAGACAAGCGGGCGCCCGTTCCGATGTAGCATCATGCGACAGATCACAGGAATCGCCCGCTGGGCAGGTACCTTTCTGTAGATATTCCTTGCAAATGGCGACAGTGGCGGGGTTGTGGACGTATGGACAGAGTGGTCCTTTTATACAATGACCTAGAGGACACAGAGTAACGTCAGTACTGTCAGCAGTGCGCATCATGCTATCAAGTAAGGGATCAAGGCCTTATGGGTTAATTGGAGCTCTAGAAAGGATTACCCGTGGCTGTAAAGCTTCTGCATTCTCCGGGCATCTTTCTGATGCGACCGGCCTCCCTAGATCCCGGTCAAACACAATTTCCATGATTCTCACAGTCAAATTCCTCCGCTTCTGGTTCAAAGGGTCTCAGGGACAAACTCACTTCTTCGCCGTAACAATACCAGACCGATATAGATTACCGTTCTTACTACGATGGAAGGTAACACCGCCAACGTTTGCCTCCTTGGGGGTTGAATGTCTCAACTCGGAGATACCTACGGAGGGTCAGGTTATAAGTAAGAAAAGGATTATACTGGATATCGTACCTCGAACCCGTAGGAGCTTGCTGCCGCCGTTTTTCACGATGAAGCTTAGGCCGTTGATATACACTTTGTGAGCTAGAGGAGCTACAGACGACGAATCGGATGGTTGGCCGAGGTTCAAGGTCTGAAGGTGTCTCTGGATCTTGGCCTTTTCGATGTGCTGTGCTTGGAAGGCGCTCTGTCGCTTCGATTCCCTCATAGCCTTGTCGCGGTTCTCAGTGTCCTTGTCGTATATCGTGGAACTGATGAGCTGCATGTGCCGATCACGCTTGCTAACCCAGCTTGTAGAGGGTGGCCCAGATTCGGTCACTGGAGGAGCATCGTCAGGGACCATTGACTTAGCAGCTACAACAGTTGCTGGTTGTTGAGCTGCTCCGGCACCAGGTCTCCGCTGTCCTGCATTATTAAGTACGAGGGTCCGGTGTCTATGGGGGTTGTTAACTCTTCCACGGTGATCGATCCGAGTATATGGCGCCAGCCGGGCCGGTTTCCATGACCCGGTCTCAGCATGCCCAGTCTCACGGCTGAAGGTGAAAGCAGTCGATGGGCGTACGGGACCTGGCTGATGTGGCAGATCTGAGCGCGCGTGTGTTTTGTGGATGTTGATTTGACCTATGACGGTCAGCTTCGTCTTCTCAAAGCCTCTCCAACTCTTGCCTGCGAGTTGACTTATTCTTGCGAGGAGATCTTTGTCTTCAGACATGTTGTAGGGAGATGACTCAAACCTTGTTCGCAAAACGATGTTGAAGTAATTGCTCGGGGAGACACCATTAAAAAAGTAGAAGCACGAAGTCGTTAAAGTCAAGCAAGAGCAAGTGAGGCGACTTAGCGGCGCTAGCACGTATTCGGCTAGATAGGGTGTCCCAATACGGTATTCCACAACTGTAATGAAGTGATCCGACCGAGTACCTTACATGAATCCGGTGATTGCTTTCACGCCAGCGCGATAAACTCTGGTAAAGACGCACTGGGGTGCTGCGTCCAGCTGCTACTTTTTGACTTTGCATGTAATAGCGTTCGTTTGAATAAGATCTGGTCGTTGGGTATCATATACATCTATCATTTGGCTATGGTGGCAGTACGTCCACCATCTCCTCATCCTCTTCATCCTCAGCACCCTCAAAGTCTGTAATCCCTTCCAGCCCTTCTTCCGGAGCTTTCTTAGCTTTAGCTTGCGCGTAAGCCTCGTAAGCACCCTTCTTGGCATCCGGTTTTAGCTGCCAATTGTTCGCATAAGTACCCGACCTTACTAGATGAGCAACTATCTCGAGTGTCTCTTTTAAATAAGCGGCAGGTTGTTGAAGTTGCTGTATTAGCGCCTTCATCCCCCAGTACTCGAACTTGTGGAAGCAGTCATAGATGAGGTCGAGAAGCTCATTCTGTGGGATACGTGCAGCCTTCAGTTTCTGTGACTTCTCCGCCTTCTTGTTATTGGTTTTCTGTGGTTCGTCAGTCCTCTTCTGATCTACTAGGGTGATACGAACAATGAAAGTGTCAAAGGAAGCTCCTGCCCTAAGGGCCGTCGTCCCACCCCTGGAAGCGGTAGTAACTAATCCTTCAATAAGTTCTAGCTTTGGCTTCATCTTCTTTGCTGCTTCTTCAGCTCGTTTTTCCATAACCTGCTTGTAATTTACATTGTCAACTGGAGAGCAGCTGATCTCCTGCTTGATCCGTCCCGCTAGGGCAGTCTGTTCTGATTATGCAATGTCAGTAGTACACTCGAAAGGCCCTGAACCCGAGCTTACTTGGAATGCCCTTTCTTCCTTGTCCTCTCCGGGGCTTGTCTATACCATGAGGACGTTGGCCCTGGTGTATGAGTCGTGACCCAGCAGAAACAGTGGCACCGCCAACACTCGGGACACCAGCACGTTGTCTCGAAGAATAACCTAGTAGATCTTTTTCACTGAAGACAAAAGTGTTTGCTGGCTTTGAGTCTGTGACTTGTAGAACGTATTCCGCAGGTAACACGTCTTTCCTAGCTACATCCGGGAAAAGGAGAAGGCTCAGCTATTGTAGGTCCGTAAGCATAATCATCCATGACACGAAGCTTGACCCTCGTTGCTCACTCTGTTGGGTCTGTCGAAGCTGCCCTCGACTCTAACGGTTCCCAGCCTGATCTCCTCATTCTCGTCCAGCTGCGACCAACTCTCCCATAAGTATGGTGGTATGCGCGTGAGGTATAGCCCTCGTGCGGCGTTACTAAAGTCAAGATCGCCGGCATCTTCGTAGATGTCGTCATCGGCTGTAGGTATATCCATCAGATCTGCCTCTTGGTTCACAATTGCACCTGTCCCATTAACGTGTTTGATGTCCGGGTCGGCTTTAACGAACGGGACTGATGCCCCTTGTAAAGTAGCCATCTTTTGACGTCACATGCGGTAATTTAGAGGAAGTATTTCGAGTGGCTCTTGGTTTCTGGTGTTCCTAAAGTCCAATAGGTGACAGGCTAGGAGTTGCGGCACGCACAGATAACACAACATAGAGCTGTCACAAAGGGCTGAACAGAAGCCTCGATCCGCCTAAAGCGTTTCAACCGCCTTTGCCGCCTGCCGCTGCCGCCCAACCCTTGCCAAATGCCAAGCACAAGCTATCTGCTCGTAATAACATATTTCCATCATCACCAGGGGTTATATCAAGATAGATCTTAGTTCAATCCTGAAGGACGCGTTTCTCAAAGGACTTTGATAATGAGAGGCATATCCTTGGATTAAAGAGTCGGGCCAACCAAACGGTCCTCCCTCACCTCGATAGCTCCATCATGGCGTCCACAGCAGTAATCTCAGCTTTGGCAAAGCTTCAAAACTCCTCCGCCTCGCAGCATGATAAATCATCTGTCTACAACGACCTCATTTCTACGGTTATCTCTGACGATGCAGGGAACACCTCCGCAGCCGACCTGAACGCCATTATAGATTCAGTACTTGGTGAAACTTTAGGCATAGTAACAGCAAGACCATTACTCAACACAACTATTCAAGCTATCGGTTCCCGCAAAAGCACTAATGACAGAATTGTGGCTGGTGCTCATGCCCTTCAGGCTTTAGAGCCAAGAGTGGTCTCGTTCGAGGAGCAAGATGCCATGATAAGAGAAATACTCGCCGACGCTTATCAAGAGAACGACGACTTCCAAGAAGCAGCCAAAATGCTTTCCGGAATCCAACTCGAATCCTCGCAACGTACTGTCTCGGATGATTCCAAGGTCAAGACATGGATTCGAATTTGCCGACTATACCTAGAAGAGGACGACACGACCAGTGCAGAAGCCTATCTCAACCGCGCAAAGAATTTACTGTATAAAGTCCAGAGTCAGGAGCTCAATCTGCAATTTCAACTGTCCCAAGCCCGCATCATGGACGCTCGACGACGTTTTCTAGATGCCAGCCAGGCGTACCACAACTTTAGCTTCTCCCCAATTTTAGAGGAAGGTGAACGTCTTCGTGCCTTATCTTCGTCCATTATTTGCGCGATCTTAGCTCCTGCGGGTCCTCAGCGATCGAGGACACTGGCGAAGCTGTACAAGGATGAGAGAGCGCCGCAGATGGATGAATTCGGCATCCTCGAGAAGATGTTTTTGAACAGACTCCTGTCTCCTACAGAGGTCTCTAAATTCGCAGACAGACTCGCGCCCCATCAGCTAGCGCAGACCGCAGATGGCTCGACAGTCTTAGCGAAGGCGGTCACAGAGCATAACCTACTAAGCGCTTCCCAACTTTACGAAAATATTGCAATAACCGAGCTTGGCTCATTGCTAGGCCTGGCTCCGGCAAAGGCCGAGGAGTACGCGGCTCGTATGTTGGAGCAGAGCCGGCTCACAGGTCGTATCGATCAAATCGACGGTGTGTTATTCTTCGATGGGCGCGAAGGCAATAGCGGAAAAAGTATCGGAGGTCAAGCCAATGGAACAGTACGACGGGACTTGAGAACATGGGACTTCAAGGTTCAGGGGATCGCGGAAGAGGTGGAGCGTGTTGCGTCAATGATACAGGTTCAATATCCGGTAAAGTTTCCTCGACCTTGGTAAGTTGTGGCTAAGACCAGTTAGGACCTCATGGCACATTGAGCTCTTGTAGTCTGACCATGGAGGTACGCGGCAGTATCCAAAATTGGATTCCCCATCGGACATGGCGCTTCATCATAGCTTTCAAGGATTGACACTTATGAAACCCAATTAGTTACTTCAAATTTAGAGGTTCGAGAAAGTGCCGAAGTGGAATAGAAACAGATCAGGTACTAAGTCGTTCGATTCGGAGTAAAATCGGCCAGGCAGACAACCTTCGTCTAAACCAGGAATTCGCCTGCTTATTTCAGAGACTGCAACCACGGCAAGTGGTGCTCAATGGTTGGCTATATACTGCTAGAGCTTAAGATTGTCAGACCGTTGTTTCGGATCGCCGGTCACTGCGTGTGACGACTTACAGATGGCATAGTGCTGTAAGCATTATAAGCCATGACGATCACTTTGCGTGAGCTTCCCAGCATAGCGAGTATGACTCCATTTAGCATTACTGGTTTCATATGAAGTATGCTCACCGAGAAAAAATCGCGGACAAGTCGAACCATGGAATCCAGGTACTTCATGAGGGTAGAGGTGAAGATGGTCCTGTCAAGTCCAGCTCAAAGGTTGTGCTATCAATTGCCGGATGGCAAAGCCTCACTAAGGCACGATCTTTACAATTCGTAATCAACGATTCATAAAACAGAAGTATCCGTCTTGTTTTGCTGTCCTATCCTCAACCCCTAGTTCCTGCATCCGCTTGGCAGTGCTGTTTCCAACGCATAGACCGACTGTTATTACAGAACACGCAACCATACAGGCTCCACAGTGTATGATTATCCACTTGTACCTTTCCAGAGCACGATACTAAGACTTGTTCCTGCACTAGTTGGGCAAATGAAACATGCCCCAACCCTTTCAAGAGTGGGAAGATTCCAAACGTGCGAGTGCTACTATCTGGTCGTCACCGAATTCGTGGGACCTTCTATAATGCAGGCGTTTTGTAATATTACTATTTACTAGTTTCTGCAGGGGGATGCAGCCACCTCCCCATCAAATTTGGTGGCACTGCCACAGTAATTTCGTGAGAAGTAAACAACATTCTCGTCGCCATTTTTTATTTACATTTTGACCTCGCCGTCGCCATTAAAAATCTCCAGAATTATCCCCCCCTACCTATAGTATTGTCGCCATGGGTTCTTTCTCCCCCCCCCTCCTGCTGCTCTTATCGCCGCTCAATTGGATAGTCAGGTTATCGACGCCTCGAATCTCGACGTCGAAAATTAATTGAGCATCGCTCGCGATCCTATTGCATCTCTCTTCTTCTTTATCGATTTTACTCTTCTTCGCGTTTCTCTTGATCTAGAAGAGACTCGTCGACGCGTCTTTAATAACGATTTTTAGATGCTAAAAGACAAGAATTATAATCGTCTATAATTGTTTGTTTCTAATATTTGAGTCCTTAATTAGACGCGTTCGCGAACAAAGAAGAATAAGCAAATAATCTACTAATACTGTTGTTTTTGAAGACAATCGACAACAAAGACGCAAGATTTATTAGAGCAATCGAAGCAAATATGTGTTGTTTCTCTTTGCAATATAAGATTAAAGATTGTTAAAAACTATAGACTCTTCAATAAGATAAAATCGACGAACATATAACTAGACTAATTGCGTCGAGTCGAGTTATCGAGTTCGAATCAAATACTCGACTCGAATCTTGACAATTCGTATTAACTCGACTCGAAAGTCTTAACAATTCGATTACTAAAGTTGAAATTAACAATTCGAGTTAATTTCTATACTTGAAATTGAAACTCGACTCAAAAAATTAATTCGAATTGTCAAAATCACTATTTTTAGTAAATTTTATTATTTTTAGTAACAATTAATTGATAATTTAATAGAAATAATTAATCTATTTAAAGTAATTAATAAATATATTAGATTATTTTTGTATTATATATTACTATTGTGCATTATCTAGAAAACAATTAAAAAAATCTAAATTTAAATTAAATTTATACTATTTTTAGTATTCTTGACATTCTTGACAATTCGATTTAATTTCTAATATTAAAATCGAAAATCGAGTCAAATCGAATTAGATCGATTTTAAAATAATAGAGATCAAATTAAGTTTTAAATTAATTTCTAATATTAAAATTGACAAGTTAAATTGATTTCTAAAGTTGAAATCAAAATTTAATCTAATAATTAAATTATATACAACGTTACAACAATTGTGCGAAGCATAATTATATCTTAGAATATTTTAATTTTGTCAAGATTAATAACGCAATTAAGAATATTCGCGTTTCGAGAGATAGATCGAGCTAATAGAAATTAAGATATTTATAAGATTCTACAAATCTTACAAATCTATCTATTCTATATACTTAAAATAGTATTGTCGAGACAAAATCTACTCGAAGAGCTTGTTTTGTTTTCTTTATATTCGACAAAGTTGCAAAATCTTTATCAAGTTAAACTATATTTTAACGCGTAAAGTTTTGATATTTGCAATGCGTACAAATGTTTGCAATTACTTGCTAGTTGCACAATTGCGTCAAACTATTACATTTTTTAATTTAAATATTAGATTTTGTCAATTTGAGCAAACTTTACTTTTGAGACAAATTTAATAAATTAAGAGAATGTATACGCATCTTATGCAAACAAACTATAATTTTTATATAGAAAAAACGTTTCTACAAACGCAATATTAAGAGATATTAAGATTGTTTCTTGCAAAACTTGATTTAAATCTTTAGATTTTTGCAAGTAATGCAAGATCTATTAGCTTAAATCTTGATCTTGCACGAAATCAAAATATTAGTAACATAAAATTGCGACTTTTGTTATAGCAAATCTATATATATCTAGAACTAAAGTTAGGATTTATCAAATGCAAATAAAGATTGTTATTAAGAAGATTATTAAAGACTATATTCTTGCTAATATTAATAAATTGCTTTAAGATACTAAATAAAGTACTAATAATATTGCTCTTTGTTAGATTGACAATTAGAATATTAATCTAAAAATTATCTACAATATCGATCAAAAATTTCTTTAAAAATATCTCGATTCTTGTATACGTAACTCTCGAGAACTATTAGAGATTTAATTAAATAATTGTCTCGAAGACTCGCAAGCTCTCGAATCAAATATATTGTCTAAAAAACTAATAGTCGAAAAGAATAATAAAGAGATCGAAAAAAATAACAAAAGAGAGTTAAATAAAAGCTTTAAGATTGCATTTGCAAAATAAGTTAAAAGAGATTATTAATTTATCGAAGTTAATATATTAAAAGAACGTTGTTTTGTTAATAATTTTCTTATAGAATTTATCTACATTCTTATTAAACGCAATTATTTAATATTGCTTAATATTATTTACAATTCTAATATTCTGCAATAAAAGCTATTTATTATTATAATATGCTTTAAATATAATTAATAGATTCTCGCAATCTATCTATTAATTAATAATAACAATAACAATATAGTTAAAATCTTTTTAAGACAAATCAAGAAGTAAACTAGAGTTTAATTATGTAGACATATTATTATCGACAACTTTGTTACAAAACAACAAGTTATATATATATTCTTTCGCAATTTAAGATTAATAAACAAGAGATTTTGCATTATCTTTGTAGAACGCACTTGAAACAAATATTGAAGCAAAAGTTTATTAATTCTTAATATAAAAAGTTGTACAAGCATCTATACGCAACTCTTTATTATTATAGAACTGATCTTAATTGCAAGAATAGTATTAAACAAGCTATAAATATTGCTTCTAATAAGAAAAAGCAAGATTATATCGAACAAGAATAGTAAAGAACGCGAATAATATAAGTATTGTATATAAAATAGTATAGCTATTTGTTATTGCAATACATAACTACTAATATAATAGAATTTCAATATGCGTTTCTAAAGAAGTATACAAAAGATACGCGTCTTAATTGAAGCTTCTTGTTTATTTGTATAATAAGAACTAACTATTTAATAGAAAAAGCAACAATACAAAAGTTTACTCTTTAGAACTATGTAGCGCATATTCTATATATCGATAATTAATAATATAATAGAGCAAAAGAAGCAAAAGAAAATTGATATATTGTACAATTTGTTAAGTGTACAATCTATCTTAATCTTGTTAAGTTTCTTGATTCTATTTAGAATTTTCTTGTAAGTTAATTAAAATTAACAAAGCAAACAAATATCAATACAAAAATCTCTCTAGCAAAGAAACTAGACAACAATATAATTTGTTTAATAGATTGTGTATTCTATTGCTAATATTAATTGCTTTGCAAATATATATAACAATATTATTTAATTTATAACATCTTTATCTTACACAATTAAAATCGACAAATATTTATATTTAAGAACAATAAATTTGGAATCTACAAATTAATTACAAGTGTTACGCTAATACTTTTATAAGAAGTATAAGAGTAAATTATATTATTAAAGAGATTTGTAAACGTCTTTAAATAATATAAACAATTACTTAATAACAAGAATTGCAACTATAAACAATCTTATATTTAATAAATCTTCTTAGATAGTTTAATAAATTAAAATAACAATAAGTAAAGACTTAAAATAAATTAAATACAATTTATAAAAAAGTTGTATTCGAAGATCTATATATTAAAGAAAATTCTTTTTATTTGCTTAACTTGCTATCGAATATATTGAGCATTGCTTGTTTAGCTTAGTGTGATTGTTAAATTAAGTCGAACACTCTTTTCTTAACTCGATTCATTCTTTTGAATTTCATAGAGTTGAACTAGATTTAAGTCGCAAATTTGATCTTAGAGTTAAATTTCGTCAAGTTGATATTAAGAGCTTAATCTAATCAAGTACAATAAGTTAAGCGAGATGAATATTTGATAAAATCTTTATATATGTGCATAGAATTCTATTATTTTATCGATTACAAATGTGATTACTAGAGATGACGCATTAATTTTGATCACAATTTCGAGAGAAAAACAATAGAAATAAGTAGTAGAATCTTTAGATTAAAACTACGTATATATGTTAATTCGTTAATCTTCGTTCTTTATATTTTCGATAAGTCGTTTAAGATTTTGTTTGCTCTATCTTTGCATTTACGTTTGAAATAAACTCTTTTTACGTTTGCGCTTTCTTAAAAAGATGTCGTACAATTGCAAGACGCTTATGTAGAGACTTTTTTACTTCGTTATGTTTAGCGTAATTAATTAAAATTAGAATTGTTTAATCAATTGTCAAACAACATATAGAAACAAATGTTCATTTTTAAATAATTTAATTAGATATGTTTTTGCGATCTTGTGTAGCATTTTTATTGCATTGTCTTGCATTTAATTAATGTAATTAACAATATAAATTTTTAGCAAAATATCTCGACAATAATGATAGAATTGTTGTTCAAGAATTATATACAATAATTTCTATTAATAATTAATAATCTTTTTTAGAGCGATGTCTAATTTAGATCTTAACAATATTAATTAGCAATAAAAAGCGATAAATTTATCTTTTAGTTTGTCGTTAATGCGAGCATTTATAAAGAGATTTAAGAAGTTAAATGTTCGTATAAACGATTATTTAATACTTTTGATCTAAAAAGTTGACGTCGCATTTGTGTACTTTCTCGTTGCTAAATTTATAAAGTTAAAGTTGACAAATTTCTTAAATGTTTTTCGTAACGTAGATTTTTTCAAGTATTAATTTTTTTTTTGCACTATTGTTTTGATTTAGATTAAGACTTCGATTACAAGTAAATTCTAGTAACTATAAGTTAAAATTTAATTTAATAGTTTCTTTTAAATTTGCGATCGTAAGCTACAACGCATAGAATGCGAGATAAAAATATATACTTTTTGAACGTTTTATATTTGTGAGAAAATTGTCGATTAAATTAATCAAGTCTTTTTGATTATTCGACAAGAAACGTTGCATAGAATCTAGTACTTGTTAATTAACATTTATAAACGAGCTTTTATTTGTTATAGTTATTGCAACAAGCAAATTAGTTTTTTTTAATTAGTTTAACTTAGTAAAAAACAAAAGCAACATTAATTAAACAATAGTAATTAAGAGCATGTCTTTAATATGCGAGAAAATTGTTGTTGTTAAGTTAATTAAGATTTTGTTTGTTTTGTTGTTATCGCATCTTGCAAAAAATAAACCAAGAAATTTATTATATTTATTTAACTTTACACTTTTTAAACAATTTAATTTTTTACTTTATCGCGATATTTACAATAAGACATTTAAATAATTTTTAGAAATTCGATCTTTATTATAAAGAAATTAAAAAGACAATTAATAAGAGTCGCAATTTATATAATGCTAAATTCTAGTAATAATTTTATTACAAAGAAAGATTATACGAACGATAACAATGTTGACGCAAACAATAACAATAATAATGCGTTAAAAATTAAATCGCTTTTAACTTTGCGCAAAAGAAAAATTTTCGCAATTTGTTTTATACAATTAAAGTCTTTATTAAAGACGTATATTAAAGCTTTTAACAAATTTATTACGATTAAGAAAGATAAATGTTAATACGTACAATAATAATAGAATGTGTTTTGAAATTTTCTTAGTTTTAAACAAACATATAAAGATATATAATCGCTTTACTTAAACAATTAAGAAATTTAAAAATAACAACTTTGATTTAAATGCGAAGATCGCGCATTAACTTAAAGAACAAAAAGATAAACAAAATTATTCGTTATTAATAATAGACTTTGCATTGTTCGTTGCAAAAAATCGCACAAACAATTGTTTAAAAACAATAATAACAAATAAATTTACGTTAATAAAAGCAAGATTTGCGAAGAAAGTTACACTTAAGAAAATTACAATTATAAAAAAGAAACTTGTATTTAATAAATTTGTTAAATTAACGTTCGTTAAGTCTTGCAAAGCGATAACATTTAAGTCTAACATTAAGAATTTTACAAATACAAGAAATTCTATGTTTGTTAACAAAACATTACAAGTATACATTCTTTTAACATTTTTATTGTTGATTTTTATTGCTAATCTTGTACTTTTTAGAACGATAAACTTAATTATGATCGCTTGCTTTATTTAATTATTAAGAAAATTATTAATGTTATGTTACGTTAAGAGCAATTAATTTGTTACATAAGATTTACGAAATTAATAAAGATTTAAAACGCAAATTCAAAGAACGCATTAAATGTGTTTATAAGTCAAATGCAAAATTATAACGATGCAATCAAGTTATTTCAATAAATTTAACAAGTTTATTTTATGCTCTTTGCTCATATGTATTATCGTTGCGCTTAATTAGTTAATGCGTGTTTCATAATTATATAAGTTTAATAACAACATTGATAATAGATATGTACTTAGATAATAAGACTAAAGTTGTTATTAACGATAATAAAATAAAAAATAATAAAACAAATTTCGACAATAAATTAAAAGACTTTATTTAAATTATTAAGTAAAGTAGAATGTTCTAATAGAAATAAAGAAAAAAATAGAATTTAATGCAAGACATATAATTTCTTTTCTATCGCACTAGTTGCGACAATTTTTGTCGTTTAACTACTATTTAGATTAACTAGACTTGAGCTTCATTACGTACTTGATTTTATACTATAAGACTTCTAAGAATATCGCAATTGTATATATAAGTCTTAAAATCTTAATATGCTCAACGCATTACTTGAAATTTTGTCAAGACTTCTATTTATTTTTAAGCAATAAAAAAAGATAGCAAAACTATTATAATCTTAAAATAAACAATAGTAGAGTTGTCGTTTAAAACTTTACTAAGAGATTTAGCATTACTATTTATTTACGATCGTTAACAAGTTTGTCGTTATTTTTGTCTTTGTTAATATTTTAATCGTCGTTAATGTCAAGTTAGTTGTCGTTGACGTTTTCGTTTTCGTTATTAAGTTAATTGTCGTCGACGTTTTCGTTTTCGTTATTAAGTTAATCGTCGTTAACGTCTTTGCTTTCGTTATCAAGTTAAGTTTTTTAACTTGCTTAAGATATGTTTAAATATAATTTAAATTAATCTTTATATAATTAATTTCTTTATTATGCTTCGTAAAATTTACAAACATTACGCTTTCTTAACATTATATATTAATTTGCACAAAAGCTTTTATCTTTAAACATTTTAATAACATACGTCTTTGTAGCGTCTTAGAGAACTTGTATTATTGTATTTTACATTATAACAATTTGCATTTGATTGTCGTTGCGTACTTTTATTACAATAATTCGACAAAGTTTTTAAAAAGCTTGTTTAAGTATTACGTAATTTTAGAAGTTTTAAAAGTTATAAATTGCGACAAAATTATTCTTTAAATTCAAGTATTAACAATGTAATATAATAATAAATATAAAATGTCGCACTTCTTTGTTCGTTTATTATCGCAAAATTTATAATAAAGTTACAATAAATTTATGTAATATTTAAAATTTAAGATTTCTTGTTTAACATTAAATTTGTGCAATCTCTAACGATGTTTGCGCTTTTTATATTATTAATGTGTAACTTAAATTTAAACTTGTTTAAGTGTTTAAATGTTAAGTTATTAATTATCGTAAAAAGTTAAACATTTTAATTAAATATAAATAATATTAAGTAATCGCATTTTATAAAGTATTAGTTTTTAAATTAAGCTAAAAGTTATTAGATTTCTTGTATTTATTTTTCTTTTTATTAATAATCTATGAACTTAATTAAGTTATTAATTAAGTAATTTTAGAATTTCTATAGTAAAATGTTGCGTATTAATTAACTTGTTAAATCTTAAAATACTTGATAAACTAGAGTTAAATTAACAAAAATTAGATTTAAGAAAGCAAAACATTGCGAGTAAACTTATTGCATATAATTAATGTCGCAAATAGCACTTTTATACTTATTAAATTTACTACTTAAACACAAGTATTGTGCAAAGAACTTACATTGTACTTGCAAAATAATTGTGCTATTTATTATTATAATGCAATATATAATATAACGAATTAACAAATTGTATTTACGATGTTTGTTGTAATTTTAAATTGTATTTTAGAAACATTGTTAATCTTTATTGTTAAATTGTTTATTACATAATTGCGTTTATTGTATTTGTTTATTTTGTCTTTATACTTCTTTTTATATTAAGAATATTTATAATAATGCGAAAACTTAATAGTTCGCAAGAATCTAGAAACTTTCAAAACAAATTTAATTTAATTAAACAAAATAGATGCTCTTTTAAATATATTATTGTTTTCTATTGCTTACGTATTAATAAAGAATGTTTCGCTACAATTGAAACTCGTATTTAAGTCGAAATTAAAGCGCAAAAAGTTAATAACTAAGAATTTAAAAGAGCGCAAATTAGAGTTAAACGTTATTAAGCAAAAATTATCAATAAAGAACTCTTATATTTTATTATAGCGAATACGATTTATTAATTGCAAAGTTGCTCAAAATACATTATGACGCATATTTTTTTTATATAACAACATATTAAATTATAATATTAGCGTCAAAATTTTAACAATTTTTAAGTCGAACTTCGATTAAATTTTTTACTTAACGTTTAACGAAAAGAGCGAAAATTATATTGAATTGAAACATCAAATTAAACGTAATAAACGAATTTAATTCGAAAAAAAAAATTAACTTTAAAATTAAACAAAGTACAATAATGCTTCAAATTTAACAATTAAACGCGAAGAAAAATTTAGTAAAAAAAAACGTTTGTTACGAAATAAATAATTATTTTAACATTAGTTATTTGAAGTGATTTTAGAAACTTTAGAAAACGAACAACTAATACGAAAGAGATAAACATCTTAACACTAATTGCGAAGCGTAACACTTTAAGCTTCAAAAAATTAACAATTGTAACGAAAAAATTTATAACATTATTATTTGTAATTAAAGTCGAAAGCAAGTTAACAAAGAAAATTATCGTTGCTAAAAAGAAGTTTGCGACTATTGTAAAGTTAAAGAGTTAAACAAGAGTCAAAAGCAATAAGACAAAAAATTGCAAATTAATAAACGAATTATTTGTTATAAGCAAGACGTTTTTTATTTATTTTTATTGTTGCTTTCTATTGCTAATAATACGAATAATAGTTTTAGAATTTTAATTTGCGAAATTCTTTTTATTTAATAATTTGCAAAATTATAGATGTAATAGTTAGACATAAGTAATTAATATATTTTTGCGAAAAAATAAAGTTGCGTACAACAAAAAATAAAGATTCGAAAAAAAAACATCGTAAACTTTTTAATTAATGTTTGAATTTTAACAATGCGATAAAGGATGTTTATTAATATACTTTAATTTTAAAGAGATTGTTATAATTCTTGTTAACTAATTTAGATATCTCTAGATATTCGAATTTAATAATTGCTCTTATGTTTAGACTAATCGTTGAGTTGAGTTTCGATATCAACATTTTAACTTAACCTAAATACTTGATATTAATTTCTTGACTCGACTTGAAATCGACCCTAGATTAACGATTTCTTAATTTGACTCGATCGACTCGCCAAGCAATCGAAAATGACGTCAAAATGCCAAGATTTTTTATTTTTAAAAAAATTCGCATTATTTAAATTACTAAAAATAGTTTAAAAATAATAACGCACAAATAACGTACAAATGCATTATCTAAATGCATTACTATATAATATTATAAACAAATTAATTAAATTAATCAACTTGATTAAGTTAATTAATGCACTTTTTTAAAAATAATTTAAATTTTTCGAGTCTTGGCGAGTCGAATCAAGTTATACGCTAAGTACTTCATATCTATTCTTTGATTTGACCCAAATACTTGGGTCAAGATTTTTGACTCGAATCGAGTCTTGGCGAGCCAAGAATTTGGCTCGAACTCGATGACTTGACTCGACGCGATCAGTCTATTTATTATAATTAAGATCTTTTTTTCGCAATAAAAAGACGATTAAAAAGATTAAAACGATTAAGAAGTTTTATTGTTAAAATTTTTTCTTAATTGTTGCAAATTATAATGTAAAAATACTAATAATAAATCAATGTTATTATTTGATCAATTACGAAAAAAAGTAAAACGCGAATTTTTCGAAAAGAAAATCGACTTCGAATTGCGAATAACTTTAAGAAATAATAATCAAAATGTTAATTTCAAACATATTAAAAAAAGATTATTAACAACAATATTAAATTAAACTTAAGACAAATCGATTTAAAATCGATCGAATATTACTTGACGCAAAAACGAAAATAAGTTTAATCAAAAATCTTAAATTAAGCGAGCTAGAAATCTTAGAAAGAAGCGACAAGTATTTTATTACTTTTTATTATTATTTGTTCTTTAATATTTATGTAGTCTCATTGCAATCGATTTAAACGTTCGAGACTTCTAAAGAACAATATATAACGATTGCTTTGTATAAACAACGCTATTTACGAAATTGCAAACTTAAATTTTCTACAAAAAAATGTTCGAAAACAAATAAACGATTTATAAATTTGTCATAAAAAAGAAATTAATAAAAAAGAGATAACAAAAGAAAGAAAAAAACAAGTAATAATTAATAATATTTATTGCTTTTCTAACGATTAAATAAAGAAATTCGTAATTGATCGAATCGCTATAAATGATAAAAAAATACTAGACAAGAAAATTATTAAAAAGAAATTCGAAATTAAGAAAAAGTTAATTAAATTCGATAACTACATAATTTAACAAAAGAAAAAAGATTATTAATTTAAGATTCGCATATTAGAACTTTTATTTTCGTACTTAATTACTAATATGTAGAAGTTATTTAATTAGAACGATCAATTAACAAGACGTTAAACAAATTTTTTTTTTTGCTTTAATAATAAGAGATATGCGACGTATTGTTTTTAGATAAAAACAAATGCTAATGCAATATAATAAACATAAGCTAAGATATCTAAATGTAAACGAACAAGAAATTGCGTCTTAAATGAAGAAATTCGAGAAAAATTATCTAAATTTATACAATGTTGTAAATTTAAAATTTAGATATATGTTTGCGTTGCTATTGTTACAATTTATTGTAAATTATTAATGTGTTTTGTAAAAACACATATTCGCTTTTTGATCATATCTTTTTTTTGTTAATCTTAAATGTTAACTTTAAAGTAAAAGTGTTTTTGTTTAATAATTTTAAATTTTAAGATAACAAAAACGAAGATAACTTAAACGACATAAATAAACTTTTATTTAATAATAATAAATACGATTTAAATTAAAATAACGTCGATAAAAATAATAATTTAGTCGAGAAGTTTAAAAGTAATAATAACGAGAAAAACAACGACGCTAAGAACGTAAATATAATAGAGAGTTAAATTAAGAATTAAGATTAACAAAAGTAACTTAAACGTTAATTTATAATTTGAACGACTTTAATTCTTTAACGTAATTTTTTAATTCGCAAATAATTTATAAAGATGTTTGCAATATTGTATTCGAGCAATTAATACATAGCAAAACAATGTTAATAACGTATAAGTAATAAAATGTAATAATAAAATAGCATTTACTAGATTAATCTATGCTAAATATGTTATTATTTTTTACTTATCTATCTTATTGATTAAAATAAATTTAGTAATTACTTTATGTAAAGTCTTAATATTATTAATTTAATGTCTCGAAACACTTCTTAATTATATTAACGTTGTGCACGTATTAATTTAGCTAACGCAAGTATTTTAACTCACAAACTTAATTAATGTTCTTGTTAAATAATCGAAATTTTACTTTATTTGCTTGCATTATAATGCTCGTAAAAAGCTAATTATTGATCGACAATATTAGTGTTTGTTATAGATTCTTGTTAAAAAAGTACATATATGTAACGTTCGTTTTTTTAAATCTTTATTATCGAAAAAAAATTCTTTTAGTTAAACAAAATTGTTAAGAAAGCGAAAAGCTTTTCTTCGTAACACGTTTTTTCTTTATTATAAAGCGTGAAATAGTTATTAATATTATTTTTTAAGTTTATAATGTGCTTCGTTTAACAAATTTGCTTTTACTTTTTAGTTAACAACGTTATTGTGCAAAAACTTGAATAAATATAAATTACGTTTAAGTAACATATTATTTTAATTTATGACTTGCTAATATAATATTGTAACGACGTAATTGTGTGCTAGTGTGCTTAAAATTAATATATTTAAGTTTAAACATAAGTGAAACTCGTTTAAGACATTTTATTATTTATAACAATAATTGCATTTAATACGATCTTAACAAAGATTATATTAAAATTGAAAATTATAATAAAAATTTAATTTACATTTTTACATCAAAGTTACAATGCACAAGATAATAAAATTGAGCAATAAAATATTCTTAGTTATTACTTTTTATCGTTGCATAATATTTATATAAGTAATTTTTTTTTATATTTTTAATAACTTATTTTTGCTCTTTTGCTTTAACGTTTAAGTGTAAAATGTATAAAAGCTTCTTAATGTCTAAAATTGCAATTTAATAATTATTATCAAAATAAATATTTCTCGCAAGCAATTCTTTAATCGCAAGATTCTTAATTTACGTATTAGCTTCAATGTTATAAGACACACTTATATTAGTAAGTCGTAATAGACTTGTTTATCTTCTTAAATCGTAAAATTGTAATTAAGAAGAATCGAATATTCGAGAAAATTATCGTTTATTTATTAATTTATTGTTAAGAACAATTTAACAAGTTAGACGTTTAAATAAGTCTTAAAATAAATCAATGTATTGTAGGAAAACGCGATCGAAATGTAGTTTAACATATTGTGCAAATGCGTTGTTAACGATTATATTTCTAATTTTGTCTCTTAATTATATTTATTTGTCAAAGACTACATTTATTATATTTGATTGTTAAATTTGATAAAGTAGTTAATTAAGTATTTTAATAATTAATTGCATCTTGTTCTAAAATGTCGCGATAATTAATAATATTATTATTGATTAAAATTAATTAACATATATGAAAAAAATAAGATTTGTTAATATCTTGTCTTAACATTTAAATGTTATAGATATTACTTGTTTTCACTCTTAATTTTTTTACTTCGTAGTTGAAGCATAATTTGTCGCTACACATTGCTAGTTGCATTTCTAATTAAACTTAAAATTAAATTACAACGAACTCTAACAAATTATATTAACGATTTTTAATTTTACTTTATAAGAGAAAAAATATAACGCATAAAGCAACAAAATTTAGCAATAAAACTATAACTTTAACTATTATTGCGTATTGTTATACAAGATCTTAAGAGATAACTTATACTTCTTATTAATAATTATTACATCTCTCTTAGCTTAACGTTGAAGTGCGTAAGATTACACATTACTAATTATTAAGTAAACATTACGTAAAAGTTGCAAAAAAAGACGCTAACAAGTAACTCTTAATATGTTATTATATTATCGAGTTATTAAGTTTTAAACAACAATTGCGAAAATTATAAGTCGTAACATTAAAAATAATAAAACGTAAAATATTAACAAATGACTAAAAGTTAATTTTATTTAAATTAATATTTGTCTCCACACTATTATAATTACTAACAAATAATAAATCTATTTTAAGTTGTTAATGTAAGTAAGTGTCATCTAATAATATTTTGTGCGCTAAGCAAAATCTATAATTCTAATAATTTATAACGAGAAACAATGCTTTTTTACAATAGAAAATAACTTGCTCTTTTTAATTGTTAACTTTTGCTTCAAGTACTTTATTCGAACGTCAAGCTTCGTAAACAATTATATCGTCAACTATATGCGACGTTTGCTTTGTTAAATAAGAAGCTTTAAATAAATAATAATTGAGAAATTAATATAAGAATGAATGATACTTAAGATGTTACTAGATAGCATAGTGTAATTATACACATTTCTAGCATTAATTTTTATTGTTCGAAAACTTATGTTATTAAGATAAAAAACTATTGTCGAAACGATAGAATTTGACGAGTAAATCTTAAGTAGTGACTTGACGTTACAATTTTTATTAAATAATTATATTTAAATCTTAACTTTAATAGCATATCGACAAGTATTAAAATGTAAAATAAAACTTAACCATATTAATTATTAAAGTTATGTTAAGTTAGAATTTTAACGTAAATATATTGTATTAAATAATATCTTTATTAGTTAATAACTATTTACAAACGTAAAAAGCGACAATTCTTATAGAAGCTTAAGAAAATACGTTCGATTTACGAAAATTGTTGCTACGCAAACAAGAAATACACAATGTACGATTCTTAATTTTTAACATTGTATTCAAGAAAAAAATACGCAATTTTAATAAAGAATCTACTTGTAAACAACAAATTAACGTAAATATTGCTCTTTTTATGCTTTTAAGTTACATTAAGATTTTGAAATTTTAATACGCTTTTGAAAAAAACACTTCTACAAACGAATGCTAAAAGATATTGCATATTAAACGAGAAAATAAAATATCTCGATAATATATAAGCAATTTACGATTATTTCGACTTTCTTATGTTATGCAATAAAGCAAATAAATTAAACGCGATTATTAAATTTAATTATGCGAACTTTAAATAAAATTTAAGCAAAAAAAGATTTAACAATAAAATAAAAAATAATCGATAAAAAGTTTACGACATAAATTAGATTGCAAGAGTTGTTCTCGTATTATTTTTTATTACTTATTGTAATAGCTTGTATAATCTAACATAATTGTTGTAACTTCACTTTTACTTTAGTTTATTTTATTTGCTTTAAAACAAATTTCTTAGCGTTTAATAATAAGCAAATATCGTTTATGAATTTTTATTCAATTAATCTTTATATCTTTTTGCAACTTAATTACAAAATTAACACTTTATTTTTTAAAATTTGCTAATGATATATTAATATTTGTTTTAAGTAAATTGATTGTTAATTAAGCATAATCTTTATCGAAATAACTAGAAAAAACTCGATTGTTATTGTTTGATTAATTATTTCGCTTTTCGTGTAATAGAGCTTCGAATTACATGAAAAAAATAGCAATTAATAATAAAATTTAGCAATAGAATTTCTCGTTGTTAAACTAAATATAAAAGTATTAGTTACTTTAGTTTCTAAGTATTACTTTTATAATTAAGACAATTTTCGTTCACGTTTATACTATTTTCTATTTTATTTCTTTTAACATTACGTGCTATCTCTAGAGCATTTTATTATAATTAAAAAATTTTCGCAATTCGATCAAGATGCATTGTTCGATCTAAAGAAGCACTCGAATAACAATAGCGTTTTTGACATATTTTATTGATTTAATTTTTTTAATCTAGAAGTTATTAAAGTTTACTAAAATCTTTTCTCGTTTATTCGAAAAAACAAACGTTAAACAAAGTCTTTATTTGACGAACTTTTGCGTCTTAATAATGAAAGCGTAATTATATAAACGATCGAAAAGTATTTTATGTTCGAAGAGTAATAATAAAATCAAACTTTTTAAAATTAAGATACAAAGTTAAAACTAATAAAGCATTTAAACTCTTAATGAAATAATTGAGCTTAAAAAATCAAGCTTTAAAGCGATTAATATAAGATTGCTTGCGTTGCTACTAATGTGCTTAAAGTTATTTGCAAAAGCTATAAAAAGCATTTTTTTTATTTAACTTTTACTAATTTAGAAACTTCTATTATAAGACGATACGAAAAAGATAATAATTAATGTTAAAAGTTCAAAAATTTATTGCAAAAAACTATAGAGCAATTTTTGCAAAATGTAAATTAAGACTTTTTTACTTATTTTCGCTTTTTTTTCTTTTATATTTTTAAAATTTGACTTCTATTGTTGCAATCAATTGTTAACTTTTTGCTCTTATAATTACTCTATTATTATTCTTCGATAATATTTTACTTATATTTAAGTTAACGTACTAATACGAATTTTATTTCTAATTGTAGAAGACGAAGTTTATAAAACGCAAAAAAACAAAGCGATATAATCAACAAGACTTTGATAATTAATCAACAAAAATAATGTTGAATCTTAATATCTTTTTTCAATTATTAAAAAAATTAAGCTTTGACAAGTTTGTTCGCTTTTTACGAACGAATGTGATTATTTCAAGACGTACGAAGTTCGCTAAGTTAATTAAAAAGCATATAAATTTAATTAAGCGCAATGTTCTTAACAATTTAAAGACAAGTACTTAAGTATTTATTGCTCTAGATAACTAGTTAAGTTCGAATTATCTTTTTTCTCTAAGAGTTATCGCATACTTTATTAACATAAATTAACAATATAAAGAAATTTTGTTAATTTTTAAGTTTTTGAAAAGTAAATATATAGAAAAGCGATTAACTAATGTAATATATAGCATTTTGAAGAAATACAATCTTTAAGATCGTCTAATAATTATTATTGTAAATAACGTTAATAATAACAAAATATTACGAAAAGCTTTTATCAAGATTTTGCGAAACAAGAACATAGTTTAAGATTCGAAGCTTAAAACAATAAATTGCATAAATTATGTTATGTAAATTGCGATTAACAATTTGTTAAAAACGCTCAAAATACGTATTTAAAACAAGAATGTTATTATCGAATTTAAAAAAAAGAATTTCGACAATTTAATTAAAAGAAGAGATTCTTTTAAGAAGACTCTACGCAAAATAAGATTAATTGCTAGCTTCTATTGCTATAAGTTCTAATAAATATGACTTTTAAATTTAACTTATTATTATTGCGATTAATGCGTCGATCGTTTAATACAAAGTTTTTCGCGAACTTTAAACAAATAATGTATTAAACAAAAATATAAAAAACATAATTTAAGATATTAAGATTTGTTAAAACAATATTTATGCTATGTTGCAACAAATATACGACATAAAAAATTCTATACATAAATAATTTTATATTTGAGCGAAATTAAAGTTTCGAATGCTAAATTTAGCAAAAAATAAATAAAGTTAAATATGTTATATAATAATATTTTTGAAATCTTTTAAAAAACTTATTCGAACATTAAGTTTTTTTTAGACATTTACAATATGCGAAGCTTAAAAGACTTACAATGCAATGCATGATTATTTGAAAAATTAACGACAAGTTATTGCAAGACTTTTAGATATAACTTGAACAAAGAAATTATAAAAAAACATTTAGATCGTTAGAAAATCGAATTAATATATATTGTAAAGCTATCTATAATAAAGCAAATACATACTTTAATGTTAAGACTTTGCTTAACTTGTTTAAGAAACAATCGATATATAATGTACGTTACTTTATTAATAATGTTTTGCATTCTATTGTCGTCTTTTATTGCTTAAAAGATTGACGTCTCTTTATAAAATTAAAGTTAATTATTAGTTAATAAACGAAAATACACTTAAGAGTTTAAAAAACACTACAATAATAGCTATTTACAATATTAAAAATCAAAATATTATTAACGTCTTGTTATTAAATTTAAAAAGAGACGATTTTTAGCGATTGTCGTGCGCTACTTAAAGCAACATCGACAATTAACAAAACATCGTCAATAGCACACAAGATATTGCGCTAGAGACGAAGATTAACAAGACAATTGTTTAACTTGCTAAGTTAATTGAATTTATTAATAAGTCTTTTATTTTAAGCGTTTAAAGCACTTTCAAATTTTGATTTTTAACATTAACTTGTATAATTAAAGATGTTTTAACAATTCTTGTCTTGAATGTTGATGTCGAACAATTGTTTTTAATAATGCGCGATATAATTATTTATCGTCGCAATCGATTTTGCGAACACATTGTTAAAAACATAATAATAATTAAACGTACAAATTGATTTGCTAAGAACATCTTGAAAAACGCAAATACTATATTGTTTATTATCGCGAAAAAGTTAAATTAAGATATTGAAAAAAATTAACGACAACGAATCTTTATTAAATATTACTTGAGCAATAAAATCAAAGAACGATAATAAGAAGTTAAACAATAACTTAAACTTCGAAAGGTCTTTTATCGAATTAAATAATTTGAACAACGCTACTTATGCAATAGCAATAGCAAGCAACAATAGAAGTCGAAATCAAACTAATACGTTAAAAGAACTTTAAGCTTGTTTTTTTATTAATCTCTCTTTAATGTTTTTGATAAATAAGATTTAAAATTATGTTGACAATAATGCGAGAAAACATCGAAGTTCGAGTTATTCGTAAATAGAGTTAACATTGTTGACGTATTCGCAAAACTTAAATTATTTTCGATTAATGTCTTAAGTAATTATATTTATCTTTGCGAAGAATTAACGACAATACATAATAAATAAATTAAATCAAAGTATGTTAACTTATTCGCGAAAGATATTTGCGAAGCGACAACGAATTAATACATAAAATAACTATTAATTTAGCTTAAACGTAATAGAGAAATAGCGAGAAAAACTTAGTTTCGACATACATTAAACGAAGCTTAATTAATTGTTATAATAGTTAGATTTTATTTTAAACTTTCAACAAGTACTCATTTTTAAATCTTAGTGTTCTAGACTTTTAAAATCAATTTTACGAATTTTATCTCTATATATATGGCGTGATTAAACAACGTTAAGTCTTTATTAATTTATTGTTTAAATTTGTTATTTGAGTTTTGAACGCAAATTGTTGATGCATTTGTCTATGCAAAGCATAAGACGTATCTTATTATTTATCTAATTTTATATTAATTCTATATTAATTTTATATTAATTTTATATTAATTTTATATTAATTTTATCGATAAGATCGAATGAGTCGAGTTGAACACTCAACGCGCATTTTTCGTTCGTCTCATTCTATTAAACTAGGAAATTTGCTTGATTCTAGAATCAAGATTGGACAAATTAATTCGATCGAGTTGAAATTCGACTCGACGATCACACTAGTTTAGCTTGCTATCAGGTATATCGAATACTATTTAATTAATTTATTATCGAGTATATCGAGCACTACTTATCTATTAAGTTGTCAAGTATGCAAATAATTGTACTTTGTACTTTATATTGTGTTGTAAATTATATATTATATTATTTTAAACTAGATTTGTAATACTATTCTTTTTCTCAAAGATTTTTGTTTCGAAAGTTAAATATCTTTTCTATTATATTTTGTTAGCAACAAAGTCGTCTTTGTATTGCATTCGAAATTGAACGCTACAATAAATTAATAGATATTATCTATAAACGTTGCTCACTCTCTAATTATTTCTATATTATTATAAAAGACTTAACGTTTTATTTAAAGTATTCGAAATGTATTTGTGCAAACAAATTGTGCGTAAATATATTGTAATCTTTTCTCGATTATAATAGAGAAGATCTTTCTATTAATATTGTTAAAGATAAAGCTCTATTAACAATTGTTATAATTTAATTGCTACAAAATAAAAATATTTTAAAAATATTTAAGGCAAAGATAAAACAAAAAATATAATATTTGTTGTTAAGAATAAAAGAGTCGAATATTTTCAAATTCTTTAATTATTTCGTTGCAAATATTCTTGTCAAATTGTTTTTTATCTTCTAGTTATCTCTTGCTATACTAAATAACTTTTCGAATATTAATAGAATTTATAAATAAAATTATAGCAATTATTAAAATTCTTCTTTGATTTCTACGTGTTCTTCGAGATAGAATACTCTTTTTACTTGATAAAATATTTTTGATTTTGTTGCTTTAAAATCTTTTTTACTTTGTATCTACTTTTTTTCTAAACTTTGTAATAGAATATTTTTTGTATAAATATATTGAGATCGATTGATTTCAACAATAAAATATAAAATATTAAGAATACTTTAATATTCTTAAGTAAGTCGAGTTTATAATTAACTAATTTCTTGATTATTTTAATAAAAAATAATTCGATCTTAACGTAATTTAATTTCTTGCTTTTCTTTCTAATTTTTAAATTCTTAATTAGAAGATAAATCTTATTTCTCTCTTTTAGCTAAGATATTGTTTTTTGTTTTTTGTTCTAATATCTAACTAATTTTTTCTATACAAAAGAGATATTTTTCTATATCTACTTAAGCATAGCTACTCTCTTAATAACTAATTGTGCTAATAAATGTCTTCATTTGTTCTCGAAGAGATTCGATTCTTTGTTATAATTTGCAAAGAATAAGATTATTTTTGTAATATTCGAAATCTTTGTATTTAATATTAGTTGTGTTATAGATAAAAGTAATACTTAATTGTTTTAAGTATTGTTAATATAGTATTGTAGAAATTGCTTAAGATTTTAATTTGTTCTTTTTATTTAATTATTTGTAATCGAATAATAGACAATAAATATACAAAGTCTTGTATCTAATATTAAGATAAGTATCTTTTAATAGTTAGACGTAAAAAGCTTGTCTTTGTTACTAATTAATTCTTTAAGTATATTGTAATATTGTATAAGTCGATTTAATATATTATATTTTAGTTGTTCTACTATAAACTTTTTTGTATATATAATAATATATAAGTACTTAACGAGTTTGTCGATTATTATTAGTATCAAATTATATCTATCTTTAGTTGCTAAATTTGTCGACTTTAACAACTTAATAATAAAGTTTATTGTAACTTTATTCTATAGCAATTTAAATAATTTCTAATATTAAATTTTGCTATAGCTTGTATATATATTATATTTGTTCTACTAATAGCTAAGATATTGTTTAATATATATCTCGATAACTTATTCTATTTAAGAAAACTAATAATATCAATATAAAAGCTAAAGAATTTTAATTACTTTTAAGTGCTTTTGCAATAATTTATTATAATATTTCTTTATATATTTGTCGATCTTGTTAATAGATATTTGAAGTTTTTCTTTCTTTATTAAAAATTGTTCTTTAATATCTCTAAGTATTTATAAGATAATATTTAGTTTATACTTGTTTGTTAATAGTAATTTGTTTTTGTTAATCTTAAATATATTGTAATTAAACAATTTCTTTGTTTTTATATAATTACTTCTTTTGTTAAGTATATCTACTCTATTATTATCTTTGTCTAATATATATTGTGTTTTGAGCTTGTACTACTTAAGTTGCTCTAATTATTATATTTGTCTTTTATTAAGTTGTTTAACAATAGTAAAATATAAAAGATTTTTGTAATCTATAAGAATTGTAAATTCTAATAATTTTTCGATATATACTTTTTATAATTTTAAGAAGACTACAATAGCAAATAGCTTCTTATTGTAAATATTATAATTTTGTTCAATTAATAAAAGTTTTCTTAAGAGATATATTATTAAGTGCTATATATCTTTATACTTTTAATTAAAATATATATTGATAACTAAATCTAATATGTTGATTTTAACTTTATTTAATAATTATAAGTTGTATATCTTTAATACTAATTTCTTTAAATATCTTAACTTAAGATTCTAAAATAATTTATCTTCTATTAACTTCTATATTTATAGCGTCTTTTTTTTTGTAAAATTTGTTAATAATATTGCGTTAACAAAGTAGTTTTTAATAAATTTCTTGTTGTAGTTTATGAAATCTAAAAAGAATTAAACTTTCTTAACGTTAATAAATAATTTCTATTCTTTAATTGCTTGTAGCTTTTCGAGATTTATATATACTTTATATTATTTAATAACAAATTTAAGAAAGTCGACTTCTTTTTAATAATGTAATCGTCGAGTCGAGTTTCAATTCAATTGAATTAACTCGCTTAATTTTAACTCTAGAATTAGGCAAATTTTCTAGCTTAACAAAATAAGACGAGTGAAGAAAGTGCGTCGAATGTTTAACTCGACTTACTCGATTACGTAATGTTAAGTAACGCGCTAATTATATACGATTAACGTAAATCTTGCGCTAGTTTGATCGAATTAGTGCATAGATAAGATAAGATAAGATAAGCAAATGCTAATGCGACGAAATTAGCTTAAGTTCTTGATATTAACTTGACAAAACTCAATTCTAAAGTTAAATTCTCGTCTTAATCTTGACTTAATTCTACGAGATTCAAGAGAATATATCGAATTAAGAAAAAAGTGTTCGACTCGACTTAACAATTACACTACTTTTTAATAAAACTCGCATTTCTCTAATTTAAAATATAGATTTTTTCTATTTAGATATTTTAGTACTTTAAAATTATAATTTATATTTTTTTTTAAGATATTTAAGTAAATTATAATATTGTTCAAGTATATTATAACAAATAAATTTAAATATTATTGTAATATATTACTAACTATTTTCTAATATATTGTCGAAGCGTTTGTAAGTTCAAACAATATTATTATATATTTGTATAATTTATATTGTATATAAAAAGCTGTCTTTTACTTTTTCTTTATTTTTATTCTAATCTAATTGTATATTTTTTGTAAGTTTAATTTAATAAAGTATTTTGCTTCGAACAATTAATTCTAAAGCTTATTAATATTAAATAATAAATATCGATTTTTTATTATAATATTGTTTAACTTTCGATAATCGATATATAGATAAAGAATTTTGTTCTTCTTAAATATAAAGAGAATTAAATATTCTATCTATAATTAAAATTTGTTAATAAATTTTTTTTCTTGTTTTTTGTTAGATATTCGCGAAGTGTTTTTAACTTTTTTTTAAATAATATATATATAAATTCAAACGTAAATTGCTTGTCTAATTTAAGTTTAATCTTGTAATTTTACAATTAATATTTAGATAAAATCTTGATGTTTTCATTTTCTAAAATAGATACTCTTAATTGTTGTATATTTGTAATATATACTTTAGCAATTCTTTTACTATATAAGATAGTTTGAAACTCTTAGAAGATTTGTAGTTTTCTTTTCTTACTTTAACTTTGCAATTTGATTAACTCTTGTCAATATCTATTAAATCAAACTTTGTTAGATTGTTTTTTTGCAAAACTATAAGCTTGCTACTTGCGATCGAATTTTTACTTAATCTTTTATCTATTATTGAATATTATTAATATATAAATTAAATATAAATTGCGTAATTATATTGCGCAAATCTAAATATTTATATATTTTAGTTAATTTCTAAATTGTATTGCTTTAATTAAGACATTTCTAGAACAATATTATAAGTAATTATTTTTACTATATTAAAGATTAGTTTCTTGTAATATTGCTAAATAGCTATCAATAATAATTTTGTTTCTTTGTTTACTTTTTTATTTTCTACAAGTAAAAAATTTCTATCTACAATTACTAGATTGTAAATATTAGATTTCTTCTAAGTAAAATATTCTTTTCTTACTACAAAAGCTCTAATTATAAAATTATCTATTATATTAGAATTAATTGTTATTGTAAGTCGACAATTATTAATCTTAATTAATATAATAAAATATTGTATATGCGTTGTTAAGTTTAGTTGCTACTATTAAGCTAATATATTGCATTTCTTTAATATATTCTTTATTAAAGAATTTGAACTTTTTTTTGCTTCTATATTGTAATTTCTGCTTTAAGCATCTATCTATATTAAGTTTTCTTTTGTTGCTAAATTGCTAACTTCAATTTCTTCGAAAATTAGTTAACTTCTTGCTTGTCTTCTAGATAAGTTTAGTATAAGTTGTTATAACAAGTTGTTTAACTAAAATCTACATATAAGTTGTTTGCTTTTCTAATAATAATATCTTTACGCTTAAGTATTAATATTCGTGTATTTGTCTTAATAAGATTTAGTTGTTTTACAATTCTATCAAATATATTATTTTCTATAATAATATTACTTTCTAGCTTCTTCTTATATTTGTTTACGATCTTCGATAAGCTAGCTAAAGTCTCGAGATAATTTGTAATATTCTTTATATATTTATAAAAGTTTCTTCAGTTATATTCTTCGTCTAAGTATTAGGAAGTTAGGCTTAACTAATCAAAAGATCAATCTGGGCGCTCTAGCAACGATTCGATTTACTAACTTTACTATACGACAAACTGCTTGTAACACTAAGTCGATAATTGAATTATAAGATTTAATAGTCTTCTAAAGTACTTAAATAACTTTTTGCGTAAATGCAAATGTCTTATCTAATAATATTCTATCTAGAACTTTCTATAATTAATTTGAATTCTCTATTAAATAGTAATTGTTGTTCGATTTAGTCTTAAGAATCTTTGTCTCTATATCGATTTGCTTCCTAATATTGTTTTAATTATTAAGTATTTCTCTTAATATAGTATTAATTTTTCGACAATTTATTAAGTTTTGTAATCGACAATCTCTTGCGAAATAATTTGATTTATTATATAAATAGCATATTTTTTTAAAATTTGTTATGTTGCTTTCTTGCTAGATAAAGAATAACAACTAAACAAGCAAAGCAACTAGGCAAGACAACTAGACAAGATAAAAAGACACGTAAGTAAACAAGACAAACATCTATAATAATTGTAAAGATAATTCTCTAAGAACTAAGTTAACAATTAAGTTATACTTAATAGTTCAAAAGCAAACGTTATTAACAAGCGTCAAATGTTCTCTTACTATTTAACAAGAGTATTAGACACAAATCTCGTAATATATGTTTTTCTTAAAAGAAAAAATATTAACGCTATTATTATATTGCAAATTCAAACGTTATCTAATTTTTAAACTCAATTATTATTTTGTCTAGATCTTAATAATATAATCAATTGTAATAAATTTGTTGTTCTTGTTTGTCTACGCGTTATGTTGCTAAATAGTCTTAGATTAATCTTTCTTAATCTTTAATTTGTTATAAAACTTCTTGTTGCGTTAATAATAAACGTTCTTTCTCGCATTTAAGTACGTCTTGTTTAATTTAATTTTTGCAAAGTTGTTCTAAAAACTATTTTTGAACAATTTGACAATCTTGACAATCTAAGTTAACTTGTTAGCAAATTTAATAATATTCTTAAGAAGAGCATAAATATTAATTACAATAATAAGATTAACATTAAGAATAATATTGTAACTATCTTATATAACTTAAAGACGCATTGTTGTTTTGTTCAAGTTATTCGCTATTTTGTTTAATATTTGTTTAGCAATTATCGCAAATTAAGTTTTCTAACAATTAATAATTAAGATATTTGTAACTCTAAAAGTTATTTTCTTGCAAATTAATTTATCTTTCGAAATCGATATTTAACGCACAATTAAGTTTATCTTAATTGTCTCGAACTTCTTCGCATAATATTTTAGCAACTTTAAATCTCGCAAAACAAAGAATAAAACAAAATTAAAAAAAATATCTTTGTTAATTAAGATTTTTAAAGTCGATTTGCTTACTTTTATTATTAAAGTTAGACGTTCGCAAAATAATGTTATTGCCTTAAATAAAACTTAATTAATATTTGTCTTTTGCGTCTTTTGCGCTTTAATTAAAGTTGCATCTTAACATTTAATTATTTAATAAACTTCGATTAATACAATCTTTTTGTTAATATTAATTGTCTTAAGATTTTTCTTATAATATAAATTTGAAAATTAATTGTTAAATATAACAAGATATGAGACAAATTTGCAAATTTTATAATTTGCAAAGATCTAATCTTTCTTTAGAGATAACAACTTATTAGAGCGTATTAATATATTGTAAAATATAATACTATAGTAGTGTGATCGTTGGGTTAGATCAAACACTTTTTTCCTAACTTGACTCATCCTTTTGGGCCTCGTAGGGTTGGGCTAGGGTCAAGGCGCGAACTCGATTCTAGAGTTGAGTTTTGTCGAGTCAATGTCAAGAATTCAAGCTAACTTCGTCGCGTTAGCATTCGCTTATCTTATTTTATCTTATCTATGCGTTAACTCGATTAAGTTAGCGTAGAGTTCTCGCTAAACGCACATGATTAGCGCATCACGTGACGTTACGTAATCGAACAAGTTGAGTTGAGCGTTTGACGCGCCTCATGCGTTCGATCCACCCAATTAGGCTAGAACTTTTGCTCGACCCCAAGGTTAAAATTGGGCGAGTCAACTCGTCGATCACGCTATACTATACACAAGATTATTTATCTTAGTTGTTTTATACTTCTTTTGCGAGTCAATAATTTAAGTAAATTAAATATTAATATTATTTTGCAAGATATATTTCTTTTTAAAAATATTAACAATGCTTATAAATATAGAGATAAGCTTTAGAGATTCGCATAATATACAAATATTATTATTCTTGTTAAAAGTTGCGAGTTATAGAACAAAGCAATTTTGTATTATAATATTAATGCAAACAACACAACTTATATTGTAATCAATAAGACACATATAACTTGCTAAATAAATAAGATAATTATTAATCTTTATCTTTTCTTTAAATTAAAATAGAGCAATATTGTTTTTAATTATCTTTGCGCTTAAAATCTCGAAATTAAAAATTAAATAAACAAGAGATACATTATTGTCTTTGCAAAGCATAAATATAATAAAATAGCTATTAAATATAAATTTTTTGCGAATAAGTTATTCGATATTTGTTATAGTATGCTTTTAGAAAAAATTATTCTTAAGATTAATATCTATTTGATTTAGTTTGTTGTTATCTAATGCAATCTAATTATTATTATCTTGCTAATTTAGCGTTTTTGTAAGATTATTTTTAATTATCTAATTTGCGACTTTGCGTTCGCGAACTTTTGCAACATTTTAACTAAAATAAAAGTTCTTGTTCTTTTTGTTAAAAGTTATGTTAATTGCTTGTTAAACAATAACAATAGATAGAAGATTTTGCAATGCAACAACAATAATAAAGATATTATTATCGATAATATTAAAATAATAGTTAACAATAGTAAACAAGAATACATGTTAATAAAATTTAAGATAATAAACTTTAATAATATTGTTAACATTAATATTGATTGTACTAGTATCTTAATAAATTGCGTCTTGTAACTAAAACTTATAAAGCGTCTATTATAAGTAAACAATAAATTATAATTGTTTAATATTATATTTAAACAAGTAGTTTATTGCTATTAATTCTTGAATATTAATAACAATAATATTAAGATAATGTTTTAACGTTGTTGTCTTTTTTACTATTTGTAATAGTTTTAATCTTAAATAATCTATCTTTTTTCTTTAATATAAGCGCGTTTTTTGTTGTCTTAAATAATTAATTGCACTTCTTTAACAATAATATAAAAACAATAATATAAAAACAATAATGTCTACTATAGATATCGAGACAATTACTTTAAATATTAGAGTAGTTGTTTTAAAATCTTTTATAATAAAGAAAATAAATGTTTTGTGCTTTGTCTTGTAGTTGTTAACAAGATTTGCAAAATCTTCTAGTAGATTTTCGTTATATTATTAATTTTACTTAGTATTGTAACTCTTTTATCGAACAAAGATACTTCGAGATAAGACAATCTTATCTATATTGACAAATGTAATATTCGATAAAAGTTTCAATTTTGTAAAAATGTTATTTAATATTTAACTTAATAACAATCTTTAAATAATTTAATTTTAAATAATTGTATAAATTTTTATTGTCTAGCGCTAACTTTAGATAAATAATAAATATAATTAAGTAGATCTTTTAATCTATTGAAAGATTTAATTTGTACGCTAGATTGTTTTTTTATTTAAGAATGTTTAAAAATTTAATACGTTAAATTGACAACTTAAACAATTTGACAAACAACAAGAAGTAACTTTTATAAAGACGAAAATATATTATATTGCTTATTAAAAATTCGATAAATTTGTAATATTTATTATATATTGTTTTAACTATTATATTAGCTTATACGATTGTCGCTTTTGTTTCGAAAACATTAACAATCTTCTTTTACAATTAATTTGTTTAAAGATTGTTAAATCTAAGAAGAGATAAAAGATTATATATTTTAAAACTTATAATTATCTTATTTAATAATAATTTAATAGAGATATTAAGCAAATTATTAAGACAAACGCAAAGTGCAAACAAAAAAAACACTTAATTTAAATTAAGATTACTAGTCGCTATATATTACAAGACTATCTTAATTGTTTAGTTTATTTGTTTAGTTTATTTGTCTATTTGTAAGTAATATATTGTTAAGATTAGAAACTAAACTTCTAGTTTTTAAAATATAATTGTTTAGAATTTAGATATAAACTTGCAATTCTTGTTGTACACAAACGCTTTTAGAACTCTCTAATTAACAAGATTGTTAAAAAGAATACTTGTTTACTTTGTTGCAATATAAGTTGTCTTGTTATTTAAGACAATTATTTTTTTGAAAAATTTGCAAGTTGTTGTTAAAACAATATTGAAGTTCTAATATAACAATAGTTTTAAGACAAAATTAATACATACAATATAAAAAAACACAAAAGAGTTTAAAATTGAATTAAAACTCTTATACAATTAATATTATTTAATTTAATAAAGATTGTATTCTTAATAATAAACAATATATCGATGCAATTAAGAGACAAGCTTGCGAAGATAAAAGTTAGCAATTATTGTCTTGTAAATGCGAGTAAAGTTAGCATAACTATTTATATTGTGCGTCTAATAAAAGATTTCTATTTTAAATTTCTTAAACAAGTATAGTCTTTTGCAATTTGCATAATTTATAAAATAAAATAAGTTGTTTTCTTTAAAAAAACTAAATGCTAAAAGATATAAACAACTTTCGAATTATTATTAGAATTTCTATTTATTTAATAAATTTAACGTATATCTTAAGAAGTCTTTTCTTAAAAAATTTACTTATTTAAACAAGATATAAGTAAAATAAGATTGTTTTATCGATTGTATCTTAATTGATTAAATTTAATTTCTCTTTAAAAGTTTGTCGCATTAACTTAGTTACAATTTCTACATTTGTTGCAAAGTTGTCTATTTTATCTAGAATTAATAATTTGTTCTTATTATATTTATTTTCAAATGCAAGAAGTTTAAACAACATATTCGAAATTATATATAGTCTTCTTGCACAATAATATATATTTAATAAAAACTATAAAAGATATTGCGAGATACGTACAAGACAAAGATTAAGTTTGTTAGTTAATAAAAAGAATAACGTAATTTGTTTAACATAATTTGTTATAATCAAGTAATTAATACAAACTATAATAAGTCTCCTAATTGCTTCTATTAAATATCTAATCTTTTGTATTTTTATACGAGACAAGTTACTTTTATTTTAATTAATTAATAATTTATTTTAGCAAAACTTAAAGTCTTGAACAAAAACAAGATATATTAAATATTGTCTTGTCTAAAGTTGTTATTAATTAATTTGTTTTTAATATAATATATTTCGATATTAAATTTGCGTTTCTTAAAGATGTTTAAGTCTATATACAATTGACAACTATTATCGAAATAAATTAAGAAGTTCGAAGTTGTTAAAAATTGCTATAGCTAATAAAAGAATTAAAGAAGAGTAAACAAATATTTAATATACGTATTTTTTAAATACGTCTTTCGCTTTTGCTTGTTAACAATAGAATTTTTTTTTAGAAGACAAGTCTTTTCTTGTTGTAAAATGTTAGTTCGTTAGACGTACTAAACAATCTTGTCTTTTTAATAATTAACGAAATCAAAATAGATCTTAAGCGTCTTTAAATTCTTAAAAAATTTGATTGTCTTAATAATAGCAATACGCTTTTTAATAATTAATAAGTCACGAAAACGTTTACTTTTTACTCTAGCAAAATAATATTAAAATAATTAAGATAGATTTTTTTAAAACTAAATATAATATTTAGCAAAACTAATTTGTCAAACAATTAAATAAAATAAGCTAAATATATATCGAACAATTGAGAGAAAACAATAATATTATCAATGTAAATACGACAAAAGTCTTTAAATTAACAAAGCTCTTTGTTTAATATTTGTTAAACGTAGACAAACAAATTTTTAAATCTTATAATAACGATATTAAGTTGTTTTTTGTCTTAATAAATAATAAAAAAGAACTTATATTTGTCTTTAAATAAAATTAAGAATTGCAAGAAAAAAGTTAAGAATTGCAAGAAAAAAGTTAATTTGTTTATTAAATTTATATATTTACAATTACAAATTTAAACTATAATATTTGTTTAAATAAATATCGAATATTTATTTGTAGTAATTAGTTTATTTAGTTTGCAAATATTAGTTACTACTTAATACTTTCGAGTTTCGTTTAGTAAAGTTTGTCAAATTACGAAGACAAGAAATTCGAACAACAAAGATTTAATTAATTATATTATCTTGTTTTAAATATATAATTTGTCGAATTCTTTATTAACTATCTTGCAATCACATTTTTTTAAAGAACAAATCTTGTATTTCATTTTCGACGCTAATATAGAATTTTAGTCGCTACTTAATAAAATTAACATTTAATCTTTTTTGACAAAATTAATTATTTTACTAGTATTCTCTTACAAAATATACAATTGTTTGACAAGACATTAAAACACAATAATTTTGTCTAGATTTTTGTAGATATAAACGCTATTAATTAAATTTGTCTAATAGTTATTATTAAGCATATTAATCTTAATATTTTCTTTAGTTGTTTAGCTCTCTTCGTCAAAGCTAATCTAATAACAATCTTGTTTTTTAAACTTTAACAAACGTCTTAGCATCGCGTATTGCAAGATACAAAGAGATACAAAACAATTGTTACAAATATATACAAAAGACATTCTTTTATTTGCGACATAAAAGTATTAAATAAAGTTAATTCAAAAAGATAGTTCTTGTTAAGTACAATTTTGTCTTGTACTATTATTAGAATTTCGAAAATAAAATAAGCGACAATTACAAGATTTCTTTCGATTTTAATAACTCGTTTTATTTAAATATTGTTTTTTAACTTTATTTTTAAATTTGTCTTTAAATTTTAACAATTTTTAATAACAAGTTTTCGTCTATTTGCATTAACAATTATACGTTTAAGATCAATAATATCTATCTTAAGTAGCAGCTTTGCTTTTAGATTTTTTATAATATAAACTTTTTAATAGAAGTAAGCAATAGCTATCTTGTTGTCTATTTTGTCTTAAAAATACATTAAAAGTTAAAAATAATTATTAATTAAATATTTGTTGTCTTTAATATCGCGCACAAACATAACAACGTTAAACTATTTCGTAAAATACTTTAATCTTAAATTACTAAAAAAGTTATTGTCGATTAATAATATAATGCATTCGCTATTGACGCAAACAATATACAAAATGATTTATTATAAAAATGTTATTTAATATATCGCATAATATTAAGTAGTGTGATCGTTAAGTTGGGTCGAACACTTTTTTCTTAACTCGACCCACCCTCTTGGGCCTCGTAGGATTGGGCCAAGGTTAAGGCGCGAACCCAATCCTAGGGTCGAGTTTCGTTGTGTCAATGCCAAGAATCTAAGCTAACTTCGTCGCGTTAGCATTTGCTTATCTTATCTTATCTTATTTATGCGCTAGTTCGATTGGGCTAGCGCAAGGGTCCACGCTAATCATATGCGATTAGCGTAAACCTTGCGCTAGCTTAATCGAGTTAGCGCGTCACGTGACATCATGTGATTGGGTGGGTCGAGTTAAACACTCGACGTGCATTCTTCGCTCGCTCCACCCTATTAAGCTAGGAAATTTGCCTAACCTTAGGATCAAGATTGGGCGAGTCAACTCGATCGAGTTGAAACTCGACTCGACGATCACACTAATATTAAGGTCTAAAAGCTAATTTATATTGATACAATAATAAAACGTCTACCTTAATTAACTCTAAGTTCGTAAGATTTATCTTAATAAAAATAAGATTAACATAAAATATTTTAATAAATTTTCGACAATATATCTTGTTATATTTGTTTTTAATATGCTAAAAAGGCTTTTTTCTTAATAAAAAGATTAAAATACAACTTTTGTACTTAAAAAATTAAGAAAAAAATATTAATATTAACTTAATATGCATTGCATTTGTCTAGTAAGTTGCTTTCTATAATAAGTCAATTATATAAATAATTAATAATATTTTTTTTGATATAATATACTTCTTTTGACTAATTGTTAACAACATAATATGCTAACGTATTTGTATAAAAGTTATTATAGTAATTTGTAAAATCTTCGAAGAGCATAAAGTAATAGATAAACTCTATATATTTTACAAGATTTGCATAGTATATTGTTATAATAAGAACTTAAATAAATTGCTATTTGCTTGTAGTTGTTCTAGTAATTATTGCAATAATTTTTGCTCTAATTATTTGTAAAAGAATTTATTGTTATTGTAATTGCATGTCTTGCAAAAAACTTTAATATCTAAAACTATATCAATATTTATTGTATTAATTAACAAAATTGTTTGTTAAAATCTTGCAAATTCTATATAGATTGTTTAGAATATTTATAGTTTACAAATTGTTGTCAAGAGAAATATATGTAATCGAATTATTTATAAAAGAGTATACAAGAGAAATAGATTAAATAAGATATATATAATGTAGACTAATAAACAATTCGTTCTTCTAATTGTCTATTTGATTGATTCGAATTTTGCTATCTAAAGCAATAAGCAAATGTTGTCTTTTATATTTTGCGCTTTGCGTTAAGTTTTTTAATAAAGTTCTAAAATAATATATAAGCAATAAGTATATTAACAATAGAACGTAATTTTATTTTAAGCTAATTTTATATCTAGATTAATTGTTCTTAAATTTCTTTGATGCTTATCAATTGTATATAAAGAATAATATTTTGCGAATATTTTATAATCTCTTGTTTGTCTTTAGTATCTTTAACAATAAAGATCTTTAATATTGATTTGTTAAGCGTCTTGCTAATTTTTATCTTAAATTAATTCTACAATCTATTAATAAAGTTTAAAAAAGATAAACTTCGAAATATTTAACATTTAAAGTTGTTTATTTTTTTAAAATATTATATTATAATAAAATTACAAAGACAAAGAGAAAGATTATCTTAAACAACAACTTTGTTAACAACGTATAAATAATTATTTATATGTTCGATAAAGATAAAAAATTCTTTGTATATTGTTTTCTTATAGACAGAAATAACATTATTTAACTTATAACTATCTAGAGCGTCTAGATAAAAGAAGTCTAAATTAGACGTCTTAAATTAACTAGAAAACATATCTATATTTTTCTATAAAAACTTATTAAAATGTCTAGAGATGCAACAAAAATTAGTCGATTTATTTCGAAACAAGTATTATGTCTATTTTACAAAAAAGTATTAATCTTTTTTACGCAATATAGTTTGCAATTAGTTTAGATCGAAAATTGCAAAAGATAAAGTTTGTTTTAAAATTGCAAAAGATAAAGTTTGTTTTAAAATTGCAAAAATAAATTGCAAAATTAAAGTTTTTTTAAAGATTAGAAAATTAGATTGCAAAAACAAAGTTTGTTTAAAAGCTACTAGATTAACTTAAGCGTTAAAAAGTTATTAAACAAGCTTTTGCTATTGTTGCAAATTTATATTATTAAGTATAATTATATTCGACTAGATTAGCAAAAAATAAGTAGATTAAGTATCTAGTTGTAAGATATTAGATTCGACATCTTATTATTAATTGTATTGAGCATATTGTTTAACGTTAAATAAATTGAAAGACTATAAATTGTATAATTGCGCAACAAAATTAAATTAATCAAATTGTTGTTAATTACTTTGCAAAAAATTGCTAAAGCGTAAGTTTATTATTTTAAATCTATTTTTTATCTTGAAATTTGTTCGATTGATTTCAAATTAATAACAAGAATTTATACTATCTTTCTTAAAAGAGAAAGTTTGCTCTTAACAATACAGATTGTTAATGTTCGCTAATATGTCTTTGCGCAATTTATTATTGTTTAATTTGTCAATTTTATCGTTTCTTAGTTTGTCGAAAGAATTAATTATTAATTGTCTAATTAAAAACGCAAATAAAATAGAAGAAGCAAATAAAAAGACAAGACTTAAGATGCTTGAAGATGTAGATTTATTTTATTAAATAACAAGAAATTTGTTAAGATACTTTAAGAAAACAATCGAACTAAAAGAATCTAGATTTAGAATATTATTAAAATAGACATTTAGATTCTTTTGCTTGAGTTGCTTATTTTAATATTTAAATAGTTGCTCTACTAATAATTTTGATAATATCTTCGAGATAATATTGTTAAATATAGAAGATAATAATGTCTTTAAAGTAACATTGTCAATTGTAACAAATTGTAATATCTTGAAAATCTAATAATTAAAAACAATAGATAATAATGTTTTATTAAAGACTTGTTATAAGTTATAATAGATAATAATTTTTTCGTCGAAACTTTGTTGTTAATCGTATTAAAAGAAGTTGCTTATTATGTTTTTTCGAACTTATTAATTGCTTGTTTAAGTAAAGTCTTATTGATTACTTATTTAATTAATCAAATTTGCTTATCTTTACTAGATTAAACAAATTAAGCAAAACGATAAGTTCTATTTGTTAATTCGAATAAAGACAAACGAGATAAAAGTTTAAAGAGCTTCTTGATTCTTAATTTAGATAACTAACTAATGCAAGAGATATATTAATGTTTAATAATACAAAATTGTAGCATTTAATAAGTAAGAATAGAAAGAACAAGATTAATTAGTTTAATAAAGAAAGATATCTTAACACAATTAGATAAACATTTGTAAAAGATAGACTTGTTAACTTTGATACAATAATCTAATGTCTAATAATTACGAAAGATAGACAAATATTAACTCTAATATAATAATATAATATTTAATAACTATTAAAGACAAACAAATGTTAACTCTAATACAATAATCTAATATCTAGTAATTGCGAAACACAAACAAATGTTAACTCTAATATAATAATCTAATGTCTAGTAATTAGATTGATCGCTAGATTAAATTTCGATATTAACATTTTAACTTAATCCAAATACTTGATATCAATCTCTTAACTTGACTTGAAATTGATCTTGAGTCAACGATTTCTTAACTTAACTCGATCGACTCGCTAAGCAATCGAAAATAACGTCAAAATGCTAAGATTTTCTATTTTTAAAAAAATTCGCATTATTTGAATTACTAAAAATAGTTTAAAAATAATAACGCACAAATAACGTACAAATGCATTATCTAAATACATTACTATATAATATTATAAACAAATTAATTAAATTAATCAACTTGATTAAGTTAATTAATGCACTTTTTTAAAAATAATCTAAATTTTTCGAGTCTTGGCGAGTTGAGTCAAACTATACGCTAAGTATTTCATATCTATTCTTTGATTCGATTCAAATACTTGGGTTAAGATTTTTAACCTAAATCGAGTCTTAGCGAGCTAGAAATCTAGTTCGAGCTTGATAATTCAACTTGACGCAATTAGTCTACTAGTAATAAATGTAAGACTAAACTAATCGTCGAACTAGATTATGATATTATCTCTCTAGTTCGACCTAGCGCCAAGATTGGATTGCGACGATTTTTTGAAATCGAATCGCTCAAAGTAGTTTAGCGCGCTTCGCGCTAAACTACTTATAGTAATCGACTAAACTACTTTAAGCGATTCGATTCTTCGAATTTTTTTTGATTTAAGTCTTAACATTTGCACGTGACATTTCTAGATTAGCGCGATCAATCTATGTAAGATTAAGTAAAAGAATTAACAATTAATATTGTTTATCTAAATTAGATAAACGATTAACTCGAATTGTATATTAAAACTATTATTTGCTAGACAAAGAATAATAATTAGATAGACAAATTAACTAGACAAGACAATTAAACAAGATAAAAAAACACGCAAGTAAACAAAACAAACATTTATAATAATTGTAAAGATAATTCTTTAAGAACTAAGTTAACAATTAAGTTATACTTGATTGTTTAAGAGCAAACGTTATCGATAGACGTTACACGTTCTCTTGCTATTTAACAAGAGCATTTAATACAAATCTCGTAACATTTCTTCTAGAATTCTTTTCTTTGCGTTATTAAATAGAGTTTAATTTTATAAATGCAAGCTTACGATAGTCTAAGTTATTGTACTTCTAATTAGAACAAGTTTTTTTTTAATAATATTTGATTATTAACTTGAAGAAGATTTATATTCTTTTGTAAGATTAATTGTATTGCTTTTTTATAGTTCTTTTATATTGTTTGTTGTTGAAATTAATAGCTACTTCGATAAGATCAAATATATTGTTAATAGATTTGCTATTGCGCATAATTTTGTTTTTAAAATTATTCTTAAAATCTTGTCGAAACATTGTTATAAGTACAATATTGTTTTACTTAATAAAATTAATATATTTTTAAAATCTTGTTGCGTAGTCTATTGCAAAGATTTGTTAAATTAAATACTAGATTATTATTTTTGCAATCTATTTCTTATTAATAGACTAGTCGCGCTAACCCGGAAATGTCACGTGCAAATACCAAGATCTAGGTCAGAAAAATTCGAAGAATCGAATCGCTTAAAGTAGTTTAGTCGATTACTATAAGTAGTTTAGCGCGAAGCGCGCTAAACTAATTTGAGCGATTCGATTCCAAAAATTCGTTGCGACCCAATCTTGGCGCCAGGTTAAACTAGAGAGATAATATTATAACCTAATCTAACGATCAATCTACTTATTAAATATTTCGAAAATTCTTCGAAGTTCTCTTTTAAAATTGTTGAAGTTTATAAATATTGCACAAGAATTTTTATTATAATCTTTTAAATATTTGTGTAAGTTTAACTTAAATTAATGCTAAGCTCTTTCTCTAAGAAATGTTAATGCAAAAATTGTCTTCTAATTTACTAAAATAGAATAGAAGATAAAATAAATATTTATTTGCATAAGTTAGTTCTTTAGATTAATTCGATCTCTATAGTAGATATTAAACTTGTTAATTCTTATCTTGTTGTCTTTATTAAACATTAATCGACGTAATACTAATAAGCTAATACTTAAGATAAAGACGCATTAATCTAATATAGACATTCTTAGAATATTTAAAGTATTACGCTAATACTTTTGTAAGAAGTATTAGAATTAATTATATTATTAAAGAGATTTATAAATATCTTTAGACAATATAAGCAATTACTTGATAACAAAGATTGCAACTATAAATAGTCTTATATTTAATAAATCTTCTTAAATAATTTAATAAATTAAAGTAATAATAAATAAAGACTTAAGATAAGTTAAACACAATTTATAAGAGAGTTGTGTTCGAAGATCTACATATTAAAGAAAATTCTTTTTGTTTGTTTAATTTGTTGTCGAGCATATTAAGTACTATTTGTTTAGCTTTCTATCGAGTATATTAAGTATTGTTCGATCAATTTATTGTTAAGTATGTTAAGTATTGCTTGTTTGTTAAGTTGTCGAACATGCAAATAGTTATATTTAATAAAAACTTAAGATAAGTTGAACACAATTTATAAGAGAGATGTGTTCGAAGATCTATATATTAAAGAAAATTCTTTTTGTTTATTTAATTTGTTGTCGAACATATTAAGTACTATTTGTTTAGCTTGCTATCGAGTATATTAAGTATTGTTCGATTAATTTATTGTTAAGTATGTTAAGTATTGCTTGTTTGTTAAGTTGTCGAACATGCAAATAGTTGTGCTTTGTGCTACATATTGCGTCGTAGATTATATATTATATTGTTTCGAGCTAGGTTCGTAACAACAAAGAAGTATATTATTAAGAATATATATAAGACTATTAAAGCTTCTAACAAGCATTTGTTAAAAATACGCGAGATTCTTAATTTAATTAAGTATTGTTATTACGATATTGCAAAGTACATAATAAATTAAGCAAAGAAAGAGCGTACGCTAGCTATTACAAAGTAAATAAAATAGCTTGCATATCTTATTAATCTTATTAGAAAAACAAAGATAAATATAGCTTTGCAGGAACTTGTCGACAAAATAAATAATATCGTCGAGAGACTTTCTCGCAAGCAAAGATGTAAATTTGAGAACAATAAGAAGAAGAGCTAAATATCAACTTATTGACTATACAATTATCTATACTACTACATATAATGACGACGATAAGGTGTCTCTCTGCTTCTCGAATTATTTGATGACATTGTTATTAAAATCCAATAAGAGTAAAGAGGCATCCCCCAGGAGCGATCGCGACGACAATAAGATCTACATTTGGCGACAATAAAGTAACGACAATAAGATGCAAATGGCGACAATAAGATTAGCCTCAATTCCCCGGAAATTAAGGTGGCGATGCCATCTAATTTGGTGGAAAAGGGTAGATTATCGCGCGATAATATATTTTAGAAAACGCCTGCATTATAGAAGCTTCCTAATTGGTAATCAGGTTCCACAGCTCTCTTGACCTTAAGACCAAGATACCCGTTAGCATCAAATTCGTATAGTTCAATAAGAACAATTATTGAGGGGGCAAAGACCAATCAAGCCTCGAAAGTCTTATTAACAATCGCGTAAGATGTGACGATCGAGCAGCCTCCTCGTCTATGAACTCTTCAACGCAGATGCAGAGTTCACCATTGTCGAACGCGAGTGTCCTTCTGCCTTATGTAAATGCAAGCCACACGCTTCACTGAGTGACCAGCAGACGAAGCTATGACTGCGCTAAACAATGCATCTTGAGGATAACTCATCCACCGTGTCATGAATAGAGACGCGTTGTGTGACTGATATTCTTCTCCTGCCTAGATTCTATCTTGATCTTCAAACGTCTAATGTACATATACCTGTAACTCCAAAGCGCTCGAAATGACAATAGAATACAATTTGCGACTGGCTGCGGCTAGACTTCCAGACAGGTTGATGCGCTAATTTAAGGATGACGTAGTGAAGATCCAGATTACATGTATGCTAAAGTAGATACTTTAGACTCTTTCCCCGCGAACCCCGTTTCGACGCCTAGAACGGATATTGTGCCTAATCTATCATCTCACTTCGACTGTCATAGAACGAACATTGAAACAGCTATGTCGCACCCTTCAGAAGATCAGAAGAAAGCTATCTACGAAGGTCTGTCCGATGACCAGAAGAAGAAGCAGAGCTATACGGAATGGGCCAAAGATGCCTACAACAACCAGTATGAAAACTGGATGCCTTGGATTGAAGACAAGTACCTGGCTTGGTTCGGCACAGACAACAAAGCGTCATATGCAACCAAAGGTACGTCGCTGTGCTTTTCTTTCCTTTACCCCTTGGGACCAGAGCTTTGCGCGCGCTCTTGCTGATCTACGTTCTACAGATGCGCTTGATAAGACCAAAGTCACCGGCATTTCGCAGGTCGACAACCTTCAGGATGGTGTGAACAACCTGGTTGGCGGTCAAGTTGGGAAAGATGGGCTACTCGCTCCCGTAGGAAACGCGGTTTCGAAGGAAGGCATCAACCGTGCTGAGCGGGGCGGAAAAGACGAAAAGGGGACTTATGGAGGACCTGCAGCCTCAGTCATAGACCCATTGGCAAAGAATGCGCAAAGTGCTGGACAAGGATTAGTTGGGGGCGCACAATCGGCAGGTGGCGCTGCTGCTGACGGTGCGAAAGGTGTGGGTGGGTATGTCAGTGGGATGTTTGGTGGTGGAGGGAAGAAGACAGAATCTTGAAGGAATTCTACTCGACGACTAGCAATGATTAGAACGCACTGTCTAATGTTTTGGTTTGAATATAGGCTGGATAGTAGACACATGCTTTAAGAACAGGAGGGTATATCCTTTCGTCTGGTGATAAGGCAGCCATTAGGGGGTGCGGGAGCGCTTGTAGGGACCCTCTGCGAACACCTCTTTTTTTTCGCAGTTACCACCGCATTTACATCTATATACTATTATCAATACTTTACCAAATGTCTCAATTCTTTTGCGTATAATAGATATATATCTATATTTAATATTACGAATAGATAAGCAAGAATATTCTAGTATATTTAACGCAGAATCAAGCAACGTTGCAAAGCTTAACAGACTCAAAAAGAAGTTCTCTCTAATTGTAATTGCATCTAAGATATTATCTCTCTTACTTATTTATAAATCTATACAATATAAACTTAGAAAATCTCTTTTATATATATCTAATAGATATTAAATATTAACTAATTACTTTAGACTACTTATTATTGCAAGATATAGTTGCATAATTATTATATATATTAATTTTAATTAGACTAATTGTTGGAAATCGAATTTTATACAAATTCGATTTCTAATATAAATATTATACAAATGCTAACTATATTAGACTAAAACATAAACTAATATAGTTAGAAATTCGATTCGATTTCTAGATTTTAACTAGAAATCAAATCGAACACATTCGCGTTTTGGGAGATAGATCGAGCTAATAGGAATCAAGATATTTATTAGATTCTATAGATCTCACAGATCTATCTACTCTACGTACTCAAATTAGTATTGTTGAGGCAAAATTTGCTCGAAGAGTTCGTTTTGTTTTCTTAAAGTTCGACAAAGTCGCGAAACCTCTATCGAGTTAAACTACGTCTTAACGCGTAAAGTTTTGATGTTCGCGATGCGCACAAACGTTTGTAGTTGCTCGCTAGTTGCACAATTGCGTCAAATCTTCACATTTTTCGCTTTAAACATTAGATTTCGTCGATTCGAACAAACTTTACTTTTGAGACAAATTTGATGAATCAAGAGAACGTGTGCGCATCTCACGTAGACAAACCATGATTACTATATAGAATAGGCGCATTCACGAGCGCAATGTTAAGGAATGTCAAGGTCGTCTCTCGCAAAGCTTGGCTTGGACTTCTAGATTCTCGCAAGTGATGCAAGATCCACGAGCTCTAATCTTGATCTCGCACAAAGCCTAGATATTAGTAACAAAAAACTGCGACTTTTGTTATGACAAATCTAGGTACACCTAGAACTAAAGTTAGGGTTTATTAAATGCGAATGCAATTAGTTTAATCTTAATATCTTAAAGTATTGAACAATCAAAGTACTAAAGAAATAATTTTTTTCTCGACTTTAACGCAATATAAATGGATTAAAAATAAATATTTTTCAAAAACTCTATTAATTATAAATTGTATAAAGAAGATCTAAATATTTTTATTAAAAAGATATTTGTAGAGAGAAATTCTAGAATTTTTCTAAAATTACAAATCTATAGACTATAGTAGTACAAGAAGTTTTAAATAGATAGACAAAAAAGATGAAGAGAAGATATACTTTTTGATTAATAACAATTTTGATTTCTTCGACTTCGAAGAAATTGCTTAATGTTAGTTCAATATATACTAAGTCTAGACTAGATATTAATCTCTTTTCTTAATTGTCTTAATTATATTATTACGAGAATTATTCTTTTCTTTTTTAGTTGAAGCTAACATATACTTAGTACAAGCTAGAATTATGCTAGACGAAGATATATTATTGTATCTAGAGTTTTTGTTGTTTATATCTTTGTTGCTAAGCTAAATACAAAATCAATATATATTTAATATTGATATCAAAAGAGTATTTACAATTAAATACTTGTTATTAAAAGAACTATCAATTTGCTATAAAGTTTTTAGCGTATACTTAGTATAATAAAGTCTATATTAAGATTGTAATTCTTATAAATAAGTTTTAAACTAAGAGATTTTATTAATATGCAACTTTAGTAGTTGCACAAGTGCAAGTCAAATATATGCTAGATAAATACGAATTTGCTTTACAAGATTATATTTCAAGTCTTAAAATAAGTATGTATAGTATAGAGCAAGCCAAAGTGTAAACTTAATATATAAAAGATATAAACTACGCTTATCTTACAATAAAAGTAAAAACTAAACAAATAAGCAAATTGCGTATTATTACAACTACAATATATAAATTAAGCATATACAAAATATAGATAGAATTTACGCAATAAGCTTATACTTGTTAATATATCAATAGATCAACATATTTATAATATAATAGAATCTAGACTAAGCATAAGCGTAGCTTGTACTAAAAAAACGTATTTAAATTCGATACTATAATATACATTTCTTTAGCTCTAAAATAGTATATAGAGACATAAGACGCTAGCTAAATATAAGCCTAATATATACTAAGTATAGAAAGAGTATACATTTCTTAATATAATTTTTCTAGTTTACAAGCACGTTGCTAGTAATAGAATCTATTACTATTTATACTTAATCTATATATAGTATCAACTTAAGAAGACTAAGCATATACTTGTATTACAATAAATTGTTCGAATATAACAATGCAAGTTGCAAAAATTAATATTAATTATATATTAAATATAGATTGCAATAATACTAGATATACAACAAGTTAAGAATTATTCGAGACAAATATAATATTGTACATCCGATTTCTATTTATAGCAATATTGCAGTTGTATATATTTAATATATATTTTATTTATATTCTAGAAGAATTTACTTATATCTTACGTCTAAAGCTTTCTACTAATAAAACAACAGTTATACAATAGTTTTACACAGGCTGAATAACAGAAATCTAGATATTCTATAGTTATTTAACGATTATTCAACGATTTAAAATTAGAAATTTAGATTTTCTATAGATAGTTGAACAACGGCTAGACAACGGTTTAAGACTAAAAAGTTGGCTTCCCGATAGTTAAACAACGATTAAACAACAATTGTTCAATCTATAGATGCTTATAGATGCTAATTTTGATTAAAAAATATCTAAGTCTCGAAGCTAGCTCAATTGGGATTTCGACTACTAGAGTGTCGAGTAGCAAAGTATGTAAATTGTTGATTTGTCAATACATAAAGTTGTTAAGACGTTTTCCTATTAATTCTATCAATAGTTTAGAGTTTAAACTTAAATTGAAAGTTTTAATTTATTTCGGGAAATCTCTATTTCGATTACTATCAACGCTATCAAGTTATAAATACAAAATTACGTAATTTACGAAAAACATATACGCGTAAGTAGTCTTTTCTATCTATGTTTTTCTTATATATCTCTCTACTAGTCTAGTATACAGAAAGTCTAATTAATTATTGTTTTTTTATCAATTGTTGCGCAACTATAGTTCAACCTATCTATTGTTTAACTGCGATTCATAATTGTTGAAGTATTCAAAGATTGGACAATTGGAATTTAGAATTCTTTCTAGTTGTTAATCGGTTGGAAAACAATTTTTTAACAGTTTTTCAACAGTTTTTGATCGGACGATTTTTCGATAGTTGTACAACAATTGTACAACGGTTGAATTTTTTACTAGTTTAATTATACTATAATATTAATAAACGATAATAAAGCTTCAACATATAAGATTTTTGTATATACTTAATATAGATTAAGTGTAAGAAGAATTTGTTATCGAAGACTCTTATAGATATTGTTTTTTGTTAAGACAACAAGATTTGCTTGTACTTAGTATAGATTTTGCATAAAATATAGAATAAAGAAATACTTACAAGCTATATATTCAATAAGTTTAATATAAGCTAGACAAGAATTTAGTATATACAACGCGTAATAGAAACAATTAAATCAATCTTACTAGCCAAAGTTCAATCGATGTTAATATTAAGAATAGATTCTAAAAAAACATACTTAATATAAGCAACGCACGCGCTAGATATACACTAACTATAATAGTAATTAAAAGAAGACAAGTTCAATGTGTTTTTAATTCTATTATTGTTAAAGTTGACTCGAAGTTATATAATCTATTGAATCGATATAACTATGCTATACATATATTGAGTGTAGATAATAGAATTTTAATAATTGTTGTAATCTATACTTAGCGTAAATTGCAATTATACTAAGAGCAAAAAAATATTTAGAAAAAATATAGATTAGAGTAAGAAGAGCAAGATTTATAGATTGTTTTTGCGCTAGTGTTCTTGCTTGTACTTACTTTCTATTAAGACTTTATATATATTGCAACAATAATAAATCTATACTTTAACTATACGTTATATTAATGCGTTAGAAAACTATTAATTATTACTAAGAACAATAACTAAATATAGAAAGAATAATAAAATTGTAAAGTCTACAAGTTAAAGAGCATAGTTAGATAATCTAAACAAGTTTGCTTACGCATCTAAGAGTATTGTAGTTGCAAAGATATAGCTATTTGTTATTATTGTCGACTTTAATAGACGGAAAACGTGTTTCTAGATATTAAATTATCAAACAAACAACTATTAATTCTACAAACATCTATCTAAGACAAATTCTTAATATATCGACTCTCTCTTATACAATACATTAACAGTTCAATACATTAACAGTTCAATATTTTATTGTCTTAATTGTAGAACAAGAGCTAAAAACACATTGCGCAGAGTTTTTATGTCAAGACTAGCAACAAGTTCAACAAACAGTTGTTTTATCAATTTTATCGTCAAATTATGTAGTTAGAAATTATAGATAGATAGACAATAAAAATATAATATTCTTATAGTAGTACAATTGTTTTAGCATTTTTCTTCTAAGGTATAATATAGAACATCCGCATTTCGGAAACGTAACTCTAGCAAATCTAGAAGACATTTTTTCGAGACTTTTGTTCAAGCAGATCCGATACATTTGGCAGATCTACTAGTCTAAAAAAGACAATATAAGTGCCTACTAAGCAATACAAATTACATTTATGTAATACTCTTGTATTTTTTGTAATTTATATTGCTTAGTAAGCACTTATATTGTCTTTTTTAGACTAGTAGATCTGCCAAATCTATCGAATCTGCTTAAACAAGCGTCTCGAAAAAATGTCTTCCAGATCTACTAGAGTTACGTTTCCGAAATGCGGATGAAGATCTATTTGTAGTAATTGTCTACGCAAGAAAAGCTACAAATAGATTTACAAAAGATATAAAGTAGCAATATCGATATAAAAGTTAGTAGATTATATATTTTATCTCTTAGACAAAAGTATTAACTTAGAAGTTAATCTAAGCAACTAAAGATAGATTAGCCAAAATTAGAATTAGAACTAGAACTAGAACTAGAATTAGAATTAGAATCAGAACTAGACTTAGAACTAGAAACTACTTTTCTGTTAATAGATATATATATAAATATAGAAGCAAATATAAATAATAGTTTTCAGTTGACATCTGCTATATAGTAACAAAAGTAATAGAAAACATATTTAGAGCAAATATAGTTGAAAAGAACGCGTTTGTGTTTAGAAGACTAGAAAAGACTACAATTAAAAATTGTAAAAAGAAAAACATAGTTTTACTATTATCTATATCTATTTCAAAATATACTAAAGACTCTATTCTAGTTACGAAAGACAATAATATGTTTAATATAACGGAAATAATAACTATAGAATTTATAGATATAATTTTAGAAAATCAAATATTTTAAAAAAGCGAAATTTGATCTAAAGAAATCTAATTTAGTTATCAAAAAGCGAAAAGTACAACAATTGTTTGTCAAATACATAACTAGTAATTAGAAACAAACAAATCTAGACAAACAAATTAGCAAAACAAAAGAGAAAATCGAAAAATTAATTACTATAACAAAAATTACCAAACAAAGAAATTCTCTTGAACAAACTATAGACTACGTAACAAACGCATTTAAATATTACTATATTGATTTAGTATAACGATATATTAATTGTTTAAAGAAATTATTCGAATTAAAATTAAATTAAATAATAAATTGTTTGGATAATTTAGACAAGACTTCTAGAAATGCACAAATATTAGAAAAAAGTTACTAGAAATTCAAATTATATAACGAAAGCGAATTAGATAGAGATATCGATTTCGCATTAATTTATTTACAATATTACAAATAATTAATTTGTTCAAACTTCTATAGAAGCTAGAACTTGAACAAAAGTAGTTAACAAACTCAAAAATAGTGTTTATAAAGTTTAAAAACAACAAATTGCAACTAACGTTTAAACAACTCTAAAAGCAGAGATAAGAGAAAGATATCTTATAGTAGAAAATTATATAGACAAGAACTCTATTAAGAAAGCAATAGAAAAATCAATTGTATATATAGTATCAAGATTTCTAAAAAGAATCTCTTCAATTATAGCTACAATTAAGAAATTAAATGTAAAAAAATTACTAGAATATAAAGACAAATAAAAATTACTATTCTTAGAAACTACAATTAAATGCAATATCAAATAATATAGAGTTATATTGTATATTATTTCTATAGATATAGTAAGAGAAGAGAGATTATTGCAAAATCTGCAAACAAATATAGAATTGTTCAATAATATTTAATTTATTAGGAATTTAATATAGATATTGTTAAAGACAAATAAAGTACAAAAAAAAAATTTAACAATAATTATTTTTAAAAAGAAATTAGATATACGCAAAATAGTTCGAAAAAGAAAAATTTACGCATAGAAAAAAGATCTTAGAACAACAAAATACAAAGATGTTAAGTCTAGTGCAAAATATCACAAATATCAGTTCTATAGATATCTTACGAGAAAATGTATAAAAGAGATCAAATTAATATATTATAGAGTAAATTATGCATCTTGAAGTTACAAATATACTTTTTGTATTAACAAACAATTATATATCTATTTAAATTTAAAATATATCAATTGTAAAGAAGCATATATAGCTATAAGCAACATATAAGCAACAAATATATATTCTGTAGTAATAGTTGATATAACAATATCAATAACAATCTATTGCAAACAAACAACAGTCAAACAACAATTAATAATATTAGAAAACTTTACAATATTCTTGAATAAAGATAATAAATAAATAAAAATTGAACTCTATAATACAATTGCGCTAGAAGTAGATTTATTATAAAATTGTATTTGCAAAGTGCAATAGAAACAATAGATATTGTACTAGTTTAAGAATGCTAAATATACAATAAGAAACACAATATAGAATCAAATTATTCAAGTTTCTTAAGAATTTAACTAGTATATAAATGTTAGAATATTGTAATCGATCTAATCTAGTGTTGAATAATCTCGCTACTTAATTCGATGCTATTCGATCTACTTACGTAATTAAATCAAATACTTTATTATTGACTATATATATAGTTGGGCAAGTTATTTAGCTCTTCTAAAGTAATTAAGCTTCTACTATCTATTATTTTTATAGATTATAAGCTCGAAACAAGACAAGTAACTTATTTGCTTGTTAACTAGAATATCTAAAGTATAGCTAATAGATTGAACTAATAATAGATTTGCAATTACTACTATTAGCTAAGTTCTTAATCAATATCTATTATATAAAAGTTGACAATTAATTGTCTTAATATCTAGATTAGTCTCCAAGTACAATGCTAGACAAATAATAACAATTAGACAAACAAGACAACTAGACAAGAGAAAAAGGCACGCAAGTGAACAATACAAATATTTATAGTAGTTGTAAAAGTAATTTTCTAAGAAACTAAGTTAACAATCAAGTTATACTTGATTGTTTAAGAGCAAACGCTATTGATAGATGTCAAATGCTCTCTTCCTATTTGATAAGAGTATTAGATACAAATCTTGTAACATAAGTATATTTTTTTTAAAAGAAAATATATTAACGTTTTTGTTATATTGCAAATTTAAACATTATTTGATTTCTAAATTTAATTATTATTCTATCTAGACTCTAACAATCTACTCTATTGTAATAAATTTGTTGTTTTTATTTGTTTATGCATTATGTTGCTAAATAGTTTTAGTTCAATTTTTCTCGATATCTAGTCTACAATAGAATTTCTTGTTGTGCTAACAATAAAATTTTTTTTGCATTTAAGTACATCTTGTTTATTTTAGTTCTTGCAAAATTGTTTTAAAAACTATCTTCGAACAATTTGATTATTTTAAAAATTTAAATCGATTTGTTAACAAATTTAGCAATATTTTTTAAAAAAGTATAGATATCGATTACAATAATAGAGTTAATATTAAAAATTATATTGCAATTATCTTGTATAACTTAAAAGTGCGTTGTTGTTTTGTTTATATTATTTGCTATTTTGCTTAGTATTTCTTTAGCAATTGTTGGAAATCGAATTATCTAACATTGAACTAATAGTTAAAATATTTGTAAATCTACAAGTTTCTTTTCTGCAAATTAATTTATTTTTCAAAATTAATATTTAATGTATAGTTGATTTTGGCTTAATTATTTTAAATTTTTTTGCATAATATTTTTGCAATCTTAAATTTTGCAAAATAAAAAATAGAGTAAGATAAAAAAAAAATTGTTAATTAAGATTTTTAAAATTAATTTGTTTGCTTTTATTGTCGAAACTAGATATTCGCAAAACAATATTATTGTTTCGAATAAAATTTAGTTAATATCTATTTTTTGTATTTTTTGCACTTTAATTAGAGTTGCGTTTTTGCGTTTAATCGTTTAACAAATCTCAATTAATATAGTCTTTTTATTAATATTAATTCTTTTAAAGTCTTTTTGTAATATAGATTCGAAGATTAATTGTTAAATATAGTAAAATTTAAAATAGATTTGCAAGTTTTATAGTTTGCAAAAACTTAGTTTTTCTTTATGTATAACAGATTGTTGGAACGTATTAATATAATATAAGATTGTTCATTTCAATTATTTTGTACTTTTTTTGCAAATCGATAATTTAGAAAAACTGAATGTCGATATTATCTTGCATTTTTTTAAAAAACATTAATAGTATTTATAGATACAAAGATAGATTTTAGAAGCGCATATAATATACAAATATTGTTGTTTTTGTTTAAAGTTGCAAATTATAGAGCAAAGCGTTTGTAGATTGTAATATTGACGCAAACAATACAATTTATATTATAGTTAATAAGATACGTACAAGTTGTTAAATAGATAAAATAATCTTCGATTTTTATCTTTTTTTTAGATTAGAATAGAGCAATATTGTTTTCAATTATCTTTGCACTTAATATATTAGGATTAAAACTTAAATAAACAAAAAACATATTATTGCTTTTGCAAAGTATGAATATAATAAAATAGTTATTAAGTATAGATATTTTGCAAATAAATTGTTCGATATTTGTTATAATATACTTTTCAAAGAAATTGCGCTTAAACTTAATATTTAATTGATTTAGTTTGTTGTTGTTTAATACAATCTAATGTTTGTTTTTTTGTTAAGTCAGTATTTATGTAAGAGTATCTTTGATTATTTAATTTGCAACTTTGGATTTGCAAGCTTTTGCGATAGTATAATTAAGATAAGAGTTTTTGTTTTTTTGGTCGAAAGCTATATTGCTTGCTTGTAAGATAGTAGCAATAAACAAATAGTTTTGCAATACAATATCAATAATAAAGATATTATTGTTAGTAATATAAAGATAATATTTAACAATAATAGACAGAAATATATATTGACAAAATTAAATATAATAAGTTTTATAGTAGTAATATTGTTGATATTAGTATTAATTGTACTAGTATTCTAATAAATTGCGCTTTGTAACTAAAATCTGCAAAACGTTTGCTATAAGTAAACAATAGATTATAATTGTTTAATATTATATCTAGACAAAGAGTTTATTATTATCAAATTTTAGATATCGACAATAATAATATTAAGATAATATTATAACGCTATTATTCTTTTTGTTATATATAGTAGTTTTAGTTTTAGACAATTTTTCTCTTTTTTTAGATATAAACTCGTTTTTTACTATCTTAGATAATCGATTGCGTTTCTTTAATAATAATATAAGAATAATTATATTTGTTAAAAGTGTCGAGACATTTGCTTTAGATATTGTAGTTGATTTTTTAAAGTATTTTATGATTAAAAAGATAGATATTTTGTATTTTGTTTTGTAGTTGTTGACAAGATTTGCAAAATTATCTAATAGATTCTTGCTATACTATTAATTCTACTTAGCGCTATAGTTTTTCTATCGTATAAACTATTTCGAGATAATACAATTTTATCTATATTGACAAATGCAATATCTAATAAGAGCTTTAATTTTGTAGAAATACTATCTGATACTAAATTCGATAACAATTTTCGAATAATTTGATTTTAAACAGTTATATTGATTTTTATTGTTTAGTGCTAATTTAAGATAGACAGTAGATATAACTAAATAGATTTTTTAGTTTATTAAAAGATTTAATTTGTATATTAGATTGCTTTTTTGTTCGAAAATCTTAAAAAATTCAATATACTAGATTAATAACTTAAACAATTTAATAAATAGCAAGGAGTAACTTTTGTAAAAGCAAAAATACATTATATTGCTTATTAAAAGTTCGATAAATTTATAATATTTGTTGTATATTGTTTTAACTACTATATTAGTTTACACACTTGTTGCTTTTGTTTCGAAAATATTAATAGTTTTCTTTTGCAATTAATCTATCTAAATATTGTTAGATTTAAAAAGAGATAAGAAGTTATATATCTTAAAGTTTATAATTATTTATTTAATAATAGAGTCACAAATATATTGAACAAATTACTTAATAAGACAAACGCAAAGTATAAATAAAAAGAGTATTTAGTCTAGATTAAAGTTGCTAGTTGCAATATGTTGCAAAACTATCTTAATTATTTGATTTATCTATTTATTTTGTTTATGTATTTGTAGATAATATGTTGTTGAAGCTAGAAACTAAACTTCTAACTTCTAAAATATAGTTGTTTAGAATTTAGATATAAATTTGCAATCTTTGTTGTATATAAGCGCTCTTAAAAATTCTTAGTTAACAAAATGGTTAAAAAGAATATTTATCTATTTTGCTATAATATAGATTATCTTATCAATTAAAAAAATTACTTTTTTGGAAAATTTGTATATTGCTATTAAGATAGCATCGAAGTTCTAATATAATAACAACTTTAAAATAAAATCAATATTTATTGTATAAAAAGATACAAGAGAATTTAGAATTAGATTGAGATTTTTATACAATTGATATTGCTTAATTTAATAAAGATTATATTTTTAACAATAAACAATATATTAATATAGTCGAGAGACAAGCTTGCAAAAATAAAAGTTAACAACTATTGTCTAATAAATGCAAATAAAGCTAGTATAACTATTTATATTATATATTTAGTAAAAGATTTCTATCTTAAATTTCTTAGATAAATATAAATTTCTGTAATTTTTATAGTTTATAAAGTAGAGTAAGTTTTTTTTTCAAAAAAATTGAATATTAAAAGATATAGATAACTTTCGAACTATTGTTAGAATTTTTGTTTACTTAATAAATTTGACGTATATCTTAAAAAGTCTTTTTTTAAAGATTTTATTTATTTAGATAAAACTTGAGTAGAATAAGATTGTTCTATTAATTGTATGTTAATTAATTAGATTTAACTTCTTTTCAAAAGTTTTTTGTATTAATTTAGTTATAGTCTCTACGTTTGTTGCAATATTATTTATTTTATTTAAGATTAATAATCTTTTTTTAAATTGTATTTATCTATAAATGCAAGAAGTGTAAACAATATATTCGAAACTATATATATATAGTCTTTCTATATAGTAATGTATGTTTAGTAAAAATTGTAAAAGATATTGCGAGATATATATAAGACAAAGATTAAGTTTGTTAGTTAATAAAAAGAACAATATAGTTTTTTAACAATACTTATTGTAGTCGAATAATTAGTATAGATTATAGTAGATCTTTTGATTGTTTCTACTAGATATCTAGTTTTTTGTATTGTTTATACAAGACAAGCTACTTTTATTTTAATTAATTAATAATTTATTTTGGCAAAGTTTAAAATTTTGAACAAAAACAAGATATACTAAATATTGTTTTGTTTAAAAATGTTGCTAGTTAGGTTGTTTTTAATATAATATATTTTGATAAAGATATCTAAATCTATATACAATTGACAATTGTTATTAAAATGGATTAAGAATTTCGAAGCTATCAAGAATTGTTATAGCTAATAGAAGAATTAAACAAGCATAGATAAGCATTTAATATATATATTTTTTAAATACATCTTTTGCTTTTGTTTGTCAATAATAGAGAATTTTTTTAAAGATAAATTTTTTTGTTGTAAAACGTTAGTTTGTTAAATGTATTAAATAATCTTGTTTCTTTACTAATTAATAAAATCAAAATAGATTAAAAAAATCTTAAATTTTTGAAAAATTTAATTGTCTTAATAGCAGCAATACGCTCTTTAGTAATAAATAAGTTAAAAATGTGTACTTTTTGCTTTAGCAAAATAATATTAAAATAATTAAGATAGATTTTTTTAAAATAAAGTATAACGTTTAGCAAAACTAATTTGTCGAACAACTAAGTAAGACAAGCTAAATATATGTCGAACAATTGCAAAAAAACAATAATATTGTTAATATAAATATAGTAGAAATCTCTAGATTGACGAAGTTCTTTATCTATTATTTGTTAAACGTAGATAGATAAATTTTTGAATTTTGTAATAGCAATATTGAGTTGTTTCTTGCTTCGATAGATAATAAAGAAGAATTTATATTTATTTTTAAACAAAATTAAAAATTGCAAAAAGAAAGTTAATCTATCTATTAAACTTATATATTTACGTCTACGAATTTAAACTATAATATCTATTTGTAGTAATTAGTTTATTTAGTTTGCAAATATTAATTACTACTCGATACTTTTGAATTTTGTCTAATAAGATTTACTAAATTACAAAAATAGAAAATTCGAACAATAAAAATTTAATTAATACATTATTTTGCTTTAAATATATAGTTTGTCGAATTCTTTATTAATTATTTTGCAATTAAGTTCTTTTAAGAGATGAAATTTGTGTTTTATTTTTGGCGCTAATATAGAGTTTTAGTCGCTATTTAATAAGATTAATATTTAGTTTTTTTTAACAAGATTAATAGTTTTGCTAGTATTCTTCTACAAGACATGCAATTGTTTGACAAGATATTAAAACGCAAAATTTTTGTCTAGGCTATTGTAAATATAGATACTGTTAATTAGATTTATTTAATAGCTATTATTGATATACTAATAGATTGATTTGCGAAAATCAATATTATACTATCCCATTATACGAGAAGAGACAAGAGAGAAGACTTTATTAACAATGACGCTCACGATTTATCTTGATTGTCAAGATCAAATAAATGTGATCGAGGCGACTTCGACGAGTAACTAGAACACACTCAATGCGTCTCAACGCGATTTATCACAAATTGTGACAAAGATCATCACGAAAATAATAAAGATTAAAAAGCTCTATAAATTTAAGAAAAAAAAACACGTTCAAAATGATTTCGATAACAACGTTAATTAAATGATGCATTTTTGCCAAAAAGTTTACGCGCAAATTTAACGAATTCTTCGCGAAGAGTAGACGAATTAATATGGTTTTCGTATTAAAAAAAGTAAAGAAAACGACAAATCAACTAAAAAAAAAAAAAAAATTAAGAAAGACATACAAGATGCAAACATATAAGCGAGCATAATACAAAGCTCGTTATTAGTTGCATACACGACGATTAAAATAAACGTTAAATAAATATTCTTAAAGCGACGATCAATCAAAGAGATAAAGTTGATAACGTAAATTAAAAAAAAGAGAGAGACGAAAAAAGTACACAAAATAAGCGCAACGAAAATGATTACATTGACGTGCGATTTAGATATCGTTAACATACTAAATGTGCGAAAAAAAATATAAGAAATAAAAGGCTTTAAAGAAATAATAATCTTCAAAGTTAACAACGAATGCAACAAGAAAATTCTAAAACTAAGTAATTTCTAAATTAAGAACGTATTTATTGCGACAATTTTGTGTCGTAAATGCGCAAAAATAATGATGCACAACATTAAAATAAAAAGTATGCTCAAAAATATAAAAAAGAAGAAAACAAAAACAATGAAAAAATTATGCAAAACTATGCATTAAGAATTAAAGATTAATAAGATAACTTAATTTACAAGAGAAAATAACAAGAAAAAATAAGTTTTTATTGTAATGTAAATAAATTGCGCGAAAACGACGAATAAATTAATTCAATTTAACGTAATTTATAAATTAAATATTAAGATAATAAAATATTACGATACGAGTTGCAAGATAAAGTAATACATAAAATGTTAAAAGTATAATTACTTAATATACAAATACAAGAACGAGCAACAATGCGCTCATTATGTGCGAGATTATCGCTTCGATCAATGCTCGCATTAATTAAATTTATTAAAATAAAAATGCGACGTTTGCAAAAATGCTTATAAAGCATTCGATTTCAAGTATTTTAAAAAATAGAACGAAAAACTAAGAATAAAAGAAACAACGAAAATAAAATTATTGTATTACGTTGTCAAGACAATAAAAGCGAATAAAACAACAATTACTTTAGTGACTCTTAAGAGCGCAACGACGTTTAATTAAATGTCGAAGAAAAAAACAAAATGTAAGACAATAATAATTAATTGTTTAACGTAAACAAATCGCATGCAAAATACTCTTATAATAACAAAAAAACATAATTTAATAATTGATTAAGAAAAAACGCTTTAACGAATCGTTAAATAGTTAGTTTATTCTAATGAGACAAAATAACGACAAAATAACAATAATATTCTTATAGAATATGTCTTTCATGCAAGAGATGCAAAATTGAATAAATATTAATATTAAGAATTATACGAAGCAACTTTAATAAAGACACAAAACGAGCTTAGAATATTATAGTATAACGTTTATAAATTAAGAAATAAAATAATGATCGCATTGCTTTAAAAAAATAAGATATAAAATTACAATATATTAATAATACAAGAGTTGTGACAATATTACGTTAAGACAAAGATATACAATTTAAGATGCGCAAACTTCACATTCGCAAATAAGGACAAAAAAACATACTTCTACGTTAATAAACGCATTAATAACAATAGTTAACACAACACATAACATTTTAAAAATGTGAAAACAATAACGTTATAACTATGTTTCGACAATAACAATATAAAATATAATTTTATTAACGTTTATAACGTTTATAATTCGTCTTTAAATAATTATAATAAGATAATTAAAAAAAGCAATTTTTTAGCAATGAAGCTAACTTTGCGTATACAAGACGAAAGTATTATTGTAAGAAATTTTAATTTGTATTTTTTTTTAAACGAGCTCTTTCTATTCTAGACAACATTTGTTTTTAAAAAATTTGTTAAATATAATATACACAATTGACGCAATGTTAACTCTTTTTTAAAGAATTATAACGAGAGATTATTAAGACGTTTAAATTATAATTGATTTATTGTTTGTTATAGAAAAGATAACAAATCGATTAATATATTACGATATAAATAAGAGAATAAAAAACTTATTGAATTATTTTTCAATAAGAACAATGTTAAATCTTTGAGCGCAAAAGAAATTTTAACGTCGCTTTAAACAAAATTGAAAAGCTATAAATTTAAAAAAGTTTAACAATATATTAAGAGATTTATTACTTAAATTAATATTAAACGATTTAATAAAAAGAGACGACATTGATAAATATACGACAAAGTTGTTCGATACTTTGAAAAAAATTATTGAAAACTTTATCTTGTGAGCAAGATTATACGAAAAAATTAAACTTAAATAAACAACAAAGTGTACAAAGATAATTAAAGAAACTAGAAGACTACGTTAACAATGTCGCATTTCTAGCGAATAAACGACGTACATTTAAATATGCGATAAGAAGAGCAAAATTTTAAAGAAATATAAACGAAACAAGTTTCACAAACAAATAAAAGTTGAAAAACATTATTAAGAATTTCTTTAAAGTAACAAAGTAAACTAGAAACGGGACAACAAAACGTTAATTAAATTTACTATATTATTATTACGAATTAATACGAACATCGCGACAACAACGAAAAATAAGATCGAAACAATGTTTCGATTTTATTTTTTTTCTTCGTTTACAATTTTAATGAACGACTTAAACAAATTCTCTTATTCGATTTTTATAAAAAAACAATAAAGTAATATTAAAGCGCAAAGTAATAAAAGCAATGCACAAGACAACTTTTAATAAGACATCAAGAATTAACAATGTAATTAATCGTACATTGCAACAATTAATTCGCATTATTTTATTTTAAGTAAGATTTTTATTTGATAAATGCATTAAGAAAGAAATGCAATTGTCTTATTTTAAAAAAACAATTATAATAATGTTGCGCAAATCGAGAAAAAAGAATTACTTTAAATTGTTATTCTTTAAACTTATCGCGTTATTAAATACATTAAATAAGATATTAAAGTTAATTATATTAAAACGTCTTCGTTACGTTATAAAGACGCATAACATTTTATTACGCACACAAATAAAAGCTAGAAGATAACGTTTAATCAATATAATATTGCAATTAATTACGAAAAAGATTTACACAATATAAAACAATTAAAAGAAAAGAGTAACATTTTTACTTAATTTCGATGTATTAAATGCATTCAATAATGTGTCGCACATTCGATTGCTTCACAATATAAAGAAGAGACAAATTTTTACTTGTTTGCTCAAATAAGTAGAAATTTTTTTAAAGAAACGTTGTATTATTTTAATCATAAATAATTATACAATAAAGAAGCGCAATGCGAACGTAAATATATTACAATTTTTTTTTAGTTTTGTATTTGTTTTACAATGCGAATCTATTAAAGATGTGCAATAACATTAAATTGCAAGTTAGCGTTACGAATTTCGTAAACGATGTTAATATATTAATGTATAAGAAATTGATTAAACGTAATTGCAAAATGCTAAGTTAAACGTATAATAAATGCGAGCAATAAATACGAAGTTACGAATTTAAGTTCGCGAAAAAGAAATACAAACTAATTTATTTTTTGCGAACTTTAAAGAGATTTGATATAAGCGTCAATATAACGATAATAAAGTACAAGATAATTGTTAAATCAAATATTAAAATATTAAGAATTTAATTAAATTTAAAGCTAAAATAAAGAATTTACTTGCATTAGATAAAAATCAAGCTAATAATTACACACAAAAGCGCGTCAATAATAGAAAGTTCAATATTTAACATTTCGTTAAAGATAAATAAGCCTAAGTACATTGTTATTAAGAAGTTAATAATAGCTTACGATGTCGTCGCATAATATACGTCTAAAAATATTAAAAATTTAAAAAAAAAATTTATTTCGAAATTGCGATCGATACAAGATTGCGCGTTTTAATGCATTATAAATGTTTATAAGACAATGTTTACAAAAGCTTTACAAATTGAAATTAACGTATTTTTTATCAATGTGTATCTTGAAAAGTTAATATAAAAATTAATAGCTATTATAAATGTACAAGAGTTAAGCAAAATAATAGACATAACAATGCTACGCATACGCAACGACTTAATATTTAAAAAAACGAAAATCAAAACTTAGAACGACATTTTTGCAATTTAAGAGAAAATAAATACGAATAAAACTCAAATTAATAACGACATTTCAATAGCAACTCTATACAACTATTTTATGAATAAAACTTTTAAAAATAATTATTGCGTACAACAAAAAAATAATTAAGAAAAAGTACGATGCGAACAAGTTTAATTAATATTAAGAAATGTATTTCGACAAGAACAATTACAATAAAGACGTTATTGTTATCTTAATAAAAGCAAATTAAAGAATTAAGAAGCGATTAAAAGACGTCAAGATAACGCTTACGCATTATAACGAACTTAAGAAATTCACAAAAATAATCAAAAAATTAACAAAGCATTGCGAAACGTTTACTAACTCGCAAAAACAAGTTTACAAAATATATTTTAATAACTAAACTTCACTAAAGATTATAAGAAAAATAAGATTAACATTAAATTAAATACGTTTTAAAAAAACATAAGAAACATGTGATGCGATGCGACGTCGCAACGTCATATTAAAATTTCATTAAATTCTAGAGCATAAAAATATAAAAGACAACGAGATTGCAAACAAAGTTGCTAACAAGACGCACAAGTAACGTTTATTTCTCGCAAATCAAATATTAAACAAATTTGTTATCAAAAAGACGTTTATTTAAAACAAGATTTAAAAAAAGTAATAATTAAAATAATTAAAAGACAAGAACGATATAAAGTATCGCAAGTTCGCATTTAGAATTACGCATAAATACATGTAATTATATATTAATTATTTTAAATCGCATAATGCACTTCTAGTATAGTTAAAAATAGACAAAATCAATTTTAATTAATTCTTGTGCGAACGACAAATGTTTAAGATTACGATAAAAACTTGCGATTGCGACTAGAAGCGCATAACGATTAAGCATGTTTTATTGATTTGTTTTAAATAACAAAAAAAGAACACAAATGTAACAAAAGATTAATATTACGAATCTACGACAATTACTAGACGAGATTAGATTTATTGTCGCGACGATACGCATAATTTTAATTATTAAGTTATTGCGTCAATTTTAGACAACGACATCGTTAACGATATCTAAGTTCTTCTTAGATTTATAAAGTTCTCGTTTGAAGAATTTTCTTGTATTATGAATATCACGATATAGAAGACGAAAGCGCAACGTTGTTATGACGACTTATTACGAACGAAATAACGATTGCGAATTCTAATCAATTATAATTGAACAAATAGACACTAGTATTGCTCGTTTATTCGTGATTAATTAGATTTAAAAATTATGAAAGTATATAGTTCTCGCATAGACTCTTAGGGGTGTTGAATCAAATATTTTAAAAAAAAAAGCTATTATTAAGCATATTAATTTCGATATTTTCTTTAGTTGCTTAGCTCTCTTTGTTAGAGCTAATCTAATAATAGTTTTGCTTCTTAAATTTTAACAAGTATCTTAGTATTGCGTACTACAAGATGCAAAGAAATATAGAGCAATTGTTACAAATATATACAAAAGATATTTTTTGTTTGCGATATAAAAATAAGTATCGAACAAAATCGATTTAAAAAAATAGTTTTGTTAGACAAGATTTTGTCTTATATAATTATTAAAATTTTAAGAATAAAATAGACGACAATTACGAGACTTTTTTCAATTTTAACAACTTGTTTTATTTAAATATTGTTTTTTAGTTTTATTTTTAGTTTAGTTTTTAAATTTTAACAACTTTTAATAATTAGTTTTTGTTTGTTTGCGTTAACAACTATATATTTAAATTTTATAATATTTATTTTTAGTAATAGCTTTGCTTTTAAATTTTTTACAATATAAACCTTTCGACAAAACTAAGCAACAACTATCTTGAAGCACATAATTTATCCTAGATGCAAATTTCTTATCCAAGACGAGCTTCTTCTAAGTAGAAATTCCTATTCGAGGGAAACTTTATTTATGCTAAGTCTATGCTTAGCATAAATCTTTCGAATCAAAGAAATTTATAGCAATCTTTGCTCACGATCGAGATGCATACTCAATATATATATAACTTATATAAAGTATAAACTTCTTTATTTAGTATTAAATAAAAATTAACATTTAGAGTTCTATTTCTTTTCGATATATGCTAGATATAAATTTAATCTTTTATATTTATTGCATTTTTAGAATTGTATAAATTTTGTAACACGCAATTAATCAAAGTTTAAAAACAAGATTTTCGTACTACAAGATCTAAATTTTGTTATAATATAAATTGCTCTTAAATATAGTATAAACTCGATATAGTTTTTTATTTGCGTAGCTTAGTTACTTATTTGACATGTATGTTATATTTAAGTTTAGTTTATATTTAATTCAAGTCTTACGTCTAGGGCTTTCTACTAATAAAAACAACAGTTGTACAACGATTGTATGTCGGTTGAACAACAGAAATCAAGATAGTTTATAGTTGTTCAACGGTTGTTCAACGGTTTAAAGTTAGAAATTAAGATTTTTTATAGTTGAACAACGGTTAGACAGCGGTTTGAGACTATAAAATTGGTTTTTCTATAGTTGAACAACGGTTGAACAACGATTGTTCAACCTATAGATGCCTATAGATGCCTATAGATGCTAATTTTGATATAGAAAATTTTGAAAATTTTGAAAATTTATTTTAAGTCCTGAAGCTAGCCCGATCGAGGTTTTAACTCTTGGCGTGTCGAGTAGTAAAATATCTAAATCGTTGATTCGTCAATGCGTGAAGTCGTTAAGACGTTTTTCTATTAATTCTATTAATAGTTTAGAGTTTAAACTTAAATTTAAAGTTTTAATTTATTTCGGGAAGTCTCTATTTCGATTACTATCAACGCTATCAAGCTATAAATAGAAAAATCACGTGATTTACAAAAAACATATCCGCGTAAGTGGCTTCCCCATCGGCATCCCCCTTATATATCCCTCTACTAGTCTAGTACTTAGGAAGTCTAATTAATTATAATTTTTTTTTGACTTAATAAATTTTTTAATCAATCGTTGGACAACTATATTTCAACCTATCTATAGTTTAATTGCGGTTGGTGGTTGTTGGGGCAACCAACGGTTGAACAACCGAAATTTAGAATTTTTCTAGTTGTTAATCGGTTGGGAAACGGTTTTTCGACGGTTTTTCGACGGTTATACAACGGTTGAATTTTTCACTAGTCTAACTATACTGTAATAGCAATATATTTTTTAATAGTATTAGCAATTTCTTTAACTTCGACGTCTATATATCTTTTAACAAGAAGAATTCTTTTATGTTTAAGAATTTTGCAAATCAAGATTAACAAGCAATTTCGCAATAAATAAATAAAATTGAGATTTACTCTATATTTGTTATATATTAGATATTTGTTAAATATCTAAGTAAACTTTTAAATTTTAATAATATTAATGCTTTTAAATTAAATACAATATTAAGTAATTAAAATATTAACAATAATACTTTTGTAAACAATTAAGAGAATTAAGATATATTAAATAATCAAGATCTTAATAGTTTTAATATTTTATTGCTTATAAGACTTAAAAAAAAATCTCTTTTATACTTTATATCTATTAGATGTTGAACTAATATTTATTATATATAGAGTTTTATAAACATTAATAAATTGCAATTATCTTCAAAGAATGCAATTAAATAATTGTATTAAAAGTGCAAAATTATTATAATATTATAATATATTTATATATGCATCTAAAGAAAATTCTTTATTTTATATATAGAAATAACACAATATTAGTCGAGATCTTAATTGATATATATATTAGAGCGTTAATTAATATATGTATGTTTAGCATATATTTAATTTGAATATAATATAATTTTAATTTATATTAAGATTAGATTTAATTCTTTGTTGTCGCAACTAACTTTAAGATTACTTAAGTTACTTTTCTATTTCTAGAAATTAAAAAGAAAGATAAAGTAAACAAAATCTAATATTAAAGTTTTAAATATTTCGAAGTCAAATATTGCAAATACGCGTATTCGAATATACTATATATATGTTTAGTATACAATAGAGTTAAGCTTAAGAATATTAATAATCTTCGATAATACTTTACTTAATCAATATATATAATAAACATTAATGCGCAATTAAAGTATTGTATAGAGATTTAATATTATAGATTTCTTAAGAAATAACAAAATTAACATATATATTGTATGCATTTTAAATTTATAACTTGTATATACAAGAATTAAGAATCTACTATATAAGAGACTTATAAGATAAACTTTTATTGATTTATTAAATTAAATATTCTTTACTTTTTGATACAAAATTATAGTATACAAATCGAACAATTAATACAAACTTTATTTGCGTTTTAAGAGATTGATCGAGCTAATAGAAATCAAGATATTTACAAGATTTTGCAAATCTTACAAATCTATCTATTCTATATACTTAAATTAGTATTGTCGAAATAGAATTTGTTCGAAGAGCTTGTTTTGTTTTCTTTATGTTCGACAAAGTTGCAAAATCTTTATCGAGTTAAATTACGTTTTAACGCATAAAGTTTTAATATTCGTAATGCGCACAAACGTTTGCAATTGCTTGCTAGTTATATAGTTACGTCAAATTATTACGTTTTTCGATTTAAATATTAGATTTTGTCGATTTGAACAAACTTTACTTTTGAGACAAATTTGATAAATCAAGAGAATGTGTGCACATCTTACGCAAACAAACTATAATTATTATACAAGACGAACGTATCTATAGACGCAATATTGAGAGATATTAAGATTGTTTCTCGCAAAGCTTGACTTAAATCTCTAGATTCTTGCAAGATCTATTAGATTAGATTTGAATCTCGCACGAAGTCAAGATATTAGTAACACAAAATTGCAACTTTTGTTATAGCAAATCTATATATATCTAGAACTAAAGTTAGGATTTATCAAATACGAATGTTAGTATAAATTAATATTAATTATCTTTGCGTCTTAATAGATTACAAGTTATAATAATATATACAAAATTGCATTTTTTTTAAATATTCAACTTCTAGAAATTCTATTTGCAATTAATTCTATTCTAGTACAAGTTTAATATATACTAAATATATATAAAATTTAATTATTCTTAGAAAAGTAACAAAATTAAGATTAATATATATAATACGCAATTAAATATCTATATTTCAATTAATCAAAAACAGTTTCTATTCTTTATACTAGTTGCACGCGAAGATTATATTTATTATCTACTATATTCTATTAAAATATCTTAAGAAATTGTTGACAATATAATTGCAACAATTAAATAACAAGATCTATTATTTTTAATAGTGCGTAAGCTAAGCTTATATTTAATATACATTATATTTGCGCTAAACTTTTTGCAAAACGCTTTATTATCTTTTCTATTATATTCGATTTACGCGTTAAATATAGCGAGATTGCTTTATATTATATATATAATAGTTTCAATATAAAAGATTGTATAATAATATTAATTTACAAATAAAAATTCGAAAAGTTTTTTGTCGAAACAATCTTAAAAGATTTGTTTATATTTAGTTTAAACTTTATATAAATATAACTTACAATTCATAAAAGTTAAACAAGAATTTGCTTTTAATTAATTGCGTTCTGCAAAAAAACAATAAATTAAAAGTATTATTTATCTTAACAAAAATTCTTAACAATATATTATTATGTATTGTACTTATACTTCGATTAAGATCTTTATAAATTAATTATATCTTAAAATAAATCTTATATTTAAATAGATTTAAAGCAAAATAAATTTGTACAATATTTTAAATTAAAACAAGAATTATTATTATAAGTGTAATATATATACAATATATATACAATATATGCTTAAATTGCAATAGAAATTAATATCTACTATTGTATATAAATTAATATAAAGGTTATCGAAAATTATTATACAATATTTATTAAAATATTTGAAGCGTTAAAAAAAGTTGTTTGTTAAATTATTTAAATTTTTTATATTAATTGTAAAAACAAAGAATTGCAAACTTTTACAATAAATATAGACAAAAAATAAGTTCGAGATATATTTAGTATACACTAAAATTACACAAATATTATTAATATCTTGTCTTAAGAATTTAAGAAATATTTTTATAGTTTTAACAACTTTTGAAAGTAATTTAAATATCTCGAATATATATTAATTTTTTGTCGAGTATATTTTTTTTTCTTTTTTTAAATTTATACTTGATTCAACACCCTTGGGAGCCTATGCGAGACTATATGTTTTGGTTGAATTCTAATCAATTACGATTTGGCGAGTAGTTTGACGTCTATCTCTCAAATTGTGATTAATCAATTCAATAATCTCGTTGTTTTCTACGCAATTGCGCTTCTTTCGTCTATATCGTAATATTTATATACAAAGAAATTCTTTATTAAAATGTAAAAATCGTATTAATTCATTATTTACAAAAAGAAAACCTTATATATTGTTCGACAATCTTAAATTCACAAAACTCGTACACATTAAAAACAAGAACTTCAAGAATTCACGTATAAGTTCTCTTGTAAATTGCGATCATGTGAAGATTGTTTCTTAATACGTAGTATTTATATTTGTGTTTATATAGTTTTAATACTTAAACTCAATGTTAACTCTTTTTTGTACACTTATATACGTAGCGCTTTTAATTCGAGACGTAGCGAAGACATTGCTTTCGACAAAATTAAATGTTTTTGCTATCGTTTATTAAAATAAACGAAATTTCTTATCGTTTAGCTTCGAATGCGCAATTAAGCTTATACATAGTTAAGATAGAAGGCGATTGCGATCAATCAAAATACGTAATCTCAACGCAATCAATTTATGTGTAACAAAAACTTTCGATTTTCTATCTATGTAGTGTACGCGTATATAACTTTTTTCTAGCTTTTCTAAATTTATACGCATAGCGTTTCGAGACTTTTTTGCGATATTTTAAAACACGTTTTTCGTAATTGTGATATAACAATTATTGTAACAACAATCGACGCGTACGAGAAATAAATAATGATAATTATAGATAGTTTTGCGTGCTTTCGATCACACGTATCTTATCATATGTGAGAGATTCAAGATAATAGTAATAGTGATAATTGATATTGTTGTTGTCTTCGCGATTTAATCGATCGATTTGTCGTAACAATTGCATCGAACGTTTGCGAACGTCTTGCTTGTCAATACTAAGAACATTTGACTTTATCGAATATCGTAGTATTAACAAATTTGTAGTTAGAATCACGTATAGATAGTTTTCTCGCTAACCTTTGTCGAGTATATTCTAAATGTAATTTTCGAAAATATTATTTTAATTATTTAATAATTTATCTTATTAATTAACTTTAAGAGATCGAGACTATTAATAAACTAATATAACGCACAAATAATATAAGCATATTATATCTTAAGTTTAACTTAGATATAAATTAAATATTAAAAGACAAAATAAATTTTTGTCAAATTATATAAAGAGAAATTAAAGATTTCTTCCCATTAATAGATGCTAATTTGCAATTATATTAATATAGAAGAAAACAATTACTTTTAAAACATTAAGTTTGTAAGACAAAAGCTATTATTACTTGCTTCTATATTTAGATAAAACTTATATTTGTTCTAAGCTATATTTATGCTAATTATATACTAAAATAAGAAAATATGCTATTAAGATATTTGAAAAGAACAATTTCGAGATAGAAAAAGATATTCTATTTACTTTATTTGCATTTAGTTGAATCTGTTATTAGTTGTTTTAGTACTAAAGTCTAGAATTAACAAAAGTCAATATTTATCTATTCTAAGAGCGAAATGTCGCTTAGATATCTACTAATAATACTAATATTAAAAACTAGAACGTATATTTACTATTTGTACTTATATTTGCTCAATTAATTTATAATTTTGTATCTCTTATATATATTGTAGTACTTTGTCGTGTCTTTTATCTTCTCTAGTCTTAAATTAAATTAATCTTTTATATGGATTAGGCAAACTATATAGCAAAAGAATTTTAAACATATTAAGTTATCTAATAATAATTAGCTCTAAATTAGATTAAGTCAAATTAGATTATCTAATAAATTCTAGCTACTTAGTAGATTAAATTAGATTATATTATCTAATAAATTCTTGCTGCTTAGCAAATTAAATCAAATTATGTTATTCGAGCGCTTAATATCTTAAGAGTACTATTGTAACTTTTAATAATTAAACTTATTATATCTCTTGTAGCTATTGCATTATATATAATACTTAAAGCTACAAAAGAACAATTGACGTTGTTGTTCTTTTTATCAACTATATAATCTATATATAATAAAGTTTATTAACGCAATATTAAATTTTAAATTATACTACAATATTATGCAATTTATTGTATTATTTTTACAATTATCTATATATATTTAGTTCTTGTCAATAGCTAAGAATTCTATTACTTATTATTACTTTAATAATTATCTTGTTATATATGTATATTTTCTTAAGATATTAAATCTTTAATTGTTCGCAATATATTTGTCTTACTTATTTTTGTAGTTAAGTAGGCTACTATTTTCTTAATTGTTAATCGCATATTATAGACAAGCGTTGCTATTGTAGTTTAAGATTTTACAATATATAATTAAAATACATAGTAAAGAAATTGCTATTAACTGCTTATCTCGATCGAAAAATATTATATAATTATTATTTGAATTCTCTAAATTATTGCTCTTCGAAAAATTAATCTAATTGTAATTGTTCGAGATATCTATTTGTCTATAATAGTTAATAAGTTATGTTTTGTCAATAAATTAATTGTCTATCTTAAAGCGCTACAAATTAACGTATTTATTATAATTCAAAATCGAAGAATTATAATCGAGCTAATATACAAATTTATTATTAGCTTTTGAGTTTGTTTCTATTAAGATTGCTACTTACGTCTTTGCTAACAAATATAGTAGAAACTCGAATATTTACGTTTTTAATCTTGTTAGAATTTTCTAACTTGCTTGAGCTCTTTCTATTGTTGTTTAAGATTTAACAAGATTTTTATACTAATTTTTTTATTAGTATTCTAAGAAATTTTAGAGCAATTACAAGAAATATCTAGACTATAGCACTATGTAATCTATATATATTGAGCTAGTGTATTACGTAATCCTATTTATTTCTCTAATATTGTTATATATAGTATATTAATTAATTTTGATACTTGCTAGTACATTATTAAAACACTTAAAAGTCTTTCTCTCTCTATTTAACTTTTTTTGTTATTTTGAAAATTTATTTTCTTGTTGTTACTCTAGTCTTTTTCAGATAATTCAAAGCACACGCTATATCTTTTTGAGTCAAAAATAGTAATTCTATAATTAAAATTTTAATTTCGAACGTTCTTTTTATTAAGCTTTGCTTGTTTCGATAATATTTGTAGTTCAATATTATATATTTTGATATTTATATACTCTTATACGTATTCGTATATCTAGAATTGTTTATTTTATCTTGTTTGATTAAGTATTGTTGAAAATATTTATGTTCGAACTTTATTTGCATAAATATTGCAAAAGTAAGTTTATCAATACTTTTGAAAGATTTTTTTCTCGCTTTCTTAATATTTGATATTTCTAAAATATACTTAATATAATGTTTATCTTGATTAGTTTTTTGTTATTTTGTCAATTAATTGCTTTCTATTTTCTTGTTAATTTGTTTTCTTAAATGCAAAATTGTAATTATTGAATCTATAAATATTAATTTTGTCGATTTTGTTATCTCTTTTGTTAATTTATTTGTTTTCTTGTTTTTAATAATGCTTATCTTGACAAGAATTTACAAAATATGTATTTTGTATTCTTTGTTATTTTATTCGATTAAATTACGTCTAATTTAATTTCGAATTTTTGTAAAATCTTAATTTTAAATATTTTGCACTTTCTTGGATTACAACTCAATCCGAGTGCAGATTTCTTATTTAGAACGAGCTTATTTCGAATAGAAATTCTTATTAAAGAGAAGCTTTGTTTATACTAAGTCTATACTTAATATAAATCGAGTTTAACAAAGCAAAAAGATTAAAAGTAAAGAAATAAGTTGCGCTTTTTAAGCTCAATGTATGTTCGATATATACAACGCTCAAAAGAGAAAAGCTTAATTCTTTTATATAAAAAACGCGTTAAAAATACGTTGTATATATCTAATGTATACTAGATATGTAAATTAATCTTCTTATTATATTAAGTACTTGTAATTTTGTTCGATTTCTAAAACTTAAAATAAGCTAGACTTATACTTAATATAATTAACAACAAATAAAACAAAAACTATTAACTTAATTTTAAATGCGCAATTTCGACGCATCTATATAGTATGCAATTCAAATATAGATTTAATATTGTTGTAATATATATTAAGACTATATACGATTTAAGCGCAAGTCGCGCATTAAGTCTCTAGCGTATTTTGTAAAATTAAAGTACAATTATTGCATTTTTAATTTTTATCTTTTTATTAACAAATATAGAGTATAGATTTAGTATATTCTCTAATTTTATTGCTTTTAGTATTTTAGTATATACTTAGTATAAGTATTATTGCAATTTAACTTGCTAATCTTAGAGTATATTACGACAATTCTAATAAAACAAACGCAAAGAATCTATTTCTTCTAAAGTATTATTATAATAAGCATAGTATATACAATGTTTGCGTCTAGTATATATTAATTATATATTCAAGAGTTTTATTTTAATTTAAATTCTAATTTTGTAACTAAATATAAGTATTTAGCTTTAGCACAATTCTATATTAAATATATACTAAGTCTATATTTAGCGCAAGTAAACTAGATTTAAGAAGATAACAAATCTAATAAAAAGAAACTTCTTGTAATAATTTAATTTATACTAAATATTAACAATATCTATTATTAAAGTCGAGAAAAATAATAGACAATTTACAATTTAATTTAATTTAAGCTTAATATATACTAAGTATTATTAATTGCGTCAAATTTTAAGACTTAAATTTTCTTGTTTAATTTTATTGTGTAAGTTGTATAAATTTAGTTGCAACTCTATATATATTAAGTATTAACAAATACAATTATACAATAATATTAATTAATCAAATATATAGAATAACTTTTATTGTTATTAATTGTTAATTAATTGTATATATAGCTATAGTTTTATTTATGCTTAATTTATACTAAATTGAGATTGAAATTAAGCTATATTATTATATAAAAATATATTATATTAAAGCGAGTAAACAAATATCTTAGCTATTAATATATATTGTATAAGCTAAATATATATAGTTGCAAATTTAAATATAAAAAATATTTTTACAACTATACGTTATTTAATAGAGAAATATATATCTCTTTTATATTAATTTAGTACTTTGAAACTTTAAATTAAATTTAAAGAATAACAAAATACAAATTACTTTATAGAGTTAAAATATAATTTTAATAAACATTGCTTAAATTAAGCTTATATCTTATATAAATATTAGAATATTATTAATATATTTATCTATTAATATACAAACAATATAAAGTATATTGTGTAAACTAGATTAATATTAAGTATATACTAAATTTATATAAGATAATTGTTATAATTAAGAATTTGCAATTTTTTTCGATATATACTTCTATTACAAGATAAGCTTATTTTATACTTGTTATATACTTAATTTCTTTTTTAATTTCTTTGTTCTTATATTATATATATAAATATCTATCTTGTCTTTTAAGACTTCGATAATAAATTATTTATATATAGACTTGACTTATATTAGACTTGTACTAATATTATTGTTAATATTACTAATTAATTATTATTTATTGTCTTTTTTTAAGTATTTTTCTCTTAACTTAAAGAGTATTTGCAAAAGGTATACTTTTAATTTAATTTTAAATTATGCTAAGCTTATACTAACTTATTTTTAGCGTTAAACTAGTTTTTTGATTAAAAAGTTTGCTCTTATATATTTTATTGTATTAATTTGTACATAGTATATACTTAAATTATGCGCAAATTAATATATCTATTATAGATATCGAATCTTTAAGTAAATTATTTTAATTATATTCTAAATTGAGTTTATACTAAATATATACTAGCGTTAAAAAAGTATAAAAGAGAAAAGAAATTTTGTAAAAATAATACGTTTAAGATCTCGAAGATTTTTAAAAATTTATACTTTATTTATATTTAATATATATATAGCTAACCAAAAAAAGCTAAATCTAATAATAAAAAGTTAAATCTAATAATTAAATCTAATAAAAGAGTTTAAGAGCTATATATATTATATTCATACTTACTATATACTTAGAAGAGAATTATAATACTTCTCTTAATTCGAAGAAGAATAAGTTTTGTATAATAATTTATTATATTAAAATTATGCTAATTTTATACTTAATAAATATTGATATCTTAATTGATATTTTAATAACAAAAAAGAATAAAGTTGTTGTTTACAAATCTATATTTTGTCTATACTAAATTTATGCGTAGCTATTTTTTTCTCGAATAAATTTAATTCTATTAATAGAGAAAATAAGTGCAACTATCTCTTTATTTATGCTAAACTTATACTAAGCTTATATTTAGTTAATACAATTATTGCAAAAACTATTGTTACGTCTACAACTAAGAAAATTAAATATTAGATTATCTCTTATTACTTATATTAAGCATATACTAAGCAAAAACTAAAGTATATTAATATAAAAAAACTTTTTAAATTAATTTACTAAGTCTTAAGCTCAATATATATTATGCTTAATAATAAGACTTGTTTTGATTAATTGTATATTCTTTGTTATATCTAGCTTATACAATATAGACAATTAAATACTTTTCTTTTCGATTTCGATCTAACAAAGTAAGTTAATATCTATTATATGCTCTACTTTTGCATAATTATTGCAACAATTATAATTTAATAAAAAAAAATCTTTTATAAATCAATTTGCATTGAAGTTGAATCTATATCTAGCATAGAATTTCTATATATTTTATTTAATTTTGAATTAAATTTTACTTTTAACTATGTTTAAATATATATTTAGTCTATATATTGTCTATGCTTGCTATATATTTATATTATTTATTTTATTTATTATTTTAACTTTGTACTTACTTCTTTTATTCTTAATACTATTGTTTATAAGATAAAGCTAAATAAGCAACTATGATAATTTATTGCGTTGTCGTACTTGTTAGTTTTACAAGTAATACAAATATCTTATATATAATTTTGTCTTCGATTGTTTCTTTTTAATTTCGAATTTTTCAATAAAGTAATAAATCTTTTTTTTAAATTAATGCTTGATATAAACTCGATATAAGTTAAATTTGTTAAAGTATTAGATAGTAGAACGCTTAGTTTTCTAAGAAGCTAAGAGGTAGTTTGTCTAATATATACAAAGTGTCAAGAGTCAAACTAGGTAGCTACTCAACACTAGGTTAGATTTGAACATCGAATTTCCACACTTTCTTTTGGACTAACGACTTTGTTTAGCTCTCTTAACTTAGTAAGTAAACGTTTTTCAAACAAGTAAATTTTAACTTATTATAAAAAATTTGAAAACAATCAAGTCTTAAAGTCTATTCACTAAAGAGAAAGAAAAACGCATAAAAGTTCTCTTCTAGCAATTTATGTGCATCTTAACGTATGTTGACAAACTTGCACTCAATCTAGTCTCGTAGAATTTATAAGAAATGAACTAATATAGACGTGAGTAACAAATGCTTCGAGCGTAATAGAAGTAATAATTAAGTTCAAGTCAATAAATAGAGATGACGAAGATAATAATTAAATTCTAGTCTCAATTATTAAATATAGCGATAATTTAATTGCGATGCTAAAGAATTAGCGTTCAAGCGTATCTATTATAGGTCTAAAGAACGTCAAAAAGTCTAAAATTTGTTCTTTAATAAAAACTTTATTAATTTATCGACTATCTAGTCAACTATAAACACATATTTTAGCTCAATATCTCTTTTAGCAATCTTTTCGCGAACAAAATGTTGTTAAATGTCTATATGCTTGATGCGAGAGTGCTAATTAAAATTCTTAGCGAATGCTATAATCTTCTAATTGTCGCAATAGATAATAATAACAATCAAAAAATAAATCGAAGACTTGAGAGAATTACGACGAGCGACAAGAACTTAAGTAGCAATTGAAGACGTATTAAGATGCTAAATTTGCTTCAAAAATCTTAACAATCAAATTGTTTCTTTGATAATTTAAATTTGTCTTATGTATTTCGCTTTACAAGTAAAGAGAGTTACAATTAACTATCGTTTAAAAGATTAATTAATAATCTCACTATTTATATTAAAGATATAGCTCGAGATAGATTGACAAATGTCGCAATTATCTTTTTAATTAACGTCAATATAGTCGAACAATAAAGCAAGATCGCTCAAAAAAACGAGACGAAAATCAAGAATGTCTTGTATATAACGAAAAATTCGTTTAATAATCTTTCAATAAGTGTTAATAAAATTGAAAGCATATTTGTTTATCACGAAGACAACATAAATCAAATCAAGACGTATATCAAGCATAATATACATAAAAAATTTGATAATGAATTAATAGACGTGTTAATGCGTTGCAAACGCAACGTGTTCAAGATTTGCAAACTCGAAAAAAAACGTATCGATAAAAATAATAACAATGTTGCACTTTTACACTTTATAATTTTTAAACATTTTCTTTAAATAAGTCTTTTAACTTAAGAATAAAATGCGATTAACGCAATCGCATTTAATACTTATGCTTAAATAGAATTTTAATAAATTAATGTTTGTTATTTTAAATTGCTTGTGCAATGCGACTTTGATTTGCTTAATGTTCTTCTTATTAAAATTTATTAATAAAATGTCGTTTATATAGATAACAATAATAATTGCGTTATTAATAAAGACGTTATAATTGACGTCAAAAGAGCGAAAATCTAGTTTTCTTAAAAACAACAATAGAATCTTATATTATATTCGAGAGAATTGCTTTAAATTATATAAAATCTTAATTAAACAACAAACTTTGATGTTTTGTTTATATTTTTCTTTGTTAACGATTCTATAAAGAAAAGCGATTATAACGTTTATTTGCTCTATTTCTTAATTGTTAACGACAACAATAATAAAAAGAGCTTTGTAACTTATAAACTTTATTACAACAACAAACGTCTTATTGTAATCGAAATTTTCTTGTTGTTTAAAATCGCAAATTATTTATTAAATCTTGTATTATATTATTTAATTATTGACTTCTTGCTTAAATTGATAAATTTATTTGTCTTAAAAAACGTGTTTATCTTTAAATGTCGTTATAACAATTCAAATGTTATTCTTTTTATCAAACTTTATTTTATTGTTTTAAGCTAGTTATCAATTTATTTTAAAGTTAAAATTAATTATAATCTCTTTGTAAATTTTTGATTCGTAGAGCTTCAAAAACATAACTTTAAAAAATAAAATTAACAAATCGATTAAAAAGTCGCGACAAATACGTAGTTTTCAATAATTTTTTAGAACGTACGACGTTAATAAAGTTTAAAGAATATCGTCAAATTCGAATTAAAACAATGCGAGATAATTTTTTTAAATCGTGTCAATAATGTTGATATTTTTAAAGATAATTTCGTTTTTAAATGCGAAAAAAATATAGATAAATTTTTTTTCGAAGTTATAACTAAATAATAAGACAACATCTTAAGAAATTGCATGTTTTTTAAAGTGTGCGAACGCGATTTCTTGCTCAATATTATCGAGCTAAATGTTTAAAGAGTTAAGAAAATTATTAATAAAATTTGTATTAAAAAATGCAACGTCGAAATAAATTAAGAACGAACGTCGACGTTCGTAAGTTGTTTGCTTAAAATTAACTACTAAACTTCGAAAATTGTTTATTGTTTAATTAATATACGTTAAAGATTCTCTTAATTATTTCTTTTTTATTTATTATTTAATAAATGTGTTTTTTATTGTAATCTATTAACATTATTAATTTAATACAAGTATTAAATTTCTTTCAATTAATGTTAAATTTAATATATAGAGCTTCGTCAAATTAATCTATGTAACGAAGATAATTATAATTGTATATATAATTGATAGAAATTTCGAAAAAAATAATTAGATAATCGTTTTTGTTTTTTAGATTAAAGATAAGCGAAATGTTGCGATACAAATTAACAATAATTATAATTTCGAGTTATTACTTGTTTGCTAAGCTAGCATTCTTAAGCATAATATTAATCTTTCGCATAAGAGTTTAATTTAAACGTTTCGCACATTTGTTTATTTTAAAATTGTTAACAATAATAGATTCTAATCTAATGTCGCGTTCGTTTCTTTAATTTTTGAAAATTCTTTTTAAATACTTGTTGTTGTTGTCGATGCGAAATCGAATGCACTTGTTGTTCTTATGTTTGTATTTATTAAGAAACTTTTTAAAGAACGTTTAGATTTTATCTTTTCTAATAATGTAACTAATAAATAAGTATTTAATTTTGTTGTTTATTTAAATGTAAATGTAGCGAATATTGTTGTACTTATAAGATAAGAATCTTATAACGTTTGCATAAATAAAATCGATAAATTATTAATCGAACGCAATAAAATAATTATAATTTTCGGATTTGTTAATATTGTAAACGTAAGAGACGCAAGCATTTTTTAAAGTTAATTTGATTAAGTTAAACGCTTCTTAACTAGCTAATTGCAAGATATTTTGTTGTCTTAAATGCTTAAAACGTTCGTGTTATATTTGATAAATAATTTTGTTAAAAAAAATCAATAAATTTAGCAAAACGATTGCGAACAAAATTGTAAGAATTTCTAGCGCAAAGAAGTATAGATTTTTTTTTATAACGCAAGTTTCTTGTTTAATTAAGAAGTCGTTTTTGATTAAAGCTAAATTAATTCTAAATTTGTTAAATATGCTAATCGAGATAAAATTATAATAATTATTAAGAACGTATTAAACGTTATAAATAATAATTTAATAATTTTTTTCGTCGATTTTGAGATACAATTGAATAAAATTAATGTTAATAATTGCGAAAATGCTTATAACTTTATTTAGACAATAATAAAGCATAAGCTTATAAAAAATAAAGACATTAAAATCTTTAATTATATGCTAATTGCATTTATAGTTTAGAATTTATTTATTAAGAAATTTGTTAATTTGTAAAATAAAATCAAGATTATAAGAGATAATTTGTAAACTTAAATTACTAATTGCATTAATAAAGACTAAATAATTTTAATAAATAAAAACAACAATTGCTTCTTATTTGTCGTCGTCTTTATTTTTAAACTTTTTGCTCTTATTTTTACTTTTATCGTTCTTATTATTTTGACGACGTTTGTTTCGAAATTTATTGTTATCGTAAAATTTGTCGATGCGAGTCTTTTTTTAAACAACTTTTAAATAAAAGTGCTTTTCTTAACATTGTTCAAGAATGTAATAATTCTTATTGCAAAAGTCGCAATAAAGAATTATTTGTATAATTTTGCGATAATAATTGCGATTTTTAACATTTAAATGCGACAATAAGATTTTTAAGATAACAACGAAATTATAAGTAAATAATGAAAGTTTGTTTTTAATAATTGCGATATTAAGTGAGTTGCGACATTGCGCTTCGTAATTGTAAATAATTTTAACTAATTAATATTTCGAAATGTTGTCTTTTTTAAAGAAATTATGCTTACTAATTTATTTGTCAATGAAGAATCAAGTAAAGTCGAGTAGTTCGACGAGATATTTGTAAATTAATTAGTTGATATTTATTTTAAGTTTATCAAAATAAATAAATAGTTTGTTAACGATATTACGAAACTTGATATTATATTTATTAATAATAACGCAATTGTTAATTTTGATAATTTCGAATTTGATTTAAATAAATATTAACGCGTTGAAATTTTTAAGAGTGCAAATGTTAATAATAATGTTTTACACTTCTTTTGCGATAATAACGTCTTTAATATTTAAATATAAATTATCTTTGACGTAAATGCGAAGAACAATATAATAATAATAATTATTTTTAGCTTATTTAATGCGTTCAATAAGAGTAAAGTTGTCAAAAATTACTTTAAGCTTAATATATTTTTATAAATAAGTTTATTTAAGAATTTTGTACATCTCTCGTTTCTAGACAAGAAATTCTACGCTATTGTAAATTTTAACAATAATGCGAAGAATTAATAAAATTAAGATAAAGATATTCATAAACGCAATATTTATAATTTCGATTATCTTTAGAGCTTAAGTAACGTCTTACAATAATAAGTTTTAAATAAGAATATTTTAACGATTAAATTAAATAAATTACAAGAGTCTAATAAGCTTGATATAAAGACAATATTTACGTTCTTGTATTCGTTACTTAATTCGAATAACAATAAGATATAAACGTAAAAGATTTCGTTTTAATAAGTTTGTTCGTTTAGAAAGTATATAAAGATCTAAACGATAAATTAATAAATGCGCGAAAAAATTAATTTGTTGTATTGTTCGTAATTTTGACAATTGTAATGCAAGTTTTTTAGAATTTCTTTAACGCTCTTTTGCGTTAATAACAATTGATATAATTTAATGCGAATATTAATAATAGAAGATTCAAATATAAAGCGCTTTCGTTTACGATTAATTAGTATTTTAGATTTGACAAACGTTTATTCTATTTTATTTTTTTGTAAGACAACAATTTCAAGAACAATATTAGTTATTCTATTTTTACAAGATTGAGTTTCGATCTTGTTAATTGAATCTAGATTGACTTCAATGCTTTAAGACTAAATTTTAAATATAATTGTTAAAAGATAATTAAAATTCAATAAACTAATAATGATTAAAAATTGAGAAGATTAAGAATCAGTTTTCTTAACAAAAGTGCGTTAAGACGCGTGACTTATTTCGTCTTTTTTAATGTATTTTTCGAATTAAGTTTTAATTATCTTTTATGTTAAATAAGACTTTAATCGATAATAAGTCATCTAGATTGTTATTAGTAATAGCGCTTTACAACAAAAGCTAACGAGTAAATAAAAAGTAAAAATTAAATTTGATCGATCAATTCTTGACTTGATTGCTATTTGTTATTGATTAAATATAGACAAGATCTTTTTATAAATAAATAAAATTTACGACTAATGTTTTAAGCAAGAAAACAAGCTCTAGAAAGTATCATAAATGATCAAGAAAAAACAAGACTAATTAGACATTCTTTCGAATAAGACTAATTAGATGTTTCTTAAAAGAACGAGACTAATTAGACGTTATAACTAATGACAAGACTAATTAGACGTTTCTTAGAAGAACGAGACTAATTAGACGTTATAGCTAATGACGAGACTAATTAAACGTTTCTTCGAGTGATAATTGAATCGATCTAGTTATCGAATTTCGTTCTAAATGAGTTAAAAGAAATGCTCTCAATTAATAGATTTTAGGCTCTTTGATATAGTTTAATATCTATGTAGATGAATAGATGTCTCTAATAGATGATGAAATGATTGATCTTAGATAAGTTATTCGCTCATTTTCGAGCTTATAATTTGTTAAAGTATTAGGTAGTAAAACGCTTAGATTTCTAAGAAGTTGGGAGGCAATTTGCCTAATATATACAAAGTGTCAAGAGTTGGGCCGAGTAGCTACTTGGCACTAGATTAGATCTGGACATTGAATTTCCACAAAATTTATATATAATACTTCAAAATTAAATAAAAGTTCTTAAACTATTAATATTATACAATATTTGTAAAATAAAGATATAAACTTATAAACTAGTTTATCTTTGTTATTATCTTAATTGCTTAATAGATATTGTTAATTTACTTGCAATAAAATTTTATTTAAAATACATTTTGTATTGCTAATCATATCGAATTGCTTTAACTTAACAACTTTTCTTATTAATTTCTTCTTTTTTTTGTAGAAATTTATTACGTTCTTAACGCATATATTGTATATATTGTACTTGTACTTAATTTTTAATTTTTTTATTTTAATAGTATTGTTATATATTTTTTGCTCAATTTTAATTTGTTATCTATAGAGCTTAAATCTAATTTATATTTATTAGAGCTAAACAACAATATATATCGAGTTAATATTCGACGTCTATCCTTTTTAAATAGTGCTTCTATATATCGAGTTAATATTCGACGTCTATCCTTTTTAAATAGTGCTTCTATATATCGATATAATAGAGAAGACGTTTTAGAATTTTTATTTAATATATACTAAGTCGATACTTAATGTTTGTCTCTTTTAAATAGTATCTTTATATATCGACATAATAGAGAAGACGTTTTAGAATCTCTATTTAATATATATTAAGTTAATGCTTGACGTCGATTTTTTGTCGAATAAGTAGTTCTTAAGTTGCAACATCAAAATATATAAAAAAAATGCTATTAAATTTATGCTTAGAATTAAGTCTATTAAGAAAGAATATTATATAAGAATTTTTCAAATTAAAAAAAAGATATAAATATTGTTAATAATGCTCTACAACTTTTCGATCTTTTTTATCTACAATTTAATTAATTATTAAGTTAAGTTAAGTTAAATTAATTATATATATCTTTTTTAACTAATTAAGCAATAATACAACTCGATTTATTGCAATTGCGCTAAGTAAATAGAATGTCTTTTTATATCTTAAAATTGTTCTTTTTAAATATATTAATAGCGTGTTTTCTTATTCTAGTATATAATTAGTATAAATGTAACTTAGAACAAATATAAGTTCTATCTAAATATGAAAAAAAAAAAAAAATAGTTTTTGTTTCGCGAACTTATTGTCTTAAAGATAATTGCTTTTTTTTATATTAATATAATTGCAAGCTAGCATTTATTAATGCAAAGAAATTTTTAATCTCTCTTTATATAGTTTAACAAGAATTTATTTTGTCTTTCGATATTTAATTTATATCTAAGTTAAACTTAAAATATAATATGTTTATATTATTTATATACTATACTAGTTTGTTAATAGTTTCGATCTCTTAAAAAAATTAATTAATAAGATAGATTGCTAAATAATTAAAATAATATTTTCGAAAATTACGCTTAGAATATACTTGACAAAAACTTAATATATATTCGAGATATTTAAATTACTCTCAAGAATTATTAAGATTGTAAAAATATTTCTTAAATTTTTAAGACAAAATATTAATAATATTTGTATAATTCTAGTATATATTAAGTATATCTCGAACTTGTTTTTTGTTTATATTATTGTAAAAGTTCGCAATTCTCTATTTTTATCATTAAATATAAGAAATTTAAATAGTTTAACAAGCAACTTTTTTTAACGTTTTAAATATCTTAGTAAATATTATATAATAATTCTCGATAATCTCTATATTAATTTATGTATAATAGTAAACATTAATTTCTATTGCAATTTAAGTATATACTTAATATATATTGTGTATATATTAAATTTACAATAATAATTCTTGTTTTAATTCGAAATATTGTATAGATTTGTTTTGTCTTAAATTTGTTTAAATACAAGATTTATTTTAAAATATAATTAATTTATAAAGATTTTAGTCTAAGTATAAATACAATATATAATAATATATTGTTAAGAATTTTTATTAAAATTAGTAATATTTTTAGTCTATTGCTTTACTAAAGAATGCAATCAATTAAAAACAAATTCTTGTTTAAGTTCTATAAATTATAAGCTAAATTTATGCAAAGTTTAAACTAAATATAAACAAACTTTTTAAAACTATTTTAACAAAAAATTTCTTAAATTTTTGCTTGCAAATTAATATTGCTATACAATCTTTTATGTTAAGATTATTGTATATATAATATAAAGCAATCTTGTTATATTAATATATAGATTACATATAATAAAAAAGATAACAAAGTATTTTACAAAAAGTTTAGCGCAAATATAATATATATTAAATATAAGCTTAGCTTATACATTGTTAAAGATAATAGATTTTATTATTTAATTATTGCAATTATATTGTCGATAATTTCTCGAGACATTTTAATAAAATATAATAGATAATAAGCATAATCTTCGCGTGCAACTAGCATAAAGAATAGAGATTATTTTTAATTAATAAAGATATAGATATTTAATTGCGTATTGCATATACTAATCTTAATTTTGTTGCTTCTTTAAAAATAATTAAATTTAATATATATTTAATATATGTTAAACTTGTATTAGAATAAAATTAATTGCAAATAAAATTTCTAGAAGTTAAATATTTAATAAAGATACAATTTTGTGTGCGTTACTGTAATTTATAATTTATTAAGATATAAAAATAGTTAATATTAATATACATTAAGTTTGCATTAATTATTTAATTTGTATACTATAATTTTATATCAAAAAGTAAAGAATATTTAATTTAATAAATCTATGAGATTAGTTTATAAACAATATAAACTAAATAAGAGTTTATTTTATAAGTTTTTTATATAGTAGACTCTTAATTCTTGTATATACAAGTTATAAATTCGAAATGCACACAACATATATATTAATTTTATTATTTTTCTAAAAATCTATAAAATTAGAACTCTATACAACGCTTTAATTGTGCGTTAATATTTATTGTATACGTTAATTAAGTAAAGTATTATTAAAGATTGTTAACATTCTTAAGCTTAATTCTATTGTACGCTAAATATATATATAATATATTTAAATACGCGTATTTGCAATATTTGATTTTAAAATATTTGAAACTTTAATATTAAATTTTGTTTACTTTATCTTTTTTCTTAATTTCTAAAAATAAAAAAGTAACTTAAGTAATCTTAAAGTTAGTTGTAACAACAAAGAATTAAATCTAAATCTTAATATAAGTCAAAATTATATTATACTTAAATTAAATATACGCTAAATATATATATATTAATTAATGCTCTAATAGATATATTAATTAAGATCTTGACTAATATTGTGCTTTTTTTATATACAAAATAAAGAATTCTCTTTAGATATATATATAAATATGCTAAAATATTATAATAATTTTGCACTTTTAATACAATTATTTGATTGCGTTCTTCGAAGATAATTGCAATTTTATTAATATTAATAAAGCTTTATATATAATAAATATAAAGTATAAAAGAAAATCTATTTTTTTAAGTTTGTTAAAACTATTAAGATCTTAATTGTTTAATATATCTTAATTTTCTTAATTGTTTATAAAAGTATTATTGTTAACGTATTAATTACTTAATATTGTATTCGACTTAAAAGCGTTACTATTGTTAAAATTTAAAATTTGCTTAAATATTTAGCGAATGTCTAGTATATAACAAGTATAGAGTAAATCTTAATTTTATTTATTTATTGCGAAATTGCTTGTTAATCTTAGTTTGCAAAATTCTTAGACATAAAAAAATTCTTCTTACTAGAAAATATATAGATATTAAAAACAAAAAAATTGCTAGTACTATTAAAAAATATATTGTTATTAAGATTTGAATTAAATATAGACGAAGCTTAAATATAATATATATACAAAATAAGTAACTAAATTACGCAAATGAAAAACTATATCGAGTTTATACTATATCTAAAAACAATTTAGATTATAATAAAATTTAGATTATGTAGTACAAAAATCTTGTTTTTAAACTTTAATTAATTGCGCGTTATAAACTTTACACAATTTTAAGAATGCAATAAATATAGAAGATTAAGTTTATATCTAATATATATCGAGAAAAAGCAAAACTCTAAATAGTAATTTTTACTTAATACTAAATAAAGAAGTCTGTACTCTATATAAGCTATATATATATTAAGCATGCATTTCAATCGCGAGCAAAGATTGTTATAAATTTCTTTAATTCGAAAGATTTATACTAAGTATAGACTTAGCATAAACAAAGTTCCCTTTGAGTAAGAATTTCCACCCGAGAGAAGCTCGTCCTGGGTAGGAAATCTGCACTCGGGATAAGCTATATGCTCGCAATTTCTTTAATGTTAATTAATTGTTAATAAAAATCTAGATATTAATATTTCGTCTTTCTAATTGTCGATAGATTAAAATTGTATATGCAATTGTTATATATTTTGCATCTAATATAGTTATGTGCTTCTGTAAATCTTGATTATAATTGTTTATTGTATTTAGTTTTTGCAAAAATTAAACTTCTATTTCGATACATTTTGACAATTGAAGTTTCTCTTTCGAAATTCTATTTTGTAACTTAGATTTATTAATATATATTACAATATTTGTCTTATTTTGAATTAACTTAATTTTTAAAATATAATAATTCTTCTTTATTACTTTTGATTTTTCGAATTTTTGTTAAATTTTTATCAAATCTTTAATTCTTATAGTTCAAGAAAAATCTTAAAATAATAAATCGATTGTAATTACGTAACTTATTATATCTTTTATTTTATTTAGTTCTTTGTGCATTTGTATAGAGTGTTTTTAACTTTTTTTACAATTTTTTTTGATTCTAGTTGATAAATATGCATCTATAGACTCTATAGACTTCTTTTTGTTCTAATTTAAATATCTTTTCTTGTTAATTTTTGTTTCTATATTGTATCGTAATGTAAAAGAGCTAGAAATACGCATTCTTATTAAATAATTCTTTGTTAACGTTGCTAGTCTAATTGTATATTTATTGCATTTTTGTTGCAATCGCAAGGCTATTAAAAGTAGTTTTGCTTTTATTTTTAAAATAGCAATTAAGAATGTTCTAAACGCTTCTAGAATTTTTCTTAAGATTATAGATTGCAATTGTTGAAATTTGTAAATATAATTTGCTTATTTGTTTTATTATATTTTTATTTTGTCGTTGCTTACTAATATAACGCATTCTATATACAGTTGTTTATTAATATTTGCAATTAAATCTTATTCAAGATTTAATAGTCTTAGCAACAAGTATATTGCTCTCTTTCTTGCATTAATCTTTTCAATAATATGTCTCTTAAAATTGAGTTTTCTATTTAGTTAAATATCTAATTACTTCATACAATCTTTTGATTTTATTGTTGTTTTATTTGATAATAAAACAAGCCCTATAGAGTTCTTTCTCTTTTGTAAGAAATAAATAAACTCTATTTTAGCGTTGTCGAATTCGACTATATTTTTACTAATTTATAAGAACGCTATTCTAGCTACACATTGAAGTATTATAACATTTTTGATTATATTGAGTCTCTTTATATATATTGTTACGTCGTTAATATAATTAGAAATAGATATATCGTATCTTGCTCTAATCTATAAAAACAAAAATCGTATATAAATTAGAAATAAAATTGACAAAATTAACAATTCTTGAAATATTTTTGTTGCAACTTGCTTTAGCTTTTGTTTGTTTTTATTAAATACTAGATTAACAACTTGTTCTTGCAAAAAACAAGTAACTCAATTAATTATATTAATTGGCATATTAAGTTTCTTTAGCACATTAGTTAACTAAATTAGCAATATATAATTAAAAGCTTCTTTTACGTTTATAAGCAAGCAAGATAGCGTATTGCCTCTATTCTTAATTATTTGTGCGTTGTATACTAGATTTAGAGCAATATCTATAACTGATCTTTGTTTTTTGCCTCTTATTTGCTTGTAATTTAAAATGTCTTTGTTATACAAAGAATTTTTCGTCAAGTAATCGATTCTTGTAATAACTATCTTTTTTGCTATTTTAACAAGACAATTGAGAAGTATAATAATTCTATACTCTTTAGATATTGTTCTATCTTTGCTAGATTTATGCAAAATAATTTTTGTTTTTTCTTGTTAACATGTAGAATAATATCTAGCATCTATTCTTGTTGCAAATATTACATTAAATAGCTTCGAAGCTATTTTGTATACTTTTTGTAATATTAAAAACGTTATATTATCTAATTCTAGTGCTTTCTTTAAGGATAACATAAGGATAGCATTTTTAACTTTCTCTACTTGAATGTTTAATTATTTCTAAGATTTTCGATTTTGCGCAATGTTCATATCTATAAAGATTATAGATAATCTTAAATATCTATATAGCTCAAAAAAAAAGCTTTGCATTTGATCTCAAATTTTATTGCTTAACTCTTGTTAACGTTTTTGATTAATAATAGTATCTTAACAATATGTTGTTTTTTATATTTGTATATCTAGAATATGTTCTTGATAATTGTCTTGCTTAAGAATTTTGTTCAAATATATTTTTTACACTTTTTAATAACTTTAAAATATTTATTTTTGATCTTTGTAATTGCGTTTTAAGTCTAATTAATTTAAGATTTTCTTTTTTGACAACTTATAACAAATGTTTTCTAGCGTAGACTTTCTAGCTTCTTAGTTTATTAAGATTTTGATTTAGAGCTTAATTTTTGTCTTGAAATAAATTTATTCACACATTCTTTAAGTTTTAGAATTACTATTTGAGCTTTTTGATTTAGATCTTAATTATCCTAAATTTTCATTAATTATTTAGCTTTGTTCGCACTCAAATACGAATTAAATTTCTTTTAATTTACTTTGACAAGATTGTATAATATAGTAATTGAATTTTTTACTCTTTGTTGTTTGTTTGTAATTATTTTGTATTTTATAATTTTGTAATCTAATTCGATGTTTGCTTTCTTATCTATATGTCAATTTGTAATTTTACTAGTCAAGTTTGTTAACGCAAAAACTAAATCTATAATAGAATCTCTAGTAGTATATGTATTATATCTTGTAAAAACGTTTACAATATTTACTAATTTTTCTTTGTTTTCTCTTAATCAACTTGTTAACGTTCAAAATTATAACAAGTTTATAACTTAATTGTTTTACTAGAAATAATATGCGTTTAAGTTGTTAATTAAAATAAATTTCTCTTTGTTTTTTTATTGAAATTTTGTCAAAATTCGATTTATAATATACTTATTAAACTTAGAACTTTAACTCTTTTTATTATAGATATATAATAGTGCAATACTTGTATCAAGTATCTTGTTGTCAATAACAATTAATTGTGCATTAGAATTTACTATCAAATCTAGTCTTAGTATGCAACTAATATCTATAATCGTTTTAAATACAAATATTGTTACTCTAGATTTATAGTCTTTATATATTAATCGAATTCTCGAGAAATTTAAATAATTCAATTTTGTGTTATATTCCTTATTATATCTCTAGAATTCTTAAATTAGCACAATATTTATCGTATCTATTGCACTTTGTAGATACGATTTTATAATAAATTTGCTTCTAGCGCAATTATGTTATAGAATTTGAATTTTTTTTTGTTCGATCTCTTTGTTTAAGAATATAATAGAATTTTTTAACATTATTAAATATTGTTTGTTTGCAATAAATTATTGTTAACGTTATTAAATCAACTATTATTATAGAATGCACATTTATTGCTTGTAATTATATATATTTCTTTACAATTAATATATTTTAAATTTAAATATATATATAATCGTTTGTTGATGCAAAGAGTATATCTACAACTTTAAGATACATAATTTAGTTTACAATATTCACATTCAATCTCTTTTGTGCATTTTTCTACAAAGTGATTTTGAAATTGATATTTGTAATATTGTGTACTAGATTTTGCATTCTTGTACTTTGTTGTTCTAAAAAATTTATTTTATGCATAAATTTTGTCTTTTTGTATTGCTTTTCGAATATTAATTTTCTTTTCGAATGCAATTATTGTCGATGCATACTTCTTTTGCGCTCTATTTGTGTTTAATAACATCTATACGAAATTACTAATAAGATAAATATTATTAAATAATTCTATGTTGTTGCGCAAATCTTGTAGTGTGTTTTCTTCTCTTATTATATTTATAGAAATTGTATGCAATATAACTTTATATTATTTAATATCTCGCTTAATTATAGCTCTTAAAAATAGTAATTCTTATTTATCTTTGCATTCTAGTAGTTTATGTGCATTTAATTTCTTAATTGTAATAATAATTGTAGAAGTGCTCTTTGCAAATTTTAATACCGTATATATAATTAACTTTCTTATTGCTTTGTTAATAATGTTATGTGTTTTTATAAAGTTCTCGCTTGTATGTCTCTCTACTATAAGATATCTTTCTCTTATACTTGTTTCTAAGATTGTCTAAGTATTAAGAATAATTTGCTATTTTTAGATTTGTCAATTATTTCGATTCAAGTTTTAGCTTTCGTTAATAATTGAGCAAGTCGATCGCAAAAACAGGATATTTACTTAATTTGCTCTTGTTACGTAATCTAGCTTTCTAGTGATTTTTTTTCGCAACTTTGCTCTATTTGAATTATCTAAATAATTTATTATTTAATTTAACTTGATCTCGAATAATTTCCTTAAGCAATTAATGCGTTGTTGCACTAGATCGATATATTAATGTTCAAATGCACTCGTTACGTAATCTATAATTTGCTATAGAGAATTTCTTTGTTTTGTAATTTTTGTCATAGTAATTAATTTCTCGATTTTCTCTTTTACTTTGTTAATTTGCATATTTAGATCTGTTTGTTCTTAATTGCTAGTTACATGCTTGATTAATAACTATTGTGCTTTTTGCTTTTTAGCAATTAAGTTGAACTTCCTAAGCTCAAATTTCGCGTTTTTAGATTTTTGAATTTTAATAATTGCATCTATAGACTCTAAATTTATCTTTTTTTTATATTAAATATGTAATTGCTCTTATTGATTTAGAATGTACTTTTAGAATTTTTTGAAATAAGTATAAGCGATATCGAAACTATGTTTTTCTTTTCGCTCTTCTTTGTTGCAATCTTCTCTAGTCTTTTGTATACAAACATGTTCTTTTTGATTGCACTTAATCTATATATGTTTTTTATTATCTCAAATGTTAATATAGTAGAGGCAAATTATATATATATTAGCAAAAAGATAATTTCTAGTTCTAAAGCTAGTTTTGATTCTAGTTTAATTTTGATTCTATTCTTGATTCTAATTTTGATTCTAATTTTGACTAATATATTTTTACTTGCTTAGATTGACTTCTAAACTAATAATTTTGTTAAAGAAATAAAACATCTTTGTCGACGTTGTTGCTTTATATCTCTTGCAAATCTATTTGTAGCTTTTCTCGCGTAAATAGTTATTACAAATAGATCTTCTATGCTATATCTTAATAAGGAAATATCAAAGCATTGTACTAGTATAAAAACAAGTTGTTTCTATTGTCTATTAGTAATTCTTTTAATTACGTAATTTAGTAAATTTGTTGTTAAGCTTGACGTAAAAACTTTGCAATATGTGTTTCTAGCTCTTGCTTTACAATTAAGACAATAAATTGTTAAATTGTTAATATATAATGTAAACAAGAATCTATATAGTAGATCTTCGACTTAAGTAGATGTTTGTAGAGTTGATAATTGTTTGATTTGTAATTTGGTGTTTGAAGACGCGTTTTTTGCTTGTTGATCTCAACAACAATTACAATCGATTGTATCTTCGCAATTGTTACGTCTTTAAGTGCGTATGTAGATTTGTTTAAGTCGTCTTGATATGTTCTTTAACTTGCAGACTTCAAAATTTTATTATTTACCTTGAGACGAAAAGCTTAGATAATTGACTTGTTGAGAACTTTTCTATAAAGTAATCTATTTTAGAGAATATCTTGCTATAAAAACTAAATATACTAAGAAGTGTCTTAACTATATTTAAGAGATTAAAGAAATATATCTAAGCTATAAATTTATTTGCTATTAAATTATCGATTAAGAGTTTAAGAGATTCTACAAATATTTTTTTGACATTGTATTTTAATTAGAAAAACTTAAACTCAAGTATTGCGCTTTATAATAAACAATTAATTCGAAAAATTAACAATTTCTAAGATATTTTTAAGTTGTTGCAAATTTTTAGCAAAGATATTTAGTTGTTTTCGATAACATTAATTTCTATAATCTATAGATCTAATATTAATTTAAAGTTAAATATATTATATATAATTATTTTTATAATATTTTCTTTAAAATATCGAGATTAAAATAAGTAAAAAATTGTTAAGAGAATAATATTATTGTTTTAGACAAGTTAGAATGTAATATAGTAGTAGAGATAATAACTAAAAATATTAAACTAATATTGTTATTGTTGCTTTCTAGTTATTGTAGAATTTAAGTTTTCTCTATTATATTTATAAAATTAAGAATCTTAATTGTTTTGCTCTTAATAGTCAAATTAAGCTACTAAAATTATTAATTTAATATTGCAATATTTAAACAAATATTTTTAATTTGTTCTCGAAACTTTTATCGCAGTTGTCTTCAACTTATTAATTAACAATTTTAAAGATTTTTTTTGTATTCTCGAAGTTTACTTTTTCTTATTTCAAAAGAGTATCGATTAATTAATATTATTTTTAGCTATCTTCTCTTTTCCTTGTTTTTGCAATATTGTTTATTAATATAATAAAAAGAGAAAAAATCTTATATAGATAGATTGCAATAAAGTTGCTCGAATAGAGACAAATTGTTGCAAAAATATAGTAGACGCAAAACTTAATAGATATAGACAAAATCAATCAATATATTTAGTGCATAATTAGTAAAAATTATATAAAATTCGAGAAAATAATTTTAATTAGAATTTAAGATTAATCGATAGATTCGAATACAAATATAACATCAAATACAACAATCTTAAAACCATATTTACAAAAATAGATTTTAAACAACTTTTTATAGAATTCTAAATCAAATTAGCAAATAAAATACGCTATTAAGCAAAAAATAATATAAAAGCGTACAAAGTATTATATTATACAATACAAAAAGAATATAAAGCTTAATTAGATTATTTAGAAAAAAAGTAAAAAATATATAGAAAAGAAACAAACAAATATCTATAAATTCTAGATTGTCGAAATACAACTTAAATAATATTCGGAAAAAAGCAAATTGTAAGACAATCTTAAGTTGTAGATCTAATAAAAAGTTAGAAAAATTGTAGATTTAAATAAAGCTATTAAAGATATAGATTTGAAAAAAAACAAAGAAAATAATAGAAAAAGACTAAGTTAAATATAGGAAAATCGTCTACTTACTCTTCTTTTCGATAATGTTTATCCTCCTTTTCGATAATTATATTTTTCTCTAAGAAGATATCTGTTTTTTGATGTAAAACCAGGTATGTTTTAGTAGTTTCCTATATCTCTAAAATTGAGCATAATATTGTCGATTTCAATCTTCAATTTGTATTCGATATAAGATCTTATTGCATCTCTAAAACGCACGAGATATTGCTTGAGAAACAATCGTTTTTGAGTCTAAAAGCATACATTTCCCTTGATTTTCCTGTTCGATCTAAGTCTAATTAAAACGTTTGTTCAAAGATCGATCTAGATCTTCAATTCGCATTCGATAAGAGATATAATTACATCTTTAGAATACTTGAGATATTACTTAGAAAATAATTGTTTTTAGATCTAAATGCAGGCTGTTTTTTATGTCTTCCTTGTCGTCTATCTTACATTTAAATCGATATTATACTCGTTGTTACTAAAGTTCTCGTAAACACTCTTATCTTTGTCGCTACTAACAACAATAATATTCTTCTCTAAGACGATAATAATAGTCTTTATTATTGTCGTCGTCGCCTTCTAGATTGGTCGCGCTAACCCGGAAATATTACGTGCAAATATCAAGATTTGAGTTAAAAAAAATTCGAAGAATCGAATTGCTCAAAGTAGTTTAGTCGATTACTATAAGTAGTTTAGCGCAAAGCGCGCTAAACTATTTTGAGCAATTCGATTTCAAAAAATCGTTACAACTCGATCTTGACGTTGAATCGAATTAGAGAAGTAATATTATAATCTAATCTAACAACTAGTCTATTGTCTTTCTTGTTGTCGCTTGTTTGATATATCTAGTGTATATATCTCTTGTGTTATTTATCTCTTCAATTGCAATAACAAGCTTTTGTTATAAAGCTCAACTTAATATAGATGTAAACTTGTCTTAACCTTGTTTGCGACAATAACTACTATCGCGTAAGATCTTAATGCTTGCCTTAACATACTTAAAGTTAGAAGAGTTTCGCTTAATAGATTTAATCTTTGTCTTGTTCGCTCGCAATATTGTATCTTTCTTGTTCTTTGCTTTTGTAGAACAATCTTTTGTCTTAATTACGCAAAACTTATTAACGTAACGCAAAGTCTTGTTATTGTCGATTTTCTTGTATATGTTCTTCTCTAACTCGTTTGCATTAAGTAAAGATTTTAAGTTCTTATTGCTATTGACTTTGCAAAAGAGAATAATATTTAAATTAAATAGATTGCAATTATTAATGTCGCTACTTTTATTTGTAGACTTCTTCTCTAATTGCATTGTCAAAGTCTTCTTAATAGCAACAAAGTCAATCTTAAGATATATAATAAAAAAATTGTAATCTTTGTCGAAGCGTTAATAATAATAAATATCTTTAATAGATATTTGTTCTAATTTACTTTTTATTTTCTTTATTCTAGTCTTAATCTAATAAGTACAAGATAGATTTATTATTGTAATATATATATTGATGCAAACGATTAACAACTTTATCTTTGTTACTTTTCTTATTAGATTGTATTGCTTATACATTTTTCAAAAAGTATAAAATATAACTTTGTCGATTAAATTTTGTTACATTGTAAAACAAAATGTAAATAAAAAATTTCTCTTTGTATTTGCGATCTTGTTTCGATAATACTTTCGCTAATTAGTTAATATTGTTTCGATTTTGTCGACTACAATTATAAAATTAATAATTGAAAACTTTAAGATAGTTTTTAAAATATAATAAATGTCTTTAATGCGTTAAGTTGTAGTAAAATTAAAGTAAAGAATTTTGTTTATCTTTTATTTGCATAGCTTTTTCGATCAATAATTAAGTTAAGTACTATAAATATAATCTAGATTCTTCTTATTAATACAAGAATATTATATTAGTATTGTTTCTTATATTGCGTAACATTTCTTCTTTATATATACAAATAATACTTAATGCTAAACAACTTTAAAGTTTGCTTACTTTGTATTAGTTATAAAAAAGTCTTTACAATTTTTTAGAACATTCTTATTAATATACTAAATATATAGAAGAGCGTTAATAGTAAGAAAGATCTCTTTGATTGCTTGTATTAATATCAAATTGCAATTAATAATAATAATATTAGAATTTAGAAGATTTAAAGTATTGTAAATATTCTTTAGATATCTTAATACTTATATATAGTTTTTCGAACGCTTCAACTCTAGAAATGCAAAGTCTATATAAAAAGTAATATTAAATAAAATATATTCTACAATTGTAAATAGAGATATTTTATATTTGTTTATTTTGTAGATACAATTTATAATAAGTATCTCGAAATTCTTGCTTAAAATATGTTTGCTTTTTTTGTTTACAAAGAATAGTTGTCAAATCTTCTTAGTATTCTTTCTTAACTTAATTTTTGTAAATCAATTGTCTTAATTTAGATGCTTTAAAAACGCTTGCGTAAAAATATACTTGTTAAATCTTTTATTTTAAATCTTCTTTTTCGTATTGTAAATATCTTAAGAGATAAAAAAACTAAAGAAGTTGTTTAAACGTTTTGCAAATAGAAATTTGCAAGAAGCAATATTTATAATAGATTTTAATATAGATTTGTATTGGAAAGATATTTATACTAGCTTTTAATATAATATCTAAACAATTTAATAAAGTCTAATTTCTTTGCTTCTTTTGTAGCAACAAATAGATATTTGCAACAATTGCTTCGTAATTATATTTGTTATTAATAATTTCTAATATTTATATATTGTTGTTCTTTTTGCGAATAGCGTTTGCTCTAAAGAGACAATCGATCTTAATAAAGAAGATTTTTCGTTTTTGCTTTAAATTGTTGTTGCAAGATCTTAATAGTTCTTTACAATTACAAAGAAGATTAATCTTGTTATTAAAATTATCGCTTTTTTTTTTATAAATTTTGAGCATCTCTTAACGATTACGTAGTTCTCTTTCGAGATATGCGCTTAGACAACATTAACAAATTTGTTAATAATAATATAATTGTTGTTGCGAGAGATTACAAGCATTATAATAATAACAATATTCAATATAAGATTAATGTAGATAAAGAAGATAAAGAAGAAGAAAGTATTTTTAACAAACAATAAAGCGAATTAAAATTCATTCAACTAGATTTACGATAAATTCTAGACGAGAAAGTATAATTACCAAAAAAAGGAATAAATATTATCGAAAAGAAGAGTAAATAGACGATTTTTCTAAATATATTAAAAAAATAGATTCTAGCTTCGATACAACTTGTTATATTAATTAAATCTAAATCTAGTTTTGTCGAATACTATTAAATAATAACCAATAATATTCGCGTTTTAAGAGGCAAATCAAGCTAATAGAAATTAAGATATTTACAAGATTTTGTAGATCTTACAAATCTATTTATTCTACGTACTTAAATTAGTATTGTCGAGGCAAAATCTACTTAAAGAGCTTGTTTTGTTTTCTCTATATTCGACAAAGTTGCGAAATCTTTATCGAATTAGACTATGTTTTAACTAGACTAATCGTCGAATTAGGTTTCGATATCAACATTCTAGCTCGACCTAGATACTTGATACCAATCTCTTGACTCAACTCGAAATCGACTTGGGTCAACGATTTCTTAATTTGGCCCAATCGACTTGCCAAGCAATCGAAAATGACGTCAAAATACCAAGATTTTCTATTTTTAAAAAAATTCGCATTATTTGAATTACTAAAAATAGTTTAAAAATAATAACGCACAAATAACGTACAAATGCATTATCTAAATGCATTATTATATAATATTATAAACAAATTAATTAAATTAATCAATTTGATTAAGTTGATTAATGCATTTTTTTAAAAATAATCTAAATTTTTCGAGTCTTAACGAGTTGAGTCGAGTTATACGCTAAGTACTTCATATCTACCCTTTGATTCGACCCAAATACTTGGGCCAAGATTTTTGACCCAAATTGAGTCTTGGCGAGTCAAGAACTCGACTCGAACTCGATAACTTAACTCGACGCGATTAGTCTAGTTTTAACGCGTAAAATTTTAATATTCGCAATGCGCACAAACGTTTGTAGTTGCTCGCTAGTTGCATAGTTGTGTTAAATTATTACGTTTTTCGATTTAAACATTAGATTTCGTCGATTTGAGCAAACTTTACTTTTGAGACGAATCTAATAAATCAATAGAACGTGTGCGCATCTTACGCAGATAAACTATAATTATTATATAGAACGAACGCATCTACGAGCGCAATATTAAGAGATGTTAGAATTGTTTCTCGCAAAGCTTATTTAAATTTCTAGATCTTCGCAAGTAATGCAAGATTCTAATCTTGATCTCGCACGAAGCCTAGATATTAGTAACACAAAACTGCGACTTTTGTTATAGCAAATCTATATATATCTAGAACTAAAGTTAGGATTTATTAAATGCGAATAAACTCGAACAAGTTCTTGCTATAGATAGACTTACAATGAATTGCATTTTTATACAAAAAATAAAATAGAAAAATAAAATCGATTAAAGATAAATAAAAAAATTAAAGCTACAAATCTATAATTGCAATCTTGCAATTACGTGATTGAGATTTATAAATATTACTTTGTCTCTTATTTTTGCAATTTACAATCTATTCTTTATTAGATTCTAAATTATTTAGTTAAGTATTTATATTTTCTTTATTGTAGTCTTGTACAAAGATATTTTATTCTACTACTAAAAGAAGACTCGAATATCTTTATTTAAAATTATCTATCAAAAGAGATTCTAGAGTCTTTTTAGAATTACAAATCTACAAACTATAGTAATACAAAAAATTTAAACAAACAAGCAAAAAAAGAGAGAGAATAGCTAATTTCTTGTTTGCAAAAATATTACATAAATGCGTATTTTTTATCTATATTTCGATTAGCAAATGCAATAGATAGATAATAGTTATCTATCTAGTTAATCTATCTAATTAATAAAGCAATTGTAAAAAACAACAATAAAATAAGTAATATTTACAATAGAGAACTTCTACAATAAGTGCAATCTACAAATAGTACAATTGTTAAGCACAATATAAGAGACAAACGTTTAATTTGCAATAACTTTAATAATATTGCATAAAATAGAGCAATTGAAACAACTTTATTATTCTCTTAATTAAATTTCTAAACAAAACTATTTAGTAGTATATTATATATATAGATATATATGTTGTTTAAATTGCAAGTTAATACTTTCTAAATTGTTTGCAATACTTTTGATAGATATTTAAAGAACTATTATTTTTAATCTACTATAACTTTTGTTATATTGTATTAAATTTAGTTATTGTAAGCTTGTTAGAATGCACATTATAAGCTCTACAAATAGAATAACTACTAGTATATTTAAATTATAATTATATATACAAATGTAATTGTATACACAAATGCAATTGCAAGTTAAAACTTCTTATTATATATTAAAATTAATAGAGCTTATTAGCTTATCAAGATTATCTAAAAAGTAATCGAGATTCAATTAATGCGAATGTTTGTTTTGTTCAATTAAACGCGTCGGGTATATTTGATGCTACTAAGCAAATAAGATATATTCTTTTAGGAGAAGATAGTATTAAGACTTAATATTAAAAATATAGAACTCTTACTTGCAATATATACGCTTGAATATTATATTTTAGATTAGATACAATTTGTAGAGTGTAGAGTATATGATATTGAGTTATTCTATTTTAACAATTTTAGTATATTAGAATAGTTTAAGTATGTTAACGATAGATTAGCAAACTTCAAAGTAATATATTAAGTGTAATTTCGCGAATCAAACAAATGTTCACTTTCTCGATTTCGGCATAGAAACTTGCTTAGCACGATAATCGATTTCAATCAGACTGTCTTAGGTATTTCGACACAGCCGCCAAATCGAGTTGGTGGGCCTTCATTCTCTCCACCACACCATTTACCATAATACCCACTCCACTCTCTGTTCTCTTTCTTCCGCTCGTTATCGTCGGCAACAACGGCCTTCATCACGCTTTCCAATTTCGCCCTGGCCACCTTGACCTTGCCCGATCCCTCAACATCCAGCTCCTCGCCTACTTCTCCAATATCCATTGCCACCCGCTTGTCCTTGGTTACTACACATATGCCATCTCTCCAATTCTCTTGGTCAACAACAAGGAACGTCTGATCAAAGCTCTGTCTCAATTTGAACAACCCCTTCTCTCTCGGCATCCCAAAGCCATGATCATAGCGAAACTTCTCCTTCTCCAAAACCTCCGGCTGCAGCTCCTTCAGTCTCGGGCATAGCGACTCGAAGTGAAATCTCGCCAACTGCGTCAGGCCATGCTTAAGTTTTGTGGCGTTGAGAAAGCCAGCAAAGAAGCTCCCTCTGTTCAGGTCTTGCTCGCGATCACGATGTGGGAACCACTCGAAGTACATGGCATCGATCATTTGCTGGCGGTCTGACCAATCCAAGCCCACACCAAGATAAACGATGCAATCTTTGAAGTACAGGTTCCGTACATCGTCAGGAGCCAGCGCTGAAAGCGACGTTTCCTTGGTCGGGAGCTTCAAGCGGCTGGAATCCATGGTGTCGCTCCCAGACTCCGGAGGAATGACTGTTGGAGGAAGCATAATTAGGTGACGGGTGAGCTTGTGGTGCATTTCCTCTTGCCATGACCTATCTTTCCATGACATGTCCTCTTCGACCGACATTGAGACTTAGTGAATCAGTAGTGAAGTGAAGATCTCGGGACTTTTCAAAGCATTTTATGGTGTCTGGGTCGTTTCAACCATGCCTTACTCTTAGTATATAGGTAGACATCACAATGGAGCAACGTGTCGGTTTCCCAATGGAAAAGTAAGGGCATATAAGATCATCAATAGGTGGCACAACCGAATGCAGCCAAGGGCTTAAGGTACACGTAGCCGCTGAGCTATTTCTAGCGCCGGCTACAACGGGCGGCTATTCCCCCTAGAAACAAAAGGCTAAAGTAAATGTGATCCATGATACAGTTCTACATTTCTTTTAGTCTGAATCCATCCGGAAATCATGCACTTCGTGCGGTTGATGTTCGGAAAGCATCAAGACAATTCTGGCATTACTCGAATGAATAACGCTGCGGGGCTTCCAAGAGGTTACCATTTGTTGTCGCTTCATATTACGCCTTGCAACCAGAAGGATTTGTCCAGGCCGCGTTCCACATGTACAGCCCCAAGTCAGCAGTGCCGTCCAGCAACGAAAACGTTAGAACGATGACGCACAACTTATTGGAACAGCGTGCGACGTAGGCGCTTCCGATTCGCTGGCCGCAGAAGCTACTATCTATATTATTGCTTTGGTCCAGGTCATATCAGGCACCGACAAGGCGAAGGATGCTTCGAAACATGTGTGAAATTGCTGGGCTATGTATAGGAACCCTTGCAAGATCGTTCTTAGCCACCCAGATACCGGGAGCAAAGTTAAGCGCTCGGCTTCCTTACGCGTCATTTTTGCCAGGTATGCCATATTCCCCTTCTTTATTACGCTTTCACGCTTTCACGCTTTCACGCTTTCACGCTTTCACGCTTTCACGCTTTCACGCTTTCACGCTTTCACGCTTTCACGCTTTCACGCTTTCACGCTTTCACGCTTTCACGCTTTCACGCTTTCACGCTTTCACCATCTAGCCAGATATCCACTCCAAAAAGGGGTCTTGCCCTGCGTTGAACATCCATTCTACATTATTGGGACCAATTGATGTGCGACACCAGACAAGCACAGCCTTTCAGCATCTACCTGAAACTTCTCGTCCGCTTGAAGCTCATTTCTCAGGCTCGTGAGCTATGTCAAGCGTTCGTCCCCTTTTCTACCTATGTAGCGATCTAGCAACTGTTCTTCGGCTACATCGAGTAACGACTACTAGCTTGATTTTATTATGTTGTGCGAAGATTGGCAGCTTTGCCCGCTTTTACGTCTTCTTAGCCACGTCGCGAGCGATACTATTGCACGTTTCGTTTCGGGTCATGCGGCTATGGTTGTCATTCCTTCTAACAAAGGTGCCTGATATATAGACAAGGGTTAGAGCAAGCAGAATTGAACGAATGATTGCAGGTTACTGGCGAAGCAAGCAGTAAAACCACTCGTGCTCTTGTATGAGAGGTACCACGTCCCAACTCAGCTTCCTCTTCCAACTTCGACTGTGCCCCATATTTCAACCGGGTACTGCTGCGTCTCCAACATCCGCTAGCCGACGTCTGAGGCATACGAATCCAGTGTTATGACGGACATCCTCGGGCGGCTTCCACTTCCCGAGTCACAATGATGGCAGAGCCACATCCTTCCAATATGTCAGGCAACCTATGTTTTATGTGGGAATGGCGGAGGATCATAGCCAGCTATGATCGATTGAATTCTCTGTAGAGGCCCAAGGTATATAAGGGCGTATGAGCAACTCTTTGAATTACTATAGGACTCAGGGACCTGTTTGTGTTCTCTTTATGACTTATTTCGACGTCTACAGATCCATGCCGTATATTTACAACATGAAGCATATTTTGTCCGTCGTCGTCGCAGCTGTTTCTATATTTCATTGCGTTTCCTCTCAGAACAGCTCACCGTTACCGTCCTCCTCCACAGCACAGGCAGGCGCTCTGGGTCCGACTTGCCTTCAACTTCGTGACTCTTCTGATCCTACCGGTACGACTATTGTCGCAGCGCTTGGCCGCAAAGCCACCGTTAACAGCGCTTGCACCCTTCCTTCGGCGCACATCGACACTGCGACATCCACATCTTACTATATACTCAATGGAGATTATACCTTTAACAGCTCTTTCCAGGCTGGTCCTTCCGGGCTACCCAGCACTACTTGCGAAATCAATTTCAACACAATTCTGGCCGATTGCGTTGAGAGCGGCAACTTCTGGGGAGGATGGGTAGCCAACGATGCATCGAACTTTTCGAGTAGGAATTACTGCTAGTCTCAATCCTTGTCGCTAACAATCTTTTCAGTTGTCAATCGAAATTATCCATTCAATCCACTATCTGCTGAGGCTTATTCTTCACAATTGGCCACAGGACTGGCAAGCCTTACAGATCTGATTCCCAAACCGAGTACATCGTCTTTCCAGACATCCAACGATGGCTCAAGGACAGTACCGGCTCCGGCTGGAGTGACATCGACCCCTAACGTTGATACATCGCACTCGTCCGATCTGACATTAGCAGGTAGCACGAGTTCCACACAGTCTTCTGGTGCTCCTTTGGTGGTCATAACATCATTCCAACCTGAAGCTCTAACCTTAACGTCTATCGATCCAAGCATAACCGCAGACACTGCAATTCAAACATGGGATGCAATGCACCCAACAGGTTTGTATCCATTGGTCAAGGGCGGACCTCATTGCTTCTTCTGCCCTCCAGGTATCGATAGCGGTGGTTTAGTGCTGTTTGGTATGGGGAAACCTGGAGTAAGTAGCAAAAGATGCGCCAGGGATCGTGTATGTGCTGACCGCTTGTAGATATACCCTCCCCCAATGCCTCCCCCATTTCCTGCTGTTAAAGATTTTCCAACGATCTCCATCGGCAATGATCTCGTACCCACTCCCGCTCAAGAGGAGCCTACGTCCAATACAGTATCATCCGTCACTTCTACCGCGCCCTCTTCAATTGAGCCTACGACGGAGTCTGTTAGCACGACCGCTTCGCTTTCTTCATTCTCGTCCTGTGGTATAACGGCAATTGCAAGCGACTGCAGCCTCATCTGCTCATCTACGAGCTCCACAAGCTCGTGCAGTAAGACTTGCTATTCGACTATTACGGGGTGTAGTGCCGTCGGAACGATAATCACATCTTCCGCAGCTGGGTCAACCGGAGCTTGCGGTCTGGTACTCCCTTGTAGTAACTACGTCACAGGCGGAACGGCCGCAACCTTCTCTTGGGACACTGGAGGCTCGACTCCTCTCACTGGATTCTCGACCGTATCACCAGATGTAACTTCCAGCTCGCTAGACGGAACCGGCTCTTTCGGTCTCACCGGACTATCAGGTACGGAAATCACGACCATTACTCGAAATGCACTGCTGACGGGGAATTGATCAAGGCACGGGTCCTGGGCCTTCGGGCTCCATCTCATCCACTCTGGTCTCTCCTTCTTTAACTCCTCCCTCGTCAATAACGTCGCCTCCGTCATCGGCTCCACCAGCTATGACTAGCGCTTTAGCCGCCTCCTGGGACCCTACCAATTGCATGCCAGTGTAAGTCCTCCACTTCTTGGAAGTCGATGACGTGGCTAATACTTCGCAGCGAGAACCCCCGCTATTATCTCTCTGCGATGGTCTGCTCCTGCAACGATGGGCATACTTATTCAACCATGACTACAGGTGACACTTCCGCCCCATGCGGCTTCACGATATCGCCTGGACCTCCCCTTATTACGATGCCTGTCGTAACCCCATCACCAACACCAGAGAATCCACCTGCACTTCCACAGCTTACCGTTTCTGGCCTTCCAACAACGACTGCTTCGAAATGGCCTGTGCCAAGTGATGACAGCATGGAAGTCTGTGCAGGCACCAACCAAAATGGGGCCTCCGATATCTTTACGTGTAATGGTAATGCCACCTTATTCCAAATCTTCGCTCCAGCGGGTACGCCACACTCGAACGGCTTAGCCGATAATGATCAGCAAGGTTTGGTACATGGGAAGGTGGTGGTTGCGTTTGCCAAGGCGGAGATTTCTGCTGCATCGAGGGTGCGAGAGTCCCCGTAAGCTTCGACAGCGGCAAGTTCGATGGGATCACTACCGATGGTTCTGATCCAGCTAACGTTGCGCTCGCACTTAATTATTTTACGTGGCTAAAAGGAGCCTGCGGCTGCAACGGAGACATAAGGGCCGTGAACAAGAGATACCTAGAAGAAATTCCATCGGATCCACATATACAGAACCCAGAAGCGAAACGGCCGAGATTGGAATACCCTGGACGGCGGCGCCTCCAGACCGTGGCTGGAAAAAGCTATAGACGGAGCGTTGTCGCCCAAGAGCTAACTGACTATGGCGACGAGCCAGCCCTTGTTCGCAAGGCCATACACGATAAAGTCTGGAACATGTATCGCGATAAAGGCCAGATTTACTGGGGTCGATTCAATCGTAGGGACATCAACCAGCCAGACTACGATCCGTGCGATTTGGACGGCTTGTATACCACGCCAGATGATCAGGTGAAAGTGAAGACCACGCTATCAGGGAAGCTCAATGACTTTATGAATACTTTGGGAGTTTCTACCGGCCCTGATTACTTCCAGGTAATCTCCTACTATCCGAAAGATAACTTGGTTGATTTTATTGGGGAGTTTTCGAATACCTACAGCCCAAAAGAGGGTGTTTTCATTGCGTCGGTCAATGCGCGACACCAGAAAGGGGGGACACAGTTCCTTCGAATGAGGTCCCGGACGAAGAGAAGGCACCAGATAACTGGTCCTCGGTGGCATGGGCTCAATGGAAACGAGGATGCGTTACGATGACTCCTGGCACATCAGACTTCTCGAATATCAAGATAATCATGCGAAGAAACGTCGACAACGGCATAACTAGCAGCTTCATGGTGGAGGCCCTGGAATCAGTTGGAAAGTCGGACGGGCAGATCGCCTACTTCTATCCAACCGATCCAGACAATAAAGATTCGGATAATCCTTTCTGGCCACTGCTTGGTTCTCCAAATGGCAACGGCATGATACATCTGCTTAAAGACCACAAGAGAGTCCTGGGCAGCAGAAGTATCACGAGGATCGGTGTATATTTCCATGAGAACAGCGGACGTTTGTACAACTACCTCTGGGCCGAGCTCACGGGTGCGAACATCAACCAAGAGAATTATCCATTGCCTCCGTGAGGGAAGGCATCACTGGGAAACATCATTAGTCACCGCTGTATAATCTGTCAACACATATTCCCGCCGTTTGTAATTGCGAGTCTCGGAGAAAATCTAATGCATTGCACATTGGCGAGTCTCTCGAAATGCTGGCAATAAACTCCTGAGTCGAGACTCATAAACGAAAGATCTGGCTCTCGAGCTCTATACTCTTATATATGAATACAAAAGTATTACTTTTCTACTGGGTGGCCAGCTTGCGTGGAGCCAGTCAATTCTTCCTTTAACTTTTGGGACGGTGCCTGTATCTAATCGAATTGAAGTGGAATGACACTCCTGATAGATCGTCGCTCTATACGATGCCTCAGGAAGAGACGAAGCGTGAATCAAGGTTCGAACCATAGGTATGTACCAGGAAGGAGAGTCTCTGTAACTGGTACGGTGGGTATCTATATTTCCTGAACATAGAAGGGAAAGCGAGCCGACACAGCCTGGCGCAAGTCGCATAAGAATATTTTGTGGAACTGTGCACAGACGTTCAGCAGCGGCAGAAGCTCGGTGGAAGATATTCCTTTGCATGTGGTACGTTCAAGGTGATTCGCTTGCGGATACCGCCTGAGAAGCCTGACAGTATGGCACCATTGTTATACTCCTGAGGTTATCGATGGCAGGATCCACATTCAAGTTTGGAGGCAATCATCAAGGATGTACTCACCGTCCCGCTGGGCAAGGGGTTGTTGGCCTCAAAGTGAAGAGCATCAGGGCTTCATGGTCCAGCATACAAATACAAGATTCTCATCTCCATTAATTGCAGCACATCGCTCTCAGGGAAAATGACTTCGCTTCAAAACAGTGGACACCGCGATGATAGCCCAAAACCAACAACGGCTATACGAACTGCAAGTCTTATTCTTCCTCCTTCTTTCTCCACCAAGACTCGAGTCAAGGGCATCGAAGTCTTTGTATCAGGCCAACAGCCAACCACAGCGTCAACCGAAGATTACCTGACAGGTATCCAAAGATTATGGACAATGTCAGCCAGCGGTCCACTCCCTTCGCTCTTCTATCCGGGCATACCACGACCAACAATGCCAGCCGTCGCACGCGCCTCACCACGCCTTTTCTCCAACCCCCTCTCGGACTCCCACTCCAGAACCTCCACCGTTTCCGTCTGGACCTTGGCATTGGGCAAAGGGCCTTTACTATCACCCTTGTAGCTTTTTTAAAACCCCCTGTTTAGATGTTGGTGGCCCTATGCGCCGCGGTACATAGAAGGTTTCCAGACCTTTAAATGTAGGAATCTCATGATTCAGAACAACCGCTTTGAATCCTTCGCTATCAGCTACACTGCTTCCCATGAGGGAGCCAGCACACTGGCAAAGCCACTGGTCATCTCATCTCTCTCTTTTCAAATATCATGCCTAGAGTGCCGTGATGGGTTCTGTCAATATTAAGCTCTGAGCGCTTCATTTAGTGTATGAGACCGCAGGGCCTTCTGCGGGCTCTCCAGCTCGGCCGCACTCGGAGAGCCGAGCAACTCTTGCGGCCTCAATTGACTTTGAGCGGGGTGATACTCTCGGTCTCGATTGTATGCCGGGAGTTCTGTGAAGACTGTGCTAGCCGTGCTCAGATCGCGCTTATAGATGTCGCCTTCAGGCACAGACGTAGGTGCAGGGAGCGGTGTCCTATTATCAGAACGTTCCGCGGGCGAACCTGTGCCACCTTTCTCAAGACGTTTCCTGCGTTTACGGCGGAACAAGAGCAGCGCAATGGCGGCCATAAGGATGGAAAAGACCAGCACCAAACTGATGATGATAGCAAGCTGGGTAGCATTCCCTCCAGAGGTTTGAGCCTTGCTAGGTGCATTGACTTCAGTAGTCCCGTTTCCTGCAGAAGCAATCGAGACAATGTGGGACCTATTGTCGCTACTAAAGACGGCCTGGGATACCGAAAAGTTCATTCGCTCATAATCTGCGATGACATACGCTTCTTGTAAAAATGTCCGACCAAGAGTATACTGGCTCTCATTGCTCGCTCGCCGGAGAGGAAAATAGTTGGTTGTATTGGGGTATATGGGATACGAAGCTTGCAGGTCGAATGCCCCATAAGGTAGATCGATGCTCACGGTCTCGCTACTGAACAACGAATTACCTAGCTTCAGAGTTACCGTTGGGTTCAGTTGCTGCAAGCGCGCGTGTATGGTATCATTGATGACATAAAGATCGGTCGCATTATCATAGACTAGTCCGAAAGCTTTCTCGAATGCATGGCAAGCTGGCACTGGCAGCCAAATGTGGGGCACAGTCGAATCTACCAAGGAGAGAATGCCAACAGCTGCAAGCGGCGCTGTATCACCGTGCAGAGTGTTAGTTGCTGTAATTTCTTGGATCGCCAGCGTCAGACGTCTTGAGTCATCGCTATCGAAGCTAAACGAGACGTCGTTGGGATTGAATCGCGATTGATCATAGCCACCCAACGTCAAGCTGCCGGGGATCCCATCAAAACCTAATAGATTACTGGTCAGCCTCGATCGATTGAAGTGACTGTGATTGACCTACGATATTTTGCACCAGCAGTATAACCGAACGACAAGCTCGGAATCATGTTTGTGTTCGCCAGCGTCTTCATGTAGCTTGGGATGGGATCGTTGAAGTCCGAGAAGTTGGCGGGCTTTGGCCCAAGGCCAAATTGTCCCAAGTAAAAGTCATTCGTGACAATACCCGCGACGACCTGATGGCTCAGGCTCGGCCCACCCAAGGAGGGTGGTCCCAGCGAAACAGTATCAAAGCCGTACTCGCCATTGCCGGTGTAGTTGAGATTGTCTTCGCTGAGCAGGTTGTAGATGCCTTCCTTCACCCACGACGAAGACTGGTTGAGCTGGAAAGCCTGGTGCGCGGCGGTCACGTTGGCCGCAACGCCACGGTTATGGAGGCAGCTGTCGAAATGGTCTAAGGCGCATGCTTGGGGAAGGGGCACCCATATTTCTTGAATGTTCGTGGCTGGCAGCACCCTCCATTGCACCGGTGGATCCCCAACCCTTAACGTGAACGTAGACCATGATCCATCATTTCCCAGCCAATCCTGGCTTGGGGTGAATACGTAAGGTAAAGAGTAAGTAGTAGATGGGACTCGCCGTTGTAGGTCGGCGACATCTGTCATCTTTCGCCGTCCTCTGCCGCGAGGGTTGCATCACTTCATGAATAGTGCCACTGTCGTTGTGATTCCCTCCCTCGAGGAGCATCTTGTACGGACATGGAAAAAGAAATAGTTGGAAAGAAGCGACGTCTTGAGTGAAACATGCACAAGACATCATCGACGTCTATTCATACCTCGACCATGATCTCTCCACTCTCCACTCTGCACGAGCCCGAGTCGCAGGCAGGAACGACAGGCGCGGATATTGCGCATAATCGACGACTTGAATGAGAGGGCAGGATGTTTCAGGCCAAGGCCCGGCAAGAAGTCCGCTCCCGTCGTCCCTCACAATTCTCTTCTTCTCCTTCGATCCACATCTTCTTTCAAGCTATACTTCACGTATTCGGTTATTGCCCTCGGATGCGCAAAGACAATCTGGACGCTGGAGCCTTGCGGGGCACGCAGCAGGACACTTGGCTCAAGAGCTCGAGATCAAATGGATGAACGTCTTCTTCTGTCTCCAAGGCCATCCTGCACCGTTACTTTTCTCATTCTTCAGTCCTTGTCCGTCTTCTCGCGCTTTCTTCCCGTCGGGTACTGACTACCGAGATCTATTCGACTAACAATGTTTCGTGTGCTAAGATGTCTGCCGCTCCAGTCATCCGTTACTATGACTTTCTCAAACACGCCACAAGCGCATTAGGTACATCAAGGGTATATTTCCTGTCCATTGTCGTTTCGTTGGCGTGCTCGACACCTGCCCTATGTATGTCAAATAGCTGCGACGTACACTTCATTCAATCTTTTCGCTTCCGGAGGCTGCGCTTCCTCAATTTTCACAAAGCTTGCTATCGACATCGCGAGCACTAACATCCGGAGGGATGGCAAGTGCACACTTCGCAAAACGTGCGACGGCGTTGCTCCTGCTGCCCTTGATAGTTCTAGCTTCGTTAGCGGTATGGGCTTCTGGCGATAAAGAGGACGCGAACCCGGCGCTGGAACGACGACGGATTCTTCCTTTGGCATCGATGGCTGCCGGCAACCAATCTTTGACAGGATTGATGGGCACCGCTTTCCCCGCGCCAGAGCCGTCCCCGGCATCACACGTATCGCAGAGTGATCTACAAGCCATCACTACACTAGAGTCGGCAGAATCACACTCTACGGAGACAGCACTGGTAGTAGCTGGTGGTTCCGGTGCAGTGACAACGACCACTAGCCTGCCGGCGGCGTTGGCAGGCATGCAAAGTCAGCCAAGCGCAACGCGGTCCTCAATGTCAATTCCGCGGACGTCGCAGTCAACGGCGGATGGAATACCTGCGGCAGCCTGGTGGCATCCCTCGGTTGCAGCCCTTTCATCTCAGCCTATCATCACGAATCCCAGTCTTCGCGCAGGCGGCCCCGGCATCCTTATATCAGGGACATCTATTTCCACGTTGGTAGCTGCTCTCCCAGTGACGCTGTCCGTGACCAGCACTCCGATCCCGACAACATCCGAATCTTCGTCGCAAACCAACGCCCAAAGCGATCAAGGACCACTTCCCCAGACAGCGCAGTCCGTGAGCAGCACTTCGAACCCGAAAACATCTGGATCGCAATCGCAAAGCCCCACTCAAATCTCAGGGAACCAGACACCTGCTGTCACAGGGGATTATGCCCTCACTGTTGGATCAAGCGGAGAAGTCGGATTGCAAAGCGTGCCGACGGGATCGGCTCAAACTTCGGCAGGAACCGCAGAGAATCACACAACTGCCGCAGGGCTGACAACTACTCAGAGTGGCCTGACAACCCTGGGACCCATTGTTACACCTGTAGGGAATTATGGTGATGGAGGCTTGAGGCCTTGGATCACAAGCTCGAGCAACGGCACCCTAGGTGGTAATGGCACCACGTGGAATTCTTCTAGCGTGCAGCCATATCTAGGGGGAGCGAATCGACGAATGAGTGAAGCGACGGGCTGGTGGTTCTGGTCATCCACTGCGATCCTCGCCGTGGCATGGTTGTAGTCACTTTTCATTCCATAAGACCTACCCAGAGTAATACGAGACGCACCTACCTCTCTATTCCGATTGCACTCCGTGTGTCGAGACTGTTGCTTGATTTGGCCTATACATGGAACTGTTTGTAACGCAGAACATGCCGACAAACATTGATGAGAAAGGAGTACCTTAACGCAAATTGCTTCTCCCTTCTTAGATTAGCGTCGCTAAGTAAGCTTGATCGTATGACGTAAATATCAGTTTTGCCCTGCCACAAGTTCCCCTTAAAGTAGTTGAATAAAGTACAAGCTTGATCACCAGCTCAAAGTACTAATCACCTCAACCAACCGCCAAGACAGAGGACCGTAGAATGCTACGTTCCTGCATATCATCTTTCCGCTTGTCAGCTCTCATCGTTGCCGCATTCGGAGATATCTAGCGAAGAAATTGGCTAAGAGTACCATCCGAGGCTCACCAGCTGCTTTGCCAAGTGAAACACAGCGTCATGTCAGGAACCACGCCATCCTCCTTCTCTTGCTACAGCTACTTTATCATACTGCTGGTTCTAAAAGAGATTGTACGAGACGTGGCGTGACCTGGGAAATGACCTGATGGCCCCCAGAGGCCCCCAAAGGCCCCCAAAGGCGTGACAACGTCAATTGTCTTTCTAGCTCTGGGTGATGTAGATCCAAGCGATGGCTACATATATATACTGGTTTGCAGCACTCTGTTTGTTCCTCAAAAGTGTCTTTCCTTTAAAATAGCAACTGCTCAAGACCTGCTTCAAATTACAAAGACTTTCTCGAAATCATTCCAAGTTCCCCCTTTTCAAGATCATCATAGCTATGCATCTCCTCTCTTCTCTCTTGTACCTCTCGGCAGCAAGCACAAGCTTCGCTCTTGTCTCCGCTCCTCTCAGTGAGCGCGCAATCGGCGACTCATGTAGCGCAGCCGAGGGGTCCGGCACTTGTCAGAAGACCTCCGCCTGCACCTCCCAGGGCTTCAATATCGCCGGCCACTGTCCCGGCGCCAGCGACATCCAGTGCTGCATCAAGAAGACCTGCGCCACCCCCTCAGGATCCGGCCTATGCCTGAACAAAGGCGATAATGCCTGCAGTGGAAGCTATGTACCAGGGTACTGTCCAGGAGCTAGCAGTATAGAGGTACATCCGGCCTGGCTCATAGGCGTCTTGGAAGTGGTGCTGATAGGTATCCAGTGCTGTGCCAGTGGTGGAGGTGGCAGTCCTAGCCCGCCGTCGGGTGGCTCTGGCTCTGGCATTGTCTCTGCCGCCGTCAAAGAAGAAGGGCTTCCGTACGTATGGGGCGGAGGCGGCTGTGATGGACCATCAAGTGGGGGGTTTGACTGCTCTGGTACGCTTCTTCTCCCCTGCTGCTTAACCATGAGGCGACTAATCGCTTGTGACTCTTAGGCCTCACTCAATACTCCATGTGTCATGCCCTGAACAAGAAGATACCCCGTACGGCAGACACGCAATACCATTCGAGTATGGGCAAGCACATCCCTCGCTCCGAAGCTCAAGCGGGGGACTTGATCTTCTGGGGTACGAACGGAGATTGCAAAACTGCCGGTTCGGTGGGGCATGTAGGTATCTTCATGAAGGATGGATGGATGGTCAATGCGGCCCATACAGGAACGCCGGTCAGGGAGCAGAGTATCTGGACCAGCAGTGGTGGCGAGGCGATCTGCCCAGATGCTGTGAGGTATGTTGTGGTCCCCTACTGTCAGGCTCGGATGAAAAGCAAGTGGCTAATCGGATGTAGGTTTTGGTAAGGGGGCAAAGCCACTTGACTTTAATAGAACGTGATGGTTTGCCGTTAATTGTACAATATATAGCATCCAATGCATCATCGCGATCAGCATCCATGCTTCCAATTACCATGAAAAGACTAGCTACCATTGTAGTCGTTATCACGACTTTCGTAAGTGAGCTGGCTTCTCGTATATCATTGAGCAGGAGGTCGTCAGGTCAAGTTGCGTCTAGTGCGCAAACAACTCGGATTCTAGAAGCGCCACCGCTCGGATAGATCATCCCACGGCGGCTTGTCCATCGTCTTTTGAGCAGAACTATACTCATCGTATCTTAATCGCCTCGATCCTCGGCCAAACGATTATCATGATCGGGAATGGGGATACGTGAGGTGTCGTCCCAAACTCTCAAAGCTGGAGCACAAGCTACGGCACCTGGTGGTCGATCTCAAGGCGACTCGCGAGCCTTTTTGGCAGGAAGAGAGATACCAATGACGTGGGGATCATAGAGTCAACAGGTATAACCCACCCCCATTAGTTCATCATTAACTGGGGCGGTAGATCATGATACATCTGATAATCAAACTCAACGCTCCACTCGAGAATGAAGAACTTAGCCAGCGCAATGATCGCGTCTGTCGACAGTGCAGATCCATCACCTGTACGGGACTGCTCATGCCTCCAAAACGTCGTTTCATCCAGGTCTAGCATGCTTGACGATGGACAAAGAAGAAGTGCAATATCTGTGACAACTCGAACCATATCCGAGGAATTTCCCTCCCCGGCCATAATGGCATTGAAAGCGATATCGGCCATGCTTTCATCCACAAACTCAGCAGACCACCCAAGCGTTTGCAGGCGATGCTTGTTTGCGCCAACTGCAGCATGTAGCCTCGACGCCAAATCGTTCCGGTATTCATTCATCGTCGGTTGTGCGAACCCAATTAAGATGTCGCGAAGCCCCCTATGAACGGACCAGGAAAGGGACGACCAGGGCAAGCAATCGAGGGCATGATCCAGGATTCGCCGTTCGTTCTCTGGCACAACAATGTAGCCTGCAAGTTTTTTTCCAAACTCGGAAGAGACAATCGTAAGCCGTTGGTTGGGAGATCCTCTTCGAGTTTCCTAGCAAAGAGAAAGTCGACCTCGGAAACCTTTCCCCCAACCAGATAGTACAGATGCCGACTTCCATGCGCCCCAGAGAAACCTTTCCGCCGGTACTGTAAGATTCACGCTCCAGGAGGTTTTCGAACGGAGAATCCACTTTGGAATGACTTGCCATCTCGCGATGTTATGATACCTGCCGTCTTACGGATACACCTATCGACCCTTCTGACGAACTTACGTGGGTACACATCCGTGGATAAGGAGTGGGACACATGAGGTGCGAGCGACACTGTAACAGCTTGACCGAGAGGCCAGTTGATGTACCAAAAACCAAAGTACGAGCCATAGGCTGCTCGATGGCCACTGGCATCGTATAACGATATATCTCGCCGCTACCACTCACGGAGAGTATCGTGATCAGGGTTACGCACGAGATGGCGATGCAGCTAGAAGATCCTTCGCGCGAAAGCTGTTGTAGTGGCAGGCATGTCCAAGATGGCAGGGTTCTGAGCTGACCCCTTTCCACGTCAATATTTTTAAGATGGCTGGTCTCAACCGTGTCCCCGGTTTTTGTTCTCCTACTGCGCGATCTAATGGAGTTTGAGCGAGGATGTGGCGATTGTGGAAGCATGGGCGGTGGCGGTTCGTGGATCATAGCGAGAAGTGCAGTCCAGCTAGCCGTTCCTACTCTCACCAATGGTAGCCTACTGACATCGATAAGATCTGGGCCGCAAAAACCGTTGACGAGGTTAGCGGATATGACAGGTCCAACTGGCGAGGGTCTTCCGAGCTTGAAGCGTGATCTCGACGGCTGGCGTGATATCCAGGTCCCAAGATATCCGACGCTGCGAGAATTGCGAAAAGGGTCGAGCCGCTCCTGAATCGTATCGGTTTGCGTAATCAGAGATCCAAGACCAGCTGCAGTCACAAAGAACGAGAGCCAACCAGCGACAATGCCGGCAGTATCCATTGACCTCAGCCTATACTTGTATCAGGGGACTCAGTCTCAGACCAGCCTCTACAATATTCGGTGTTCCAGAGTCCAAGGAAACAAGGAGGGAGCGTCTTACATCTCAATTACATATAACTGCTCCGATTAGGCTCTCAGCCTCATTGCGTAGCCGAAGTTGCTTGCCGCTGTCGCCCCAAACGGGTTATCTGCCTACACCACAATATGAGAAGGCAGCCAGTCAGCTCTTGATGACCCACATCCTTCGACTCTACCAATGAACCTCCAATTACCGTCATGTGACCTGCTGTCGGGCGCCAGTCGTGTGATCTTGCCGTTTCAGACTTCAGAGCCCCTCTGCATGCCAATTTTACAGCACATCTTCGATAGGTAGCTTGAGCGCCACTATCGTACCACGCCACTTGGCGGCCAGTCGGAGACTGATCCCAATTTTGGACCCAGAGCAAGTATGAAGGTACTGCGTTACCATCCCACAAGCCTCCATCTGTCATACTTTATGCAATGCAACGGGGCTTGGTTGCCCCCTTTTCTCCATCAGCCGAGGCTCAGACGCTAGTCTGGCGTAGCCCTAATCTTATCGGAAGGCAAGAGCTTGGAATTGAAGTCCGGTTCCCCTCTAAATCAAAGTGAAGCTCTGACAACAGCGTGGTCTACCGAGTGTACGCCATGTCTATCAGTATCGCACCCCCCTTCCCTGCTTCCACGCCATCCACATCAGCATTACGTGCTCCCAATATCCGCAAGAATGGTAGGATTCCTCCCAACGCACAAGATCTATCTTCACCCTTCTCACAGCAGGCGAACAGGCAAACAATGGCATGTCCAAAAGTCTGCCTTCCGCCCTACCGCCGGCCAAACGTCATACGCCAAACGCGCTGAAGCTCAGAAAGCGCAAACGGTGGTCAAAGCTAAGGAAAGAGAGATGAAGGAAGAGAAGGAAGCCGAGCGACAGGTATGCGAGCAGATGCCAGGGGCGTGGGAATGATAAGAAGGGTCTAAAGGGGTCGACTAACGGTGCTTCAGAGGAGAATACAGGCTATAAAGGATAGGAGAGCGGCGAAGGAGGAGAAGGAGCGATATGAGAAGATGGCGGAGAAGATGCACAGGAAGAGGGTCGAGAGGTTAAAGAGGAGGGAGAAGCGGAATAAGCTGTTAAAGTCGTGAAGTGGTTGGTGTTGTACTTGGTTTTGACCGTCGATGTTCGAGCGAGGAGTACGGCGTTTACAACGTGGGAGTGCGTACGGCATAAGCACTCAAATCACTGTAGCCAGCAGCACGCGGCATAATAGAACCCTGGAAGCAGTTGCTAAGTGCTTGTTATGGTCGGGATGCAACTGGGTCGTGCAATAAGGCAATGAGGTCAATCTTGAACCTCGGCCGAACTCGTAAATCTAACCCTTTTTCCATGCTTAACCATAAGTTAAATCGTAGCAACAGCGGCGCATTACTCCTGACCGAGCGCTTCACCGACAATCTCTATCTGTCCACCCCATCAACAATGTCCCGCCCCACGACCCCTCTCACCACCACCTCTCCGCAACCCTCTCCGCTCCGTTCCTCGACCGCCCCCATCAAAAAGCACCATCACCACCACCACATCCCACACCACCCCCACCGACATCACCACCGCGACAAGTCCATCCCTCAATCTGCCATCCTCCCCTCCTCGACGTCCAGCGCCTTCGACAGCCTCCTGAGTCCCCTCACAAAAGCTACCAGCCGCACAGAAGGCGCGCCGGATCTTTCCACTTTACTGAGAGAGGAACGAGAGGCTAGGGCGCGAGAGAGGGCGGAAGTAAAGGCGCAGGAGGATGCGAGGAAGAGAGGATGGGAGGAAGTCAGGAGGGGAAGGGAGAGGAGGAGGGTTGGTGAGGAGTTAGTCTGCCTTCCTCAGATCACACATTTCCTAAGGCCGGCGCGTGACCGCGATCTCGTGCGGTGGATATCAAGCTTGCTATTGAACACTATTGTTGACTACGAATTGCAAATAGGCATCTACGAACGACACTCCACTCCCTGTCCAACCTTGCTACTACAACCACCCGCCGTCTTGACTACACCTACTACAGCCTCCTCTCCTCCCTGTCCATCCTCTCCTCAACCCTTGCCTCCCTCTCTTCCCTCTCTACAACTACGAACTCGCTCTTGCACTCCTTCCGCTCTCAATCCACAGATCTCGACCGCGATCTGACCTTCCAAATCAGTATCCATGCACACAATACCAGCACGCAAGCCTCACGCATTGCATCTCTAGAGACTCGCATGCGAGACGGTGTGACGAAGGTCGAGATGCTGGGGCAGAGGATGGAGGCAGTCAGAGAGCGGGTCAAGGAGCAGGAACGGAAAGAAGGGGAGTGGGTTGAGCGGGTGAGGCGGAGAGTCAGATGGTGTTGGGGGGTTGCGAGCGGGTTGTTGCTGTTTTGTGTGGTTGTGGGAGTTGTGAGGCATTGGCCGAGGGTGGAGAGAGAAATGGAAAAGGGAGAGCAGGTCATGAGAAGATTGGCGCACAGAACAATTGAGGGGTTGGAGGGGGATGCGGTAAGGGATGCGATTAAAACGCCGGCGATGAGGGAAAGGAACGGCGTTGGAGGAAGCAGTAAGGTTGAGCCAGGTGGGACGAGGAAAGGAATAGAGACGGATCATCCGGTGCTGAGGATGCTGGATGAGCTGTAAGTCGGCGTTGACGGTGGGACCAGGCAAAGCTATAAAAGTCGAGAAAGGCAGAAGCAAAGAAGATGGATAACGGGAGTTGACCATCTACGAATTGGTGGCGTCTCAACAGGATTTCCACTCTGCATGCATTCCATGGATATTCCCACATGATTTGTTATGGCACGAACGACTGTATGAACTGTGGTCGTCCTGATCCAAAACTATTCACAAGTTTCGTTTCCTCTCCAAATGATGGCATCGCACAGCCTCGGACAGCTTCTGCGCCTGTCCAAGATATCGTCGACGCTTCGAAGGTCTGGAGAAGCTCACGTTTGCGGAGCACAAGACTGCACTGCGCTCTCCTACCGCATCACTCATGTATCACATACCGCGCCCGCTGCACTCACCTCACCCTCCCTTCTTCTTCTTATCCTCTACCACCTCAACATTATCCTCGGGCACCTTCCCAACATCGATACACCACTCCTCGATCTCATCCGCACAATCGCCCTGTACCGTAACCTCCTCCCCACCGCTCGGCGTCTTCGTCACACTACTCCCCGTCGCAAACTTCTTTCCCCACTCCTTCGCCACCTTCTTCAAGTCTAACCCATGCGCCTCCAGCCCGGCCACGCACGTCACGTATTTTCGCTTGTTGCGCTCCACCCGCTTAATCTGCACTATGGCCTCTGCTTTCGCAGCGCTGGCTCTTGCTTCTTGGGCGGCGGCTTTAGCTTCTTTCTTTGCGCTGTCTTTGGCGGCGCGTTTTTGGGCGTCGACGGAGAGGGTGGAGAGTTGGCTCGCTATGGCTTCTGTGGCGCGTCAGCATAGTGCTCTTATCAGGAGACCTTACACATTGTGTAACGCTGCGCGAAATCGTTCGCAGTGTGCGGACTGCGATGTAGAGTAATCAAGTATGTGAAATTGATAGGGCGTGCAGACCTTCGCTATACAGCCGCTCGTGCAAATCGGGATGAGTCTTCTTCAGCCATTCCTCGCATTTCTTGGCCGTGCCCCCATATTCGCAATACTAAGGCCATCAGCCTGGGGCGTTCTTAGCGACAGCATTCTCGAGCAAGAGAGAGCTCTTGCGGTTGGGAATTTGAAGATTGGGAGCGTACCTCGTATGGTAGGGTACAGACTGAAGGACGCATTAGTAGGGAAAGACTGGAGGAACAAGGCGACGTACTCCCGCAGTATATGACATGACGAGCTTGTGGCTCTGAGGACGTGGGCTCGGTGGATGCTGCGTCTGCCATTTCGGCCGAAGGATGTGGTAGAGCTACGATTGTTGGTTGAGACGGAGAGTTAGGGTGGTATGTCCTCCTACTTTATTCAAATACCTATCAGAGAAGTTAGGAATTGACACAGCGTCTTGAACCAGGTAAAGTTTGGAAACGCAGCCCACTTCTGAAGTGGGGTCCTCTAAGCCTTGATTCAACCCTAAATTGCGAGGGTCCTCAGGAGGTGTGTCCACAGCCATCATCAATCATATCAACCCTTTTGGCTCGAAATAGTCCTAAGATGATGGTCTCCGGAACTCAAAGCCATCAAATGAGTCTCCGCGTCTCACTGAAGCACGCTAGTAGGTGAAATGCTCAGAAATCCGTGTATGCAAGCATCTTTGCCCATTGGTCGTGCACATTTGGAATTGATTTTCTTGTCTCGTCAACAACATGAGGATCCTCCTCCTGTACTATTCCTACCGTTCTCCAAGCTTTTGTATTTCAAAAGCCCCAAGCACTCTTTACAGGATAGCGCTAGCACTCAACAGGTCAGGCTGAGCTAGCACTGCTTTTCCGGGCTTGTCCCAGGCCTAGAATTCAAGGAGTTTACACGCTGACTCGTGCATCGCTTGTCGAGTCTGTAGTCAAGCGTGATGCTGTGATAGCCTGAGGAAGAGGGGAGACGTGTCGGGGTTCTCGTCACATCTCTCATCCAGAAACTGACACAGGATCAAGAAGCGACCACACCCGCACTGTCTGCCCAGCAATCACCACGTATCCTTTCGTACGGAACTCTTGTCAGCTCTGTTGCAGGGGATGTTGTCAAGCTGTCCGAAAGCTTTTCATCGAATTAAGCCAGAGGCTGCTGGGAGTCATGGAACCTGACTAAAAGAAATGTGCGAGTAACTTGACTACTTGCTGTTTTACTTTGTGATCCCTGTCTCCTTCCGCAAGTGCCTGATGACGGCTCGACTCGTCTCACGCTCTGCTTGCAATGCCTCAATAGTACCTTGCAACCCAATAATCTTCTCATCTCTCTTGGCTATAAGTGACCGTGAGACATCTCTACCTTTGATGACTCCATGTGTAAATAAGTTTTGCTTATTGCAAATGGCTTTGATATCATCGCCGACTTTAGCTGGCAGCAATATCTTGGCGTCTTGCAGAGCGGTCAAGACTTCATTTGCAAGCGAAGAGTTGCCGCCCTGCGCCGAAGACATATCTTTGAAGCGTACAGGAGTTGGAGTGTCTTGCGGCGTGGTCGGCATGAAGATGTTGTTACCTTTTCCGTTTGTAGCCGGAGTGGTAAAGACATCATCTTCTCTATCTGCTGACATTGGTGTTGGTCGCAAAAGCGGATTACCAACATTCATTTCCTCGAACCCACGTTTCCCAGGTGTGGACAAAATGTCAGTCTTGATTGCCTTGCGCGGGGTCTCTGGAGGTGGCATGGCAACCGTAGAAGAAGCATCGTGGGCAACTTTCGAGAAGTCCTCATCGTCGGTCAATGGCCACTCATAAAACTCTTCATCGGAGGCGTCTTGGGTAGACGCTTGGATGGTGGACTGAGTGACCTGTGCGTATACCCCTGCAAGGCCGGACGACTTAGATGGAGTATATGGTGTAGCGACCTCTGGGCTCTGCTGCCTCAGTCTTGTACCGGTTAGTGGGGTTGGAAAGGCTGTGCTGGCTACGGGCTTGGAAGGGGTCTTCGGAGTGGGAGGTGGCTCGGAGCGAGAATTATTTAGTAAGACAGCGGCTTCGCGGGGCTTCGCCTCCTCGTCCCACAGGAAGAAGCCGCATCTGGTAGGCTGAGGTTTCTGGCAGGTATGAACTTTAGACTCTCACCGTTACTATGGATTAGGCCAGTGATGGACGATAACTTACACCATCGCCCATGGTTTTTGCCCCCGTTCTTAGTCTCGAAGTGCTGGGCTGGCAGACGAGGCTCGCAATTGCAATGCCATACTCCGTCCGTAAAGAGACCTTTCAACGGCACTTTCTGAATCGGTCCATTGCCGTCTTTCCCTCTGACCCGCCCTTTGCTGCGACCTTTGAACATCAAGCTGGGTGGATGACAGGCATGACTGAAACACAGTGCCAGTCGCTGCCTGTTCTGCACTTAAAGTGGAAGTGGCTTGTGTCCAGGATATGGCTTCGGTGACCAGTTCGAGCAAAGACCAAGTAGAAAGGCGTGTTCATGTTGACGGAAATAACGTCACCGATTAGATTGTTGCTAGGCGAAGGGCTTGCACTAGACCCTTTCGGGCCTACTTTAAGGCTCCGGGTTTAGCGATAAAGCTGGTCGCAAAAGGTGTGGCGCAGGAAGAGGCTGAGCCGACTGAGACTACCTTACCAGACCTTAGGTAAATCGAAGCAATCATGGGAGCCTGGCTCTCAACCTGACACCATCGACGAATCAATCTATCGAGCCTATCCTGAAGTTCGGCTGATCTACACAGAGCTACACTGCGCCCCGATAGAAGTATGTGGAACGGTCTCGGTAATCTGGTTGACCAGGGTAAGATCGACATATATATCTCTGTAGGTCTCAACATTCGGGACAGCTATTGCTTTTGCTTTGACGAGCGTCATACTCTTCAATACGCTCCCGGGCTTAGGTTTTGTTTGATCATATACAGAAACCCCGTTCTCGACTCGATTTTCTTTCAAGTGTCGGAATCCCTTAGACGGCTCCAATATACGCGCTCTGTCCTCGAGACTTTGATGGCAAGGGTCAGGCTACGTTTGGATTGTGTGTAATGGGCAGAGCTGACAAGCCTGTATGGTGAGTTATTTCTAAGCTCTAGGACAGGACTACCGCCACGTTTTCGAGGATTTACAATCGAGGGCTGCCTTTATACACTCGCCCATCTCAAGCGTTGGCGAGGTGTACTCTCCAGTAGACAGGAGGAGCTTTGATTATCTCAAAAACGTGTCGAAGAAATAACTATGGTGTGATCGATTAACAACAACCCAATGCCAAAGAGGCAGACCTTCAAGCGCATCAAATATTTCATTACGACACCCATGGACGGGATTTGAAACCGGAGAAACAAGACCAAAACCTCCTGTAACTCCCTTTAGGTGGTTATCAAGACAGAGTACACCCATCTCTTGCGGCGCCAGGAGATGATCGACGGAAGATAAAACCATGGGTAAGCTACGCGAGAAGCTTTCTTCTCGACTAAAAGGGAGGAGCTCTACGAGCGGCAAAGATGCAAACGTCCGCTATGAGACTGTTCACTCTCCAGCCAAACGCAGCTCGGAGCTAGAATCCGGTCGTCGGCGGGCTGCCATCGCCGCTATCTTAGACCTCCCTTTAGAGATCTCAGAAATAATCTTTGACCTGCTGGACTTGGCCTCAACGATCAGATTACGACAAACATGCCGCACTTTATACCTGCATCAGGGGCTAGCGCTAGCCGACTTATTTCGGGAATTAACAAGCTGCAGATACGATCCTTCAGCGGATTTTGCCCGGTGCTGCTTTGCTGAACGCTCTTCCACAAAAAAGCTTGGTTTACCAGGGATATTACTGTGCGGCGGTTGTAAGATCTACCATCCCATTAGATCGTTTAGTACCGAGAATATCGCAAAGCAGCCCGAAGAAAGGCTATGTATTGGCCAACAGGGCCGTCTATACTTCACTCCGGAGCATAGCATCTCCTTCATGGAGCTTACTGCTTATAAAGAAAATTTCCCCCATATGCGGTATTTCCTTACGGACACGAAGAGGGAGACAACCTATGGCCACCGTTCTACAGTCGCTGTCGATCGGCACACGCCTCACTTAATTTCTCCATTGTACCAGCAACACGATTATGAAAACGGTCGTGTCTTCAGTTACTTCTGGGTCCTTAATGTGCAGAGTATCACCAATCAACTCGATTCGAAGGTGCCATTGAAGAAGGAGCTCGGTGGTGAAGTCATCGACCTTTGCCCTCACGTTACGTCGAATGATACCCAGATGATCAGCGCCGTCCACGACTGCCTATTCAAAGGCATCTATGCCCACAGAGTGAGTAAAACCCTGACTCCATCTTACCACTTCCTGAGGTTTCCAAGAATTTGAAGTATGTCACAGCAGCGTACGCTCCAGAAGACATGCCTCATTCCCCCAACTTCTAGCTTGAAGAGGAAAAGCTGACTTCGAGAGCTACTTAGGACGCCCCACAGATCAAGTGCCGTAGGTGCAAGATGCATGCATGTGTCATGCTCCAAATCCAAGACCCCTGGGCGCTCCAGCCAAGAGTTTGCCACCGATTGATCCTGCATATTGTTCGGTATGTTGGTTGTGTAGACTACAACACTCGATGTGAGGCCGATCGTCGAGGAGCAATGCAATGGCAATGGCTCATGCAAATCGATTCACCCAAGGTGCGCATCATACGCGGACGCCGGGAATTACATTTGCCATCTGTTACCTTCAGGCCGGACAAAGCAGTCTTTATAGGCCCTGATGAAGAAACGGCGCGAGAATGGGGCCAATGCCCACAGCGGTAAGCGACTGGGCAGAACTCGGCCCGTCCCTAATCTAATGACGATGTCATAATCCAGGAGGCCATGCAACAGGGAAGCGATCCATCAAGCAGCAAGGCCTAACTGCTTCGTTACGGCCTTGGGAGTCGTGTGCTCGCAGAGATTTCGAATCGCTAATTAATATAACGTCATGCGATGGCGTCTTCAGTCAATGGCTGCAGAGTCGAATTTCATGAGTTGATCCAATTTGTGTTCCGAGATGACCTTGGTCTCGGGCACCGGAGAAGCGCATCTTGTTGCATTCGAGAGAGGAAATCAGTGCGCAATGTATTGATGCACGGCCATCATTTACACCATCGCTTACTAGCGGTATTTACCGTCACTAACGGTAAATGAAAACCCTCATCTACGGTCTGTGACACACCGGTAGTTAGGGGCAATTAATAGTTTATCTGATGCTTGACAACGATAAGTAGTTATTGAATCTAGTGGTTCACTGCCTACGACGAAGCTCCTAAAATTAGCATAGCATCCAGGGGACAAGATAGAGGGATCTGAGAGCTTCGAATGTTTCTCTAGTAAGGATTTGATTGTTTCTCATCAGGATTCCGAAGCTGTAGTGCTAATTGCAGGTTTACCGAGCAGACTTCAGGGAGACATATATCAAAAGCATAAGAACCATGAGAAATCCACCCGTTCTCAATGCAGACACCACCACAAAACCAGGACATGAAGCCAGAATCTCGAAAATTATATGTATGTTCGATAGATGAATACCACCTAGTCTAGGTACTGAAGCTTCTACAGACCATGATACAATAGATTTCTATCTTTCCTCTACCATCAATAAGTTATTACCACTTCTTCTTCATTTCGTAACTGTATGTGGTCTATCATTCGCAATATATTCATTCGATTTATGTTTCGTCTCTTTTAATCTGCCACCGAACCTGTTCTCCCTTCTTTGAGTAGCGCTGTTCTAGCCCGCCGTTTCTTTTCCTACACTGCGATTTCTTTGCCTCCACGATACCTCTATTGGACTACTTCAACCTGCCTTAGTAGACTTCCATGTTCAAGTGTCTCACGTCGAAGCCCTATGACGTTGAATGAACCATGAGATTAACAAAACACTCGAAAAACCGAAGCCTTGACGACACTGTAGCCATCGAGCATGAGCTTGAGAAGCTAGGAACCGATATAAGTCATCCAGCTTTGTCCGAGTCTCCCTTAAAGCACAGCAAAATGCTACACAGCCGTGACCCTTACTTCTATGCCATGCGCCGGCAGGGTGTACTTCTCGGAAACTAGTTGGGAAGTTTCTCATCCTCACTCATTCCGCTTTACCGCCCCCTTGCTGTGATTCCGAGTGGTCTGATTGAGTAACGCTTTGCCATTAAAGCCGTCGATTGTCCATGGTAAACGATCGCCACTGCGTCAAAAGGGCTTCCAAAGGAGGTGTCAAGACATGACGCACTAGTTCTGACCAGTGTACAGGATACGAAGGGACAGTTTGTGGGCAAAAATAGGCTCGCTCAAGTTTTCGGTAGCCTCAGCATGAACCATGTCTACACAGTTACGCTCTCAATATTCCACGAGCTGTGTCAATCCAGGCTCTAGCCCAGAAAGGCGCTGGCTCTCGCTCATGCGCTCAAGACGACCTAAATGAATCAGACGCTCTTCGAGGCACTGATCAGGGCTCATGATCCTAAAACGCCGTTTGCACTTTAAGCCCTGCTCTCAATCACCATTCTTGGAGCTGTAGGAGTGGCTGCCGTTGGTGGGGTTGTTTCGCTGACGACTAATAGCTGGCTTCTTGAAGAAGCGAGCCTGATAGGTGTATGGGAGATGGTGATGGCGCCGCCAGGGGTACGTATTGGGCTGCCGATTATGTAATTTGGGAGGAGTCACGCGTTATGGATCGGGAATTAATCGATACTACAGGAGCTGATTGAGGGGTCGTACCGGCTGGTTGGTGCAAAATAGGTGCTGTACTGCCGTCGATAATGATAAACGAGGCTGAGAGAGCAAGCGAGATCGTTTCCCAGATAAGGATATGGCAGACCCTGCCAGCTTCACGATTTGGCTACCGATCAGGATTTAGGTGAATCGGCTTGCGATCTGCGTCTGCCACTGTAATTTGGCCTGGGGTTGCTATTGATGGAGTGGGTGATTGAGAACTTGAGCCGTTATATTTAGGAGCTTGAGAATGCGTGTCTGAGGGGGGTTTGACGGCAGGGTTCGGCTGGTCATGAGATTGGGATTCGATCTCGCCTGAAGACAAGGTCTGTGATTGAGGATTTCCATCCCCGGGGTGAGAGTCTTGACCGCCGATGTTTGTAAGGCTTTCAGACGCAGAGGTTGCATGCTCAGGAGTCTGCGCATTTCAGGCGAAGCATAATATTTCCCTCTGGAAGTGGACTCAGATAGTCTTAAGGCATGTTCCTTTCGATGGAATGACTGGTTGAGCAGGAAAAGGTGCGGGTTGGGCCGGAAAAGATTTGAAAAAAGGGGGGTACTGGGAATGGTGTGGTCTCCTAGACCGAGACGGCCGTGACAACCAACAGAGACTGAGACGCTGTTGGCGTAGGTATTCTTTTCTAGCCGTTAAATGATGCTTCTTATCATGTCAACATAAACGCCAGAGCCGACACGGCCACTTTGGTCGTCAGAATGATGCTTTCCCCGTTAGTTTGTGCAGCCAGGACACTCCGTACCGGTGAATGCTTGGTGTACCACGGCTGCAGGGCCAGTGAGATAACGCCCACCATCTTCCAAAATACAAACGCAGTGTAGAAACCTTCTCGGTCTCGATACAGATGACATGGGTGGTACCTTTGCCGGTCAGTGTTGTCAAGGAATATAATTCAGCTGAGTATTGGAGATGAACCGCATACGAAGTTTGTTAGATCTCGTGCTCAGGTCAGTCTCAAACGCTTTGGACGAGCCCTTCATCTACTTAGATATACAGCGTCGTGCCATCAGGCTTCTCCCTCACGATCGCGGTCTCATTAGCAATCACGCCAAACGGCGGGAAACTTGTCCCTTGGACCGTGGAAGTGATGGTCTTGTTCGTAAAATTATCGATTGTGGCTTCATTCGCAACGGCAGTATTGGTGTATAACATGCCCTCCCAATTCTATCTTGTGGCTTGCATGCACATCCGATAGATACTCTTTGGCCCGAAGGGCTTGGTAAATTGCGCGAAGCGCCATCGCCTACATCGAGGACCACCACGAATTTCGAGTCATAAAGACATCATCCCCCCACATGATGCTGAAGAATAGTATGACAAGTAGAGAGACGCATGCCTCCTAGTTGTCCGAAACTTTATTGACATTGCGAAAATATCTTCAATAAGGAGCTTTGAAAAATCGTGTGAAAAGATGAGATTCTTAGGACTGCGGCCACGTCAAGTAATGCTTCAATAAGCAGGTCGCCCATCTGTAAAGAAGACAGCAGAGCCATCCTCCAACGGAGACATGCTCGCTTTCCAGGCAAGTGCAAAGCGAAGTATGAATGAAAGGAGAGAATGGTCACAGTCTCGACCTACAACCGGATGCGAATCTGGCTAGTTGAAGATGCGCGACCCATGCAGGACGATCTCGACAGCAGTGATCGGGTATAGCTTACGAACAGTAGCCATTCCTGGGTAAGACGAATGGAGGTACGCAGCGAAATTCGCCAAGTCGAAAGCTGGTGTTCTCAGCCGGCTTTTGATGGAAGCAAGCGAACCAACCAATGCTACTGCGTTGGTGCAGAGGAGCGCAATCTACTGCGCAACCAAGACTACTGGGCTTCATCCTTCACGCTGAACATTAGCATTGCCGACCGCCACCGTGAATACTGAAAAGCTTTCACAACCGCAACAGCTTTCTTGATCCTCTGCTAAACCCGTTCCTCCAAGACAAGGCGTCTGAGGGGAGTAGTACATCAATTATTACGCCACCGGCCAGGACCTCATACCGGCTTCAAGGCTCGAGTCTTCAATCAGACTATGAAGGAGCACTCGGTTGGGGGAAAACGTTTGAAATTGTTGGTTCTCAAAAACGTATTGAGCTGGTTTGCAGCGGCATCCAGAATATCCGAATTGGCAGATTTCCAAGCCTTGGTGCTTCAAACATGAAGACCTAGGAGCGTGTGCTTTCAGTCGGAACCACAGAGCATCCATGCTCAATGTAGTGGTGCAAGATGTTCTGCAGATGTCCGGCAGATGCTTATAAGCGCAAACAAGCGACTCGGAATAATTTCGCCGGTGCTGTTTCTATTTACACATCCCCGTTGGATTCGTCGCCTAAGTTAGTGGGAGAAGTTCCGTTGCCGGCTTGCTTCCGGTTCACTGAACATCGAACAAAGTCATAGGGACCCTGTTGGAGAAGACACCGAAAGTATGCCTTACCCTTGAGTCATGCTTTGCCATATTGTAACGGACTACATGAATCACGTTTCTCCTTTCGATAGATCACCCTGTGTCCCACATGGTGGAACTAGTAGGTGCTGAATTTCGTGGGTATCACTTGCCTCAGTAGTCAGACCCTATAAGAAAGATTATGTTTGAACACGTCGCTTCGCGACTCTAATTTTTGGTTAGAGTTGATAAATTCTTAATTCTAGCATAAATTCTAAAGACTTTTTTTTAGAAACAGATACTTAATAATTTATTTCAACACTAAATATAGAGTTTTATTTAATTCTTGTCTACTAATTTTAATAAATAAAACACGTACTCAAATATAATCTTTCTATAGAGTCTAAGAACAAAATTTTATTTTTTTGTCAAAATAAAGCAAATCAAAAATCAAAATTTATTTTGTTAAACGTTTGATAAATACAAGATTTTTAAAAATTAATTATAGTTTTTCTATTTTATAATATTTCTTTACAAATATTTGCAATTTAATTAAGATTTTCGATATATTACTATTAAATTACTATTAACGTAAGTATTTAATAAATAGAGTAAAAAGTTGCAATTAAAATAGATATTTAATTGCAATTATAAAAAAATATATAAATATAAGTTATTGTTTGTTTATTGTTTAATTATTTCGAATTACAAGCTATCTTAGAGAAATTTTAAGTACAAAAAAGATATATTAGATATTAAGAACAAATTTTTACAATATTAAAGAAATATTGCGTATTTTTATAGTAGAAACTATTTTAAGCAACGTTGCTTATTTTTAATTAATCTCTTTTTTATATTTAAATTAGATTCTTTGTCTTTCAAATTTTAAGTCTTTCTTAGATATTAAGTTTTTGTGCAATATCTCTTAATTTTGTTTGCAAATTTAATAAATTTATTAACAAATACAATTATTTTTTCGACTAATTTAATAGATTCGACAGTAGACTTTGTTGTATTTTCGACAAATTCTATCATTTTGTAAAAAGATATTTTGAAAATACTTATATATAGAATAAGTTTAGACTTCTTAATTTTCGATTTGCAAAAAAAAATCTATTTCTTAATTTTAAATTGTTTCGAGAAATAGATTTTGTTGATAAAATATTTTAAATTGTAATAGAATAAATATATAAGAAATAATTTTAAATTAAAATTCTTAATTTTGCAAAACAATAAAATATCTTAATATCAAAAATAAATTTTTTTTTAATCGAATTTTAAAATACAATTGTCGAGATCTACAATATTGATATCGAAAAACTACTTTAATAAATTTTTTAACAATATACAACAAATGCGTAGATTTTTATTTTTATCAAATTTAATCGAATATATTTTATAAAATTAATTAATTATTATATTAGAACAAGCATTTAAAAATACAAATTTATTATTTAAATAAGATTGTTATTTTTTCAATTATATTATAATTTCGAAATATTAAAAAAACAAAATAGCGCAAATACTTAATTCTTACAAAAAAAAATTTAATAGATTATTGTTACTAAAGTTTTTGTTTTTTAATTTATTTTATTTCTTAGAATTGTTCTAATAGTAGAAGTGTTAGCAAAAAATTCAATAAAAATTGCAAAAAAGAGAAAAATATATAAATTTCTAAATTAAAACTATTTTGTTTAATATTTTTAACAAAACTTTTTTTATACTATTAAATGCATTTTTATTCTTCTTTGTTTTCTTAATTGTTTTCTAAAATATATTTTTAAATTTTTGAATTTTTTCTACAAACAGAAAATTTAGTTTGAAAATTTATATTAATTTATCTAATTTCTCTTTTGTTAAAGTAATTAATAGTAGAGCAACATTTATATTTGATATCTTGAATAGACAAAATTAATAAAATAATAATTATTTTGATAGAAATTCGACAATTAGATATTGTAGAACAATTTAAAAATATTAAATTCTTAACAATAGTTAACAATATTAAATTTTTATTAGTAATTAAAAATATCAAAATTTCGACAATAATTAAAAATATTGTTTTCTTAACAATATTAATTAATACAAATTTTGAAGAAAAGTTGTGCTTATCTATAATGCAAAAAATTTTGTATTAAAAAAAGCAAAATATATAGTAAAATTCGATTTAATATAGTTAAAAAAGTACAATAAAGCTCGAAAAAGCAATTATCTATTTTAAAAAAATTAAATAGATAGAAAAATTTATTTTTCGAAAAAAACTTGAGCAAAAAATATAAATAATCGAGTATTAGATAGCAACAAAAAATATATAAATCTACGAAGTTAACAATATTTAGCAATAAATAGATAAAATAAAATATTTAACAACAAATAAATATCGCGAAATATTAATAAAACTAAGTAAAACTTATATTAATAATCTTTAGTATAATTGTTAAATCGAATCGAACACTTTTTTCTTAACTTAACTTATTCTCTTGAGTTTTGTAGAGTTGAGTTAGAATTAAGATGCGAACTCGATCTTAAAGTTGAATTTTGTCAAATTAATGTTAAGAATTTAAGCTAACTTTATCGCTTTAAGATTCGCTTATCTTATTTTATCTTATCTACGTGCTAACTCAATTAAGCTAGCGTAGAATTTACGCTAATCGCATATAATTAGCGTAAACTTTGCGCTAGTTTAATCGAGTTAGCGCATTATGTAACGTTACGTAATTGAATAATTTAAGTTAAGCGTTTAACGCGTCTTATACGCTTAACTTACTCGATTAAGTTAGAACTTTTGCTCGATTCTAGAATTAAAATTGAGCGAGTTAATTTGTTTGAATTGAAATTTAATTTGTCGATTACGCTAATAATCTTATTATATTAGAAGAGATATATTTTTCTAAGAGTATATTACAAGTATTTTTTGATTGTTAAATTGTTAAATTGTTAACGATTTTGTATTAATAAGAGTTAAAATATAGATTAAAAAGATAGAAAAATAAATAAACAATAAAAAATAAACAACAAAAATATATTGCATATTTTTGTTTTAATAATTTGTAAATAAAAAAGTATTATATTAAATATTTCGAATATTAATATTATTTGTCGATTAATTTTTTAATTTTTTAATTTTTCTTTCTATATATTTTTTTTTGCAAACAAAATTCTTTTATTTATAATAATTAACAAAAATAAATTAGATTTTGCAATTGTATTTGCAAATTTGTATTTTTAATTTTTAAAATCTAATATAATTGATAATTGATTGCAGTCGATATAATATTGTATAAAATACTAATAACTAAATATTATTTCTTACAACAAAAGAAGAATAATTCGAGACTATTATTAAATATTTCGAATATATCGAGAAATATATAAAGATTGCTAAAGAAATTGTAAAAAAAATCTAAATTTTATTTAAGTATTAAAAGTTTTAAAAATATATTTATTAAAATAAACGCAAAATTAGATTAATTGCGTCGAGTCGAATTATCGAGTTCGAATTAAGTATTCGACTTAAATCTTAACAATTTGTATTAATCTAATTCGAAAGTCTTAACAATTTAATTTTTAAAGTTGAAATTGATAATTTAAGTCGATTTCTATACTTAAAATCGAAATTCGATTCGAAAAATTAATTCGAATTATCAAGACTTAATATTAATATAAAGAAATTCTAAAATAAATAGTAAAAAATGATATTTTATTTTATAATTTTTTGATATAGAATTATTTAATAAAATATTATAATAATATATTCGAATTATCTAGATAGCTAGAATCAAATTATTGACTTAATTTTTCTTGTTAGAAAGTTCGATAATCTCGTTTTGCATAGTTTTGTTTAAATTATTTTTGTTTTTTTAATTATTTTTATTGTTACTTTTATTGTTACTTTTATTATTGTTTTTCTTACTACTATTTTTGAATTAAAAAAAGACAAAAATTATTGTATTTTAAGAAAAATTTAAATTTTTAATCTTTTTATTTTCGATAATAATAATATAATATTTACAAAAAAATTAAAAAAAGTATAATAATACTTTTTAAGACTTTTTTATAAATATTGTATTATTGTTATTAAAGTATAATTGCTCTATTATTAAGTTATCGAAGTTTTAATATTTAAGTATACTTTATTTTAAAATATATAAAGAACTAATAATTCTAAAACAATAGTATAATTCTTAAATAATTAAATATATTACTCGAAAAATTGACTTAAATTGTTAAGATATTAGTTTGAATATAAATTATATTTAATAGATTTAAAATCTTAGTCTTATATTTTACTTAAATTGTTTAATTACAACTTAATAATACAATATAATAATGCAACAAAGTAATATATTGTAATAGTAATATATAATAGTAAACTCTTTAAGCTATATATATAAAATTATTAGTTCGAAATCTTAATAATTTTGTTTGTTTTATTATTATTTTGAATAGTTTAATTCGAGTTATTTTTTATTTTGTTATTTTTTTTATTGTTATTATTCTTATCGATTTTATTGTTATTATTTTTATTTTTCTTACTTTTATTATTACTTTTATTATTATTATTATTATTTGTTGGTATATAGTAGTTATAATTTAACTCTTTTATATTATTTTAAACTTTATATTAAGTCTTTTATTTATTATTATTTTCTTTAACTATATTATCGAAATTCTTTATTTTAGTAATAATAAAATTTGAAATCTTTTTCTTCTTTGCATTGTTTAAAAATGCAAATTCTTTAACAAAGATATTAAATGATTTTATATAATTGTTATTATTAGTTCTCTTTAAGTTATTTAAGTTACTATAATAAATAATTTGTTATTGAATAATTTTTATAATCGATTTTATATAAATTGAATTTTTTTTATTAATATTAAGTTTGTTATTAATATTTAACTATAATATTAATTAACTTAGATATAAAATACAAATAATATATTTAAATAATATATATTTTTTGGAAAGAGAATTTTATTATTATATTTGTATTCTTATATAACTTTTGTATTTTTTGACAATTTTAAGTGGATTTGCTTTCTTAATTGCAAATTTCTTTTTTGCTTTTTGGCTTAATTTATTTTCGAAATATTTTGCTATTAAATTGTTAGTATTGTATATTTTGTTATATTATTTAAATATATTATTATAAATTTTTTTATTAATTCGATATTTCTTAATTTTTTTTTAATTTTTTTTTAATCTTATAATTCGATTTTATAACTTTTTTTTACAAAGATATTTTACAAATTTTTTTAATTTGTATTAAAATAACTTTTTAATTGTTACTTTGCTTTTTGTATAATTTCTTGCAATTATTATTTTAGTCTTTTGTGCAATTTCGATTTGCAATAATTTTTAAATTTGTTAATAGCACTTCTATTATTTATATATATATTTAACTTATTTTACAAATAATATATAGAAATAATGCAATTATATAGTAACTTAGAAGTTTCTTACAATATTTAATAAAATATAACAAGATTTAAAAAATAAAAAATTTGAAAAAATTAACAAATAGTTTTACTAAAATTAAAATTAATATTTATTTATTAATACTTACTTTAAACTTTTGTTAATACAAAATTATTACTTCTTTATATTAATATATATCTAATTTTGTCAATATATTATATAAATTTATTTTTGTTAATTGCTTTGTTGTTTATAGCATATATTTTTATTATTAATTACTAATTTAAGTCTCTTTTTTTACGCAATCTTTCAATATATCTATATTAATAAAAATTATTAAAATTATTACTTATTTTACTATAACTTCTTTGAATTCTATTTTAAATTCAATATCTTTTAATTATATTTATATAAATATCTTTTTAATATTGTTAAATTTATTATTTTCTTTAATAGCTTGCATAAAGTAAACAAAGAATATATATAAATGATGCAAAACATTTTATCTAAAACTAATATATTTAATTTGCTAATTTATTAATCAATCTTAAAGTCTTTTTGCAATAGACTAATTTCTTAGTTTAATTATAATAAAATAAATATAAACAAAAAAAAGTCTTAAAAAGAAATAAATACTAAAAAAAAGAATATTAGAAATACTAATATAGTTAAAATAATACAAACAAAAAATATATTTTCGACTAGTGTAGTTGTTGAATTGGATCGAACACATTTTTTTTTGTTTAATTCAAGAATTCGAACAAACTTGTTATAGATTGTTATAACGTATAAGGTCTGCTCGACACTCCTGCCTAATTAGATCTAGCATTGACATTAGAATTGTTGTGTTGATCAATTTGCTTATATATTTGTCTCCAACAGTTAAATAGATAGTTAGACAATTACTTTACTTATTACTTTATGCATTTAATCTAGTAATTTCTAACAAATAATAACTTTAATTATGTTGACAATCGTCTATCTTCTATCGATAGATCTACTACAATAGAGCAATATTAACAACGAAATTTATTTCGTCTATCAATTGCAAAAGCAATATCTAGTTATCGTGTTAACATCTAATTTTCGTGAAATATCTAGCTTCTACAAAGCATCTAGTTATTTTCGACGATAAAACATCAACATATCAAATATCTATAATATCGAATCGATCTAAATCTATTCTTAAACAAATCTTTATCTTTACTTTTTTACTCAAGAAGTTCGTAACTTGATTCGATATGTTTGTCTTCTATATATTTTACGATAATTACAAGAGCTTTATTAGACTGACCGCGTCGGGTCGGGTCATCGAGTTCGGGTCGGGTACCCGACCCGAATCTTGGCGATTCGTACCAACTCGACTCGAAAGTCTTGGCGATTCGATTCCTAAAGTTGAATCGACAATTCGGGTCGAGTTGTAGACTTGAAATCGAAAATCGACTCGAAACATCGACACGAATCGCTAAGACTATTGGTTTAATTATATTATAGTCAATAATAGTCAATATATAGTCAATAATATTTAATTATCTAAATTATAATAAGGTAATGCATTATAGTAATGCATTACTATTTTAAAAAAAGAAAAACATTAAATAGCATCTATAGGGTCTATAGGGTCTATAGATGCAAATAATGCATTATAGTAATAAATCGCATCTATAAGGTCTATAGGGTCTATAGATGCAAATAATGCATTATAGTAATAAATCGTATCTATAAGGTCTATAGGGCCTATAGATTGCAAAAAATGCAATATATTAATAAATATTTGATTCTAAAAATAGTAATTTTTGGCATAATGACGTAATTTTCGATTTCTTGGCGATTCGATTCAGTTCCTAATATTGGAATCGAAAATCGACTCGGGTCGAGTCAAGTCGATTCCAAATTAGCGCGAATCGAATCGGGTTTTGGGTCGATTTCTATAGTTGGAATCGACGAATTGGATCGATTCCAAAAGTTGGAACCGAAATTCGACCCGACGATTAGTCTAAGCTTTATTACTCGTTTACAACTAGCTTACGAGAAAGAATTTCAAGATAAGCTTCAAGAGAAGAAAGATTATTTATTTGAGATTTACAAGCAAAAGCTTTATTATAAGCGACTAGTTCACAAGCAAGATACGCAGCAATTGCAAGATTGTCTTGACGAATTCGTTGTCCTAAATCAAATTACTTCTACATGCTTCTTTTTTACTATTATTAGTATCGACATGTCTTCTACATTGTTTACAAAGTTATCTTTACTATCAAAAGCAGTCTCGCAAGCATCTTCTATATTGTTTGTCAAGACAATCTCTACAAAGCAATCTTTATTGTCAAAAGTAATCTTGTAGATATTTTATATATCTTTGTTTGCAACGTCGCAAGCATCTTTTACAAAGCAAGCTTTATTGTTAAAAGCAACTTCGAAAACATCTCTTGCATCTTCTACATTGCTTACAATATCTTTATTGACATAAGCAAAGATCGCATTAAAGATATCTTCAAAATAGTTATTTACAAGCATCAAATTGCATCTTACAATAAACAATCTATTTCGCATATTCAATATCAAGAAACGATCTTATCAAAAAAGCATTATCGTCTACTTCAAATTCATAAAAATCGATTAGAGAAAACGTGTTAATGTTACTCAAATCGACGCGTCTTCGCACGTCTCTTCAATCTTTTTACAAACATAGCAAATGCGTCAATTAAACAATTATCAAATGCTTCGCTTCGCAAAATCGAATATCGAAAAGATAAGTTTTAGATTTATTTCTAAAATTGACTTAGAAAAGATCTTGAAGACGTTTGAACAACATTGTTATGTTATTTCTCTTACATCGATCTCTATAGATTATCGTCGTTACTTAAATTACACTAGAACGATAACATCTTATTATTGTTGTCTTCGTCAATCTTGACAATAAATCTCCATTTTCTTTGTTGTCGTCGTCGTAGGCATTTTTGAAAGAGATAAACACAAATTTCTTTTGTTTAACATACATATTAGAGACGCTTCAACATTATAGGCGCTTTATGTCTCGATTTATTGCATGTTTGTATGCAAAATTAGATCTTATTGTTATTAGCTAATAATATAATCACAAGAACGCGATCTTTTTTTGAAAAAGATAAGTAATTGTTACGAATTGTCATGGCGCATAAGATTTGCTCTCTTGCCTAATTAGATCTAGCATTGGCATCAAGATCGTCGTGTCGACAAATTTGCTCATATATTTGCCTCCGGCAGCTAGATAGATAGTTAGACAATTACTTTATCCATTACTTTATGCATTTAATCTAGTAATTCCTAACAAGACTTCTTCGTTTAACTCGAAGCTAAATTAATTAATTGCGTTGCGCAAACTAGTTCAAATCCAATAATTCTATTTTTTTTAAGAGCACGCTAAATTCTCTATAGAACAACGTAATTTTTATAAAATACGTATAAAATACAAGAAAGTTATAAAAATTTTAAAATCTAAGATTTTTTAAAGTTAGGCTTCTCGAGCCCAATTACTTAGCGATTCCCTCGCGAAATCGAGTTCAACAATCAAGTTATTTTCGACTAATATATTAATATTTTGCGATAGCAAACACAAAAGTAAAAGCTCAATATTATTGCTCTTTATAAAATTAAAAAATATTAAAAGTCGATTAATTTTTTTATTTTTTAACTTTTATTTTAGCGTCTAATTTGCAAAATTCTATATAATAAAATTAGCAATTTTAATTGTAAAAAAAAGACTATTGTATTTAGAACTTAGTTTTAACAATATTTTAAAAAGCAACTAAGATATTTATATATATATTTTTTTCTAATAAATGTGTTATTTCTTTGTATTATTATTATAATAACAAAATTGTAATTAATATTTTGCATATTATAGATTTGAATTTTGCAACAATTTATATTAAATACGTAACAATTTAATTAAAGAATTTGCTCTTTATTAAATATTTAATAGAGCAATTCGATCTTTTTAGTTAGAAATTTTACAACAATATTATATTTTTCTTTTTAAGCAAATATAATATATTTTTTTTTAAAACAATTATAATATATTTTTTGTACTAGTTAAAAATCAAATTTTTGAAATTTTATTATTAATGAATTTCTTCTAGCAATTCAAGTTATTAAATATATTATTTTTTTGTATTATTACTAATAGTATTTAATTATTTTTGTAATTATTAAAAATATTTCTTCTTTAAAAGTTAACTTATTTATTAATAAATCTAATTTAAAACAATTTTAAAATTTAATATAAAAAAAAATTCTTCTTTAATTATTGCTTAATTGTTATTTTTTTCTTTACAATATATATTTTACAATTTGAGAACAATTTTTTTTGTATTTAAATTTATAGTATAATTAAAGTACTTAATTATTATAATTTGCTCAACAATTTACAAACTTATTTAAGATTAATTTTATCAGTATATTTTTTTAAGCAAAACTAAAAGTTTGTTTAATACTTATTAATAGTATAATTGTTAAGTCGAGTCAAACACTTTTTTTTTGTTTAATTCGAGAATTTAAATAGACTTCTTTGTTTAATTCAAAGTTATATTAATTAATTGCGTTATGTAAACTAATTTAAATCGAGTAATTCTTTTTTTGTTTAAAAGTACGCTAAATTCTCTACAAAACAACGTAATTTTAATAAAATATCTATCAAATACAAGAAAGTTATAGATTTTTTAAATTTAAGATTTTTTAAAGTTAAGCTTCTCGAGTTCAATTACTTAGCAATTCTCTCGCGAAATCGAGCTCAACAATTAGACTACTTATTAACAATACTAAATATAAAAATATATCTTAAATTATTTGCGTTAGCTTTGAAAAGTTCGATATATTATCTCTTTAATATTTTTAGATTAAATATTTATTTTCTACAATATTGAAGCAAAAATATTGATTAGTTTTATCTTGTATTAAACAAAATTGTCAAAATTGTCAAAATAAGAATCTTATAATAATTATAATAAATTATATTAATATTAATAAAAAGTTATATATATTATTATATTGTATTATTTTTTTAACAATATATGTTTTTTGTATTTTTGCTTTTAAATTAGCAATCAAATTGTAATAATATTAAAAATAATTATTAAATTCTATTTTATATTTGTTTTTGTAATTAATAGTATTGTTGTCTTTTTATTTATTTTATAACTTATAAAGACTAACTTTTTGCGTAAGATTTAAAATGTTAACAAAATTATATAATATATTATTTAATTCTTTTATTTTTAAATAGTATTTTACAAGCTTTATTAAAACTTTTGCAAATCTTAATTATAATATTTGTTAAAAAATAAATATTAATTTTTATTATCTTCTTTAGATTAGACTGATCGCGTCGAGTTGAGTCATCGAGTTCGAGTCAAATTCTTGATCCACCAAGACCCAATTTGGGTTAGAAATCTTGGCCCAAGTATTCGAGTCGAATCAAAGAGTAAATATGAAGTACTTAGCGTATAACTTGGCTCGACTCGCCAAGACTCGAAAAATTTAGATTATTTTTAAAAAAGTGCATTAATCAACTTAATCAAATTGATTAATTTAATTAATTTGTTTATAATATTATATAGTAATGCATTTAGGTAATGCATTTGTACGTTATTTGTGCGTTATTATTTTTAAACTATTTTTAGTAATTCAAATAATGCGAATTTTTTTAAAAATAGAAAATCTTGACATTTTGACGTCATTTTCGATTGCTTGGCGAGTCGATCGAACTAGGTCAAGAAATCGTTGACCCAAGTCGATTTCGAGCTAGATCAAGAGGTTGATATCGAGTATCTAGGTCGAGCCAGAATGTTGATATCGAAATCTAACTCGACGATCAATCTACTTTAAATATTAAAGATAATTAAATATTGTATTAAATATTCGAAATTCTAAATAAATATTTGTATTAATTGTTCGCAAAATTATAAAAATATATTTGTAAAAAAAATTTAATATATTGTTAATAAGCAAAACTAAATTTTACTTGTTTTTGTTAAATTTAATTTGTTAAATTTTTAAATCTTGTAAATATTTTTTTATTTAAAGATTAATATAATTGCATAATTAATATATTTAACAAAATATAAAATAAATAGAGTTTTAACAAATATAAATATTTCTTACTAATCTTTGTAACTTTCTGTTAATTTTTTTTTTAATTTTTTAAATTAAAGTAAATATTAAGTTAAATTATTAATAACAATTGTAAAAGCGCAAATCTAATAAAATTAATATATATATTATTTTTTTGTATTATTACAAATTTAAATATCTTTTTAATTATATTAAACAAATTTGTACTTTTTGCAATATCTTAAAGTTGTTTATTTTTTAATTATACAACAATATTGTTATTTGTTGCTTTTAATTTTATAATTAAAATAAAATTTTAAATTATAAAATTAATAATATAAATTAAACAAAATATAGAGTTCTATTGTTTGTTTTATTAAAACTCTTGTTAATTTAAGATCTTTTTAAGTTTATTTTTAAATATATTGTTATTATTTGTATTACTAATAATAATTTTAAGAAGTTTGTCTTTAATTTTGAAAAACTTCAAAATTTTTATAAGCTTTAATATTAATTAACAATTTATATACTTAATATTAAGAGAAATAAATTTAATGAAATATTCGCGAAATTAAAATGCAATATTTACTTAATATATTAATACTTTTAAATAATTAACTTTCTAAGAATTAAATTATATATTAAGCATTTTTAAAATTTATCTTAATTTTTTTACAAATTTGATTATATTTTAAGAGAATTATTTTAAATAATTTTGTGCAATTTAAAAGTATTAAATTTGAACAAAATATTTTTAATAATTTTTAAAAATCAAGATTATTAATAATTCGAAAAAACAAATTTAAATTTATAAAAGTTTTGTATAATTAAATTTCTTAATTATTTTAAATAAAGAATAATAACAAATTAATACAATTTTTTTTCTAAAGAATTGTTAGTTTGGTATTATTTATATATATTATTAATTGTAACTTATACAATTAAGAACTAAATTAATTGCAATTTGCAATTAAAATTATTTTTGTTCTAAATAAAAAGAGAATAAAAGATATTTCTTTATATTCGATGTATTTAAATAATTGTAAACAATAGAATAATTTAAAATTTTGTAACAACTTTTGTATACAATTTTTGAAATGTTATTTACAATTAAATTATTTAAATATATTTGTTTTAAAACTTAAACTATGCTTTTATATTAATCTTTTTTGCTTAATATAAATTGACAAATCTCGATAAAGTTTTGTTTAAAATATTGTTGTTAATAATTGTTTGTAATTATTATGCTTAAAATTAAATATTAGTATTTGAACTTTATTTAATATATTTGTTTTTCTCTCTTAAAATAAGTAATAAATAAGTAATAAATATTTGGTTTATTATTTTGCGAAAAATTCTCTTTTTATTATTAAAAGCAAAAGTAGGAAAACTCTAATTAATTTAATTCGCAAATTAATTAGAATATAAATTATTAAATAACAAGTCGCAAAAGATAGATTTGCTAAAAAATAATTTATTTAAAAATAATAATTGATTTAAAGCTTTTAAAGAGTTTGATATTTTGCAAACAAAAATACAAATATAATATAATAATATTCTTTAATAATTCGAAAAAATAACTTAAGAATAAAAAGATAATATAAAAGAGTAATACAAGTAACAACTAGTTTAAGCAAGCTATTTTAAGATAATATAAGCAAATATAACTTATATGTCGAAGTATATTACTTAATACTTTAACAAAAAATTCAAAATTATAATAATATATATTCAAAAATAGAAAATCTTAATATAATAATATTATTTTCGATTTCTTAATAATTCGATTTAATTTCTAAAATTAAAATTGAAAATTAAGTTAAATCAAATTGAATCAATTTCAAAATAATAGAAATTAAATAAAATTTCGAATCGATTTCTAATATTAGAATTGTTAGATTAAGTTAATTTCTAAAGTTAAAATCGAAATCTAACTCGACAATTAATCTACGCAAAATATTTGCAAATTTAAAAATATTAGTTTTAAAATCTTTTTGCAGAAATTAAAAATATCGATACAAAAAATATAGAGAAAGAATTTTGTTAATTTGCAAATACTAAAACACTACAACAATTAATTAAAAATTTAATTGTTTTCGAGAAATTAATATTCTAGTACTTACGAAAATTACAAAACGTATTTCGAATATAGATTAAATATATAATTTTATAAATTAAATTGTTTTAAAATATCTATATCGAGATACAAAAAATTAAAAATTAAGAAAATTAATTATTTTAAATAATTGTAAATTAATTGTCGAATTAAATTTTAATTTCAACTTTAGAAATTAATTTAATTCGACAATTTTAATATTAGAAATTAATTCGAAACTTAATTCGATTTCTATTATTTTAAAATTAATTTAATTTGATTCGACTTAATTTTCGATTTTAATATTAGAAATTAAATCGAATTGTCAAGAAATCGAAAATAATAATATTATGCTAAGATTTTCTATTTTTAAATATATGTTATTATAATTTTGAATTTTTCGTTAAAGTATTAAGTAGTATGCTTCGATATATAAGTTACGTTTATTTATATTATCTTAAAACAACTTATTTAAACTAATTACTATTGAACAATTAAAAAAAGATATTAATATTAATATTCATTGATTGGTTTGCGAAAATTAATATTATACTATCTTATTATACGAGAAGAGACAACAGAGAAGATCTTATTAACAATAACGCTCACAACTTATTTCGATCGTTAAAGTTAAATAAACGTAATCGATACAACGTTAACGAATGATTAAAACGCACTCAATGCGTCTTAACGCGACTTATCACAAATTGCGACAAAGATTATCGCACAAATAATAAAAATCAAAAAGCTTTATAAATCTAAAAAAAAACGCGTTTAAAATAATTTCGATAACGACGTTAATTAAGTAATGTATTTTTGTCAAAAAGTTTACGCGCAAGTTTAACGAACTCTTCGCGAAAAAATAGACAAATTAACATGATTTTCGTGTTAAAAAAATAAAAAAAAACGACAAATTAATTAGAAAAAATAAAAAAAATTAAGAAAAACACACAAGATGCAAACATATAAGCGAGCATAGTATAAAGCTCGTTATTAATTGCACAAACGACAATTAAAATAAACGTTAAACAAATATCTTTAAAGCGACAATTAATTAAAAAGATAAAGTTAATAACGTAAATTAAAAAAAAGAAAAAGACGAAAAGAGTACACATGATAAGCGCAAGAAAAATAATTACATTAATGCGCAATTTAGACATTTTTAACACATTAAATGCGCAAAAAGATATATAAAAAATAAAACGTTTTAAGAAAATAATAGTTTTCAAAGTTAATAACGAATGCAACAAGAAAATTCTAAAATTAAACAATTTTTAAATTAAGAATGTATTTATCGCGACAATTTTGCGTCGTAAATGCGCAAAGATAATAATATATAACATTAAAGTAAAAAAATATGCTTAAAAACATAAAGAAAAAAAGGGTAAAAACAATAAAAAAATTATGCAAGATTATGCATCAAGAATTAAAAATTAATAAGATAACTTAATTTATAAGAAAGAACGACAAAAAAATACGTCTTTATTATGATATAAGTAAATTGCGCGAAGACGACAAAAAATCAATTTAATTTAACGTAATTTATAAGTTAAATATCAAAATAACGAAATATTATAATACGAGTTGCAAAATAAAGCAATGCATAAAGTGTTAAAAGTATAATTACTTAATATACGAATGCAAGAACGAGCAACAATACGTTTATTGTACGCAAAATTATCGCTTCGATCAATGTTTACATTAATTAAATTTATCAAAATAAAAATGCGACGTTTGCAAGAGTGCTTACAAAGCATTCGATTTTAAATGCTCTAAAAGATAAAATAAAAAATAAAAAATAAAAGAAACAACGAAGACAAAGTTATTGTATTACGTTATTAGAACGACAAGAGCAAACAAAACGACAATTATTTTAGTAACTCTTAAGAGCGCAACGACGTTCAATTAGACGTCGAAAAAAAGAACAAAACGCAAGATAACAACAATTAATTGTTCGACGTAAACAAATTGTATGTAGAACATTCTCGTAATAACAAAAAAGAAAGTAATTTAACAATTAATTAAGAAAAGACGCTTTAACGAATCGTTAAGTAGTTAATTTATTCTAATAAAACAAAATAACGACAAGATAACAATAACATTGTTATAGAACATATTTTTTATATAAGAAATGCAAAATCTAATAAATATTAATATCAAAAATTACACAAAGCAACTTTAATAAAAATACAAAACAAGCTCAAAATATTATAATATAACATTTATAAATTAAGAAGTAAAATAACAATCGCATTGCTTTAAAAGAATTAGATACAAAATTACAACATATTAATAATACAAAAGTTGTAACAACATTATGTTAAGACGAAGATATACAATCTTAAATACGCAAACTTTACGTTCGTAAATAACGACAAAAAAACATATTTCTACGTTAATAAACGCATTAATAGTAATAACTAACATAACACATAATATTTTAAAAATGTAAAAACAATAATGTTACAACTATGTCTTAACAATAACGATACAAGATATAATTTTATTAACGTTTATAACGTTTACAATTTGTTCTTAAATAATTATAATAAAATAATTGATAAAAGCAATCTTTTAACGATAAAACTAATTTTGCGCATGCAAGACAAAAGTGTTATTATAAAAAAAAAATTTGCATTATTTTTCATAAGCGAGTTTATTTTATTTTAGATAACATTTGTTTTCGAAGAATTTATTAAATATAATTTGCGCAATCGACGTAATGTTAACTCTTTTTCGAAAAATTATAACAAAAGATTATTAAGACGCTTAAATTACGATCGATTTATCGTTTGTTACAAAAAAAGTAATAAATCGATTAATATATTGCGATATAAACAAGAAGATAAAAAATTTATTTAATTATTTTTCGATAAAAACGATGTTAAATCTTCGAACGCAAAAGAAGTTTTAACGTTGTTTTAGACAAAATCAAAAAGCTATAAACTTAAAAAAATTTAACGACATATTAAGAGATTTATTACTCGAATCAATATTAAACAATTTAATAAAAAGAGATAACATCAATAAGTATACAACAAAATTGCTCGATACTTTTAAAAAAACTATCAAAAACTTTATTTCGTAAACAAGAGTATACGAGAGAATTAAATTCAAATAAATAACAAAATGCACGAAGATAATCAAAGAAATCAAAAAATTACGTTAACAATATTGCATTTTTAGCGAGTAAGTGACGTACGTTTAAACATGCAACAAGAAGAACAAGATTTTAAAGAAACACAAACGAAATAAGTTTCGCAAACAAATAAAAGTTTCGAAAAATATTATTAAGAATCTCTTCGAAATAACAAAGTAAATTAGAAATGCGACGACAAAAATGTTAATCAAATTTATTATATTATTACTACGAATCAATATAAACATTGCGACAACAACGAAGAACAAGATCGAAACAATATTTTAATTTAATTTAATTTTTTTGTTTACAATTTTAATAAACGACTTGAACGAATTCTCTTATTTAAGTTCTATAAAAGACGACAAAATAATGTCGAAGCGTAAAGTAATAAAAATAATGCACAAAATAACTTTTAACAAAGCATTAAAAATTAACGACGTAATTAATTGTACATTGCGACAATTGATTTGCATTGTTTTATTTTAAGTAAAATTTCTTTTTAATAGATGCATTAAGAAAGAGATGCAATTGTTTTATTTTAAAAAGACGATTATAATTAGACTAATCGTCGAGCTAGATTATGATATTATTCCTCTAGTTCGATCCAACGTCAAGATTGGGTCGCGACGATTTTTTGGAATCGAATCACTCAAAGTAGTTTAGCGCGAAGCGCGCTAAACTACTTATAGTAATCGACTAAACTACTTTAAGCGATTCAATTCCAAAAAATCTTTTTAACTTAAGTCTTGACATTTGCACGTGATATTTCCAGGTTAATGCAATTAGTCTAATTATAATAATGCTACGCAAATCGAGAAAAAAAAACTACTTTAAGTTGTTATTCTTTAAATTTATCGCGTTATTAAATACATTAAATAAGATACTAAAGTTAATAATATCGAAACGTCTTTATTACGTCGTAAAGACGCGCAACATTTTATTAAACACACAAATAAGAATTAAAAGACAATGTTTAATTAATATGACGTTGCAATTAATTACAAAAAAGATTTACACAATATAAAGTAATTAAAAGAAAAGAGTAACATTTTTACTTAATTTTGATGTATTAGATGCATTCGATAATATGTCGCATATTTGATTGCTTTACAATATAAAGAAGAGACGAGTTTCTACTTATTTGCTTAAATAAATAAAGAATTTTCTAAAAAAACGTTGTATTATTTTAATTATAGACGATTACACAATAAAGAAACGCAATGCGAACATAAATATATTATAGAATTTTTTTCTTTTTTTTAGTTTTATATTTGTTTTACAATGCGAATCTATTAAAGATGTGCAATAACATTAAATTGCGAGTTAGCGTTACAAGTTTCGTAAACGACGTTAACATGTTAACGTATAAAAAATAAATCGAACGTAATTGCAAAATGTTAAATTAAATGTATAATAAATATAAGCAATAAACACGAAGTTACGAATTTAAGTTCGCAAAAAAAAAGCATAAATTAATTTATTTTTTGCGAACTTTAAAGAGATTTAATATAAGCGTCGATATAACGCTAACAAAGTACGAGATAATTGTTAAATCAAATATTAGAGTATTAAGAATCTAACTAAATTTGAAACTAAGATAAAGAGTTTATTTGCGTTAAATAAAGATTAAACTAATGATCAAACACAAGAGCGCGTCAATAATGAAAAATTCAATATTTAATATTTCGTTAAAAACAAATAAGCGCAAGTACATTGTTATTAAGAAGTCGATAATAGCTTACGATGTCGTCGCATAATATACGTTTAAAAATATTAAAAATTTAAGAAAAAATATTATTTTAAAATTGCGATCGATATAAAGTTGCGCGCTTCGACGCATTACAAATGTTTACAAAACAACATTTACAAAAGTTTTACAAATTAAGATTAATGTATTTTTTATTAATGTGCATCTCGAAAAATTAATATAGAAATTAATAATAATTATAAATGTATAAGAATTAAATAAAATAATAAACGCAATAATACTACGTATACGCAACGACTTAATATTAAAAAAAGAACAAAAATCAAAATTTAGAATAATATTTTTGCAACTTAAGAGAAGATAAATGCAAATAAAACTCGAAATTAACGACGATATCGCAATAGCAATTCTACACAACTATCTTATAAATAAAATTTTCTAAAATAATTATCGCATATAGTAAGAAAATAATTAAGAAAAAACATAACGCAAACAAGCTCAATTAATACTAAAAAACGTACTTCGACGAAAACGATCGCAATAAAGACGTTATTGTCGTCTTAATAAAAGCGAATTAAAAAATAGAAAAGCAATTAAAAGATATCAAGATAACACTTACGTATTACGACAAACTCAAGAAACTTATAAGAGCGATCTAAAAATTGACGAAGCATTGCGAGGTATTTACTAATTTGCGAAAACAAATTTATAAAATGTATTTCGACAATTAGATTTTACTAAAAATTATAAAAGAAATAAGATTAACGTCGAATTAAATACGTTTTAGAAGAACACAAAAAGCATATAATGCGATGCGACATCGCGACGTTATATTAAAACTTTATTAAGTTTCAAAATATAAAAACATAAAAAACAACGAAATTATAGACGAAATCGCTAACGTAACGCACAAGTAACGTCTATTTTTCGCAAATCAAATATTAAACGAGTTTGTCATCAAAAAAACGTTTATTTAGAACAAGATTCGAAAGAAGTAACGATTAAAATAATTAAAAGACAAAAACGACGCAAAGTATCGCAAGCTTGCATTCAAAATTATGCATAAATATATATAACTACACATTGATTATTTCAAATTACATAGTGCACTTCTAATATAACTAAAAATAGACAAAATCGACTTTAACTAATTTTTGTACGAACGACAAATGCTTAAAATTACGACAAGAACTTGCTATTGCGATTGAAAGCACATAACAATCAAGTATATTTTATTAATTTGTCTTAGATAACAATAGAAAAGAGCACAAATGTAACAAGAAATTAATATTACAAATCTACGACAATTGTTAATCGAAATCAAATTTATTGTCGCGACAATGCGCATAATTTTAATTATCGAATTGTTGCGTCAATTTTAGACAACAATATCGTTAGCAATGTTTAAACTCTTCTTAAATTTATAAAGTTCTCGTTTAAAGAATTTTTTTGTATTACGAATATCATAATATAAAAGACGAAAACGTAGCGTCGTTATAACGACTCGTTACGAACGAAATGACAATTGCGAATTCTAGTCAATTATAATTAAACAAATAGACGCTAATGTTGTTCGTCTATTTGTAATTAATTAGATTTAAAAATCGTAAAAGTATATAGTTCTCGCATAAACTCTTAGAAGTGTTAAATCAAGTATAAAAAAAAAACTAATTACTATTTATATTACTTTTTTATATTATTTTTTTGTTTTCAAATTACTTTTTCGAATTATTAAAGAATATTGTTATATTATATTTGTATTTTTGTTTGCAAAATATCGAATTCTTTAAAAGCTTTAAATTAATTATTGTTTTTAAACAAAAAAAAATCTAGCAAATCTATTTTTTGCGATTTGCTATCTAGTAATTTATATTTTAAATTAATTTGCAAGTTGATTTGATTAAGATTTTCTTATTTTTGCTTTTAATAATAGAAAAAGAATTTTTCGCAAAATTGTAAACAAGATATTTATTATTTATTTATTATTTATTTTAAAAGAGAAAAACAAATATATTAAATAAAGTTTAAATATTAATACTTAATTTTAAGCATAATAATTATAGACAACTATTAATAGTAATATTTTAAATAAAATTTAATTAAGATTTGTCAATTTATATTAGACAAAAAAGATTAATATAAAAGTATAATTTAAATTTTGAAATAAATATATTTAAATAATTTTGATTGTAAATAATATTTTAAAAATTGTATACAAAAGTTGTTACAAAATTTTGAATTATTTTATTGCTTACAATTATTTAAGTATATCGAATATAAAGAATTTTTTTTTTTTTTTTTTTTTTAAAACAAAAAGAATTTCGATTGCAAATTGCAATTAATTTAATCTTTAATTGCGTGTTATAATTAATAATATATATAAATAATGCAAAACTAACAATTTTTTATAAAATGAGTTATATTAATTTGTTATTATTTTTTATTTAAAACAATTAAGAAGATTAATTATATAAGACTTTTGTAAATTTAAATTTGTCTTTTCGAATTATTAATAATTTTAACATTTGAAAATTATTAGAAATACTTTAATAATCGAGAAATATTAAGTTTAAGATAAAATTCAAAAAAGCTATAATAAAATAAGCAATAATTTTGATAATTTTTACTAGTACAAACGCGTTAAAAAATTGCGTAAAAAGAGAAACTTAAATTAGTAATTAATAATAAGAATATATAATATAAACAACAAAACAATTAACAAAAATAAACTTGCATAATACGTTAATAAAATTAAATATATATTAATATAAAGAAATAATAATCTTGTATTAATAAAAGTTTAAAGTAAGTATTAGTAAATAAATATTAATATTAATATTAATATATATATTTTTTACTTTGTTTTAATAAAATTATTTGTTAATATATTATTTATAATTTTGTTAATCTTTTCGAATTTTTTATTCTTTAAATTTTGTTAAATTTTATTAAATATTGTAAGAAACTTTTAAGCTACTATATAATTGCATTATTTCTATATATTATCTGTAAAATAAAATAAGTATATATATAAATAATAGAAGCGCTATTAATAAATTTGAAAATTATTGTAAATTAAAATTGCGCAAAAGACTAAAATAATAATTGCAAAAAGTTCTATAAAAAACAAAGTAATAATCGAAAAGTTATTTTAATACAAATTAAGAAACTTTGTAAAACATTTTTATAAAAGAAAGTTACAAAGTCGAATTATAAAATTATGAAAAATAATATTAAAAAAAAAGTTAAAAAATATCGAATTAATGAAGAAATTTATAGTAATATATTTAAATAATATAACAAAGCATACAATATTAATAACTTAATAACAAAATATTTAAAAAATAAATTAAGATAAAAAGCAAAAAAGAAATTTACAATTAAGAAAACAAATCGACTTAAAATTGTTAAAAAAGCACAAAAGCTATATAAGAATACAAATATAATAATAGAATTTTCTTTTAAGAAAATATATATTATTATTATTATTATTATTTAATTTATACTTGATTTAACATTCTTAAGAGTTTATGCGAGTTCTATATGTATTGTGTGATTAGATTTTCAAATTTAAGTTACATTATTTCAATATTTTATATTACTATCTTAATATTTATAATACAAAGAAATTCTTTATAAGAATTGTAAAGATCGTATTAATTTATAATTTACAAAAAAAAAATTATATATTGTTTAACAATTTCAAATTCTTAAATTCGTACATATCAAAAACAAGAGCTTTAAGAACTTACGTATAAGTTCTCTTTATAAATTGTAATTATGTAAAGATTATTTCTTGATATATAGTGTTTATATTTGTGTTTATATAGTCTTAATACTTAAACTTAATGTTAACTCTTTTTAGTATACTTATATACGTAGCGCTTTTAGTTCAAGACGTAGCGAAAATTTTGCTTTCGACAAAATTAAATGTTTTTGTTGTTGTCTATTAAGATAAATGAAATTTCTTATTATTTAATTTCGAATGCGCAATTGAGCGTATATATAGTTAAGATAAAAGACGATTACAATTAATTAAAATACGTAATCTCAACGCAATCAATTTATGTATAACAAAAATTTTCGATCTTCTATCTATATAATGTACGCGTGTATAATTTTTTTCTAGCTTTTCTAAATTTATACGCACAACGCTTTAAGACTTTTTTGCGATATTTTAAAACACGTTTTTCGTAATTGTAATGTAACGATTATTGTAACAACAATTAACGCGTACAAGAAATAAACAATAATAATTATAGATAATTTTGCGTGTTCTCGATTACACGTATTTTATTATACGTAAGAGATTCGAGATAATAGTAATAATAATAATTGATGTTATTGTTGTTTTCGCAATTTGATCGATCGATTTATTGTAACAATTGCATCGAACGTTTGCGAACGTCTTGCTTATTAATGCTAAGAACATTTGACTTTGTCGAATATCGTAGTATTAATAGATTCGTAGCTAGCATCACGTATAGATAGTTCTCTCGCTAATCAAATATATATTATTTAAATATATTATTTGTATTTCATATTTAAGCTAATTAATATTATAATTAAGCGTTAACAACAAACTTAATATTAATAAAAGTTTTTTAATCTATATAAAATAAATTGTAAAAATTATTTAATAACAAATTATCTATTATAGTAACTTAAATAATTTAAAGAGAATTAATAATAACAATTTTATAAAATTGTTTAATATTTTGTTAAAGAATTTGTATTCTTAAATAATGTAAAGAAAAGAGAGATTTCAAATTCTATTAGTGTGATTGTTGAATTGGGTCGAATACTTTTTTTTTTGTTCAACTCGAGGATTTGGATAGACTTCTTCGTTTAACCCAAAGTTATATTAATTAATTGCGCTACGTAGACTAGTCCAAATCAAGTAACTCTTTTTTGCATAAAAGCACGCTAAATTCACTATAAAACGACGTAATTTTTATAAAATACGTATAAAATACAAGAAAGTTATAGATTTTTTAAATTTAAGATTTTTTAAAGTTAAGCTTCCCGAGTCCAATTACTTAGCGATTCCCCCGCGAAATCGAGCCCAACGGTTAGACTAAATTCTATTATTATTAAGATAAAGAATTTTAATAATATTGTTAAAAAAAATAATAGACAAAAGACTTAATATAAGATTTAAAATAATGCGAAAGAATTAAGTTATAATTACTATATAACAACAAATAATAATAATAAGAGCAAAAAAAATAATAAGAGCAAGAAAGATAAAAACAATAACAAAAAAATTAAGAATAAGAATAAGAATAACAACAAAATAAAAAATAACTCGAATTAAACTATTTAAAATAATAGTAAAATAAATAAGATTATTAAGATTTTAAATTAATAATTTTACATATATAGTTTAGAGAGTCTACTATTATATATTATTATTACAATATATTATTTTGTTGCATTATTATATTGTATTATTAAGTTGTAATTAAACAATTTAAGTAAAATATAAAATTTAGATTTTAAATTTATTAAATATAATTAATATTTAAATTAACATTTTTACAATTTAAGTCAATTTCTCGAATAATATATTTAATTATTTAAGAATTATATTATTGCTTTAGAATCATTAGTTCTTTATATATTTTAAAATAAAGTACACTTAAATATTAAAGTCTTAATAGCTTAGTAATAGAGCAATTATACTTTAATAACAATAACATAATATTTGTAAAAAAGTCTTAAAGAGCATTATTGTGTTTATTTTTTATTTTTTTGTAAATATTGTGTTATTTTTATTAAGAATAGAAAGATTAAAAATTTAGATTCTTTTCGAAATATAATAATTTTTTTCTTTTTTTAATTTAAAAATAGTAATAATAAAAACAATAATAAAGATATTGATAAAAGCGACAATAAGAAAAATAAAAAAACAAGAGTAATTTAAACAAAATTATGCAAAACAAGATTGTCGAACTCTTTGACAAGAAAAATTAAGTTAATAATTTGATTTTAGCTATCTAGATAATTCGAATATATTATTATAGTATATTATTAGATAATTTTATATTAAAAAATTAAAAAATAGAATATAATTTTCTACTATTTATTTTAGAATTTTTTTATACTAATATTAAGTCTTAGCAATTTGAGTCGATTTTTTAAGTTAAATTTCGATTTTAAGTATAGAAGTTAACTCGAATTGTTAATTTTAACTTTAGAAATCAAATTGTTAATATTTTCGAATTAAATTAATACAAATTGTTAAGATTTAAATCGAATACTTGATTCGAACTCGATAATTCGATTCGACGCAATTAGTCTAAATAATTGAAAAAAAATTATCAAAATATCAAAATATCGAATTTCGAAATAGTATTTTTTTTAAAAGTACGAAATCAAATTTATCTAATTAAAAAAATTACAAATTTAATAAAATTAAAATAGATATTTTTAATCTATTAGAAAATTGTAAAATTAAAGTTGTTAAAAACAATATCTTAATATTAGTATTAACAACAATTTAATTAAATAAACAATTAGAAGTTTGCAAAAAATACTATTAACAATTAGAATTAATATATCGAAATTTAATATTAATATCGAAAAAAAATCGAACAATATATTAAACAATAAATATAAAATCTTATAAGTTAAGAAAACTATAATTGAAATACAAATCTTAAATTTTCTTAACAATTAATATTAATATTGCAATATTGACAAAATATTAACTAATTATATAAAACAATTAATAACAGAAAAAACAAATATATGTATAGAAGAGTAGTACTTTAGAGTTGTTTGCTTGTTGTTGAAATTTTTGTTAATAAATAATTTTAAATATATCTATTTTAATTATTTGCACAATATTATTAATTTTGTAAAACTTATAAACAATAAAACAAATACAATAGCTTCAATTATTAAAAATTGTTTTATTTAAGTATATAACAAATATTTTGCACTAAATTTGTCAAAGTATAAAAATTCGAATTAATAAAGAATAACAAGTTGACAAAGAAATAAAACAAATATTTTAAGAATTTTCAAATATATTGTTAAGAAATTTAGTCTTCTAGTTAAATATAACAAAAATCTTGCTAGAATAATTGTTATCAAGATTGCAAAATTTAATATTTAAGAGAATTAATATTGAGATAAAAATATTGTTATATTGCAATTATTCAAATAGTTCTAAAATAATATTGCTAACAAAAATAATTACAAATTACAAATTAAAAATCTAATTAATATTAAATACAATATATATTTTTATTATTTTGACGCGCGCAATAGTAAGTCGAATTTGAAATAATTTTGCAATATAATATATTTTTTATGAAACAAATTATTTAAATCGATCTTTTTTATTAATTTTTTTATATTGTATTAAAATTTAATCGAAATTGTTAACTTATTTCTTATTTGTACTATATAAAGTACACTTATAAGAGCAACAATATATATTTCTTTTATATCGATATTAATATCTCAAAATATATAGAAATTGACAAAAATTATAATTTAATTTAAGACTTTGTATTTCTAAACAATAAATTCGAAGACAATTGTACTTTAATTATAAAAGATTTTTATTACATAATTTAATTACAATGGTTCGATATTGTAGAAAAACGCAATATATTAGCTAATATCGAAAAAGTATATATTTATAGTCTTAAAATACGTCAATATAAAGATTAGCTAATGCTACAATATACAAAAATCTAAAATCTATTATTTGTAATCGAGAAAATATATATGTAATGCAATTGAAAATTGTATATAATTTAATTGCACAAGAAGAAAAAATTGTTAGAAAAATAGTATTGCTCTAATATATAGCAATTTAGTCTAATAAAAAATCTCTCAATAATACTAAGTTAGAAAATATTAATTAATTAACTGTTTACTATATTTAACAAATTATTTTAATTCTATTGCTATTCGAAAACACAATTAATATAATTAAGTCGAAAATAAATTCTTTATATTAACTTAATTTTTTTTGAGAAATTCTATTAGTAATATTTTAGTTTGCAAAATTAATTAAAATAATTTACAAATAAAGATAGAAACAAATATATTGCTAAATAGCAGTTGTATTGTAATTAGAAAAATTATTAACTATTAGCAAATTAACTTTCTAAAAATATTTGAAAAGATCTAAATATTTATTGTGCAAAAAAAAGACAAACTTAATTTTTAAATAGTTTTTTTAAAAAGCAAAAAAGAAATCTGCAAAAAGAAATCGATTAAGAGTTGCAAATTTTGTTTTTAATATATAAATATTAATATTGTACAATATAAATAAAATTTGCGCAAGCAAGAAATAAAAGGATAGAAAAACAAACAACAATTGAAGAAATTTTAATAGACAAAAGATTTAATAGATTTTAGTCGCTAATTAAATAATTAAAAATATATAATATTGTTATAATTCAAAAGACATAAGATGTAAAGATTGAAGTTAAGAACTACAAAAGAAAGACTACTAAATATATCGCGTTATAACGCGTCTTTCTTAATTCTTCTTCGAATCAATTGAGATACTATCTAGATAGCAAAAGACTAATATTATAATTTAAAAGACGTAAGATATAAAGATTAAAGTTAAGAACTACAAAAGAAAGACTACTAAATACATCGCGTTATAACGCGTCTTTCTTAACTTTTCTTCGAATTAATCGAGATACTATCTAGATAGCAAAAGACTAATGTTATAATTCAAAAGACATAAGATGTAAAGATTGAAGTTGAGAACTACAAAAGAAAAATTGCTAAATACATCGCGTTATAGCGCGTCTTCTCTAGTTTTTCTTCGAATCAATCGAAATGTTATCTAGATAATAGAAGACTAATTATCTAATTTATAGCAAGAGTTCGTATCAATATATTGTTCAAAAGAACAAAATAATTAGCATTCTCGCTAATAAGTAGTAATAAACAAGATCTATTATTTATTATGTTATCTAGATAAACCCACAAGATATTACTATTATAGAATCTCTAAGTACTCTCGAATTATCGCTCTAATTCGTCGATCTTAAAATTATAATTATAGGATTTCGAAGCATCGTTAAAGAGAGTGCTTAATTAGGAGAGATAGATTGCGAGATAGATAACGTCAAAGAAGAACTTTAATTAGTTCTTCTAGCTCGCACTTTCGATGTTATTATAATTCGACAAGATGTTCTCGTAATTTGACGAGATATTTTTGTAATTGTTGTGCGTGTCTTATATTTCTCGACAAGATTTACGCAATTCTCTAGCTTAATAATATTACGTTATTTATTATACTTCAATTTGTAACCTTTTTATTTAAGAAGATATTGTGCTATCTTTTTGCTTTTATAGATACGTATTTGTTTGTTCGTAACGCGTTTTATCTTATAGAAACGTTATTGCAAAGTATTGCTATTTATTTAAATCTTATTAAAATAATTCGATTTTAATTGATAATAAGAATTTGAGTTTACAAGCAAAGTCGACTTCAATTGTATTACTAATATAATAGAATATACTCTTCAAATTTGAGAAAACTTAAGCTTATAAACTAGTTGTTCAATATATTGTTTTACTAGAAATAAATTGCATCTTTTTAAAGAGAATTTGCAACTAAATTGTCTCAATAGATAATAATTGTAATTAAATCTTAGATACGCATAATTATTCGACTTTAATATAAGAGATATATAACGCGCGTTATAATAGACTTTTGCTTCAATATTAACACAAGCAATTGTATCAATAGTCTTGATACAATATTTTGAACATTTCGAAGCAAAATTTGTTATAAATTGATTTTGATGCAACAATAAAATAATATTCTTAATCTTAAATTTGTAATTAATCTTATTAGATACAATCTCGATAGCAATATCTGAGAAATTGTTAAGTTAAGCTTGAAGTAACAATAATACTTGTTATTATAAGAAGTCAAAATTAATAGTAATAAAGTATCGAATAACAATTTCAATTATCTAATTTGATTGTTTAGATAGATTGTTAATTTGAAAATAATATGCAATACTAGTAAGAAGCTTAGCATCTAATTGCTTTATAATTTTACTTTAAAGCTTCGAAATAAACTTAGAATTTCAATTCAAAATAATAACTTAAAATATGTTTTACTTTGCAATTTACAATTATTTTATTAAACGTCTAGTCTATATTGTAGCAAAGTCGATAACGTAATCAAAAATAAGTAATAAATATCTCGAGAACTTGTCGATAATTATAAGAAGACAATTATATTTTTTAAATAAATCGATTACAAAGTTTATAGCAATAGTATAAAATAAATAAGATTTTGTTAAAAATAAATATTAGCTCTTCGTAAAAACAATAATGTTTTGTTTAATTTACTTAATAAATAAAATAATATTTGATATAGATGCGTAGCTTGCAAAGCAGTTAACATATATATAAAATATCTAAAATACGCTAATAGCAACAATAAATGCTAGCATAATGCTCGTCGTAAATTGAGCGAAAGATATTTTTTTTAACTTTAAGAAATATTTAATCTAGCTTAATTATCAAAATAATTTATATAATATATCAAATTATTGCGAAGTTTAAAGTTAATATTTGTGCAAAACTTCTTAGATATAGTTTTAATATCGAAATTTATAATTTGTAAAGTAGTTTGCTTTGTAGCAATTTGTTTATTTAAACTAATAAGTATAACAAGTAAATGTTTTTACAAAGTCTTCTTTTAATATTTTGCAATAAGATTCTTTCTAAACTCTAATAATATAACAATTATAGTATTTTAATAAACATAAATCTAATTTAATATCTCGAGATTCTCTATATTACTATAATACGTATCAAGATCTAGAACAATAAGAATTCTAATCTTATTATAAAAGATATCTCGGTTTAGAGCATTAAACTATATATTAAGATTCTTGTTGTCTCTCTTATAGAACGCAAAAAGTCGCGACAACGCATCTAATATTATATATATTTTGTTAAATCGATATTTAATATTTAGTTGAAATTGCGACAAATGAATAAAAGCGTATACAAGACATAAATTAAGCTTATTTATATTGCTAAAATAAGCTTGATTTAATTAACAATTAATACATTAGTAGCGTAATCGATAAATACAATTGTAATCTTAAATATTGCTTCAATTAAATATTGTACTTGTTTAATTATTTATACTAAGTTAGTTATTTTAAGTTTTGTTGATCAATAGCAAGTCTTTGCTAAGTTTAGAAGTTGACTAAGAAATATAATAGATTCGATATTAATACAACGAGACTTTTCGAAATTAATATTAATATTTTTTTTAAGATAATATATTATAACTTCGAAGTTGCGACGCTTAAAAGCATCGATATCTATATAAAACGTTCTTCTTTAATTAAAATATATTAAGAAGTTTGTCTATTCAAATAACTTTGGCAACTAACAATAAAAGTTTAGTTTGTTATTAATAAATAAATTAAAAATTGTTTGTTAATTGTAGAGCTTGCGTAATTTTTTTATTTAACAAAGTTATTTGTAGTAAAACAATCTTGCGTCTTTGAAAAGTCTCGATTTTTTAAGCGTAGAAAGAGATATAATTACAAAGATACTTAGTTAAGTTAAAATACAACTTAAGATCGATAAATATATACAAAAAGTTCAACTTCTAAATAGCAACAATCTTGTTTATAATTGCGATAAAATCAAAGATATCTATCTTCTATTTTAATAATATAATTGTAAGATAGTCTAGAAAGAACTTCTAAAATAAAAGCGTAATACTTTTTGCATTAAGCAAGTCAAATATAATATATAAATTCTTTACGTATTTATCAAGAGTCTTGCTAAAGATAACAATATTATTTATATAGATTCTAGCATAATTGCAATAAAACAAAGTATACTATCGATTTATTTTTAAATGTACAAAGACGAGTTTTCAAATTTTATTGTAACAATATTAAATTGCTCTTAATTGCAATAAAAAACAACTATAAGCTTGTTGTAATCAAATATCTTTATATACTATTAATAAAAGAATTTAGTAATATCGACAATTGTAACATAGAAATAGCTTGCTACTTGCAAGATAATATTCGATTATAATAAGAGAGAATAAGTATTAGTAATTGTAAGCTTATTCAAATTATATATATTAATAACTACGCAATTCTTTTTGATTTGTTTATTATCTTGTTTAATAATGCGTCAAATTACAAATATTAATTATTCGAATTTAATCGATTTTGTAATATATTGTATGCGATTTTAATTATAGAGCTTGTCAAATTTCTTGTCAACAAATTCGCAATTAACAAAATTTCGAAAATATATTTTCGAGATCTTAATTTTAATAATATTTAATTTTAAAATAATAGATATTTATTTTGTCTTAAATACGTTTACAATACAATTTATATTTTTTTATAGCAAAAGATATGCATTAGCAATTCTTATAAAAACATTATAGAAATTCGAGATTTTATAGATAGTATAATTAATAAATATAGTATGCTTTGTAGAGTTTAAATATAATTTTATAGATAACGTAGATACTTCGATAGTTAATCGAGACAAATTATTAATTGATCGAGATACTTTAATAGCAAAGACTAACTTATTTAAATAAAAGTCTTATATAATCGATGCTCTTATAGTAGAAAGATATACAATAGAGTAGAATACTTAAGTAAACAACGTAAATGCTTGCATAACAATAGATAATTTATAAAGATTTTCAAAAATAGCAAACATACTTATATCTAGTCTAGCTACTCTATTTATTTACAAATCAAATAATAAATTAAATCTTATAGCTAGATAACTATACTTAATAAATATTATATAACAATTCTCTTCTTTATACTTTTAAATTGTATTTAATCTAGAATTCTTAAAGATAATAATTGCTTTATCTAGAGTATTGTTAACTTAAATTATGTATATATTAATATCGATAATATAAAACAAAACATTGTCTTCAAAGTTAAATCTAGAAAATATTTGTTAATACAAGATAAATATAAAATTGCAATCTTTAGAAAGTTGCGTAATATTACAAAGACAAATCGACATTATAGTACTTGTATAAGAAGAAACAACAACAATACTAAAAATTCTAATTATTCTTCTTATCTTGTTCTTTATAGATATTACTTGTATAAGCATTTTTATATTGTAATAATAATATAGAACAAGTCTCTTACAACTGTAATTAACAACTACCTTCTTCGATTCTAATATATTAGATTTAATAAATATGTTAATCTTAAGATTATCAATAATATAGATTTGTTAATATAGCTTGTTAATTATCTTTCGATCGCAAAGCATATTACAAACAATAATGTTCAAATAAATATACTTAGAGAAAAAGAGAATCAAGTCTTTAATATTATGTATACAAACTAATTAAGATATATATTTAACAATATAATTGAATACTTTACTAATAAGAAAGTTGCATTCAACTATTAATATTGTATATTTACAATCGAGAATAAAATTATCTTTAATATCAATTGTTGTATTAGTAAGTTTCGATATAATATTACTAATATTCGAAATTAATGCAATATAAATATTATTATTATTAAGAGTCTTAATATTATCTTTAATAATCGCGTAATATTACGAGAAAAATTCTAATTCTTGCGATTTATTCGAAGACGCGTTAGAATATATTATCTATAACTTATTGTAATATATAGAGATAATAACAATATCTTTATTTATAATCGAATTATTTTTAGAAGACTTAATCTTATATAATTGCAAATACTTATATAATTTGTTGCAAGAAAAGAACTATTTGTTACATTGCTTATATATAGTATCTCGAAAATATAAAATAGATATTTGAACAAAAAAGCTATTAATTTTCAAGTATTTCGACAACTTGACTTTATTATTAAAGTTATCAAAATTGCTATTGCTCGAATTATAATAATTATAGCTAACATTCTTTGCGTAACTCTAATTATTATATTTGTAACTAATATCTTCTTGCTTAATATATTTAGTATTATAGATTTTATCGTCAATAGTGTAATCGTTAAATCGAATCGAACACTTTTTTCTTAATTTAATTTACTCTCTTAAGTCTCGTAGAATTGAATTAGAGTTAAGACGTAAACTTAATTTTAGAATCGAGTTTCGTTAAGTTAATGTCAAGAACTTAAGCTAACTTCGTCGCATTAACATTTACTTATCTTATCTAATCTTATCTACGCGTTAACTTGATTAAGCTAGCGCAAGAATTTACACTAATTACATGCGATTAGCATAAAACTTGCGCTAGTTTAATCGAATTAATGCGTTACATAACGTTATGTAATTAAATAAGTTATATTAAATACTTAACGCGTCTTATACGTTCGATTTATTCGATTAAGTTAGAACTTTTGTTCGATCTTAGAATTAAAGTTAAACAAGTTAACTCGTTCGAGTTAAAACTTAACTTGTCGATTACGCTAATTGTAAATAAAATTATAAGTTTTGTTTGTTTTATTATAATAGACACGTTGCGTTTGTTGCTACAAAGTAAATTCTCTTAATTAAGTCTAGTTATTAAAGTTATTAAAAGAACAAAAGAATTGTTGTTGTTATTAATTATTGTACTTGTTTAAATTTAAAGCTAACAACTAATTTTCTTAAGTTTAAGATTAAGCAAGATTTCTATATTGTTAAACAAGTTTTGCTTGAAAGCTTTAATTAAAAGCTTAATCTTATACTTGATTGCAACTTTAATAAGAGTATATTTTATTAGAAGACGTTTGTAATATTAATTGCTATTGTTGTACTAAGTAAGCACAATTTTGATAAAATAGCTAATTGCAAAATCGACATAGAATAGAAAATAAATTGCAAGACTAAAAGATATTTTAATAAGAAGTTTGTGTTGCTATAACATTATTATTAGTGTAATCGTTGAATTAAATCGAACACTTTTTTCTTAACTCGATTTACTCTCTTGAATCTTATAGAATTAAGTTAGAATTAAGACGCGAATTCGATTCTAGAATTAAATTTTGTCGAATTAATATCAAAAATTTAAGCTAACTTTGTCGCGTTAGTATTTGCTTATTTTATCTTATCTTATCTACGCGCTAACTCGATTAAGTTAGCGCAAGAATTTACGCTAACTATATACGATTAGCGTAAATTCTACGTTAGCTTAATCGAGTTAGTACGTTACGTAATGTTACGTAATCGAGTAAATCGAATTAAACATTCGACGCGCATTCTTCACTCGTTTTATTTTGTTAAGCTAGAAAATTTGCCTAATCTTAGAATTAAAATTGAGCAAATTAATTCGATCAAGTTAAAATTCGATTCAACAATTACGCTAATTATTATCGATTTTAATAATATCTTTGTTACAATAATCTTCGTACTAATCTTAATTATAAGATTGAGATATATTGCTAGAGCAATTAAAATTATTTAGATTACGTTAATTTCTAATTAATGCAATATAAGTATCTCGATAACGCAAATCTAAAATCTATTAGATTTTTTTCTTTTTCTTAAGTTTATTTAAGAATAAGTGTATATTTGTATTACTAGTTAATGTTTTTAAATTGCAACAAAACTTAAGATTGATATTGTTATAAATAAGATAAATTTAATTGTAAATTAATATCTTTGCGAAGCAAATTGCTCTAATTATAATTTGAGCATACTTATTAGATTTGCAACAAAAACAAGCATTATTTATAGTATATCGCTTCTTAATAACTATAACAAGAGCTATAAATAATAACTCTTTTTACTGTTTAACTAGAATCTTGCTTTAGTAATCTAGATTATTATTGTATTTAATAAAGAACTTTTACTTCTTTATTAGAATTAAAATATATTACTCTAATACAATATCTCGAAAGCATGTATAGAGATTGCTTTGCACAACATTAACACTCTTAATAATTGCTATATTCTTAAGACGTTCGATAAAGATATAAACGTCTCGAAAGTAGATATTTTTGTCTATATACTTTATAATAAAAGTTGTAAATTTTTTTTTTTTATTATAGTGCAAATCGAAGAATTTTATTTTAGCTACATTTCATCTATTATTGCTTGCACTATTCTCAATTGTATAATATAAAGATTCTTGTAAATTAAATAAATTAACAAAATCAAAACTGCGAATATTAATAATAAGAATCTAAAGAGCGTTCTACTATTGCTTTGTAAAATCAATATCTTGCTAGTTAATTATAATAATAGATAGCGAGATTAAAATAAATTAATCTAATTAAAAAGAACTGTTATTTAAGTTTGTATTTATAGTAGAAGCAAACTTTTCTATAAAAGATAATATTAACAAATTAATAAAATCTTCTAAGAATAACTTAATCAATTTTACTCGAGATAATATTTAAGAATTTAAGACTAACGTAATCGTTAGATTGAATTTCAATTCGATCGAGTTAGACAAATTTTCTAGCTTAACAAAATAAAGTGAACGAAGAATGCGCGTTAAGTGTTTAACTTAATCTATTCGATTACATAACGTTACGTAACGCGCTAATTATATTTAATTAGCGTAAATCTTGCGCTAGCTTAATCGAACTAGCGCATAAATAAAATAAAATAAAATAAACGAATGCTAACGCGACGAAGTTAGCTTAAATTCTTGACATTAACTCGACAAAATTCGATTTTAGAATCGAATTCGCATCTTGATCTTGACTTAATTCTACGAGACTTAAGAGAGTAAATCGAATTAAGAAAAAAGTGTTTAATTCGATTTAACGATTACACTATTTAAGACTAAAATAGTTTTTGTAAAATAGTTTTTTTTAGATAATGTAATAGTATTTAATTTAGACATTGTTGCTTATTAAGTTGCTAGTTATATATTGTACTTAATAATAAGAGTCTTAATGTTAATTAATAGTTAACTACAATTTATTGCTTACTTTACAAAGAACAAAGATAGATTTATTAATTGTAATCTAGTTGTAATTTTCAAGATAAATATTCTTTGTATAAAAAGTCTAAAAAAGTTAATAACAATCTTAATAATAACTTTTTAAGCTTGTAATATCTTCTTAGAGCAATTAAAATTAACTATACTAAGATAGTTGTAAAGTTGATATACTAGAACTTGTAAATAATTAGAATAAATTTGCGAAATTATTGTAATAATATGCTAGAATAAATATTGTAATACTTTGATAAAGAATAAGATAAATTAAGTTATTAACTATAATAAGAGATACAAACAACAAGATAGATACTTGTAACAAGAATCTTAATAAAGTTATTTAGATTACGAAGATTTGCAAATAAATAAATAATAATAAGTTAAATATGTTATTGTAAACTCGATCGATTAATTAATATATCTAAGAGAACAATAATACTAATAGATAAAGATAAAATAGCATTGTGCTTCAAGTTAATGTTAAAGCTATTAAAATTATTATAGTTCAAAAGATAAGATATAAAGATTGAAATTAAGAATTACAAAAGAAAGATTGCTAAATACATTGCGTTATAGCGTGTCTTTTCTAGTTCTTCTTCGAATCAATTGAAATGTTATCTAGATAACAAAAGACTAGTTATCTAGTTTATGATAGAAGCTCGTATCAAATATATTTTCAATAGTTCAAAAATTCTTGCTATTCGAACAACAAATTTATTTTTGTTTGCACAATTAATCAAGTTATATATAGGTTTTTTTAGCGTAATCGACGAGTTAAGTTTCAATTCAAACAAGTTAACTCGCTCAATTCTAATTCTAGAATCGAACAAAAGTTCTAGTTTGATCGAGTAAATCAAACGCATAAGACGCGTCGAACGTTCAACTTAATTTACTCGATTACGTAACGTTACGTAACGCGCTAATTCGATTGAGTTAGCGCAAGAGTTTACGTCAATTATATGCGATTAACGTAAACTCTAAACTAGCTTAATCGAGTTAGCGCGTAAATAAAATAAAATAAAATAAACGAATGTTAACGCGACGAAATTAGCTTAAGTTCTTGACATTAACTTAATAAAATTCGACTTTAAGATCGAATTCGCATCTTAATTCTAACTTAATTTTACGAGACTCAAGAGAATAAGTCGAGTTGAAAAAAAAGTGTTCGACTCGACTTAACAATTACACTAGTTTTTTTTACAAATATAAACACTTATTTTATTTAATTTCTTGTTGCAATTACAATTGTAACTAACTATAAATAGCTTTTTAATAGCTTTTTTTCTTTTTCTCTATTTAATACAAATTCTTCTTTGCTATTACTTTTTGTTTCGATTTCTTACTATTGTAGTTCGCGTTTCTTTTATTAAGTTTTATTAATAGATGATCGATTTTTATTATTACTTAATTGTCAATTGTTTATCGAAAATTAATTTTTTTCTATTTTATTAAGAATTAAACTAAAGCAATCTAGTTTTTAAAAAATAAAATAGATAAATAGTTTACTAAAACAATAGCAATAAATTTTATTTGCTTTCGAAAAGATAAAACTTTTAAAAAAAAATACAAAAACTTTCTTGATTTTGTCTATAATATAATAATTAACAACAAAGAATTTTTACAAATATTAGAAATTTGCGAAAATAATATATAAATTGTTACAATTAAAAGTAAGCTATTAATAGTTTTTTGCAAAAAACTTATTATATTAATTAAAAATTAATTATTCGATTAGTTTCAAAAGTTTATTGTAGATTTTAATTAAAGTTCTTTTATCAAACTTAAAAATACAATAAAAACAATAAAAATTGTTATTTTTTATTAATAGAAAATTATTGCTATTGTTATTTGCTAAAACTCGAAAATATTAAAATTCAAAAATATAATTAATTAGCAACTTGTTATATTTTCTACTTTTTTTTATTTTTTGGATTTAAAATTGTTGTTTAATTTTTAAATTATATTTGCGCTTTATTTGTAACAAAGTAACGCAAAACAAAAAGTAATAGATTTGCTATATTTATTTAACTCAATAGTATTCTATAAAATAATACAAAATCGATTAAACAAACTAATTGATTTTGCAAAAATATACTTTATTACAATAGAAAAGTTTTTTACAACAATTTTAATTTATAATAATCTCGAGTTTTTAGAGAATCGACAAAGCAAAAAAATCAAGAAAATTTAGAAATTCAAATTAATTATATTTGTTATAATAGTTTTATTTCATAGTTTCAATATTGTATCTCTCTATCAAAATATATAGATTTCAAAAAAATATCTATTATTAATTATATCTATTGCTCTAACTTTAATCGATAAAAATCTTAATATTAAAATATAATATATATATATATATTTTTACGCAATATTTAATCTAACAAGATTTAAATCTTTTATATAAAGAACGCTATTTAAAAACTCTTCAAACTATCAATATATATTAATATAAATTTTTCTTAAAGTATATCTATACTTAAGCTTTATATACTAAAGTTATATAAAACAAAATTATATTCTATAATATTAGTCTAAAGAGATAAAAGTACAACAATTAACAATATTCTAATTATAGAAGATTTTTATTTTAAGTAGATAGAAATTGATTTAAACAATTTTGTTTACAATAAATATTTTTGTTTTATTACAAAAAATCTTAAGATATATAAGCAAATAGAAAAATAATTTGATTGCACAACTATATTTTTCGAATTTTTTTTAACAAATTTTATTGAATTTTGCTATTCATTAAATTCTAATATCTAAAATTCAATATATTTTAACTTATATATACAATATATGTAAAGAAAATCTTCTATATAGATAAGATGTCTTTGCAATATATAACAAACAAATAGAAATATTAACGCATTATTTGTTTTAGTAATTTTTTAGAATTATACTACGTATATCGTTAATACTTAAATTAGATATATATCTTGTTTGTTACAAAATTAATTTTTTAACAAAATTAAAGAAATAATTTTTTGACTTAAAATATAGTCTTGCGACAAAAACAATTTATAAATAGCTATGTTATATTAAATTAATCGAAATTTTTATATAGAATTTTTTGCAAATTTTCTACTCTATTAATTCAAAATTATTAATTAGAAGTTCTATAACTATTAAAATTTCTACATTTATATTAAAATATATTTAATACTAAAATATATTATTAAAATAATTAATATCGAATTGTTTTATTATATATTTTGTAAAATTACTATTATATTTTAAGCGAAAAAAATCGAAACGCTCAATTACGCGAAAACTTTGCTGCACATAATATATATAGTAAATTTTTTTGCTATTACTAAGAAATTGCAAAATACTATTCTATTTAATAATTTGATTAATTTTTAGAGTAAAAGTAATATTAGTTTTAAGATCGATTAATTACTAAAATTGTTAAATTTAAATTTAAAAATCTTTTAACAAAAGCAATTTTAGTTCTTATCTAATAGCTATTAATTGCTTAAGAGTTAAATATTTAATACTTTTTATTTAATATATTTTTAATTAATATTCGAGTTTGTTTTTGACTCGATTAGTACTAATTATTATTTCGAGAAAAAAAATATAGAAAATATATAAAGTTTTAATCAAAATGCTATCGATTAAATTATTAATATCAAATATCAAAAAAAAATATATCGAGAATACTATTGTCAATCTTTGAATAAAAAGTTTGAAAATATTTAACAATAACAAAATAAAATACAATCTATATTATAGATTTCGAGTTAAATTCAATAATGTTGTCGAGTCTAATATTGTCGAAATCGATATTAATATTAATATTAATATAACAAAAAATTCTTAATTTCTATTAATTTTTATAAATTCGATACAAACTCTTTTAACATTGTAGTGCACAATATTTTTTACTCGCAATTTTGTTGTTAATAATTCGAAAATATTATATTAAAAATTTTAATTAAAATCTTAATATAAGACTTCGATACTATAAAGTATTTTTAATAAATTTCGAAATACAAATAATAAACTACTTTTTTGCTTTGTCTCTTTTTTGCGTTTGCGCTCTCGAGTATTTTGCAAAATATCGAAATTAGAGTTAAAGATATGTTTTACAATATTAATTGTATTTAGATTGCAATTATTTAAATAAATAAATTTTTTTTGTTTTCTATTACTAAATAAAAGTACAATATTTCGAGAAAATATTTCTTGCAATACATTTAATACTATATCTCTTAATAGTTGTTAATATTAACAAAATATTTGCAATATTTGCAACAATCGAGAGATTTTGCTATCGAAAATATTGTTATTTTTAGTATTTTTTCTCGATAAATTAATTTTATTTTTTTTAATATCTATATCAAATTTTTGTCTATTATTTTTCTGTTTTTTTTTGCAAACAATATTTTGAAAATATTATTTAACAATTATCGAATTTTTGCATTTTATACTCTATTAAAACTAAATTAAGTAGTAGAAGTATTTTAGTTTTTTTTATATTAGTTTTGTTTTTGTCTCTTTTTATTTTTATTAGTATTTTATTGCTATTTTTATCTAACATTTAATCTTGTTTTAGTATATCGAGAATCTTAGTACTATATTTTAACAAAACATTTTAGATATTGCTTAATTTGTATTTTAGATTTTTGTTGTTAATTATTAAATATTCTTATATATTAAGAATCTTTAATAGTGTATTTGAAATTAATAGATTCAAAATAAATTGCAAAAAAAAAATTCGAAAATATTTGCTATTTTTTGCTTTTTTTATTTCTTGAGCTAATATTTAATTTAGAGATATTTAGATTTATTTTTTTTGTTTTAAGTTTAATTTTTTATATTAATTAGTCGAAATTTGATTGTTCGAATAATAGATTAAGCAACATAGATATAATTTAATTTTTTCGAATATTAATAATATTGTATTATTTAGATCTATATTAATAAAGAATTTTAATTTTGTTTTGCAATAACAATTGTATTTTTTCTTTAATATAGAATTAATTAATCTTTATATATTTCGAAATATATTGTGTTTTCGATTTGCTACTTTTGATGTTTTTTTTTTAATTTAATTTTTTTTGTTTTTGTTAGATCTTCTTTAGTGTGATCGTTGGATCGAGTTTCAACCCGATCGGGTTAACGCGCCCAACCCTGACCCTAGGGTCAGGCAAATTTCCTAGCCCAATAGGGTGGGACGAGCGAAGAATGCGCGCCAAGTGTTCAACCCGACCCACCCGATCACGTGACGTCACGTGACGCCACGTGACGCGCTAATCGTATGTGACTAGCGTGGACCCTGCGCTAGCCTAATTGGGCTAGCATGAATCCTGTGTCAGCTCAATCGAGTTAGCGCATAGATAAGATAAGATAAGATAAGATAAGATAAGATAAGATAAGATAAGCGAATGCTAACGCGACGAAGTTAGCTTGGGTTCTTGACATTGGCCCGACGAAACCCGACCCTAGGGTCGGGTTCGCGCCTTAACCCTGGCCCAACCCTACGGGGCCCAAGAGGGTGGGTCGAGTTGAGAAAAAAGTGTTCGACTCGACTTAACGATCACACTAATCTTCTTGCTTATTATTAGTTTTATAGTTTCAAAATTTGTTTTTTTTATTATCGACTTCTCGATTAACGTTTGATTTAATATATTTTTTTTATTTCGAATTTCTTTATATTATTGCAAAAATAGAAAAATAAAATATATTTATTTTTTGCTGTATCAATTTGCTCTATTAAGTTGTTAATATATTTTTGCAATTAACAAAAAAAATTTAAATATAGATTTTTTAAATATTCGAATTGTCGATATCTAGTCTATATATATCTATATATATTAGAATTTTTAAAAAAAACCAGTTTTCGAATTTTTTCTAAAAAATATCTTAAATATATTTTTTGTTGTCGACAATTATAGAGACAAATATCAATTATATATATTTTGTTATTTTTAATAAATAATTTAGAGTTATTATCTATTGTCGAATATATTTATATATTTTGTTTATCTTGTTTATCTTGTTTATATATACAATTGTTTTTGAAATATTTTAAGAGCTTTTAATTTGCGCTAATAATATATATTGTAGATTTTCTATATATTTTTCGATATATTTAATAAAATTAAATTGCAAATATATTTCTAATCTATTTAGAAATATTTTAAATATCTTTATATTAGAAACAAATTTGTATTATCTTTTTATATTTTCTAGAGTCTTATTATTAAATATAATTGATATATTTACTATTAATATTTTAGAACGCAATTGTATACAAAAAATATTAAAATAAATATAATTTGTTCGAAACTCTTTTTATTTGTTTACAAAATACAATTTGTTAATAGCAAGTATATAAAGTTGCAATTAATAGAATTTATAATACAAAATATTATCAAAAAAAATCTTAAATATAATAATCTCGAAATTTGTAAATATTGTTTTAATTAAACTTAACTATTAAATACTTTGTATTAAATATAGTAGCAATACTAATTATATATATAGTTTCTCTTATATATTTTCTTTAGCGTTGTCGATTGATTGTTACTGTTTTTTAATACTAGTAATCGACAATTAATAATTTTCTTTAGCTATATTAATTGCTTTTTAAAACAAAACATAATTATTAACATAGTTTTCGATAGCAAAAATATAATAGCAATATCTAATATAGCAAATTTTTTTCGAATTTTGTTTTTGCTATTACAATTATGTTTTTCTTTAGAATAATATTAAGCGTATTTAATTGTTTCTATTTAATTTTAAATTCAAGTATATTTTTAACAATATTAATAATTTTTTTTAATTGTTTTTGTAATTAATATTTTGCAATCTTTTATTTTGTTCTCTATTTTAAAATATTGCAAAGATTAAAAGATAAAATCTAATAATAGTTGTTAACTTTGTTCGATATATTAAATTAAAAAAGTAATTAATTTGAGTTAACAAAATAATAGAATTATAAAAAGTATTAAGTAAAATATCGAAATTATAAAAGAAATCATTGTATTTATATAGAGATTGCAATTTTAATTTTTTTTGAGATTACTATATTAAAACTAGTACTATAGTCGATAGTTAAGCTAATTAATTCTAAAAAGAACATTATTAAATAGAATATAGATAAAAGTAATAAAATTAGCTTGTTGTTAAACGCAAAAATCAAAATATTTGCAATTATTAAATAATTAAGTTGCGTATATATGTTTAAAAAAATATAATATAAGTGTTTTTGATATATTACTATCAAAGATAATATCAAAATAACAAAAAATAAGAGTTTTGCTCTCAAATCTAATACAAAAAAAAATAATACTATAACAAATATTATGCTCGATACAAATATATTTAGACATACTAAATGCTAGTACAGTTATTGCGTCAAAACTAATCTCTAGTGTTAGCTCTAGCGCGACTCTAACATAAGCGAATTCGCTAGGGTTCGCTTAAGGGTTGTTTCTTTTTTTTTGCATAGATCTGACTACTGAGGCAAGATATCACTACAAATATTCTTCTCTGGCTGCTTTCTCAAGATTCTCCGATAGTGTTCCTGATGTGCTTTGATAATCTACCGCTTTAGCAACGGGCCTTCACTGCTTAAAGTACTTGTTCCATCGGGCTTCCGTGAATCCGTTTGCTGAGAAGCGCAAGGCGTTTTCTCATACTTGGTAGCCCTTGAAGTCTAGCATCCTGCCAAGGCATGGGATAAAACTACTGCATTCTCGCTAGCTACTCCGTGGAAACAGCCTGGTGGAGCCGAACGAGATTTGGTTCAAGTGGGCCATTGAGAGAATTTTGCTCCTGTGAAGAATGGGAAACTTATCACAGGCACAGAAAGTCATTCGAGGAGGACAGAAATAGTGACATTAGGCGTTTGAAGGAGAAAGCCTCTTTACGGACCACCTTTTGTCTTTCACTTCGATGTCGACATGTGTCAAATGCTAGATATACTTGAATTAGCACTTCGGAATTAAATCCTTCGAAATTCCGGGAGGGAGGTCCTAAGGAGCCTCGATTAATCTCCGCTGTGGCAACCACTTGCGGCCGAAAGAATGCTTGCTTGAGTGACGACGCTTAATCGTTGCTGACTAAAAATCGAACTTAGTATTGCGCCGTGAGCGTGATATGGTGTTGCAGTGGGCGGCTACGTAAATGAGAGATCGACGAGGAAGGCGAAAAGCAGAAGGATTTCGCGGATAGTTCGACCGAATTGATCCTGGAAATTTGGGACGATCCGTAACAATGGGCCAGAAGGGGTAAAATGAATGCTAGGGCAATCACAGAGAAATGAAAATGCTCCACCATTTTACCAAGCATGATCTACTTTATCGTATAACAATTTTCCTCGGTTAGAGAAATAAAGTACATGTAAATGAAGGGGAACTTGCTTTTCTCTAGCCGCCGGGACCCTTGCCAAGACCAAGAGGCAGGCTCGTCGAGGAGCTCTCGCTGTCAGCTTCCTGCCTCCTACATTATTGCTTGCACGCATCATCGATTCTCCCGTTGTTGTGCTCAAGACTCCCATTGTTGTGATCAATTGCACGGACCCGTCTCAGTTGGGTGGTGCTGAACTGGTTTCTTCCAATCACAGCGGCCGCCGCGTCACTTGGTTTGTTCAGATAGCACTCTGTCAGTGGCTCGCTCTTCAATCCAATCATTCACCAGTCACCAGAGCTCCAGTCACAGTCCGTTCCCCCACCGGAAGATCTGCTACTGCATTGCGATACGAACCTATCGCTTTGCAGCACACTATCCTCGACTCCAGTCGTCCGTCAACATCTAGGAGTCAGGACCCCTTCCCACTGGTCCCCACATCCCACTAAGCATCACCTGACCAGACTTCGTCCCAGGCCCACGTTTCGTGCACACTGCACAGCGAAAGCCTTGTAGCTTCAGCCAGTCACCGCATCTTGCGAGAGCCTCAGCGTGTGTTTCAAAGGTTCGCTCTCAATCCCCTCCAACCCTCTTCCAGCTCGGTGCGCCTCCAGAGGCTAGGCTTCTCCGATGCTGTCGCCAACGCGACCACGATAGATGACGCAACTGACAGTGCAGCGCATAGCTCCCTCCAGCCACAGGCCTACCCACGCGCCGTACCCAATCCCAAGACGGCTGTCGCATGAGCTCGAAGACAATATTAGATCGAATACCCGACCGCGTTACAAGCGCTTGTATTCAGCTGATAAACCCCGCCGACGCGCCCACTCTGCCCAGCTGCTATCGATATCTACATATACAAACCCACTCGAGTCATTGAGAAAACGTCATTGTCCGTTGGCAGATAATACGGTGAGTGCTCGGTCGGCACGAGAAGGCGGGACTTTGCATGCATGATTTCCCGGCTACGATATGCACGGCCAACGCATCGATACCACTCGCGGCATCATTGCATCTTCCCATTGCTGTCCAACCTCCCAATTGCATCAAAAAATAAGAAAGGCGACCAATGCTAATGAACATGCCATTAGAGAACTCCTCGCTTCACTACGTCTTGCGTCTAGACTACAAGTGGCGCAAACCCATACAATTTCGAGTGGCTGCAACGAACGACACTTTCCACTCGCCCAGCGAACTTGCAGCACCGCCTCATACCCACTGTACATCACGGCGCTACACAACACCGTCCGGCTAGCACTAAAAGATCCATAACACAATACTAGGGAATTGCTGCCAGACCGGTCACCATTTCTCAGACGCGCCCCCGGAAACTCTCTACGTCGACCGCCTCCGAGCCCCACAGGAACGTGCTAGCGAGGGCTGTCTGACAACGCACTTGAAGGCAACGCCGGTACCGCTGCACAGGGGCCCAACTCGGAACGGAGCCTGACAGAGCAACGATTGTAGAAGAAGGCGAATATTGTCCGCTGGAGACGTCTGCAATTCTTCAAGACCATCAACATTTCGAACACATTTGCAATTATCTGGTCGACGGTTAATCTCTTTAGATTGAAGGCCGTTTCCTCATTGGTACGCCCTTCCGGAAGACTCAATACCTAGATTCCGACACACGGGTTGCAGACAGGGCTGCATTATCGCGCGAGGAGCTCATCCAATCTGCTTCCTGGTACGTCCCGCTTCGCAGCCATCTTCTGTCACTGGATATCTTGTCTTCCAATCAGTAGGCTACTGCTGCTCGTGCACTACTGAAGCAGTTAACGGCTCACTACGTTCTGACTAAACCTGACTCCAGGCTCGCACCTGTCACTCGTGCACCATAGTCCTTCGCACCTCGAAGCTCTCTGTCCCTTTATTTGTCCCTTTTGGTTAAACCCCCCCATGATGGATTACGCGCAATACCAAGCACCCCCTCATGGGCAGCATTCACACGCGCCGCACATGCAGGGCGGTTATCCAAGCGCGCAACAAAACAGTGGCCCAGGACAGTCAATCACATCACCTCCGAATGCCCCATCCCAGATGCATCAACAGCATCAGCACCAGGCATCGCCAATACTGCCTTCTCAGGGATACGCATACCAGCCGCCACCCCCTCAGCCAACGCATCCCGTCCATCACGGGCTCAATTATCCCCAACCTTACGGTGTGGCTCCAGCGTCCATGCATCATCAGTATGGTATGTCGCAGCAACAAGCGGCAGCAATGGCCACTGCGTCCGCCTCTGGACAAGGTTCATATCACATGCCGCAAACCTCGATGGCTGATGGGATACGAGATTCTCCACGCGCAACGACCGCTGTCAAGAACGAGCGAGGGCCTCGATCCCCGCAACAGGTGTCAAATCAGATGCCACCCCTACCCTCTCAAGTTCAGGTGCATCAAAATCATCGTTTGCCGCAGAATCATATCGGCCACGGTGTCAGCAGCCCACACGCGCAGAGCGCGCAAACGGTAATGATGAATCATCGTAGCTCAGTTCCTCCGATACCGCCACCACCTCAGCAGCCGCAGCATCAGCCATCACCCGAGGTTCAAGCCAGTGGCGTTGAAGAAGCCCCTTTGTATGTGAATGCCAAACAATTTCATCGAATATTGAAGCGGCGGGTCGCACGACAAAAATTGGAAGAAGCCTTACGCCTTACTTCCAAGGGCCGAAAACCATACCTCCATGAGTCGCGACACAAGCATGCGATGCGCAGACCTCGAGGCCCGGGTGGTCGATTCCTCACAGCCGACGAAGTTGCTGCTATCGAGTCTGGCAAAGGTGGAAAACTTGGCGAAGAGGGTGGAGACGGAAAGAGCCCCGACACACCAGCGAAAGGAAGCATGAGTGGATCACGCAGCTCAGGAACAAAGCGGAAAGCAAGTGCTCTTGGTGGCAAGGATGCATCCACATCGAAGAAGGCCAAGAATGAGAACCTCCGCAGAAGCACGAGCGAAGAAAGCGAGGAGCCGGAAGACGAGGACGAAGGTGAGGATTGAAGATCCGGCGGTTTGACGGGGTCTTCGAGGAAGACCTTCGTCGCTTTCTTTATCCCACCATTACGATTCACGCAGCGACATTATCTTCTTCCGGAGCACAGGTGGCCCAACCATTGTTCTATCAATTTCGTTATATTTGTCAAGCTTGCCAGCGTTGCATGTTGCAGATACCCATGTTCTTTTGCATACAGGAGACCTGGCTTATGGAGAGGGGGATCTCAGCAGTGCTATCAGAACCTAGATTGGCTCCTCCAGAGGAACAAAAGGCGGACGGAATGTGGGGATGCAATTGCGTTCATTTCGTCCACCATGCGTCACGAGTCTCCTTCATCAATATAGCGATGCCTCTACATAGCGGAACATCTTGGAGAAGGTGTACTATGAGTAACAGGGGTCAGAACATATTCTATCATCTCCGCCATACGGCCTCTTACAGTTATCAAATTTGCTCCGAAGTTGCTCCGCTAGCCCTGATCAGTACTTTATACTTTAAGGGCGCCAAGGGGGTTTTCCAAAAACTGTCCATAGCATTTCTGATAATCTAATAAGATCGAGAGGCTTTTGATGACACATATAGCATTGATTTAATACTGTGTCAACTATCTCTCGTAAAAAAAAGCATGTTTTACAGGCGATCGTTCTACTAGAAATGCTTTTGAGAGCATCTTCTATTGCCAAGCTTTCCACTTGAGAAAGCATTTCTTGATCGAAATGCTTCTAAACTTAAAAATAGAAAAACCCTCACCTTTATAGACTCGGTAGTTGCACTGTTGTATGCACATTCATGCTTTTGCAAATGTGATCGCGAATTCGAACGATTTACGCAATTTTCACTTTGGGTAAGCTCAATCGTGCACGACATACCTCTATGCCAGATGCGCAACGTAGTCGTCGCTTTGTTTGCTCTTCTTAGTAAAGCTTGGCATGTATTGATACAGCTTACTAAGCAATCCATTTTCTTCTCATTTTCTATGGGAAATATTTTCAAAGTTGAAAACCATATCGATTCGATTTTCTTATAAAACCTTTGATATATTAGACGCTATAGATATCCAATCAAGGTACTCTGCTTACGGGTATATTTTATAGCTACAAGACTACGGATTGGCTACTAGAATGATTCTGCGGAACCCCTTGGCGCCCTTAAAGTATGTTTTGTAGCAGCTTGTCGATGGAAGACATGCAATCGTCGCCGCTTGACGGGCCGACGTTGTTCCGAGCAACAAGTGACTGAATCGCCGCAGCGTTACAGCAATCTCTTATGATCTGTTCAGTCAGTTATTTGATGATCTAATCATCGAGACCTTCAAAAATGCCTTCTTGGAGGTTTCTCTCCACAATGCTGTTCTCTCTCTTATTACAACTGCTGTGCTTCAGCACCTTGGCGACCGCAAGAGACAAGAGTACGGTCGAGGTCAAAGAGCACGAGTTCGAGGGCGCTGCAGCTAATCTACACTACTTTGAGGACAGTGATGTCGTTCTAATCCATGACCGTACTGACGGCCAGATCCTCCGGTCCGACGATGCTGGGAAGTCCTGGGACCCTATCGACGGTGTCGAGAAGGGGGCAGCGCTTGAGTTGTGGCCACATCCTTACGACCAAAAAGTGGCATACATCTTGGGAGGCCGCAAGGACCACTGGGTCACGAAGGATAGGGGCGAAAGTTGGCGAAAGTTCGATACGAAGGACCCCCCTACCCTTTCCAGACCACCGTTCACCTTTCACGCTGGCGACAGCGACAAGGTCCTTTATCATGGACAAGAATGCAGGAATATGCTCGACTGTGAGGACGTCAGCTACTACACCAAGGACGCTTTCAAAACCCAGGCAATGATGCGTGAAGATACCAGGGGCTGCACTTACGCCCACGCGACGCCGCTTTTCGAAGCCAGCAATGACGATACCGTCATCTGCGTAGTGAAAGGGAAATACTCCCCATGGCCAGAGGACAATCGATTGCTTGTTTCGGAAAATTATTTCAAGGATGAGATGGAACCTTACTTGGAAGGAGAGCGGACGGTGCAAGGAATCATCAACATTGCGCCCGTCAAGGGCTTCATCGTGGCTGCTGCCAAAGCAAAGGGCACAACCGAGCTAGCACTATACGTCACGAGAGATGCGCAGAGATGGCATAGGGCGATGTTCCCAAGCGACCACAAAATAGACGAGGATGCATACACCATTCTAGAATCGACGAACTACAGCATCCAGGTGGATGTCATGACAACCAAGCCAACGGAGGCTATGGGCGTTCTTTGCACCAGCAACTCCAACGGCACATATTTTACCCAAAATATCAAACATACGAACCGCAACTTCCATGGCATCGTCGACTTTGAGAGAGTTCAAGGGATTCAGGGCATAGTACTGGTGAATGTTGTCGATAATTGGGAAGAGGTTGAAAAATCGAGGAAGGATAAGAAGCTCGTGACTAGGATCAGTTTCGACGATGGCCGGAATTTTCAAAGCCTCACCGTGGATACGAAAGATACCGTGGATACGAAAGATTTACACTTGCATTCAGTCACCGATATGGTCAACATCGGTCGCGTCTATTCTAGCCCAGCACCTGGCTTAGTGATGGGGGTTGGAAACACTGGAAAGCACCTAAAGAGATACGAAGATTGCGACACATGGGTATCTGATGATGCAGGTGTCACCTGGAGACTGGCTCTCAAAGAGGCTCATAAGTATGAGTTCGGCGATCAAGGGGCTATCCTTGTGGCTGTCTATGACGAAGGCCCAACCGATGAGGTTAAATATTCGATCAATCACGGCAAAAAATGGGAGTCTGTGGATCTAGGAAAGAAAGTCAAGGCGCACGCTCTTACTACCACGCCTGACTCCACGAGCCTCAAGTTCCTGTTGTTAGCTACGACTGGGTCTGGGGAGGACGTGAAGCATTATTCGTTCTTCCTCGACTTTGAAGGCGTTCTTGAGAGGAAATGCAAAGACGACGACATGGAGGAGTGGTACGCACGAGTCGATGAGGATGGTCACCCTCGCTGTCTGATGGGCCACGAACAATACTATTATCGGCGCAAGGCCGATGCCAAATGCTTCGTCGGTCATGAATTCAAAGAAGCGAAGCCTCAATCTAAGCCCTGCGCGTGTACGGAGGAAGATTACGAATGCGATTTCAATTTTGTCCGCAGCAAAGACAGGAAGTCTTGCGAGCCTGCAGGTAGCTCTCGCCTTCCCCAAGGCGTATGCGAGGATGACGAAGAGACGTACATGGGTCCTTCGGGTTTTCGGCTTGTTCCTGGTGACGACTGCATTCGCAACGAGGGGGTTAAGTTAGATGAGGATATCCCACGGTTCTGCAATCAGACCAAGAAGACTCCAGTGAGTGGGAAAATTACGCATGAAATTAGTTCCTTCAAAGCGAGCAGTTTCGAGGACTGGCACTATCTCGAAAGGACAGCATCGAGTAGTGGCGATGATGAGACGGTCATCATGCGCACGGATGAGAAGAAGGTATACATGAGCAAAGACCATGGTAAGACCTGGGATCACATACTCAAAGGCAAGGGAATCACCGCAATCTACCCGCACCAGTACATCAATGATATTGTTTACTTCCTTACCAGTTCCGAAAAGGCCTGGTACTCGATCCATCGGGGAGACAACATCCGAGAGTTCAAAACCCCTGCTGAGCCAACTCATGATAAAGTGCAAACCATGGCATTCCACCAAGACTACAAGGATTGGATCATCTGGACTGGCGCCCAGGATTGCGGCAGTAAGGGTGAATGTCATTCTGTAGCCCACAAATCCGAAGATCGAGGCGCAAACTGGGATGTTCTGCTTCGCTACGTGAAAAAGTGCGAGTTCATCAAGAAGGAAGGCCGTGGTGCAAGCGAAAAATTGGTCTACTGCGAGCAATTCAAGGATGAGATGCTCGACGGGCCCGTGGAATTACTGTCGAGCGACAATTGGTTCGCGGATGCAGAGCCGAAATTCTCGAATGTAGTCGATTTCGCGACCATGGCAGAGTTCATCGTAGTGGCAGCGAAGAACCAGCAGGACGAGAAGTCTCTCAGCGTGGCTGCTAGCGTTGACGGCAAGACCTTCGCTGCTGCTGAGTTCCCGTCGAACTTCAATGTACCTGTCCAAAGGGCTTATACCGTACTCGATAGCTCCACTCACGCTGTGTTCCTGCACGTTACGGTTGGCAGCCGCCCGGACTCGGAATATGGAACTATTATCAAGAGTAATAGCAATGGGACCTCCTACGTCCTAAGCATTGAGGGGGTCAACAGGAATACAGCAGGCTATGTTGATTTCGAGAAGATGCTGGGTCTGGAGGGTGTTGCGCTCGTGAACGTGGTTGATAACGTGAAGGATGCTGAAAGAGGAGAGTCGAAGAAACTCAAGACAATGATCACTCACAATGATGGAGCGAAATGGGCGCCTATCCACGCTCCATCCAAGGATACCGAGGGTAACGATTTCAAGTGCGAGGTTGGGGACGTCGCCCAATGCTCACTGCATCTACATGGCTATACCGAGCGCCTTGATCCTCGAGCCACTTACTCGTCTCCTTCTGCTGTCGGTCTCATGATGGGCGTTGGCAATGTCGGCGAATATCTTGGTCGGAAGGGTGAAGATGATACATATACATTTATCACGCGAGATGGCGGGGTGGAGTGGAAGGCGGTCAAGAAAGGCGCCTACATGTGGGAATACGGTGATCAAGGCTCCATCATCGTCATCGTCGAAGACAAGAAAGCCACAGATGTCGTCTTCTATACTCTTGATGAAGGCGCAACGTGGACGCAGTACCAATTCACAGAGTCGAAGATGGAGATCTCAGCCGTAACCACAGTCCCGTCTGACACTTCACGGAATTTTCTTCTCTGGGGTCGAGACGTTGAAAGCGCTAGCGAGATTACAACAGTCAACCTTGACTTTACAGGATTATGGGACCGACAATGCGAGCTCAATGACAAGCACCCTGAAGACAGTGAAGATTACGAGCTCTGGGAGCCGAAACATCCCCTATCCGAGGACAACTGCCTCTTCGGCCATATCGCGCAGTACCACCGTAAGAAAACCAGTGCACATTGCTTCAATGGTCGCAGATACGAATCTCTTCACAACATCAAACAAAATTGCTCCTGCACGAGGGAAGACTTTGAATGGTAGGAGCGCCCCTCCTGATCATGATGCTTGTCATCATAAATGGAGCTAACCTTACGACGCAGTGACTTCAATTTCGAATACGCCTCCGACGGCTCCTGCCAAAAAGTCCCCGACCTCCCCGACCCCGACCATTCCCTCCAATGCAAAGAGAACACGGACCAAACTTTCTACTACGAGATAACCGGCTACCGCCGCATCCCGCTCACCACCTGCCAAGGTGGTCTCGAACTGCAGTCCACCAAGATCCCTTGCCCCGGCCACGAAGAGGACTTCGAAAAAGAGAAGGCCAAGGCCGGCATCGGTGGCTTCTGGCTTTTCATTCTGGTGGTCGTCTTACCGATCGCCATTGCTAGCGCAGTAGGCTACTGGGTCTACCGCAACTGGAACGGTGGCATGCAAGTTGGGAGTATCCGGCTTGGCTCGGGCCCGTCGTCTGGTTCGGGCGGCGCATTTGATTCAGAGCAGCCGTGGATTAAGTACCCGGTAGCTGCTGTGGCGGGTGTGATAGCCGTATTCGGCGCTATACCTCTGTTGTTGGGCAGCGTGTGGAGAAGTGTCAGTGGCCTCTGGGGAGGCAGTAGAGGTCGGTATAGCGGGTTGGGAGGACAACCGAGAACATACACGACGAGGAATAGCTTTGCACAGGGAAGAGGGGATTACGCGGTTGTGGATCCCGACGAGGACGAGCTGTTGGGGGAGGATGAGGATGAGGATGTTTGAGCGCGGGATTCGGGGGTTAAGGGAGGGGGCGTTGGGCTTGTATAGTATAGGGACCTGCTAGCAGCACGGTGGGAGATTGTGTACTTAGATACCATTCGTTTACAGCGTGGATTAAGGTCTTGGAAAACATTTTACGAACAATTCTGCCGTGCGAGACGCGCTTTGGTCTTGGTGTTCCACCCCAAGAGTCACGTCCCATTCCTTCCCCACCCGGTTGATACATGATTATTGTCTTGTGACTGCAACGGAGTAGAACATGGCGCCCGAAACACTTCACACGTCATACGAGTACTTTGCCGGCTTCACCAAGATACCAAAAGATAAGCTTGAGGCCATGGGCTCCGCAGCCGTCAAAGCGAAGGAAGCGGCATACTGTAAGCTGTCCTCGTGAGTCCTCAACGTTTCCGAATCGTTAGCATGCCTTCTTCACCATAGCATCCATGGCAATGCCTCTTCGAGTTCTCGCCGAGAAGATGCTTCGGTATTCTTTCCCCATCTACATTTGACGGATTCAGCAAGCTTTCGTCCTGAACTCTTTGCCCAACTCTTACAATATTATCCCTCCCCGCCATTTCAAGCCATAGAACTCCTATCATCTACTCCGTCACTCATCGTCTCATTCCTTCCTACCCTTCCCTCCTCCATCTCCTTATTCCTCACTTCTTCTTACCCTCCCCTCGTTTCCCCCTCCTCCCTTATCTCTCAACACCCCCCTTCCTAACCCCCATCTAACCCAGGTCCCTACTCCCACTTCCGCGTGGGCTGCGCTGTCCTCACGGACAACGGTACCATCATCACCGGTGCTAACGTCGAGAACGCATCCTACCCCGTGGGGGTATGCGCTGAGACGTGTACCGTTGGGAAGGTGGTTGTAAGTTCCTCTCTATTACCCTGTCTCTGGATTATATGTGTTTCTACTGAAGGAATCCAAGAAAGGGGGGTGGCAGTTGGATGAGGAAATATTTTTGGCTGTTCGTGTCTGCCAACGTTGAAAATCGTATTTCATATTCTTTGTCGAACAAAAAGCCATACTAATACAATTCTTCTGTGATAATCTAGAGCGAAGGGCACAAGAAGCTCAAAGCCATCGCCGTAGCGACGGATATCAGCCCTCCTGGTTCGTCGCCCTCTTTTTCCTCTGGAGGAGGACGAAGACGCTGATATTGGGGTTCTATAGCGAGCCCCTGTGGGAAATGTCGGCAGTTGTACGTCTCCCCCCTCTTCCCCAGCATCGAAGCGCTTGGTTCTGTCCAGCTCCTCACTGCTTCCGCTACGGAGGGTGATACAACGTCTACTTTCAGTAAAGGGTTTAATGTTTCTATAAGAGGCGAGGCTGATGTTCATCTCAGTATCCGGGAGTTTGCGTCCCCTGAGACGCCGATCTTTATGTATGACAAGGATGATAGGTTCGTTATGAAGACGCTGGAGGATGTATGTTCGTTCCCTGTTTTTGATCTCAGATCTGGATTACTTTTCCGGGACCCATCACTGCAAGATCTGGGAATGAATCTTGATTTTTTGTTACTGCGGGATGAAGGGAGCGTTCTATGGAGTCTTCGCGCCGGCTTTGGGATTTGGGGAGAGATTAGGGAGCTTTGGGCTGATGAGGGATGTAGTTGCTGCCCATGAGTTTTGGACCGGAGGATCTGGAGGGACGATAATGGCCTCAGGGTAGAGAGGGAAGGCGTTGTTGGTAAGGAGATGGCAAGAAGAGGAAGCATAGAGAGGGGGAGGCTTGAGACGTAGGTTAAACGCTTGAAAGGGCATGGATTCTTTCCAGCATACAAGATTGATCTTCTGTGTTGGAGTCTATGCAAACAAAGGAGCATCGGGGTATCTCCCGGCACCAACGCCATGCTATACCCGTTCCCACAAGACCTGCCTATAAAGCACATCTTCAGCCGTTCCCAGACATCCATCACTTTCCCCTCCTTTACCTCTTCTTCTACGTTCATCCGCCTCGTCCGCGTCCAACCATCTCCTCGAGCCCCAGCGCATCCCTACGCCCATCCTCTCAACCCCTCATAAACCGCAAATATAACCGCCGAGCTCGGCGCCGCCCTCGCCACCGTAATTCCACATCCTCTATACAGCCCCCTCATCCCCTGGCTTTGCCACAACTCTTTGCCCGTACGCCAGAACGTCGCCCTTCTAGATCTGCCCCTCTCATCGCGCCCCGTCATATCAATCGGGTTCACCTCCTCAGTCTGGATCCGACTCTTGACCGTGTCCGCAGGGAAGAAGACGAAGTTATACGCCACACCCGCGCTCGCACCCGCCAGCAGTTGTTGCCATAGCCTCAAGGCGCTTGCTTCTGCATCCAGGGCCACCGAGGAGCGAGTGTTGTAGTTGCGAAAGGCAGCGCCGACCCCCTCGTAAGCCCCAAACCAGGCTGCGCTTCCGCCCGTTTCGCGGATCAGGGTGCCTAGCTGCCCATGCCAGAACCCAAGCAAACCGTGATGCCGGAAAACAGACGCGATGACGCCCAAAGGCCCCAATCTGGCTCCTGTTGGTGAAGGAGAGGAGATGGTGGAGGAGGGGACCTGGATCTGGCACTTCACAAGCTCGATCGGCGTCAATAGCAGACTCGTGAACGCTCCGCTCATGGCGCCCGCTATACACAAGCCTCCTAGTCCTAGCCCCCCTTCCTTGTCTTCCCCATCCTCTCTCCTGGTATATCGAACAAGGAGGCCCCTTGCGATCCGATAGCTCCAGAACAGACTACTTGTCTCGATCGCCGCACCCACTAGCGGTGCGCTTATTCCGCGGTATAGCCCGCGGATGCCATCGTGGGCGAGGGACTGACGCAGGCAGTCTAAAGGGCCGGTGTAGAGATGTAGAGGGGCGGATTGCAGGCGGACTTTGATGGTGTCGAAGGGGTATTCGAGCGTTTTGCCGAGGGCGCCGGCAAGCTAGGGAAGGTTAGCTGGGAGGGGGGGCATGCGGTAAGTGGGAGAATGGAAGGAGAGAAGGCAGAAGCACATACGGAGCCGTAGACAATGTCTTTGAAGGCTTCGGTGCCTTGGTCTTGGGTAATACTGGTGGGTTCGAGGGGAACCGTGGGGTTAGGGAGGGCGGGTGTGGAAGTCATGGAGGCGGCGGAAGAGAGTTGAGTGTTTGGCGAGGATAGTGCGACGTGTGGGAATCGTCATGATGTTGGCATTGTCTCAACCGAAGGAAGGAAGGCTATGATTGAGGTCGTGTGTGATGAAAGCGGTGAGTGAGCTCGAACGGTGAGGCAGATGAGAGGTTCATTCGTTGTTGATTTACCGAATTGGTAGAGAAATGCTTCGAGATATCCGACATCTACGGCCACTTGAGTTCTAAAAAGACTGGCTGTGCTTCTTCGCGGGTTACTTTCAGTATCCGAGGTGAAGTAAAGCGAGTACTAGGTACTTCAAGTTGCAGTGATCAGTAGCGTGGTTTATAAATTATATAGGGCTAGGGTCGAGATCATCACGTGCCGGGCCTTTGTACATCGTACACTTTTGACTTTCTACATGAATTTTCCATACCATCCCGCCCCTAATACACAAAGGTCTACCAGTCGACGTATTCACGTATTGCCTGCCACCTACGCGATCTGGGAAGGTACATCGAACAATTCTATTATCGCTGACACGCCTACGTCCGCAATAGACTTCCATCCCCAACATGTCCCCAGGGTGCGTCGAATATCTGCATCCGAACCTCCTGATACCATCCGTTGTAAATCACGCAGTCCTGTAGCCCCTTCAGTGTACTTTCAAGTATTCCCCACGTCAAGTGCTGCTTCTTGGCGCTTTCCACCATAAATCTCAGGCCATGTTTGTCCTCGAATACAAAAGGGTCGGTTGGAAGCCAGCCGTCTCCCGACGAGCGAATGATCATTTCAACATATGATGTGGCACTGCTGATCGTCTTGGTCATTGCCGCTGCGCTTATATCATCGTACAGTTGGATGTAGAGAGATGTGCGAGTATTTGCTATATGGCAGATAACAGCATCGTGGTTGGTTCCGGTCAGGTTCTTCGTCAGGAGCGTTGTTGTCCTGCAAGCCGGCTTGTTTTAGCCGTCGACCAGAGAGAGTTTACGGTAATTAGTTCTTACGTTCTCGCGAATGGCTTGTTGGCTCTGGCTGTCCCTAATCCATGCGAAAACGGGCCAGGTTCGCTCGTTAAGCCTTGAAAGTTGGAGCTGTTACGCACTGTGAGATTCTTGTCCTTCAAATGGAATGTGAGGCAGGAGCTCACTGAGCTGGGGTGACGGCCTTGGAAGGATTACCAATGCCGTGAGGAAATGAGCCGGCATTGTTCGTCGAATTAGTGTGCCTGGTCAACGACAAAGGTTAACGGTCTGTTCTTTCACTCGAGGGCCAAGACAATCATGCGGATTCCTGCTCAGAGACTTTACTACGCAAGGATGAGCTGAAGAGATACGACGGGTTGGGTCCACTGCTCCAATCCTTATTCGGAGATGAAACATCAAACTGTCACATTGCTTGTTGCTCGGTAGTTTCCATCGCTCTTCACCACATTTTGTTCGTTCGATGAAACTTACTCGGCATGAGACGGGTTGCTCACAATCGGGCTGCCATTACCATGGGGATACTGCCGGACATGTACATCGACGGCAGCTGACCGTGTGGTGACGGTCCATTGCGCTAGAAAGAGAGCGAAGGAAAAGAGGATCGATTGAATCATGGTTCAACGTAGGTGCTCCACCAATGGATCTGTCATGAACAGAAGGAAAGCACAGTGTGGATGTTAACCACAGCTCTTGCAGCCATTATCCTATTTGTGAGGTATTTACGTCGTCCACCAGGTGCGAGATATCGGCCTTCAGAGAGCCTGGAGCTGATCCAGACACGCGGATACCCGCAATGATACAGATAGGATTGAACCCTTGCCGCATCCTAGGAGTAGCCGACTTACAGGCGCACGTCTGTCTTCCAAGTTCTTATCCCACGTGTTTCACGCTTCCTGTAGGTAACCAGTGTGCCAGGACGGAAGGACATCATGCATCCAGTACTGCCAGGGGAGCTGCGCGAAGGGCGGGTGATGATATGATCAAGATTTTAACGATGATGCGACAAAAGTCATCTTGGCACACCTCATCCACAAGTCCATCCGCAAAGTGTCTTTCGCTTTCAAGCATTGGTTCCATTCAGTGGAGTACGATGTACGGTTGGATCTTGTCTTGGTTGTCTGCTATCGTTAGATCATGCTTTCATGCTAGCTATGCCATCCTCGATCCTCTAAAGATGAATCTATTCTGCGTCTTCGCCATCAGCAGGCCCCAAGTCCTCGCCGTCCTCCTCTCCTTCCTCAAAAGTGCTCATAGGGACCTTGTAAAGACGCAACAGCGTCTTGTTAGGATCCTTGACAAGAACATACTTACCTTCGTCCATGCTACGGCACATATCAACAATGGTCCGAACAATACCCCAGCCGTTAGCTAAGTTAAGACCCATTTGCTCAGCGAACTTGCGTGGATCATAGCTGGCCGCGCCGAGGATCACGTGGCGGTCATTCGACTTTGGCGTCGCGCGAGAAACAAAGCTGAGAGCCTTTAACACCCGAATTTAGCCCGGTGGAAGATACTTACCCAAGCTTCATGACATCAGCGTTGGCAAGGATGCTCTGCGTCGTCCACCGTGCCAGCTTGCAGCCATTGTTTTTCATCTCCGTCGCCATCACTGCACCTCGTTGACTCGTAAGTTTAGTCCTCCAGTCCAACGCTCCTCCGCTGCCCTGTGCTTTGTGATCAAATTCGTTAAGCGCTTTTACGGTCAAGAGTTGGTCTTCGCCGCTGATGTTATTCTTTACCACGGCATCAATCTCTGAACGGACAATCAGATGCAGAGGGTCTTCGTCTTTCTCTAGAGACAAGTCAAAGCGGCGATATTTGTACGCTTTAGAAGCCAGGGGCTCGGTCTCTTCTGATGGGTTGTAGAAGGGATTTTCATGAGACATCTCGATCTTGGCGTTTTCAGACTCGACAACTGTCTGATTTGCGAAATTGTGGTTGATGAAAGTGGCTTCAAGAGCGAGGGCACCGGGAAAATTGATGGTGTCTTTGTTGCCCTCCGAGGCCTCCAAGGGTGCGTCGGCCGCATTCTCGTTTACGCTGACCATGTCGAGAGCTGAGCCATCGCGCTTGTCAAGGTAGATCTTGTTTCCGTGACGAGTGATGACGAGATCCCAAGAATAAACCGAGCGATTAGCGCACATGAGCATTGAGAGAATGTTGTCTGTGGCGAATATGGTTGCTTCATCCTTTTCTGCAAGGTCCTGTATGATAGGGTCCAAAGACGTGGTAACGTTGTATGCTGCGCGATCGATGACATTGAGTTTTCGTTCAGTGCTCTTAACAGGAGGCTTATCGTAAGATCGGTCATAGTAGTACAGGAATCCGTAGCTGTCGATATCTTCGCCAGGGCTGGTCTCAAGGTTCAGTTTGGCCAGTCGATTGAAGTCGATCTCTTCTAGCATCTGCCAATCAGATCGAATGGTAACCGACGAGTCTCTGTTGCGTTGTGGCTTGTCGTAATCCTTCCACCCAAATCTTCGACCACCGCGCCCCCTACCGCCACGTTGATCATAGTACCCTTGCTGCCCTCCTCGTCCGCCTACCCGCTGAAAAGTACCTCGTCCGCCTCGTTGATCACGGCCACCACGTCCACGACCGCGGAAGATCGTGCCGCCTCCTCGACCAAAGCCTCGCGTCTTGGTAGAAGTCCGAGTATTGTCGACGACAGAGAAGGATGACTCGTCTTCGGCAACTTGAACAGCAAAGAGGCTCGAAGTACCCGCGCCGTAGACTTGTTGGTCTCGGTAATTTCGGTTGTACTGCTGACGGCCTCGTCCAGACCCATCTTTGCCTTCAGACGTCCAGTCGGCCATGCGCCCAAGCTTGTCTCCTTTCGAATAAGGGGCATATGGCACGCCGTCGACCAGAGCATCCGTCGTAGTCGGTGGACCCCACGACTCATCGGATGGCAACGCCGTGACAATGCTTGAAAGAGACATTTTACTTGACATGTAGAGGGCACGATCAATTGCCTGTCGACCCAAGTCTCTAAAATCATCAGTGGGCAGTCCATATGCGGCTAGTGGCTGATGGTCGGCGATTAGATAACCTTATGCCCGCTTTGGTCTCGAACGTCGTATCAAGACTCAAGCCACCATGTAGACGGCTCCGGGAGTCTTCTCTTCCTTGAACGGCTATGGAAGTCTTCTCTTCCGTAAGGTAATCTTACAAATCCTAATGCCCACATTCAGAAGAAGTGCACGCGGGCTCAATTGGCCCGTCCGTGCCTGGAAGGGTGTTTCGTCCAGTCTTGTCATTGATGCAAGGCCTGTTGTGGTCCTTGTTTACCATAGCAGAAGTATCGCTTTTGTCAGCAAACTAAGAATTGGTACCATGAGCTCTGTCAGCACACCAGGTATACATTTGTTCACGATGGATATAATGAGCCCTTGGGACGGATCAAGGCCCCTCCTGTCAAAACAACCACTCGCAGTAATATATAACGTTCCCAACCCCCAGGAGACCTAGCAACAAACAGCGGCGATTTAACAACCATCCAACACTTCATCGCTCCATTCTTCCCAAGATGACCATCCTTCTCACCGGCGGAACGGGCAAAACGTCCTCACGCATTGCTCACCTCCTCAACAAGCAAGACGTCCCTGTCATACTAGCTTCTCGCTCTGGCACTGCTCCAACTGGCTTTACGGGATGCCGATTCGATTGGCTAGATGAGACAACCTACGGCAAGCTTTTCGAAATCGAGGCAAACATCACGGCCCTCTACATGGTGGCCCCAGTTGCATTCGATCTGCTGGCAGTGATGAAGCCATTCACCGAATACGCCATCAACAAGGGAGTCAAACGCTTCGTACTACTTACGTCTAGTACAACACCAAAGGGTGGACATGCTCATGGGAAGGTTCACGAGTATCTCGCCGAAAGGGGAGTCGACTATGGCGTGCTGAGGCCAACGTGGTTCATGGGTAAGTACACCGGGAAAAGCCCATATTGAGTAGAGAAGGATCTCCGTCTTCAAAAATCCCTTTGCACTCTGAACTTTTGCGCGTCTGCTATTCGTCATGTCACGTTCTTCTCCTACCAACTCTTCATAGACCCACTTTCCTTGCCCTCTTTTCGCCAAATATCTGCCGAAGCTTTTACTGGGCCCTTCCCAGCTTGCTTACACAAACTATCTTCTGGCGAAATCCGAGCTCACGCTCTTCCATCAGAAAACCTCTCCGAAGGCCAATACCTCCCATGCATCCGCGACGAGGGCAAGATCTACTCCGCCTCCGGCAAAGGCAAATTCCCCACTGTCGCCGCCGCCGACATCGCCGCCGTAGCACTCCACCTCCTCACCGATCCAAAATCGCACAACAGAGAATACGTCATTCTCGGCCCTGAACTTCTTTCGTACGACGACGTATGTCCACTTTCTCACTCCCCACTTCCTACGCCATGGGAGAAGCATCTTGCTGACATAGGAGCCAGATTGCAAAGACATTGTCCGAAGTTCTCGGCAAGCAGATCACGCACGTTAGCCGCTCACAGGATGAGCAGGTCAAGTGGTTGGAGGGTTTCGGTATCCCCGAAGCATATGCGCAGATGTTGGCGGGACTGGAAACAAATTGGCTGGGGAAAGGGATGGAGGAGAGGTTGAATGGCGATGTGAAGCTTGTTACGGGGAAAGAGCCTATGGGATTTCGGCAATTCGTGGAAGAAAACAAGAAGGCTTGGCTGTGAAGAGAGGAGTGATAACTTAAAGAGGAGAGTGGCTGTCTAAAGAAAGCAATCGATATATATATATCAGCTGAACAACGATAGTTTGGAGGTAGAGATCGGGAGGTGCGCATCACTGTGCACAGATGTTTACTAAGATTCAGCTGATTATCGACTTCGCAGTGGGTGCATTACCTTAAAATTACCGTCAATCTTGAACGTCTGCTCCACTGAGATGTGTCTTTTTACCGTTCTTCGGTCTTGGTCGGAAGGCTTCGTGTAGAAAGTGATATGCCTCTAGTCAAATATTTGGCAGGTGGAGGTCATCTTTACGATATAAAGCCCGTGTGGAACAATTCGAGAATGGGACCCTTACACGGATCCCAGGTGCATTTCATGATCTCGAAATCCCCAATCCACCGAAAACCCTAGGACGCCCAAGTATATCACAACGCTACTCTGTACGGTATCCAAGCCTTAACCCCCTACTTTACGCCCTCTTCCTCAATACCCTCCTCCCTGCAGGCGGCACATCTGCAACCTTCTTCCCCGCCGCACCAACACCCACACCTCTCTTCTGCGCCGTAGTCTTCGCAGCAGCCGGTGGCCTCCCAGCTTTCCTCATTACCGTCGTGGCATTCGACGTCGTCGAGACATCGCTGCTGCTACTCGCGATCCTCGCCTCTGCCACCGCCTGTGTAGCCCCTGCGCCACGTCTTGCTCTCGTCGCTGCAGGCTTCGAGGCCGCGGCAGTGGGATTCGTAGTTTTCCTCCCAGCGCCAGCTTTTGCGCGCGTAGCTTTGGGTTTCTCAACGACCATGTTTGCGAGAATGGCTGTGGCGGCGATGGCTGCGGATTTGGCGGGCGAGAGCTGCTTGGATGGGGAGAGATGCTTGGATGGAGAGAGCTGCTTCGAGGGCGACATAGGCTTCAAGGGCGAAGCGGGACGGGAGAGATGCGATTTTTGAGGCGAGCATAGCGCCGGCCGGATGGGAGAATGGGGCAGGGTCCGAGAGTTGGAGGATTTGGGTGAGAGAACAGTTGAAGGGTTGGTGACCTGTCGGCTAGTGCCTGTGACGGTGGTTTTGGTGCGTTTCTTGGGATTGGGGATTTGGCCTGGTTCAGGAGTGTTCTCTTTGTCGGCGTGATCGAAATGGTCACTGCCGAAGTCAATGTTTGGCGATGTTGATGAGTCCTGCAGGGTGAAATGTACCTTGTTCGCTTGAGACCTCGTGGGCGTAGAGCTGCTTTCTTTTCGACGGGTTTTGCTAGAGGTTGAGGCTTTTGGGGCTCCACTCTCGCTTCCTGCGGTTTGGGAGCCTCTGTGCTGGAGGCTGCCGGTTCGAGCGCAGGATCTTTGGCAGCCTCGTGATACTTTTGATACAGCTCGCCCATATTTGCCTTTCGCAGCGAAGTCGGTATACGATTGATGCGCAGCTCAATTCGAGTCCGCAAGCTTTGCGCCTGTAGTGCATATTGAGCGCGCAGCTTTCGCGCTCGTTCGGTGACTGAGAATGATTTAGTGGGTCTCCTTGATAGAACGATGGGGAATGTACCTTCTAACTGCAGATTGTCAATGAGAGCTTGTTTCTGCGACTCCGTGATCGTCAAAGGCTTCTTCACTGGGCTTTGCAGTGGTGTTCTTGCAGGTGATTGCATGGTGACAATGCGTTGCTGCTGCATGTCTTCACTTGGAATGGTTTCATCGGGCGTAGTTGTCTTTTTTGTCCGTGTTGGCGCCATAGTGAATGCTAAGATGCCGGTCAGTCCTTCGTATTGATGAAGTGTTCTTCCTCGAGGTTTGGGAATAAACAAAGCAGGGGTCATTATAACCGAGGTAGAGCCGCGGTCTTGGCGTGAAAGCTGCCGATGTCCGACATTGAAGGAGCTTCAACAGGCTTTCATATCTCCCCCAAGACCTTTCTCTTGCGGTTACATATCAAGCATACGTCTAATAGATCGGATTTCCATATCCTAAGCTTCTGTTCAATTCTCCTCCGGAGAAACCTCGTCTCAACCCGCAGGATGGTGCTCGAGGCAACTATGATAGTGTAAGCTCGCGAGAGTTGTCTTCCGAGCTTCCACTGACGTGCTTCCGCAGTGTGGACAATAGCGAAAGCAGCAGAAATGGCGATTACGTGTAAATTTGCGCTCTGCAAGTTACCAAGACATTCATGCAACTGATCACACTCTTAGACCGTCTAGATGGGATGCTCAAGCGGACTGTGTCAATATCATCTTCGGAGCCAAGACACAATCGAACCCAGAATCGTCTGTCGGACTCATGAGCATGGGTGGCAAGGGCCCAGAAGTTCTGGTCACCTTGACGACGGATTTCGGCAAGGTATTGGATGGCATACATCGAACGAAGATAAGAGGGACCACACATCTAGCCACCGGCATACAAATCGCAGGTGTGCGTATTATGAAAATCCTGGCACATACGTTCAGATACTGATTCGATGCTCAAGCTCGCTCTCAAACACCGTCAGAACAAATCTCAGCGGCAACGCATCATTGTGTTCACCTGTTCGCCCATTTACGAAGACGAGAAAACGCTGATTAAGCTTGCAAAGAAAATGAAGAAGAATAATGTTTCCATCGACTTTGTTGCTTTCGGCGATCTCGAGCCAGAGAACACCAAGAAACTGGAAGCTTTCAATGAGAACATCAAAGGCGGCGACGGCTCACACCTAGCGGTCATCCCACCTGGACCAAGCTTACTTAGCGATCACTTGGTTTCCTCACCAATACTAGCGGGTGACGGGGTTGCGCCAAGGGGAGAGGCGGGTATGGATGGTGGCGCAGGTGGAGGTGGTGGGGACTTTGAATTCGATGTTGATCCAAGCACTGATCCTGAGCTGGCACTTGCGCTGAGGATGAGCATGGAAGAGGAAAAAGCACGAGTGGAAAAGGAAGGCAAACCAGATGGGGCCAAGGAGCCTACGCTAGAGGGGATCCCGGAAGAGGGAGGAGAGAACCAGCCTTTGCTGAACAAGGATGGCGAGGCAAGCGGTAATGGAGAGACCTCGAAACCAGACGAGGTAAGGAAGGACGATGGCAACGATAAGAAAGAGGGTGGAGAGGGTGGAGGTGATAAGATGGACACCACATAGCATCGATTCAGGGTTTTGGCATAGCGAGGCGTCCTCGGATAACCTGGTAGCGATTTAAAGCACGCAGCATCGGGTCCGCAATGCAAAACAGTCCCATCGACTGGCATTGCAATGCATTCGCCGACTTTGTCGAGCTCGAACAGGCATCGGCATATTAATCTCTTGACCAGTGATGCATATGTACTGCAAAAAAGGTGCAGCCAGAGCATGGCAGATGGTCGCGAAGGAGCGAGAGTAACGTTCCAGATAGCCTCCAAAGCCGCGAGATGTTTGATGGCTTCGGTTTAGAAACACTTGTAATCGGTCAATGCTTCCTGCAACTTCTGCATAGCTAAGCCATCCGAGAACTTGCGTCCTCTGCCACACCGTAGGGTTCTTCCTTCACGCCCTTACCGAGGAGGCCTATCCCCGAACCTCCTCGGCCGCTCCGTGACCTGCTCCCTCGCAGCAGCCGTAATATTGACAGGGATCGAATCGAACTGCGAGTCCATCGTCAGCCCCAAGCCTTCCCAACACCCATCCCCACCACGACACATCGGCTACTCACCCCTAGGCTTTTCATCATATCCTTAGTATCCTGGTCCACCTCCAGCGTCCCACTCTCCGTATTGCTGACATCCAGCGCCGACACCTCCGGCACGTACTGATCCTTGCGCTCACGCTCTTCTTCCTGCAGCTTAAAGGAGATGCCGCGGACGGGACCGCGTTGGATGCGTTTCATGAGGTGGGTCGTGTAGCCGGCGATCTTGGTGTGTCAGCTAAAGTCTTGGGAGCTACTGTGGAGAGGAGGAAGTTGAGGGCATAATTGAGGTAAAGCCTACTTTGTTACGTAAACGCTTCGAGGCGATGATGGCAACTTCATCGCAGGTGCGCTTGTTGACCTCGAAGTCGAGGGTCAGGCGGGGGTAGTAGCGCTCGACGAGGACTTTGGCCGATTTCTTGACGGTCTGGAGGGTGCTGCTTGTCAGCAAAAGCTAGCGCGGAGGCTGAGATGATGATGATTAAATTGTACCTTTGTCCTGACGCGACCCATGACTGCGATTGTTCTTGGATCGAAGTTCAATGTGCTGCGGAGGTCGGTGGTTGTGGTTGAATTTGTGGGAGGGCAGAAGCGAGGTCAGCCCTATCGAGCTAACCGCTTTCAATGACCGAGACTCTTGGCGGGCGATGGACACAGACTCTCGGTCTCGGAGCATGGTCATAGCAGTCCAACAGGTACCTTAAGGTAGTTTGCATTACTGATACTAGGGGAGCACTCTACTGATAGACTAATACACTCGAAGATGAATGCAGATCATGCTTCAAAGCCAGATTTGTCTCCTAATGGTTTGACAGTATCCGTCTATCACGTAAAGTCGTGGCTTAGCAATCTCCATAGCCACTTGATGCTCGTAGGATATGGGCTGAGGAAATGATGGCTATACCACGCGTTCCTGTATTTCGGTGTGAGCCTCCAGATCACCTGAACCCCAGCTCAGTATAGCCTACCTCAGGACTTTGGCCTCCATCGCCACGACATTCAATGACCCCTAGTGGTTCGTCGATCGGACCATCCTCCGCTCTACGAATGAACATGTCGTCGTAGGTCGGTCATTGTCGAGTTCCTTTTCCTTGTCATATAGCCAAGCTTCTGCGATAGCAAATGTGGATCTAGACTCTTAGACTCCTCCAGATCCTTCTACCTTCCACCCACGAACGCCCTAAGCGCCCTGTCAAATGCTTCACATCTGATCGGCATCTCCAGCTGATGGAATGGGTTCTTCGTGACGTAATCCGCATATAACTCGTACACTCTCCTAATGATACTATCGACATTCGGTTGATGTGGTTCTGTGAAAAGTAGAAATTTCGTACCCGTCACGGTTTGGAAACATGTCAGCCGGAAATTGGATGATTCGAGAACCTCAAGCCCAGTTCGCTGAGAGGCGGGGACGCTGAGGGTGGAAGGAGTCAAGGATTTGGTGATTGCGTGGACGCTGGTAGATGCGGCTTGTTAGCTCCTTCTTCCTGTACGTGTTCATCGCGTTTCATGCGTATTCATGTGCGCGGAGAACGCTGGATGCTATACCCATGAAAAGTGCCAGCGAGAACAAGATAGTCGTTGACGGAGATTTTGTTGAGCGGCGAGTTAAAGTCGCGCTGGTAGGCAAGACCTCCGGCTTTATTGATGATGATCAACGAGTAGATTGCCCTGTAGGTAGTCAGTATGTGTTGAATGTCAGACCCAGTCGTACGTACATGATTCGATATATTGGTGGCACGGCGGGCCTTCAATCATGGTGCAAATCCAGCTTCGAAGGATGGCAGCTTGGTCAGGCTAGTAATTCATCCTCCAATTCTTTCAGCGAATCTTCCATCACTTGTTAGCAGGTTTTTGCCCCCCCGCAGTGATTCGCTAGATCGTTGATGGAGTTGGAAGCGCAGTTTGAGTGGGTTGGGATCGAAGTTCGGACGAAGCCCTTCGACGACAAGCTAGTAGAACCTCAATATAGCTTAGCTTTTGTGATCCCTGGGTGCCATGTGCTCGGACTAAGCGGTCCGGCGGTCCGTCCAGCCTTTCCCTATGCATCAACCTCTCCAAATCAGATCACATTACTCCATAGAACCTTACATTCAAGACACAAAGCGCGAAACATCAGAAGCTTGCTCCAGCACGGTCATGGCCACTCACCAGGCGACTCGCGCTCGTGAGAAGCCATCCGGCGAAGAAGAAGCGGCCAGCACTCTTGTGCTCGGCGACTTCCAGAGCGTCCCCTGTCTGACTCTCTCGGAAGCGCGACTGCTTATCAATGTTGTCATGAAACATAGGAAGCAGGGCTCGAGTGTTAAGGAAGGAGAGTGAGTCTGCCATCCTTAGGAGACCATGTTTCCTAGAGACGCAGTACGGGCAGACTCTGCACAACGAGGCGTTTACGAAGGTCTGACAGGTGGACTCTATGCTGACCTATCCTGCTATCGGTCCATAGGATCTTCAACAAGACCAATGACTACCTCGATATTTTCGCACGATTCAAAGCCAAAGAGAACATAGAGGCCGTGGAGCGTCTATTGAATGCCAAAGTAGAACTGCAATTCTTTGAGAGGTCGCAGCTTGGTAGGCAATGGTGCTTCGAAAGCAGCAATGCAATTAGGTGCTAATCTTAGATGATCACTAGGAAGTTTATGTTGTGACACCGCCGAAGAAGCAAAAATGCTGATACCAAGTCTGGCGAACAAGATCAGCGATACCGATCTCCAGGAGCTGTTGGAAGATATTACGAGGCTAAGGATAGCCGATCAATGATTGTAGCATTCACGCGATTGCGAAGAAGACTGCCTGAAAGGAACACGAGTGGTTGTATCAGTACGGCAAAAGTTCAGTGCTTGCATCAGCGAATAATGGAACGGTTGCGCATGCAGATGGGTACAACGGGAAGTGGTTCTGATATATCATGTCTCTGCGATTGAGCGAGCATTTCGGCCGGCGTTCGGGGCATCTTGTGGGCTTCTACCTCGACAATGGCGAGGTGAGGGGATGGTGTGGGCAAACAAGAGACGAGGGAATGTCTTGTATGTACGTTGTTTCCGTGCATTAGAATGAACGTTCCTTCCAATGTAGACAATCAGACCCAACATCAGTGTATCGATGCCGCTCATTATGAATGGATCAATAGATATGCAAGGTTTGGTAAACCTGCATCTCGGACTCATAATTACAGTGGTATGCCTACGCCTTTGTATCATCTCTTTCTATTCGTAGCTGTCCATTTGGATCTGCCTTTGGCGACCCGCGCTACCTGAACGCTACCTCTTTGGGTAGTCGGAAGCTGGCGCAGAACATCCTCTTCTGCGGTGCCACGTCTCTAACATCCCATATTGTCACCTCAGGATCACCAGGCTTCACTTCGTGCTTCAGCTGCTCCGATATCTCCATGCAAATCTTGATCCCTTCAGCCTTGTTGTCGTCACTCTTCGTACTGAAGCAATAGACATGAATCATTGGAAGCTTAGCGGTCGCATATGGAGCGAAAAGTGGCTCCTGTCCGCGGTACAAACCAATGAAGTTTGGCAGAAAAGTCGGAGCAGACGCAGGTAGATTCATGATATAGTGGTTGAAGGTCGTGGGTTGCGTCAGGACGGTCGCAGTTCCTAGTAGAGGAGGTGGTCCTGTGCGCGAGGTCTTTGCAGGAATGCTCACTTTGTGGTGGGTCTTGAACAGCCTTTCTGCGGAGTTTCGAATGAATGAATGGCCGTCTTCCTGGAAGGTCTGAACAAATTGCGATACCTATGTCTGCTTTAGCGAAAATCGGTCAACGACCGTAAATTGGAAATCGAACTTTATTTCTCTTGACTGCGTCAGCCAGACTAGCATGGCTGTTCGGATTCAAGTCATTGGCCCAGACGAAAACTCTCTTCTTACCAGCCGGTATGGCGAATGGGCCCACACCGGCCATAACGTCGCAAACTGCTTCTCCGGGCTGGAATAAATCGACCACGCGCCTATGCTCCGTATTGAGCCGGCTGTTCCAGTACACCTTAGAGTAGTCGAAGCGGAAAACACAGCCTTCCTCCCACATCTCAACGTTCATGTTGTCATTGCCGGCTAGAACTTCGTACTTGAATGTACGATATTCGTTCTGTTCGCCTACTTCATCGACTTTGTTGATCACAGTACGTACGGTTGGATTCTTATCGAGGAGAACTTCTGCGATTAGATGCTTGTAAGAGAGACTTTCTTCCCGTAAGTTTAGATGAGCTTGTCTGTTATCAGCTTACGGTGCATCTGAAGAGACCTCTACCAGCCTACCCACGTGACCCACAATTGTAAAGCCTTTAGCATACTCATCTTGCTCCTCTTCAGGGATAATCGCGGTCATAACCTCGTCTGGACTAATCAGCAAGTCAATCAGCATGGACTCTCGTGGCCAACGTACATACGATAATTCCAGTGATCGTAGTCGAGTTCCAGATTGTACGCGGTGATAGCTATTCTTTTGGCCTCGACAAGTTCTTGGATCTTCGTGCTCCATGACGCAGAATCTAGCACCTTCAGTTCCAAGATCGAATGACTCGTATCACTCGGAGCAACCATACTTTCAGGTCTGATCTCAGGCTTCAACAGCAGAGTTTTCAGGTCCGTCTGCCTTGGATCTTGCTTCACGGTAGGGACCCGATCAATTTTTAGCAGTTCGTCATGTAATTCTGTCCGGTATTTCGCAATATTCTTGGAATCGAAGACCCTGGCTGCAGCCAAGGGGATCTTCTTGTAGAAATGAGAGCGATCCAGTGCTCTCATAGCACGATTGACTGGGGGCCGAAACATGGTATCATCCATAATTAAAGTCTCAGCCATCTTCAGCCACTGATATCCTCGTCAATATGGGACACATTATCTCTCCTCCGCCGCCTCGGGATCCTCATTCATAATATTTTACGGCAGGATGGCGAAAGGAATTTCAGAAGCCACCGCTTTACAGCCATTTTATAGTAGCGGGTTAGCTCAGGGTTAGTTTATCTATGTGTTTGATGGCTTGGCCCCTGAGTGTGAATCGACCTGAAGGATTTGTGATTATCGAAAAGGGGGGTGAATATTACCAAAAAAAGGGGGTGTGTAGACTGGTTTTCTTGACCAAAGCTCTTGGGACCTTCCTATAAAGAAATCACAGCAGTCTACCCGGATTTTAGCATATAGGAACAGCTCAAAGTTTACCATAAGTTAATATTTGTTTCTCTCGGTTAAAACAATGATGTCGGCTTTAAAAAAAAAATTTACAAGCCTTGTGGAATTTGGCCTTTGACGTACGTACTTGTGGTGACTTTCTCCTCGGGTGCTTTTTAAAGACTGATGCGGTGCTACTGTGAGCCACATAGTGGGGATTTACACGTAAGACTAATCCCGACTGATGTCGGACAGAAGGCATACGGTATTTCCACGCATATACGTATTGCAATAAAGAATGTGCTAGCTCTGCCGCACTGCTGCCAACGGTTCCAGAGCATAATGATCTCGCGAGAATATCGAAGCAAACTCATTCACAGAGAAATTCCAATCAGAGAAAAAGTTGCGCCGTATACGATAAGATGGTTGGAGACATTGCAAGGCATACCAAGCATCTGCAAAATTCTATTTGAAAAAGTCAGCAAGCGCAGCGTTATTCGATGTAGTAAAGCTACCCCTATCTCTATCACCCACCGTACATAAACGAACGTCGACAGTCAAGTCTCCTATTTCCTCATCGCTCATGATAGGTAGCTCTGTAATTATTGCAACGATGAATCCATCATTCACAAAATCTTGTGTAAATTAAGTGACGCCGAATAAGGAACATTCACGAAGTACCTCGAGATATCTTCCTACTCAGGCGAAAGTCTGTGATGAAGACCGATATCGCTGCCGGAGACTGAAGACGCTGACGGTAAGAGTTGCAATAAGGCCAGGTGGAGCGAGGTCGCATTGGGTGGACAGCTTGAAATCTTTTGGGCAAATGATGCTCCGTGCATCAAGCTTGTTGACATGACGCATGTGATGTCTGGATATTGCATGTCATGGGTGGGAAGCGTGCTATGTAGATTTACTCCAGGAGGTGTAATATCGCTCTATGCAATGTCTGCGAGATTAGGACAAGCCTTGCTTTCTAAGGTCCAGACTGCTTCGCATGAACATTGGTATACCAATTGCTTTCGGCTCAAAGAATAATAGTAACTGCGACCGAAAAACCGACCGAAAAACAGCGAGGAAGGGAGGTATTCAGATATTCCATAATTATGTCGTGGATAGCTGAAGGCTAGCAACAAGAAAACAAAAGAGCATAAAGGACATGGACAGATCAAAAAAAGGGGAAACGAGAGAATTACCGAAGGTGATACGAAAGAACCCCTACTACACCCATATCAAGCAGGCAGGAGATTAGCGTCTTTCAGCATCGCAATGTTCCCGGACGGTCATCCAGGATTATAAGGCCATGTAGATGGCAAGCTTCTACAAAGCAATCCCTTTACTCTTGCGATTCGAGGAGTCGTGATGTGCAGTAACTCCTTGCGTGCTCGGCCGCATGTGGCAGAGTAATGATGTAGCCCTAAATGCTCGCGTGGACAACAATCAATGGATATAACGCAAACAGGGTTGCCCCTGACGGGGTTCGAACCATGCCCCTTTTCGTATCCCAGGTTTTTTCTCGACCACTCTTACATCCAGAGATAAAACAGCAAAAGGAGAGAAGAAACCCTCGGACGTCCCCGCGGCTTCATACTCTCCCGTAAGGATTTCCAACCTTTCCTCCAGGTCCTCTGCACGTATCCCAGGGTTTCCCTGCAGATTTTGACTTATGGCTACGTGGGGTGGATCATTCCGTCCTAGGTTGATCAAGACCTCGGGAATCCAAAATTAGCCCAGGCACTTTATCATCCCTTCACCATGGGAACCTGTGATATGCTAAAATAAAGTTAGCACTAGGGCCGTTTCAAATCCCTTTTTTCGAGCCATGATCAAGGCATGACCTACCAAATAATGCCTCTTGTTCTGTATGTGCATCCTCGCAGCGAGAAACAAGCGGAAGAGCCTTGCAGGGCTTGCAGAGGCTCAACTAGTGCAACAATATCAACACTTCTAGTCATTATGCGTCACCATGTCACTTAGAAAACTTAGCAACAATTCCGACACCGTGTTTAGTTAACAAGCATGTAAGACACCTGGATCCAGTAGTATTCGCGTGTGAGTCCATAACAAGGGCAATATACGAACATGAAGCCCGATCGACGGCACCGGCCTTCAAGACAACCAGCCAACAGCTACCTCACTGCGCCTTATCCTCCTCATTGACGTATTTCGAGTTGTCTTTCTGCACTGAGTCGCTCGCAACTTCTTTATCGGCTAGATCCCAATCGTTCATGTAGCCCACTCCCGCCTGTTGCTACCGTCAGTATAAGTGTCTCATGGGACTACCACTGTTTCGAACTCACACTCAAATATGTAGCAAAGCTCAACCACCCAAGATACGGCGCAAGACTCCATGCGGCAACGATGTCGACCTGTGACCAAACGTAGGCGAGATAGCCCGTGAGGCCGGTAAGAGCTACAATGTCGACAGTAGCCTCGATTGGGCGCTTCAATCTGAAGAACAGCGGCATCCAAATCAGGTTGAGGCCCAGCTGGATCGTGTAAAGTGTTGCGCCTTGCTGAGGACGACTTAGTCAACTAACAGCCTCCTATTCGAGGAGCCAGAAAGCCAGGCAAGTCGTACCTTGGTCAGACTAATAGTCCTTGGGTCCAACGTAGACATTCCAGTGCTCCAAGCTCTATATGCAGCGTATCCCATTAAGCCGTAAAGGGCTGTCCACACCGGTCCGAAAACTTGTGGAGGAGGCCGGTAAGGAGGCTGCTTCAGGGCGAGGTATGTCTTTTGAGTCTTCTTTGCTATATAGAGCACAGGGGTGAGTCGAGGGTTTGCTTGTGGATTGAGCTACACACGGCTAACGCTGAAGCCTACAGCTGTCCCCAAGAGAACGGGCAGCATGATCGAAGCTGCAGGCTGAGCGAAGATTTGCCCTGGAAGGGTCAATGAAGGGATGTATGTAGTCATCGTATGAGAAAGGAGTCTGGTGTTGCTGTGAGCAATTAGCCTACTGACTTGATTTGGCGCATGGATTGGAGGGCTGTTTCCAGTATGGAGAGGACTCAATACCTGATGTTGGGATCACTACCAGTAGCTAAACTGGAAGCACCAAAGTAGTTGGTACCTGCTCATGAAATACGGACCCACAATGCAAATATGCTTTCGATGATGACCAGCTTCAACTGTAATGTTCCAGGAAGTGCTGCACAGAGCAGACAGGAGAGACGTAGAGTTGAAGATTGACGCTTAGATAACCGGCTATCGCGGCTGTTCGAATTGGCGCTAACTCTAGGGTCTCCGCTTTTCTACTCTTCAGCTGGCGAGCTCTCCTTCTTCCTCCGACCAACCCACCCGCAGATCATCATGGCATGACAACAGGGGACACAAAACGTGAGTTTCCTGTCACGGCCTTTCTCTATCATACAGATGCCCTTGCTTCTCCCTTTTATCAAGCACCAGCAACCATCTGCTGCTCAATTGCTACCCGCCCGTGGTCACTCACAGCCTTCTGCTGCTTCCGAGCCCCGCCCTGCCCAGCACCAGGTCTATCTGGCAAGCTGAGGCCTTTGTTATTGCTCAACCACCTACAACACTTTCTTGCCTCTGTCATACTCATTCTTCACCTTTCGTTCCCATCCATACAATTACTAGCTCGATTGAACCTGCTCTAACACAAGACCATGAAGACAAACAGCAATCCCCGTTTCCTTCCCCATCACTATTCACCGGCAATCACATAACCTTCCCTGTCGGCGCACCTGCATTCATTCTACCGAGGAATCGAGCAAACAGGCTTAGGCCACTACTTATTGCCTCTCCGCATCACGTTACCGACCTCCTCCCTAGACCAATCTACATTAGCCTACATACATCATGGATACCATGGAAGCATATCGCTCGCCGCCTATCAAGCCAGAACCGAGGTGGGGTGGGAGGGAAGATATGATGGATCGACCTCCGCCCATTGATGCTTATCGTCGTCGATCTCCTGGTAAGATCATTTGCGATGATGCTAGTAGCGCTATCACACACCCTTTGCTTTGCATCATTCCTGCTTTTTCTCCATCTCAGAGCTTAATACTACTATGAGGAACAGCCAAGTACAAGATCAGTCGCATTCATTGTGCGATTCACGGCCTGCATTCACAAGCTCGTTTCTCTCCGATCTCAGTAGTCATCTTAAGTATGCTTACTTATACTTCTCTGTTGACAGGTGTCCAAGATCGGCGAGGAGGCTTCCGTGGCTCCCGCGCTCGCTCACGCTCCCCTGTCATGATTGACCGCTACCAGCCCGGCGCACGCCGTGACGATTACTATGGTCAATCTCGTGATCACGCATCTCGAGACCGCGAAGACCGTCGCCGAGCTCCATCACCTCCTGGAATTGATCGTTATGTACCCGGGGAGAACAATGCGAAGCCTATCATCCGCACTAACCCTTTGCCTAACCCGCTCGGTCTTGAGTTTCAAGTAGGATTTAACTGGTTTGCTGAATGGTGGCGCGCAGAGCAAGCCATCAAAGAAGACAAAGAGCGCCTGAAGGATGGTGGACGTCGACCATCAGAACGACCTATCAAAGGCGAACGTGAAGTGAAGGAGGACCGTGAGAGGGAGCGAGCGCAGATCCAGGCAGCCTATGATTCTTACAAGGAAGAGCTACAAGCCAAGATGGCTCGGACCTTTGTTCAGCAGCACAAGGGTGAAGAGTGGTTCAAGGAGCGCTATTTGCCACAGATTCGGGATGCTTTCCGCCAACGTCTCATGGAGTTCCGGCGCGGCGCCTTGGGCCAATGGGACAGCGACATCGACAGCGGAATCTTTGACGAATTCACCCTTGAAGGCATCTACAAAGCTGAGAGCAATGGAGCTGGTGGTGTGGTCGAGCGAGAAGAGGGAGAAACTGTCGCAGCGGCCGAGGTTCTGGGTGTTGGCGACCTCGTACCCAGCCGTGGTGGAGATATTCGCGATGAATCCGCCTTGCAGCCAGCGCTTCTCATTAAGACCCTTGCGCCCATGGTAAGCCGCGAAAAGATTGAGAGCTTCTGCAAGGAGCATCTTGGCGAACAGGCTGGTGGCTTCAAATGGCTGAGCTTGAGTGATCCAAATCCAGCAAAGAAGTGCCATCGTATCGGATGGATAATGCTGCACCCAGGTACTGAGAATGAAGATATTCCTATGGAGCGTGGTGATGGTAGAGACGAGGAAGACGAAGATGGTGAAAAAGCCGAAGAAGCTGAGCCAAAACCCTCACTCAGCACCGCCGAAAAAGCCCTTGAAGACATTAATGGGAAGACTATCTATGACGAAGCTCGTGGAGACTTCACCTGCCACGTCGGTGTCCATGTTCCTCCTCGAGAACCAAGGAAGAAGGCGTTGTGGGATCTATTCTCTGCACCTGAGCGCATTAATCGGGATCTCGAGCTGGCAAAGCGTTTAGTCAACAAATTCGACCACGACTTCGGTTCAGACGTGGACGGCGTAGCAAAGGTTGAGCAGCGGGTGGAGGCGCTTCGTCACAGTGGCATGTTGCAGTCTCAATCCAACGGAAACGCCAAGACCGAGAAGGAAGAGGATGGCGACGATGATATGGAAGATGGCGAAGAAGGTGAAGCAGGGGAGCTCTCTGACGAGGAGGTGGACAACGAGGACCTCTTGGTTCAGAAGAAGACTCTCGACTTCCTCGTGGAATACCTTCGACGGGTCTACAATTTCTGCTTCTTCTGTGTTTTCGAGGCCGACTCAGTTCACGAGCTTATTAGAAAGTGTCCCGGAGGCCATCTCCGCCGTCCGAGAGCCAGCCTCGGTACCTCCGCTAAAGCTGCTGCCAAAGCCAGTGCACTTGGGGAACCTTTCCCTCTCAAGCGCAAGGAGTCAACAAATGACGAAGAAGCAAACGGCTCACCGGTGGTTGAGAAGTTCCAACGTAACGGCTTCAAGAACGATCAGCAGCTGCTACGCGCATTCAATTGGGTCAAGACTTTCGAAGAAAAGATCTTACAAATTCTGCAGCCAGAAAACGTTGACGTCAAGAAACTCGGTGGCAAGCCTCTTGACGAAGGCCTTGATGAAGAGCTTAAGAAATTCGTCAAGCAGGAAGACGAAGCCAAATTTAGGTGTAAGGTACCCGAGTGCACTAAGCTCTTCAAAGGCGAGCTCTTTTGGAGAAAGCACGTTGAAAAGCGTCATCCTGAATTCTTCCAAGGTATCAGCATAGATGTGAGTGTCTTGCCCCTGTATCTGACTTTAAGATGATTGCTTATCTAGCTGACAGCTCACCCTCGTCAATACATACGTCCTCGACCCAGCACATATCGCTCCCTCGCGATCTGATGCCAACAGCAACGGCCACTTTCCCACGAACAATCACAACTCCACGACTGGGACGCCGCGGGGTTTTAACCTCTCCAACATGCCAATGATGCCTCACTTCCCAGGCTTTCCAACCTCGAATGGCTTCCCGCCCTTCCCCAACTTCGGCAATCATACCGTCCAAGCCCCGAGTGGATGGGCTGGCGGTAACCCGATGGCCACCAACGGCGGTGAAGACGGCACACATCACGTCGGTCCCGTTCGTCGTGGTGGCGGCCGGTTCATTAACCAGCGCTCCGGACCGTACGATCGCCGACAACAAAACCCACGCTACGGCGGCAACGGTAGGCTGACACCACCAAGAAACGGCATGCCTCCCCGTATAGGTGGCGGAGCTGGCAAATGGGGCGACGGCGCTGGGGGCCAGCAGACCATGGGACCGCGCGAGGCCGTACAAGGGAGGAGCTTGAAGAGCTACGAAGATCTGGACGCTGTCAACGGCTCCGGCGGTGGGGAACTCAACTACTAAGGCGAGTCTCTGGCGAATGCAGGCTTTGAGGCCGCCATGATTTGCTGCTTATTTCAGCCTGCAATGGTCAAGCCTTCTTTGGTAGCTTACTGAGGAGCGATTTTGTTACTAGATGGGTGATTTGACAAAGCATGTTATCAGAAGTGGACACTCAGATTTGTGCAGTTCTGAGATCGGTTCTTGTGTGCATTGTTACTTATCTCATATTTACGCGGATAACAAAGCTTGCAAACCAATAACTTCATATGACCACTCAGCATGAGCTTTCAGTGCAGGTAGGGTTTGGATTTCTGGATGCTTATTTACGCAGATACTAAAGCTTGCAATCAAATTTAGTCCACTTGACCACTCAGCATAAGCTTTCAGTGCAGGTAGGGTTTGGCATTTAGGATGCTTATGTTTAGCTTTCATTTATTTTCCAATCCCGTCATCCCGAAGGTCTGACAATGGACGATATCGGTTAATATTGCTACACTGATGTGGAAAGAACTAGTCGTGCCTATTTGATCCTTGAAGCCATAAATGCCAAAAGTACCAAGTACAGTATGTCATGACGATCATGTTCGTATATCATTATCAGCGTTGATTAGATTGAAGAAGAATGAATGACCACACCCATTTGGAAAAGCGCTTATCTTATTGTAAATCGGTCTTTCCCCCCTCCTAGTTCCAGGATGGCGAGATGGCCCAATCGGGCTTGATATCGTAGGGGAATCACTCATCTCACTTATATGTATAGTTATGATAATGAGATAATGGTCCCTGGTGTTTTTTCCTTGCGAACCTTGGAGGGCCAATATAAGTGGTACCCTTCCACTTGAACCTTTCAACCAGACGCTCCCTATCTTGTAGTCGAGCTATATACGAGCGATTTTCTGAATTGGCGTATGGAGGAAAGGAGAAGCATATCTACATGCAGAACACGTGAAATAAGGTTTTTATATAGATAAAGATAAGGAGGCGGCCGATTCTCTCGATGCTGCACCTGGTATATTGGGCTGTCAGAGTGGTTTACTCACCAGAGCCCAGATCCGCATTCCGCCAACGATAAAATTATGTGGATGTCTCGCGGATCGATCGATTGCAATATGCAGAGTCCGAGTCGGAACAAGTAATGCCGGCCGCGGCTGATGGTACAGAAGGAGATTTCTAGGACATACACACCAAGCAAAAAGCTGTTAGGTTGCAGGCGGCATCGAGATGAGCAGCCAGAGTATCCAGCGTGGCGTGAAACATCTTTTCTGAATTCTGTGCAAATAGGACCAACCGCACAACATTGTCAGCTGCATATTTGTGGACATAGACTGGGTTATTCTGATCTCTGTGAGATATATCATTAGGTCTTACAGCTGCTTTGAGATCGTACCCTGAGGAGAGAGAGGATAAGAAATCTTGAAGTTTTTAGGCATGTGGTGCAAGTACCGCTGTTTGTTGGTATTCTCACATCTCCCCTTGATGCCCCCTGTCATGTCAAGACTCCCAACAGTTTATGGAGTATATAGTATTCTCCCACGAGGTTCCTTTATAGCTGTTGTGACCGGACATTCAACAAGCTTTGACTATTCTCGTCTCTAGCAACGGTTCGCTAACGGTCAATCGGTCCACCGGCATTCCATTAAGACGTTGTTCGAGACTGCGAAGGGGTGGTTGCTCCTACGAGTGTATCCTGCCAGCGCATGGGATAAGTCAAATTCTGGCAATCGAAGTCTGCTGAGAGAACGAGAGCAAATGCTTGAGGGACCTGGAGGATTTTGCTGAACCCACAATCCATTAACGTGGAACGGTGATTATGTCAGATGGCAGCGCGATAGGACAGCCTCCAGTCCAGATGTGTAAACCTCTCAAGATACTTATGCCTACCCTCAGGATACGACTAATGCTGGGATCCTCAGAGCTTGATATCGACCTGATCTTGATGTCGTTTGGAGTGTCTGCCAGTGTAAGTGAGACTCCAGTCCATTCTCCAGAACACCGAGCACATTCCTCTCCCGATGGATGACTCTTAGTAGCCTCAGACCAATCTTCTGGAGGGCCAGAAATGGTCTGGACAAAACGTTGATATGTTGGTGACTTCGTGGCCAAGACAACTAGAGCCAAGTTTTTGTATGTACAACTGTTCGTCGCAGACTGAAGATCACGCTTATCAGTGGTTGGTGTCATTGGATAAAAGCGCTGAATAGTGAAGTCTGGCTCGCAGGGGACAGAATAATCCGGACACTAACAGTCTTACTATTATTACAGCTGACTACAACTCGACAACAACAACAGTGATCTCAAAAGAATTTATGACAAAATTTTAAAACGTCTTACAAATAACAGTTCGCACATACAAATATTCCTTAAATACGTCGTCGTTGAAGAGATATGTCGACCTGAAAATGTGGGGTCTTGGCAAGTGTCCAGATTATTCTGTCCCCCGCGAGTCTGGTCATCTATATTTGTCGAGATCGAGAGCACTACTTGGGTAGACCCCTTGGGTAAAACCGGCCCGAATCCTACCCGGCCCAATTTGTGAAATCGAAAATCATATCTCACCAATGTTTCTCCCCAGTAAGTCACGGATTCAGAGTATCAAAATTTGAAAATGAACAGAGTGGGATTCGAACCCACGCCACTTACGTGACCAGGAGACTATGCTAAGGTAACCTTAACCTGGCGCCATAACCTGCCGAGAACTTGATCAGCAGCGATCAGGGAAGAGAGTGGGATCAGACATACCAACTCGGCCATCTGTCCTTAGGGGTTACATCGGATCTCGCTATTACAAATTCTCAAGCTGTTCTCTGGAGGTGACAAAAGCCAAGCCTGATCTACCGGCTGCATCGAAGGATTAACCTGAGATACGAGGCCAACCTACGACGCATGAACACCCCACTCACCACTCGAGTGTAGACTCGCCAAGCCAGACACGGGGAAGCTCGGCCATAAAGCATCGCACTAAGAAAGGCTTATGTTCCTTACGGTATCGGTCTTTGGAGGACGCCCGACACTCTGTCACGACTCTCCGACTTGACGTGTTAGGCATGCTCTCGGATACTCACAGAGGCGTCTTTTTTATGCACAAAAAGGTTCACAAGCCCTATTCGTCTTTGCGGAGTAGTAAAATTCCATCTCTAATCAATAGCGGTTCAAGCTCACGGTAATTGACTACTTCAGAGCTCATGGCCTCGAAAGGAGCCTTAGTGACTACACAAGGCTCAGACATACGACCTTCAGCCTGCAAAAATAGCTTATGAAGTTTCCAAAGCCGGTGTCATCAGCAACACAACTCGGCACGATGCAGTGGCAACAGATTTACAAGTATCGGCATCTCATTGATTCTCATGGCTCTTGTTAACCCGTCTTTGATCAATTTCAAGCTGTCTGCTACTCTACCTGCCGAGCCTATTCCAAGCGATGGCAAGCAATGGTGCCCTATACCTTGGTACGGTGCACTCCTCAGGTGTTCCTCATATCCTATATGAGTTCAGGACCTTCTCGGAGCCCTACTCCTAAGTTTCTTGAGTGAGTGAGAGGAATGCTTTAACGGTTTGCCTTTCTAGCTATCGGTCTTTTGTTGGTGATTCAGTCTATCTACAGTCTGTCTTTGCGATCCTTACGGCTCTTCTCCACCCGTCTCTTACCAATATCAAGCAATATTGTCTTTTCAGCGACTCTGCCTGCCGAGCCTATCCCAAGCGATGGCAAGCCGTGGTGCACTATACCTTGGCACATTGTATCCCATGTGCCGGCACGGTGCACTTCTCAGGTGTTCCTCGTCTCACATATGTTCATGACCTTCTCAGAGTCCTGCTCGTAAGTATTGTGATTGAGTGAGAGGAATGCTTGAACGGTTTACCTCTTTAGTCATTGGCCTTTCGTTGGTGATTCAGTCCAGCAGTTTTTCTGTCTTTGCGTTCTTTCGTTAATGCTAAGGATTAAGGGTACCCCTTCGTGCTAGCTTCTGGCATGAAAATGCTCAAACGAGATTGCGATAGATTTGTCTACCAGTGATGCCCCACAGCTAAAATGGCATAGCGTTAGAGCACTTCGCTTCCTGGAATGTTAGGCTTATAGGGTGCGAACAAAGTACCATTTGTTTAGCCTTACTGAGTGAGAAGAAACGACGTACCAAATGGTTAGCTTTACTGGCTGTAAGTACACCCGTGGTAGTCTCACTCTCTCATCATAGTAAATCTACCATTTCATCCAACCACGATCTCACTGCCTGGCACTTCACTTGCTGCTCCTTTCCCTCCTTGCATCTATTACCCCCTCCAACATTCCCTCGGAACTTGTAGATGTCAAACCGACACGGATCCTTGCCCAAACTCCTACCCAAGAAGAACACAATCCTGTTGCCTTCAACACCGAGATCGTAAGCTGGCTCTCGGTCTCTTTATATCGCTGGCACCTTCCCGTCTCCTCTACCAACTTTTTCGATTTGTTGTCCGGTCATTGCGCATGAGGCGTAGGTGCTAATGCCGCAAAATCTGCAAAAATTTCCTTCACTAACATTTCTTTCAAATCTTTCTCTGGGCACTCTCGCTAGGCATCCCCCTGTACTCGTACTTGCACTAAATTGCTCACGCTCTTGTGCTTGTTCTACTTCATTAGCTAATATATGATCGCGAACACTGGTTCACACACAAGCATTCCGCGAGCACGGTCTATGATGCGCCTTAGAGGACTTGTGTCAGTACTGCAGAGCAGCTGTCTTGCTCGTTCAGGACATCCAACAGGACGGTCCAAGGAAGGCTCGGGGTATCATAAAGCTCGAGGAACTTTGGAGGAGTGCACCACGCCACCGGATTGGATATTTTTGCCACTTTTGGTGGCTGCATCGTATTCCTTGTTGTATTTGGCTCTTATGGCGGTACGACTAGCATTCGCCCAAGAGCGTGAAATCAAGGTTTGTGATTTGTAAATGTTGAAAGTGACTCGAGCGTTCTCGAAAGAATCGAGTGTCTAGCATTGACCATTGCGATTCTAGCCACTGTATGCTAAGAATCCCGAACGGGCTTTTTACGAACGATCTCCATTATTGACCTCTAGCAATCTGTAATGTCAGCGTCGAACTCATGTTTTCCTAGGATCCGTCATATTTAGATGGCGCTGATGGTGCGCTTTCAAGATCTTCTGCGTCCACTTTAGTGTGCCATGGGTGAACGATCTTTGTGTACATGCTTTTGCCTTTGAAGATATCAAGCCAAGGCGCGAAAACCGCGGTAGTTGATTTAAGCGTTGCACAAGTAGCGAGAGCCCTCGGTGCATCTGGATTAGAGGATGCGTCTTATGTTTGTTTCTTAGAGCCTCCACGTTGAGATGAGTCGGAGAGTGGTTTGCAAGTGGGATAGCCTTGTCCAGAATGGTATCGGCTGCTCAAGAATCACAGCATCAATGATGACAAGTTCCTGAGGGGAGAATAATCGGTGTGCTCTTGACATCCGACGCCAAGAAGCCGAACAACCCCTGATCCGCACTTGACGTCAATGCCCCACTATCTTGAGATGAACAATTCTTTCTCCTTTCCTTGGCAAGGCGATCATTTGTCTCACCAGTTATGTTACATACCCTGAAAGGTCCATGTTATCGTAATTCTCCAAGCGTCTTCGATTCTTTTCTTATCACTCACACTCTGGTCCTATCTTGCGTGCAAAATCCTCTTAAACCTCGAATTACCATCAAAACAGCCTAGCAGTCGAGAGCACTCCGGATTCGTAGTATATCGGAAGTTGAGCGATCGGCGGGGAGATGGATGCCTCAGCACCGTCCCAGCCGCCGCTTAACACAGCATACGAGAACCCTTCGAATCCCACATCCCAGGATCCGGTCGAAAAGTCTTCTTCACAATCCACCTCCGCGTCCCAGAGTCGCAGCGATGCCGCGACGGAGCATCGCGCACCAAATGACGTCCCCCAGGAAGAAGCAACGCCCAGCGCGCTTGGCGCAGGAGGCCGGGGAGAGAAGGATACTCCTGATGTATGCCATTTCCTGATTCCCTTGCTTCAACTCAGACCTCAAATTTTTCCGTTTGATAGCAAACGCTGACCCCTGAGTTGAGTTCTTGTAGAAGGGCGACCCTGTCTCAAGTCTTGAAGGCGAACAAATGGCAATGTCAGGCGAAGGCGAAGTGAAGAGCGCTGTGGAGAACAAGCACGGATTTGGCGAACAGGCTAGTTTGACCTCCGACATGGACCGCAAGCGTGCGGAGCAGAACGAGATAAAAGAGGATCGGCGGGAGAGCGGCAATTCTGGTGGACGGCAGGGCGGCCAGACCGGTGGGCATCCTGGTGAGGGTCTGAGGGAGGAGAACAGGGGAGTAGATGTCAAGAGCGCGCTCGGTGGAGGGTCGAACGTGGTTGGAGCTGGATTCGGTAGTGGTGGAAAAGGCGTCGCTTGAAACCGCGCGACAGCAATCAAGGAGCTAGGCTCGATGACTGTTTGTGGGGCGACTGATGCACGAGATCTGGGGTTTGCTGGTTACTTTCACGCAGAAGACTTGGGGACCTCGTCTCGATGTCTGCATCCTCTGGCCGAACATGCCGTCCGCCCAGCCAAACCTGTCTATCACATTATTCGCTCCCTCTGAGCTCTCGAGGTTGGCCAGTATGTGATACTATGCATCCCGCCGCTAACAACAAACACGTTCTCCTCCTCTGTAACTCCGATTTCGATCCATTGACATAATCAAAACCCGTCCACAGGATCGCGGTGTCCAAGGTCTCAGGGTACGCATACTCGATCAAGCGGAACGAATCCAAATCCGAAACCCGGTCCCTGTCTCGCATCTGCAAGGTCGTATTCTCCACCTCCGCAGAACAACAACATCGACATCTCATGTCGGGTCTTCAGTATGGTAAACTGATGGATACCGATTGACTGATTGCCCAAAAGACGCTATTTTCAGCGGTGTCCGTATGGAAGATGTACCGGTGGCGCTAGAGGGATGGCTGAACAGGAAATCAGATCCAGAGTGGTTGAAAAAGGTCCTCAGAGGACGATAGATTAAGGTATATGGAGATGTGCGTACGCGCACGGACCAGTTCTTCACAATCCGGGGTAGATCTTACTTTATCGGATAATTCGAATTCAATTGGACCCAGAAGAGCACAATTACTGGTACATTTACGAGATATTTCGGAACACGAAGCACTGCGATGGTCACTGAATGCTACGGAAAACTCGTGGCACCGTAATAGTCAACCAAAGACGCTACAAATCTCTGTTATCCGAATCCAATAAATTTTATGCCCACAGCTTGATATCAGACACAGATACTGATATCAAGCGTGTAGGACAGTAAGTCTCCATGTAGCTCAAGATGAAAACTCTCGACCGTCGAAATACGAGATACCAGTAGGCCGAGCGTGGCTCGCAAAATTCAGTCGACCGCGTTCGCCGCTCGTCATTTTAAAGATGATAGCCGCCAACGCCATGCAATTCGTTATCGGACATAGTCGTTCGAGCAATATGGCCGAGCTGTGATCTCGCCAAATATACACAAGCAAGTAGCTGTAGATAAGATTTCGGGCCTTCCCCTTCTGGTCAAATGGTGAGCTAGGTGTGGTATTAGTGAAATGGCTCTCGAGCCTCTTTCGAGACCCTTCAATGGATCATCTTCGCCATCCAACATTCCAGATTACGTGTGCAATATCCTTTGCTGTATTCACGGTGTCGACAACCTTTCCAAAAAGGCCAGCGGCAACGATGTCGTCCTCGTCTTCTTCATAAGGCATGAACATTCCAGAAGGTGTTCGCCGCAAACCGCGTCTTTCCTCCTCGGCGGACTCGTATGTAGAAGACTGTGCGTCCAAGTGTAAAGGGTATATACTCGCTCTTCTGCCAGCGGAAGGCTGCCAGTTTGTGTCCAGTTCATCATCCTCGTCGTCAAGGAGGAAGTTAGATGACGGACTCGAAGGTTTGATAGTTTCTTGAGATGGGGAAGGTTTCATCCTCGATGGCGAACTCCAGAAACTACCATTCTGCTTTGCTTGCTGCTCCGCCGGTTCGGGGGTGTCTCCTCGATAGTTCAGAGTTGTGGAAGGAAGCATGGCGATGGTCTTGTTCTCACTGCTGAAACTATTTCGAGGTGTACTCGGATTGCTGAGGTTGGTTTTAGGATGATCGACAGGCTTCATGGTTAGCATTTCGTCATCCGAGGACGATTCGTCCTGAACAGCGCAGTAGTAATCTCCTGGATCATCGCGACCTTTATTAATAGCAATGCATTGCTCAACTTTGTTATTGAAGTGGATGTGCTTCTTTGTGCATGGAGTTTGCCGCCCGGAAGTGGCGGCAGACTCACCGCCCATCGTGGCAGAATCAGAGGATGCGGTGAAGTACGATGCCGCTCGATCATGAAGAACGGGTCGCTCGTGCAACCGCTTTCCAGGTTGCTGAGCACGGAGAGCATCCGTGGCTTGTTTCATAAGAGTTGATGAGGAGAGTGAGTCTTGTAACATCAACTCCGATAAGCTGCGTTTCTTGAGTATAGGTTTCTTGGAGCCAAAAGAGTTGCTTCTAGAAATCTCGCCCGTGGGTGGAGTGGATCGTGGATCGAGAGGTCGCGGATTCCCTGTCTGCAATGGGCCGTACAGCCACGTCACATCATGATCTTTCATCCTGTTCCCAAGTTAGTGAAAATTGGCCAATGGGCTACGCAAGGAGCTTGTTACCAATTGAGCTTCTCCGGCGAGACGGTCTTTAGTCTCAACATGGACTTGCTCCAGGTCCTCCAAGACGCATTTTCCAGCCTTTGACTATTGCTGTACACCTTCCTTCTCGACACGACGTGCTTCCAGGACGACCATATATCCTCCTCCTTCCAATTGTGCGAGAGATAGTCGACGTGCCTCGTAGGTTCTATTGATACTGCTGTATCATCGCCAGCCGTCAAGATGTCCCGCAGATTAAGGTGTGGTGGCTCCTTTGACGAAGAATTAATCGCTGGCGTGTTGACGGGTGTTTCTGGAATAGCGGGTTCAGAGGGGCTGGGGGGTGACTCCGTGTGCTCCGCTCTAATCAGGATACGGCCACGAGCATTGTTGCTATCGTGGTCTTCATCGCCGTAGGAGGGGAAAGAGATGTCGTCATCCTCAGAGGCACACTGGTCGTCGAGTGAAAGGCTACTGGAAGGTGTTGATAAGTAGGATGGTTGGTTCGAGAAATCCGGCTGAGGCAGACGAGGAGACGACGGGGCAGATGAAGGGAGGGAAGAGGAATGTCGAATCTCGTACTCGACATGAGTGTATTTGGATTTGAGATCTGGTGACGGCCCAGAGGAAGAGGGTGTGCTCTGAAGGAGGATATTGGCGTGGGAGGAGGACCGGCGGAATGACGCTCCAAAGTGAGATCTACTGTCTGGTTGTTGTGGCAATGGCAGAACCTCTGCCATGCTGCGAAGATGTCCAAGGCAAGAGGATTGTCCTCGAGTCTCTGGAGGTTTCAATGCCTCGGGCTTCAAAGGTCCTCAACAGTGACGCGTCGGCGGCGGAATAAGATTCGTGGAACAGATCATTGATGGTCCGGAGCGAGACGCATGGTAATATCGGAACACTGGTATCTGTGCGGACAATGAGTGCTGTGGCCCCAGATTGTGAAGTGTGGGAGTTACCAATGGGGGTTTTCACCATTGGGGTAGCGGCGGAAGGATTTGCGGTCCTCCAGTGTGATGGACTCGTCAAGACAAAGCAATCATGGAGAAGACGGAGACGAAGGTTACCGATTGCAAACGGTATTGGTTTGCAAGTTGTTCAGCAGCGGTCAGGAGAGGAAGGGAGTGAAATCTCTGGCGGTGGGCATTCGTTTGGCAGGGTCTCTTACTTTACTTGATGATATCGATCGAGGATCAGGCTTCTGGAGACGGAACTGTGGGGAAGGGAGCCTTGGCGCAACAACCTTAATTAAAGTACTGGACAAGCTCTGAGGCCCGGTAGGTAGAGGCACTTTACCACTCAACATACACTATACTCGCATTTGCGAACACGCCTTGACAACAGTCACGAGTGGGAAGATGCCTCTGAAAGCAAGAGATCGCCAAATCATATCGCGAGTAAGTACAACAATTCGACCCCTATCGCCAGAAGGTTCCTCCTTCGCAACATATGTCGACCGACACCACTACTGCCGGCCAAAGTGTAGCATCCGTGCGAGCTGTTCGTCTTCTGCAGCCAATGGAGATCACTTATGCAGCCTCTTGCAAGGAGCCGGTAACTTTCCTTGACTTAAAAGTCAAGCGTCATGCGCCATACCGGGATCCTCGGCGTAGGAGAATTAATCTTACAGCTGATAGTGGATTAGGTGGACTCGGCGGGGTGGGCCGAGGGGCTCCAAAGGAAACCTAGGAACACTTACCCAAGGACTACCTTAGTAACTACGACGATGTTTCGGGCTCTCATCAGCCTTCCCAACATATCTGCCTACCCTGATCCTACCTCATTTTCCTTCCCTCTCCGCAGAGAAATGATCCTTAAAGTTGGGGAATGCCGCGCCAAATGCTAGACGTTTAACATCATTGCAGACTCGGACATTCAGAGACTTCTTCACAGTACACTAGACTTACATTGGTACGTGCCTTACAACTGCTTTCTCGGCCTAACAGGCCCCTCTGTGCAGATCCCAAGAATTCGAACTACGGCCAGGAATGTTCAGCGGATGAGACAGCCGTTGCGACACACGTTCTATCCTAGCTTCTGCGCTGCGATCGAGATACGTAGTAAGGCTACATCTGCGTGCTTGCGGTAAAGTAATCACCCAACCAATGTTATGAGTATTGCGACGTTCGCTACGTCTATAACCCCTCGTCCTGCAACCTATGAGCGCTCACCGTGCATATGTACCAGCACGCCATTGGCGACTGCGACGTCTTTATAGATGACCCGATGTTCTGCAGCATCAGTAGTTGGATTCTTCTACCCATGATCCTACAGATTTCCCCCAGTCAGCGCAACGGATTTCGCGCATAGACCGTGTGACTTCTGCTGGTCTTTGCCTGTGTCTCCAGTCGCTTTCATGTTCCATCTGAACTTGCCTTATCACTCGTATGCAGTTCGGCACTTTTCTGCATGGATCTTCTGCAGCGCCGTTGAAATTGCACGATAGCTTATCGCTTCCTAGAATCGTTATCTGTCTAGCAGTGATGCTGGATAATTCCTCTTTTTCACTCTTTGCTATGCTTCGGCATTACGTGGAAGACTTCTAGAATATAATGGAGCACGGTGCGCCGGCTGTTAGATATGGTATGCCTCTGCCACCTGCATATGTGCAGTAGCAGACCTCTTCAGACGTTCTTGACAAGTAGGCCCCACTATTCGGAGCATGCGTGTCACAAGTACGAACACCGGTCTAATCACCTTTGTGGGTCATTCAGCTCAATGAGGCTCAGCAACTCCGTGAGCTGCACTGGATGCAACAAGCGCGTTGTATATGCAAACATCCCCACCATCAACCGTAAGTGAGTGAATCCTACCCCACGAATCGGTGATGGCCAGATGTCAAGTACCTTCTCTATCTTCGAGCGCCTTGGCATGAACCTCAGCCAAGAGCTGCAGTATTTGCTTGGTCGTCCGCTGGACGTCTTGCGTATTAAGCTTCTCATCTCTCCCGGAACCTGATATTGCTATAACGGAGTGAGTTGCTCGATTTATAGTCATCCGGTGCTCCACTGCATTTGATGTTTACTCTCAGCAACTGGAGGTTTGTGGAGACATCCCCAATGGTTCTTCCAGTCGTGGCTGATTGAGGTCACACCAAACGAGGGGTAGCGAGCTGTCAAGCGTGCAGCGCGCTGCATACCGAAACGTGGGGTCTGCGAGTCACTCGAACTTGCTTATCTTTCGGTTGCATCTTGCCGCGACTTCGCATATGTGGTTCCTGCAGGAGCGCAAAGGGAAGAGCACCCTTGGCTGGCCACGCAGGTCCGTTCGATAAATTGTACCCTTGCAATCGTACCGAAGAGATTTTCACAGGTGCTTATACATCAATCGCCGCTAGAAAGGGACATGTCATGCGAATCGTACGGGTTCGATAAGATCAAGTATTACTGGCCTAGGCGGCGCCTTTCCCAAGTGATCCGCACAGGGATACGGGATACTGCGCGATGGAACCGTGCACGTGATCGAGAGTACCCTTTGTGGACCTCGTGGTCGTGAGAAATATTCTGCTCTCGACCTTGTCCAGCAGCGCTTCGGAGGACATTAAAGAGTTCAAAACATTCTGTTAATACTTGACAAGAAGTTTTATCACATATGTGCATCCTACAATAACTCAGATCAGCAGTCCGATACTCCTTGGTCGGATGATAGCTTATGTTGCGTCGCGTCTAATGTAGGCAGACCTTCCACAGGTAACCCTCTCGGCCAGTCTTACTGTCATCTCTACACCTAGCCATCGTCAGCCTAACGTGCAATATCTTCCGTTATGGCACTTCATCGGAAACGGAGAGCAAGCGCCGAGGTGTCTTGGAGCCCCATCTCCTAAGCGAAATACGAAAGTCGTACACCTTTCATCGGAGGTTCGAATTACGATACTAGAGCGCTAAGAGAAGAATGATCTGATACAGGTTCGACTTGTTTCTCAGCAATGATCGTCGCTGGCTAGACCGCTCCCTGTTCTACAATGTTTACTTCTCCCCCCACAAAAATTGGTCTCGATATATTCAGAAATCTTACACAACATCCAGTGCTGAGCACCGTCATCAAAGAAGTCGTCTACGACGCGTCATTTTCCAGCCTGATTTGGCGCACCGCATACATTTCGGCCGATTATGCGACCATTTCTTTCAGCACTCGTGTATTGGAATAGAAGACTCGTACCTGTCCTGCGCCATCACTTGATAAACGCGCTTCGGTCGGGCCGTTTTCGTACAACTACTTTACGAACAGCACATGAAGGACTTTCAGGTTGAGGAGGGGTATCGCGAGTGGCAAAAGCACGCATTGTACGAGCAGTCGATACTGAAACATCAGATCCTGCAAGTCGCACTCTGTGAGGGAATCAAGAATACAGCGGACGTTCGCTCATTCGTACTTTTTAATGATCTTTGGGGCATTGAGTTGGGCAGAACACCGTCTCCTGATCCGGAACTTTGTGATCTGCTGCGAGGTGAAGTTGGAATGTGCTGTATGCGCGGCCTTCTGGCTTTATGAATAGCGAGCGCTCCAGAACCTATCAACACTTCGCCACCGCGATGTGTGCCCTCAGGATGGTGAATTCTATTTCGTCCTCTCCAATTTTCAACAGTCGGATCGTAAGGGATCAGGCCTAGTTCTACCTCAACACTCTCAGGGGCTGATTATCAATGCTTTGTTCGCCATACGTCAAATATCTGCCACGAACTCGAAACGTTCTCACTCACCATTAAAGCAAGGGACAACGACAATCGAACAGTATTGGAAGCGTTGAGATGCCTACCGGCAATGCTTGGTAGTATGGCGAACCTGGGGGGGGCTCAAATTACGCTTGCTCACTGGCGATGATTAGGACCATCTAATCAATCATAGATACTGATTCACACACAAAACGATATTCCCTAAAGTCGGTCCATGGCTACAACTAATCGACCTGGAGATTGGTTGTCTCGCGATCGATGATCCGGAGTTGGTTCATTCATTGTCGAAAAGCCTGCCAAATCTACAGAGACTGGGTTTGGCCTTTATCGATCTGCCGGATGGCTCGTGGGAAGGCGTTGTGGAGGGGTTGCGTCGTCACGCACGTCTCCATTACTTCAATCTGGGTAACGGCAGCTGAGATCTTATACAGCGCAACGGTGTCTCATTCCTTCGACCGAAGCCAGAAAGCGATGGTTTCTCGTTTCTTGATACGCAGCTAGAAAGCACAGCTATGAAATCAAAAAGACCTTGAGCAATACGTTGTCGAAGGCGGTGGGCACCCCTGTCTACCTTCACATCGTCTGTCCGATGATTCCATAAAACATTGGTTGGGTGTCCGTTCCCTTGTGCAGCGCAGTTGACTTGCCAGCTCTCACGCTCGCCAGATGTAATTATTTCATCACGGCGATCCCTGAAGGCTATCAACCCAAGCGTTCTCTTCCGTGCTGCATTGATGTTCTTTCTCGAAGTTCTCCGAGGCTTCTACTAGGATTTGTGCTTACAGCTGAGGTGGAAATTTCATGCGGAGTAGAGGCGAGCATATAGATGCTGGGCTGGCGTCATTCAAGTTGCAGCGGGCAAGCGCTCAAAGAGCCCTTTAATATAGACGGAAAGTCCTGTGTTATGTTCTATAGGATTTAGCACAATAGTGTGGCAGTCCATAATGTGTTATCATCAAGCTTACTCAACTACCTTATTCCGTCGGAGTGAGACATGCGCGCCACTATTGGCACTAGTTGCGAACAATCCAAGCTCAGGTCAATAGGCTGCACGACATTCCGGTATAGAAGTAGGTTCCTATTCGTAATGCAGACCTACAGCCGCCGATGCCGCCCAGATTACCGCCGGGAGCATCCCCGAGTTTGGGCCGAGACTCCTCCCTAGTGGGTACCGTAGCTCACCCATAAGTCCGATATTTCTTGCACATGATTGCTAATAAGGAAGTCTGATCGATTATCTCTAATTTTTCATCGACCGCGCAGATCGACGTCATTCCCGTGACTACCTTCCCAGCCTCTAGCAGGAGGGCAATCATGGAGAGCGTCAACATCCCAGAGCTTGTGGGACGGCTGGGCCGTGAAGAGGACGCCGTGCGAAAAATGGCCGTCTTCAAGCTGCAGACGAACATTGGTGATCCATCCTTCGCCGAGGTGTTCATTGCAGAGGGCGGTCTGACAAAGTTACGATACTTGACGCTACACGCCTCCGGAAACACGCTGGCCTACAGCCTTACATCTTTCTCACGGCTACTGGAGGTGGACAAGGGATGGGAATACATTAACCAGGATCTTGTGGAGAGGGTAGTGTATTCGTGACCTTCTCAGCAATCATCGCTAATTCTGTGATGCAGGTAGTGGAGCTGGTCGTAACCCACCCTCTTGTCAACATTCTCCGTGGCGCCATGTCCATCCTCGTAGCCGTCGTCTCTCACCCTCATAATGCCTCGAGCAACAGCTCGCAACCTGATGCGTTTGGCTTCAATGCTCTGAAGCCAGCCATAGCCATATACCCTCAATTTCTTGAGATGCTCGTCAGCCGTCTCTCCTCGGCCGACCATGCCCTTTGCGCAAACGCCCTTCAATTGATAAATTCCCTGATGCGAGAAGCTATAACCAACGACTCTGAAGCTGATTGGCCCAAATTCATAAAGCTTTTGCAGGATCTCGGTGTCATCAAAGCAGTCTATGCCTTGTTGCGCAGTTCCGCACTACAAGATCTTACCCATCCCATCCTGGAATTCCAATCACTTTCCAAGGTTCTTCTGCGAAAATGGCGCAATGTCCCGCTGGACCTTGAGAGAACCGAACACCGACGCGCCTTGAAGTGTCTTCACTTAGCCAGCAATCCTGTCTCCTCCGCCGCCCCCTCTATCACCGACGATACCGACGAACCTAAACGTCGTCATCACCCTACAAAATGGCGGCGCCTAGGATTTGAAACCGAATCTCCAGCATGGGAATTCGAAGATACCGGGTACCTGGGCATGATGGACCTCACCTACTATGTCCGCAAGCACGAAGACGCTTATCAAAAGCTTCTCCTCGAGCAAGCCACCAAAATCTGGTTAGACCGCTGCCCTGTCGCCCGCGCCTCTCTCGCCGTCACAGCCCTCCTATACGAACATTTTGAAATAGAGAAGTCCGATGTGGACGATGCGAAAAGCTACCTCGTTCTCGAATCCCGCTCTAACTACGAAAAGATCTTCAAGCCTCTCCTGCTGCAGTGGCCTACCCTCCATGTCTGCGCACTCAATGCGTTCCTCCGCCTTTGGAAAGCTACCGGCGCCAAACAGTCCGACTTCATAAAGATCGTTGAGCTGGTCCGTATCCTCCTAGAAGCCGTAGTCGGCGCCGCTCCCCGCACGAAAGACCTGAAAGACATCGAGACCGACATCGAAGAATTTGAGCTTTCGAGGCTGCGCCAGCTGCAAATGGAGCTCATTGAGCTCACATATGAAGATACATGGGGCCACCATCTTCGGCAAGTCAAGGACGAGCTCCAGCACGAAGCGCTACATTTCGTCAAGGAACAGCGAATCCGCTGCCTTCTTGCTGGCTCGTGGTTCCCTAACAATCTGCAGTATAAGTCTCCCTCGAACGGCGGGCCTGTCACGAAGGCAGACCTACAACCCAAAGTCCCAAGCAGCTACCGGTTCGTGCGTCTAAGTCACAATAGGAGATATCTTCACTACGCGGATTTCTCAGCCCAAGGAGCCTCAGAGCCAGAGATCGATGCTCTCACCGAACGCCTAGATCTTAATTCCGTCTCCTCTGTTGTCTCCAATGTCAGCACCACCTCCCCCCGCAGCTCAACCGAGACACTACAGCCCGACCGCCAGCTGTCCAGTACAAAGATCACAATCCACGGGTATTCATCTCCTACCCAACCCAAATCCACCTCCCCCTCTAGCCACAACCGCAAAGAATCCATTCTCCTGACACTCTACCCACCAAGCCACAGCCTCGCCTCAGAATGGCTGGATGGTCTACTGATGCTCCTGAACCAGCAGCCCATCACGAAGGAAACGACGAAACTAATCACCTTGGTTGCGAATTACGGACTTAAGATCAGGCTACTGAATGTGAGGTTCGAGGATGAGGCGTTCGTGGGGCAAGAGCCAGAGATGCCGTCACGGGAAGGCGTAGACGAGGAATTCTGGTATGCGGATTTCGGTGGAAGTTAAAGACGGATAGTGAACACATGTGTGGTTTCCTACTACCATCGACGCGGACGCAAGACAAAATTCCCGACTTACTCCGGTCTCGGAGTCTGGGAAAAGGGGGAGACGGCTAGCGAGTCCAGTTTTGCTTGCATGATACCCGGGTGTGTTTTGTTGATGACAATTGAGAATATTGAAACCCCTGAGCTGCAGTACTCTTTCAGAAGCGTGCATTTCAACCGAACTCAAAAAGCCGATACTCGACCTGCATCTTCATAAGAGCTGAAATGAACCTTGTCTGTTCTAATCGACGACGTTCATGACCTCTGGTATACCACGACGCCTGTCCAACTTCTCGATTTCCTCTTACTGGGCCACTCTTCAAGATTTCTCCAGAACAACTTCTGAACTACAACTTCGTTCGTGAACCTAGCCTCATCCCGTAAACGTGCTGCAGCAGGACGACCTTTTACTCTGCATCGAGGGCGTAGAGCAGCAGTCCGATAAATCACCACTTGACCGCGTCTCCTTACACCCAATCACGACTGACTCTGCAACGAGCACAGCCTGCCCATCGAAAGCTCTGATCGTGCTATCGCTCTCATTTCCCACCACGCATGCTACATACAGCCTCTATTTGGACTCTTTGAGGCTTTGCAGAATACTCGTCTAGACCTTTCAATCACGCCTAGATGTCGCAATCTCGTATAGTCAAGCAAGCAACGCTGCTTAAGCTCGCCTACTCCGAGATATTATAGATACTGACAAAAGTCCATGCGTGACCTTCTCTCGACATCTCCTTCCAATTGTCCTATTCGCTCTCGACCACCAATCATTTTCCAATTTCCAATCCTCGTTCGGTTTCCTATCGTGCCTCGAATCCGTTCCATCGTTCCTGCAATCAATCTGTCCTCCCTCCATCATCCTCACCCCCTCATCCTCACCCACTAACCCCCCCCCTTAAACTCCCTCTACGCCGCTCCCACCCCTCTCCACCATCCCCACGCCCCCTCCCTCTCAAGTA